>Ga0164313_10000025_pt1 | contig 82747 bp, 73 predicted proteins | sample GuaBasSedimGuay4_FD_113735 | JGI IMG/M metagenome (GOLD analysis project Ga0164313, IMG submission 113735) | Subseafloor sediment microbial communities from Guaymas Basin, Gulf of California, Mexico - Guay4, Core 4569-4, 0-3 cm | ecosystem: Environmental > Aquatic > Marine > Hydrothermal vents...
CCACGCTGGAGCTGCGCGTGGATGCCCTCAGCCAGGCGGTCGCGGCGCACGAAGCCGATCTCGATCAGCGTCTGGCGGCTGGCGCCGTGGCGGCGGCTGGCGTCGCGGCGAACGCATCCTCTGGCGGTGGGTCGGATGCCGGCATGGGCCTGCCCGTGGCGACCAGCGTCGACCCGGCCCACTTGGCGGCCCTGGACGAGATCCGGCGGCTGCTGCTGGACCCCGAGCCTGACCTGCGTTTTCAGGGTGTGGACGACGTCGAGCGCGGCAACTATCGCGAGCTGGCCGACGACCTGATCCCGCTGCTCCAGGACGAGGACATGTTCGTGCGTCTGCACGCCATGAACGTGCTAGGCAACTTCGGGCATGAGGCGGCCGTGAGCGTGCTGTTCGACGTGCTGGATGACGGCAACGCGTCCATCCGCAAGTCGGCGGCCGAGACGCTGGTGCGACTCACCGGCTACGACCCGGGCTTCGAACACAAGGGCTCGGCGGGCGAGCGCTCGCGCGCTATCAAGAAGTGGCGCGACTGGTACGAGTCGCGCGGCGCCTGACGACGCGGGGTGCGCGGGCGCTGGATACGCACGCGCAATCGTGCGGGTCTGTGCGTGACGCGGCCCTGCTACTTGAGCAGGTACTCCGGCGCGTACTTCTGCGTGAGGTGCTCGCGCACGGCGGCCTGCTCTTCGCCGGTGACCGGGGCCGTCAGCAGCTGCTGCCTGAGCTCCCCTCGCAGGCCATCGAGGGAGACCTCCCGGCGCCTGAGCAGTCGCACGACCCAGTAGCCGTCCCAGACCTTGACCAAGGGCGCCGTGTCGCCGGGATCATCCAGGCTGTTGACGGCCCGCTCCATCTCGACGCCCAGGAGATTGCGCCGCCAGGTGGACACCACGCCGCGCTCCAGGAAGTCGGACTCCACCGGGTCAGCCAGCTCCAGCAACTCATCGAGCGGCGCGCCGTTGGCCAGGCGCTGTCGCGCCGGCTCGGCCCGTGCGCGCGTGCGGCTGTCCAGCAGCGTCAGCTCGGGGCGCTGCTCACCGGGCACCAGCCCCGTGTAGAAGCTGAAGAACAGCGCCTCGATGCTGATCTGCTCCTTGAGGTCGCCGTAGTCGCGCTCGAACGTCGCGGCCAGGTCGTCTTCGGTGACGACGCGCATACGCAGCGCCAGGCGCGTGAGCGCGAGCTCCGGCTTGAGGCTGAGCATGCGGCGCGGGCCGGCGTCATCCGGGTGGTTGCCCATGGCGGCCTCCTTGCGGATCCAGGCCTCGCGGTCGCCGCTGTAGAATCGATCGATGAGCCCCTGCTGCTCCTCGGCCAGGGCCGCCTCGACCTCGGCGACGCTGGGGCTCAGGCCCAACTCGTCGGCCTCGGCCAGGACCATCTGCTCCATCACGAAGGGCCACAACTCGACGTGCCCGCTGCGGGCGGCCATCCACAGGCCCAGTTCCTCCGCGCGGAAGCTGCGTTGGCCCATGCGCGCTACGACGTCGCCACCGGGGGACAGCAGGCAGGCGCTGAGCAGGATCGGGAGCATCATCGGTCAGGTTCTCGGGGGGAGGGACGGGCCACAGGGGCGTCGGGGGAGGCGGCGGCCAGACTGCCGTCCGGCTGGAGCTGGTAGCGCCCGCCTGTGGCCGGGCGCTCGAAGATCAGATGCGTGCAGCGCCCGAGGATGTCGGTCAGCTGCAGGGCTTGCAATGCGGAGTCGCCCAGGCCCAGGTGCAGCACCGGGTCGGCCTGCCCGAAGTACGAGGGCGCCGGCCCCGCCAGGCGGTCCAGGCGGCGTCCATCGACCAGCAGCGCGCGCACCCGCGTGCCCGGCGTCAGGCCCGCCAGCAGCAGGGAGCGCCCGCCGCGGGCGCCGGGCGGGCCGCCGGTGTTGGCCAGCAGCCGCGCCGCGCCCCCGCAGGTCGTGATCAGCAGGTCGCGGTCGCCGTCGCCGTCCATATCGCCGTCGTACAGGCCACGACCCACCAGGGGCTGGGCGCTGAGGTCTCCGGCCAGGGCGCTCAGGTCGTCGAAGCGCCCATCGCCACGGTTGGCGAACAGCAGCGCGCGCTGGGCGTGGGTCTTGCCGTCGTGATAGAGCGCGATGTTGTCGATGATGTGCCCGTTGGCCACGGCGATGTCGAGGTCGCCGTCGGCGTCCAGGTCGCTCAGCAGGGTGCCGAAGCCCACCCGCAGGCGACTGGGCGAGTCGAGGCCCGACAGGCTGGTGGCGTCACGGAACATGCCGCCGCCCTCGTTGCGGTAGAGCGTGTTGGACTCGTCGTCGAAGTTGGTCACGAACAGGTCGAGGTCGCCGTCGGCGTCCACGTCGCCCTGAGCCACGCCCATGCCGGCTTCGGTCATGCCGCGGCCGCTGACGCCCGTGCCCGACAGGATCGTGCCGTCGCTGAAGTGCCCGCTGCCATCGTTGATCCAGAGCCGGTTCTCGACGCTGTCGTTGGCCACATACAGGTCGAGGTCGAAGTCGTCGTCCACGTCCAGCACCAGCACCCCGAGGCCCTTGCCGTTGGGGCCCGGCGTGAGGTTGAGCCCCGCCTGCTCCGTGGCCTCGGTGAAGTGCCCGTCGCCGTCGTTGCGCCAGAAGCGATCGGGCAGCCCGGGGTACGAGTCGGGGTGGCAGGCGCTGCGCCAGCCGGGTTCGCGCCGGCCGCACCAGAGCGGGTGCGCCAGGTCGACCTGCACGTAGGCCGCGACGTAGAGGTCGAGGTCGCCGTCTGCGTCCGCGTCGAAGAAGGCGGCGGCGCCGGTCCAACGCGTGTCGGTGTAGCCGCTGCTCGCGGTGGCGTCGGCAAAGCGCGCCTGCCCATCGTTGAGCAGCAGGACGTCGGGACCCAGGTTGGTCACCAGCAGGTCGGGGTCGCCGTCGCCCTCCACGTCGCCCAGAGCCACGCCCATGCCGTAGCCGTCGTGCGCGCCGTCACCCGCCGCGGAGCCTAACTCCCGCAGCTGGCCCCTGCCGTCGTTGAGGTAGAGCGCGTTGCGCTTGCTCGGGTCGGGCGGCGCCTGGCCGGGCATGGGGCCCGACTGCACCAGGTAGATGTCGGTGTCGCCGTCGGCGTCCAGGTCGGCCAGGGCCGCTCCGGCGCCCATGGTCTCGGGCAGGTGCTTCTCGGGCAGCAGGCCGGCGTCGTGCACAAAGTCCAGGCCGGAGGTCACGGTCACGTCCACGAACCAGCCGCTCGTCGCGAGCTGCTCGCCGGCGGGAGCGTGCCTGGGCGCGCTCGGTGCCGTGCCCACAGCTGGGACCGGGGAGCGCCGCTGCGCGCCGTCACTCGCAGGGCCTCGGTCGCAGCCGCAGATGCCCAGGGCCAGCGTGGCGCCGACCCACAGTCGCTGCGTGCTTCTGCGCGAGCGCCCCGCCAAGGGGCCGCGCGGGCTGGTCGGAGTGCTGCCTCTCAGCGCTCCGCTCCGTCGGTGGCGTGTTCCAGGCGCGCGCTGATCTGGCCGTCGCCGGGGCGCAGCGCGAGGGCGCTGCGGTAGCGCGTGGCCGCCTCGAGCTTGCGGCCTGTGCGCGCCAACAGATCCCCGGCGCGCACCGCGGCCCGGGCATCGCCGGTCTGCTGCCCCACTGCGTCCAACAACGCCACGGCGGCGTCTACGTCGTGCAGGTCATCAGCCAGCAGTCGTGCGTGCCGCAGGGCCACCGGCACGCGCTCCTCGTCACGGGCGAGCTGCCCGGCGCGACGGTACGCGGCGTCCGCCCGGGGCAGTCGGCCGAGCGCCCGCTCTGTGTCTCCCAGCAGGGCGTGGTTGGGGGCGTGCAGCGGGCCGAGGTCGATGGCGCGCAGGGCCGCGTCGTGTGCATCCAGCATGGGCACCAGGCGGCGGTGCTCGGCCAACACGGCGCTGCCCTCGTCGAGCGCACCGCTGCGCAACAGGGCGCGCCCCAGTCCGAACAGCGCCGACAGCGCCAGCGGGTCGCCGGCCAGGGCCGCGCGGAAGGCCTGCACGGCCTGCTCGTCGTCACCGTCCTGGGCCGCGAGGCGCCCGCGCACGGACAGCAGCTCGGGCACGTCGTCGCCCAGCAGTCGCTCGGCGGCGCGCAGCGCGTCCCAGGCCTGCGCGTGTCGACCCAGCATCTCCAGCGCGTCCACGCGCATGAGCGCGGCCAGCGGGTCGTCGGGGTCGAGGTAGGGCAGGGCGCGCTCGTGCTGCCCCAGCAGGTAGAGGCAGGCGCCGGCCAGAGGGCGGCCGGGATCGCCGGCGGCCAGGGCCTGCTCGAGGGCGGCGGCGTACTGGTGCAGGTCCATCAGCCGCGCGGCCAGCAGCGGGCGCAAGCACGGGTCGGCGGCGGTGGCTTCGGTCAGAGCGGCCAGGGCTTCGTGGCGTCGCCCCGCGTCCCAATCACGCTGCCAGTCGGGCGGGGCCGGGTCGAGTGCCTGGCCCAGGCAGAGCAGCAGCAAAAACAGCGGCATCATGGCTGTTCGCCGGGCGGGCCGAGGGCTTCGCTGTGCAGCAGTCGGCCGCCGAACGCGAAGCTGTGCCGGCTGTCGACGGCCAGGTCGTTGTGCGTGCTGGTCCCGCCGCCGGGCCAGCGGATGACCACGCGCTCGATGCGCTCGGCCGGCCCCAGCCCCAGCACCAGATCGCCGTCGTGTTGGCACAGGTAGGTGCCGCCGGCCACCGCCTCGCGCATCAGCACGCGCTCGGCGGTGTGCACCCAGACCCGCGCGTTCTCGGCGTCGGCGCGGCCGTCCGGACCCTGCAAGCGCAACACCACCCGGTGGCCGCGGGCCAGGTCGTTGCGCAGGATCCACGGCGGCTGGTCGCTGTTGGTGATGACCAGGTCGTCGTCCCCGTCGCGGTCGAGATCGGCGCGGGCCACGCCACGGCCAACTCGGCGTCGCGACAGCGCCGGTGACAGCGCCGGTGACAGCTGGCCCGGAGCCAGGGCAAAGCGCCCGCGGCCGTCGTTCAGGTACAGGTGGTCGGCCTGGGCGAACGTGACCGAGGGCTCGTACTCCGCCACGTTGTCCATGATGTGCCCGTTGGCCACCCAGATGTCGAGGTCGCCGTCGTTCTCGATGTCGATGAAGGCCGTGCCGAAGCCCAGGGCGCGCAGGCTGGGGGCGCCGGCGCCCGACAGCACCGAGACGTCCGTGAAGAAGCCGCCGCCGTCGTTGCGGTAGAGCGTGTTGGTCTCCTGCTCGAAGTTGACCACGTACATGTCGAGGTCGCCGTCGCCGTCGAGATCGCCCATGTCCGCGCCCATGCAGGCCTCGGTGCGTCCCTCGCCGTTGAGGTCGGTGCCCGACATGGCGCCCACGTTCACGAAGCGTCCACCGCCCTCGTTGCGCAGCATCAGGTTGGGCGCGCTGTCGTTGGCCACGAACAGGTCGGGGTCGCCGTCGTCATCGTAGTCGCCCGCCACGGCGGCCAGGCCCTTGCCCGCGCTGCCCGCCAGGCCGGCCTGGGCCGAGGCGTCGCGGAACGACCCGTCGCCCTGGTTGAGGTACAGCCGGTCGTCCGCGCCGGCCCAGGAGTCCACGTGACAGTAGGTGCGGATCTCGCGGCTGGGCCCGCAGTAGCGGTGGCTGCCCAGGGGCATGTCGAGGTACGAGACGGTGTACAGGTCGAGGTCGCCGTCCAGGTCGGGGTCGAAGAACAGCCCGGTCATGGTCCAGCGCGGGTCCTCGACGCCGGCGCGCGCGGTCACCTCCGTGAAGTGCGCGCTGCCGTCGTTGGTGTACAGCCGGTCGCGGCCGTAGCAGGCCACGAACACATCGCGATCACCGTCGGAGTCGATGTCGCCGCAGGCCACGCCCATGGCATAGGCCGGCTGGCCCAGGCCGGCCGCGTCGCTGACGTCCTCGAAGCGCAGCTGACCCAGGTTGCGGTACAGGCGGTGACCGCCGCCGCCGCTGTGTCCGGCGGCCTCGATGTCGGCGGCCTCGAACTCGCCCGGGGGCAGGCTGCCGCTCTGCACGAACAGCAGCTCCGGGAGGCCGTCTCCGTCGAGGTCGCTGCAGGCCACGCCCGAGCCCATGGTCTCGAACAGGTACTTCTTGCCGCTGCCTCCGTGCTGGTGGCGGAAGTCGATGCCGGCGAGGGCCGCCACATCGGGCAGCAGCGGCGTCGCTCCGGCGGGCGTGGCGTCGTCGCTCTCGCCGCTGGAGCGGGGCGCGGGGCCGGCAGGGGGCTGGCCGTCGCGCGAGTCGCGCTCGCCCGAGCAGGCCACGAGCAGCAGGGCCGCGGCCCCCAGGATCCGCGCGCGCGTCCGGCGGGCCGCGGTCATGGCGGCTCCTCGCCGCAGAAGCGCTGGCGGATGCGCACCACGTCCAGGGGCGGGAGGCTCTCGCCGTGGCGCTCAAGGTAGCGCTGGATCGTCTGGCAGGCGGCGTCCATCTCACCAGCTCGACGCTGCAGGTCCGCCAGCTGTTGGAAGGCGCCCGCCCACTCGGGGTAGATCTCCAGCATGTTGGACAGGGCCACGCGGCGCCTGGCCAGCTGCTTGCGGGCGTAGGCGTTGTCGGTCAGGTCGAGCAGCAGCCCCAGCACTTGCTCCCAGTGCGCCGCCTCGTCGGGGCGCGCCAGGCGATGGCAGGTGTCGGCCATGCCCTTGACCGCTTCCTTGTAGTCGGCGCGTCCGGCCAGCGCGCTGGCGAAGCGCTCCTGGGCTGCGGCCATGTCGCCCGCCTGCATCAGGAAGCGGCCGTGCAGCGACTGGGCCCGGTAACCCACCGCCGGCGAGAGCCCACGCGAGCGCTCCACCAGCGCCAGGGCCGCCGGGCGGTCGCCGAGGTGATCCCGCAGGGACGCCTCCAGCGCCAGGGCTTGTCCCACCAGCTCGGGGTCGGCGCGCAGGCGGGGCAGCAGCGCCAGCGCGTCGTCGTTGCGCTCCAGCTCGATCTGCAGCACGACCACGCGCATGAGCACCTCGTTGTCGTCCTGACGCACGGCCCAGGCCGCCTCGTAGCGTGACAGGGCCTCGCTGTTGAGCTTGAGGTCGGCGTACACATGCCCCAGCCGCCAGTTGACCCCGTAGGCCTCCGGCTTGAGGGCAGAGGCCGCCAGCAGCGCGTCGCGCAGCTGAGCCAGATCTGCGCCCGCGTCAAACAGGCGGAAGGCCGCGTTGCGCAGAGCCTCGAACTGCGCCGGGTCCTCGGGCTGGGCGGCCTGGTTGGACGTCGCTCCGCTCGCGCTCCCGTCGGACTCAGCGTCGGGGGCGCAGCCCGGTAGCCCCAGGCTGAGCGCAGCCAGCAGGCACAGGATGCGGGCAAGGGCGGTGGGTCGCGGGATGCGCACGGGCTCGGGCGGGCCTGCCCCGCAAGGCAGGGCTCCCCGCAGGGATCAGGACGGCGGCAGCAGGACATCGTAGCGATCCCGGGCGGCCGACGGCCCGGTCTGGCAGAATGACGCGCCTCATGAATGACGCCGTCGTCTCACCTCCTCCACGCGGCACCCCCGGCGGGCCCAAGGTCCTGCTGGAGGTCTTCGGCTGCCAGATGAACAAGCTGGACGGCGAGCTCGTCAGCGGCGCGCTGCGCAAGGCCGGCTACGACTTCACCGACGCAGAGCACGAGGCCGACGCGGTGCTCATGGTCACCTGCTCCATCCGTGATCAGGCGGAGAACCGGGTCCACAGCCACCTGGGCGCCCTGGCCCTGGCCAAGCAGGCGCGGCCCGAGCTGGCCGTGGGGGTGCTGGGCTGCATGGCCTCGCGCGAGGGCCAGGCCCTGCTCAAACGCTGGCCGGTGCTCGACTTCGTGGCCGGCACGCGTGACTTCCCCAAGGTGGCCGCGCTGCTGGATGAGGTGCGTGCAGACCAGACCCGCATCGTGGCCGTGGACGGCGACCCCCGGGTGAGCGAGGCGCGCGAGCTCGACATGCGCCCGCACCGCGCGCGGGCCTTTGTCACCGTCATGCGCGGCTGCGACAAGCGCTGTACCTACTGCGTGGTGCCGAAGACCCGCGGCCTCGAGGTCTGTCGCCCCATGGCCGAGGTCGTGGGCGAGGTGCGCGCGCTGGCCGACGACGGCGTCAAGGAGGTCACGCTGCTGGGCCAGACGGTCAACGCCTGGGGTCGTGAGCAGGGCCGCTCGCTGGGCGATCTGCTGCGCGCGCTGCAGCCGGTCGAGGGCCTGGAGCGCGTTCGCTTCATCACCAGCCACCCCGAGGAGATGGACTCGGAGCTGGCGGCGGCCATGGCCGACTGCCCCAAGGCCGGACTGTTCCTGCACCTGCCGCCCCAGTCGGGCAGCGACCGCGTGCTGCGCCGCATGGCCCGGGGCTACAGCGCCGCGCGCTACCGCGCCATCATCGAGGAGCTGCGCGAGGTCGTGCCGGGGATCCAGATCGGTGCCGACCTGATCGTGGGCTTCTGCGGCGAGACCGAGGCCGACTTCGAGCAGACGCTGAGCCTCATGCGCGACGTGCGTTTCAGCCAGGCCTTCGTGTTCCGCTACTCGCCGCGTCCCGACACACCCGCGCACATGCGGCTGCCGGACGATGTGCCGGACGAGGTCAAGCGCGCGCGCCTGGGGGCGGTCATGCAGCTCCAGAATGAGCTCCAGAGCCAGCGCCACGAGTCCATGCTGGGCACGCGCCACGAGGTGCTGGTGGAGGGCAAGAGCCCGCGTGACGAACGCCGTCTGTTCGGGCGCAACCTGGCCTTTGACCGGGTCGTGTTTCCTGGCGACGCAGCGCTGCTCGACCAGCTGGTGCAGGTCGAGATCACCGAGGCCACCGCGCTGACCCTGGCGGGGCGGGTGGTCTCGCCGGTCAGCACCAGCGGCGCCGCGCTGCGGTGAGCGAGCGCGACCTGGGCGCGGCGTTGGACCGCGCGCTGGAGCTGGCCCTCCGCGGCCGCGGCGAGGTGGAGCCCAACCCCTGCGTGGGCGCCCTGGTGCTGGCTGAGGGCCAGGCCGTGGGCGAGGGCTGGCACCGCGCCTGGGGCCGCGACCACGCCGAGGTGGAGGCGCTGGCACGGGCCAAGCAGCGCGCCCACGGCGCCACGCTGGTGGTGAGCCTGGAGCCCTGCAGCACCCGCGGCAAGACGCAGCCCTGCACCGACGCCGTGCTGCGCGCCGGCATCGCGCGGGTGGTGGTGGGAGCCATCGACCCCAACCCGGAGCACGCCGGTCGCGGCCTGGAGTTGCTGCGCGACGCGGGCGTCGAGGTGCTGCTGCTGCCCCACGCCGGGTGCGAGCAGCTGGCCGCCGGCTTCGCGCGTGGGCTGAGCTCCGAGCGGCCCCACGTGCTGCTCAAGTGGGCCATGTCTCCCGACGGCTGCGTGGCGGCTTCGGACGGCGCCCCGGTGCACCTGACGGGCGCGCGTGGCGACGCGCGCGTGCACCACTGGCGCGCCCATGTGGACGCCATCCTGGTGGGCGTGCAGACCGTGCTGAACGACGACCCTCTGCTCACCGCGCGCGGCGCCGAGGCGCCCTTCCGCCCGCTGCGTCGGGTGGTGCTCGACCCGACCCTGCGCTTGCCCCTGCACTGCCAGCTGGCGGACAGCGCGGGCGACACGCCCACCTGGGTGATCGCCGGCGAGGACGCCGATCAGCAGCCGGAGTCGGCGTTGGAGGGCGTGGGGGTGCGCGTGCTGCGCGTGCCCGGCGGCGAGCGCTGGCTGCAGGGGGCCCTGGCGGCGCTGCGCCTGTCCGGGGTGCAACGCCTGCTGGTGGAGGGCGGCCCGCGCACCCACGCGTCGTTCCTGGAGGCGGGTCTGTGGGATCAGCTGGCGCTGTTCCTGTGCCCGACGTCGGTGGGCGCCGAGGGGCTGCCCGCCCTGCCGGGCCGCTCGCTGGCGGGCATGAACGCCGCGGCCGTGGCCCACGAGCTGGGCCTGAGCTGCGTGCGAGAGGAGCCGCTGGGGGACGACGTGCTGCTGCGCGGCTTGCGCTGCGACGAGGGCTGAGAGCGCGCTGCGTCGCAGGCCCGTTGCCCGCTGCCCGCTGCCGCAGTGGTCCCGTAGCCCGGACGCTCCGGCTGCACCGCGTCGTCGGGCAGCGCTCAGCTCAGCGCGACAGATCGACGTCCAGACGCTCGCTCCAGTGCGCCTCCGCGTCGTCGATCCAGGGCTCGAGCTTGTAGAACAGCTCGACCACGGCGCGCCGGGCGCCGCTGTCCAGCGGCAGCTCCAGCCGCGCGGTCTGCCCGGCGGGGAGCTGGGTGCTCGACTTGCCCGAGCTGCGGTACGGGTTGCGGAAGCGCATGCGCGCGCTGCCGGTCTGTCCGCCGGGGTGGCGCTCTCCCAGGCCTGCGATGGGGGGCAGCTCCACGCCGCGTTCGTCCAACAGCGTGACCACCAGGTCGAGGGCCCGGTTGCGTGAGTCGGTGGGCAGGTTGTGTGCGCCGAAGCGATTCTCCAGCTCGACCACGAGCTGCGTGCCGTCGTCGCTGAGCGTGGCGCGCAGCTCCAGGCCTGCCAACGCGAACTCGCGATCGCGCCCGCCGAGGAAGCGGTGACTGCGCCCGCTACGGGGCGCGCCCACCTCGTCGCCCTCGCGACGCAGGCGCGGCATGTGGCAGTCGAGGCAGGTGTTGCCCTCGGCCGCGGCGGGGGAGCGCTTCCACTCCTGGTGCGTGCCGTGTTGATCGTGGCAGGGGGCGCACAGGGCCTGGCTGCCCAGCTGCTCGCGGAAACGGGGCTGGCAGGCGCCCGAGAGTCCCGCGCGCGAGGCGGCCACGCCCCCCTCGGGCAGGCCGTGACAGGACAGGCAGTCGATGCCATCGTGCCGCCGCGGACCGCGGGCCAGCACGCGCGTGCCGGCTTCGATGCCGTGGCCAAACACCGGCGCCGCGGCGTGGCATGGCAGGCACTCGTTCTTGCGGAAGTTGTCGGACTGCCCGGGCGCGCGCACCTGCGGGTCCGTGAAGGCCTGGGCGTGCATGCTCTGGCGCCACTCTGCCACCACGCCGGGGTGACAGGCGGCGCAGCTGTTGGGCGAGCTGTCGATGGACGCGCCAGACGACAGCCCGTCGGCGCCGAGCGGCTCCTCTCCGGGCGACCAGATCAGCGCCAGGCCCAGCGCGACCAGCAGGCCCAAGCCGAGCAGGGCGCGGGCGTTCATGCGTCGGGGGTCGGCGTGGGTGGCTGTGTCGACGCGAGCGGCGCCGCGGTCCCGGCGGGCGGGGGGCCGGGCAGCGAGGGCTCGGCTCGCGCCTGGTCGGGCGTAGCGCTGGGCGGCTTCAGCGCGCGCGGGCGGCCGTGGACCCGCAGGCCGACCTCGTCATCCCGTCGCAGCGGACCGTGCCCCTGGCCCACGCGGATGAGCCGCCCGTCCACCCGCACCCACGAGCTGCCGCGGCGGTCGGGGGCCACGTAGCGGCCGCGCACGTCGGCGTCGGCGAGCCCGCAGAACGACACGGCGGCCCGGTCCAGGAACGCGCTCATGGGCTGGCCGGGGGGCAGCCCGTCGAGCTGCAGTCCCAGTCCGAAGTCGGCGTTGCCGTCGGCGCCCACCATGGCGTGCAGCACGGTGCCGCGCTCGGACAGCGCGGCCAGCGACGCGGTGGGCGGCGACTCCAACGCAAAGCGTGCCTTGCCCAGCCACCAGCCCCCGCTGCCCGAGAGCGACAAGAGCCGGTCACCGAACAGGAGCGCGTCTTCGGCGTCGTGGGTCACCAGGATCAGCGCGGCCGAGAGCTCGGCCAGCAGCTCGGGCAGCAGCTCGCGCACATGACCCACTAGCTCACGGTCGAGGTGCGCGAGCGGTTCGTCCAACAGCACCCAGCGCGGGCGGCCCGCCAGGGCCCGCGCCAGACCCAGCCGCAGGCGCTCGCCGCCGGAGAGGGATGCGGGGCGCTTGTTGCGCAGGCTGGTCAGGGCAAACTCGTCTAGCAGGCGCTCGCGCCAGGGCGCGTCGTCGTGTCGATCCACGAAGGCCAGGTGGGCCTCGACGCTCATGTGGGGCCAGAAGGCGCCGTCCTGAAAGACCATGCCGGGAGGGTCGCTGGGGCGGCTGACCTGACCGGCGCTGGGCTCGGCCAGCCCCGCCAGCACGTGCAACAGGGTCGACTTGCCGCTGCCGTTGCCGCCCACGATGACGAGCTGCTCGGCGGGCGCCAGGCTCAGCTCCAGATCCTGGAGCAGCAGGCGCGGCCCGGCCCGGAGGCTGAGCCCCGAGGCACGGAGAAGCGGCGCGGCTGGGTCGTGGTCTGGCGTCATGCTGCTCCTACAATGCCGCCTCGAGGGGTCCGGGTGAAGCGTCCTGCAGCGTGGCAGGGCGCCCGCGGCCCCGGTCGAGGCGGTGACTGAGCGTTGGCAACGTACGAGATAGGCCATCCGGACGTGCTGGTGGTGGGCGGCGGCCACGCCGGTGTGGAGGCCGCCCTGGCCGCGGCGCGCAGCGGGGCCTCGGTGCTGCTGGTGACCCTGGACCCGGGGGCCATCGGGCGCATGAGCTGCAATCCGGCCGTGGGCGGGCTGGCCAAGGGGCAGCTGGCGCGGGAGGTGGACGCCCTGGGTGGGCTCATGGGCCGGGCGGCGGACCACGCGGCCATGCAGTTCCGCATGCTCAATACGCGCAAGGGGCCGGCGGTGCAGAGCCCTCGGGCCCAGGTCGACAAGCAGGCCTACGCGGGCTTCGTGCGCCGCACGGTGCAGCGCGCAGCCGGCGTCACGATCCTGCGCGGCCAGGTGGCCGGCGTCGAAGAGCAGGGCGGGCGCCTGGGCGCGGTGCGCCTGACGGACGGCAGCGTGCTGCGTCCCTCCGCCGTGGTGCTCACCACCGGCACATTCCTGCGCGGGCTCATGCACGTGGGCGACCGGGTCTCGGCCGGAGGTCGTGTGGGCGAGGCGCCGGCGCGTCAGCTCTCCGCATCGCTGGCCGCCCTGGGCCTGGAGCTGGTGCGGCTCAAGACCGGCACGCCGCCGCGCGTGCACATCGACAGCGTGGACCTGGCTGGGCTGCCCAGCCACGAGGGTCACCCCGACGACGGCCGCTTCTCGTTCCTGACCCCGCCGCCTGCCGGACGTCGCTCGGTGCCCACCTGGAGCACGGCCACCAACGCAGCGACCCACGCGCTGGTGCGCGGCTCGCTGTCTCGCTCGCCCTATGGTCGCGGAGCGCTCGACGGCACCGGGCCACGCTACTGCCCGTCATTGGAGGACAAGGTCCAGCGCTTTGCGCACAAGTCACAGCACCGTGTGTTCGTGGAGCGCGAGACGTGCGGCGGTCCGTCGCTGTATCTCAACGGGCTGTCCAACTGCCTGCCGGCGGAGGTGCAGGAGCGCATGCTGCACACCATCGTCGGGCTGGAGCGCGCGCGCTTGCTGCGCCCCGGTTACGCGGTGGAGTACGACGCCCTGCCAGCGCGGCAGCTGCGGCCCACGCTGGAGTGCAAGGCGCTGCCGGGCCTGTTCCTGGCGGGGCAGATCAACGGCACCTCCGGCTATGAGGAGGCGGCGGCTCAGGGGCTGCTGGCCGGGCTCAACGCCGCACGTCACCGGCGCGGCCAGCCGGGCGTGGTGCTGGGTCGGAGCCAGGCCTACATCGGCGTGCTGGTGGACGACCTCACCACCAGCAGTCCGACCGAGCCCTATCGCATGTTCACCTCACGCGCTGAGTTCCGGCTGACGCTGCGCCAGGACAACGCCGATCGACGCCTGACGGCGGCGGCCCATGGCTGGGGGCTGGTGGACGACTGGGCCCTGGAGCAGGTGCAACGCCTGCAGGACGGCGTGGCCCAGGGCGAGGCTGCGCTCGGCGGTCCGGACGCGCCCCGTCGTCGCGCTCTGGCCGCCGGCCACGGCTGGCAGCGCCTGACCGCCGAGCATCCCGAGCTGGCCGCGCTGGCGCTGGACGCGCGCCAGGTGGAGCAGCTGCAGCTCGACGTGCGCTACGCCGGCTACGTGCGTCGGCAGGCGGCTCAGGTCGAGCGCCTGGCGGCCATGGCGGCGGTGCCCCTGCCGCTGGACACCGACTACCAGGGCATGCTCGCCCTGCGCAGCGAGGCGCGCGAGGTGCTGTCGCGCGTGCGACCGGTGGACCTGGGTCAGGCCAGTCGCCTGGCGGGGGTCACGCCTTCGGACTTGGCGCTGCTCTCCCTGCGGCGAGGGCGCGCTTGACCAGCGCCTCGAGCGTGGCGTCCTGGGGTTCTTCGCGCAGGGCCAGCTCGGCGGCGGCCGCCGCCGAGCGCTGCGGGAAGCCGAGCGCGGCCAGGGCGGCCATGACCGCCGCGCCGCGGTCCGTGATCGACCCGGGCAGCGGACCGTCGGCTCCCTCCAGGCGACCGCGTAGCTCCACGCACAGCCGCTCGGCGGTGCGCTTGCCGATGCCCTTGACGCGCGACAGCAGCCCCACGTCGCCCGCCTCCACCGCCGCCGCCAGGGCGCCGGGCGAGAGCGCCGAGAGCAGCCCCAGCGCGGTGGCCGGACCGACCTTGCTGACCTCGCACAAGCGGTCGAAGAGCGCGCGCTCCTCGCGGCTCACGAAGCCGAACAGCAGCGCCTTGTCGTCGCGCAGGACGTGCCGCACGAACAGCGTCTGCGGCTGGTCCAGCGGCTCGAGACGCGACGAGGTGGCGCCCGAGACCGCCAGCCGATAGCCCACACCGCCCACGTCGAGCACGGCCGAATCAGCGCCTCGCGCGGCCAACCGGCCGGTGAGGAACTCGTACATCAGCCGGGCAGGTCGAGGCCGAGGTGGCGCAGCTTGCTGCGGATCTCATCGAGCGAGGTCTGCCCGAAGTTCTTGCAGGAGAGCAGCGTGGTCTCGGTGGTGTCCGCCAGCTCGCCCGCCTTGGTGATGCCGAGCGTGGCCAGCGCCGCGCGGCTGCGCACGGACAGGTCGAGCTCAGAGATGAGCACGTCGCGCACGTCGCCCTGGGGCTGCGTCTCCTCGGCGGCCTCGGCCGGGGCCACGCCGCTACCGGAGGGCAGCATGCCCAGGCGCAGACCCTTGGGGTCGAGGATCTCCTTGACCTCCTCCAGGCTGGTCTCGCCGAAGTTCTTGAACGCCAGCAGGTCGCTCTCAGTGCGGCTGACGAGATCGCCCAGGGTGTGGATCTCCATCTTCTGCAGGCAGTTGCGGGCGCGCACGGACAGCTCGAAGTCGGTGACCGGAATGCGCAGCACGGCGTTCTGCAGGTCGGCGCGGCGCTCACGGCCCTCGTCGTAGTACTGCGTCAGCGCGGCCTCGGCGTCGGCCAGGTAGCGCCGCGCGCGCAGGTCGGTGGGGTCGCCCCGCACGACCATGCGGAAGCAGGCCCGGGCCCAGTCGTGCTGCTCGCGGTCCTCGTGCAGGATGCCCAGGTTTATGAGCGCGCCGGTGTGCGCCGGCAACTCGCCGGTCCGGAAGGGCTCGAGCAGCTCGAGCGCGGCGTCGTCGTCGCCCATGCGGTCCGTCAGGCCGGCCAACTCGAAGATGGCCTCGACGTGGGTGGCGTCCGCCTCGACGGCTTCGGTCCACGCGGCCAGGGCGGCCACGTGATCGCCGTCGGCCTCGGCGGCCAGGCCGTTCAGGTAGGCCACGTCGGCGGCGCTGCCCCCGGCCTGAGCCAGGGCCTTGGCGTCCTTGGCCAGGCCGTCGACATCGCGGCCGCGCGCGTGCAGGCGGGCGCGCTCCAGGCAGGCGCGCACGCCCACCGCCTTGCTGCCAAGCAGCCCGTCCAGCGCGCTGCCGGCGGCGCCGGTGTCGCCCTGGGCGGCCAGCACGCGGGCGGCCAGCAGCGTGGGCAGATCGCCCGAGGCCGTCTGCAGGTGGCTCAGCGCTTGCTCGCCTTCGCCCGCGGCGTACAGGCCCAGGCCCAACTTGAGGCCATCCTGTCCGGCCTCAAGCGAAGCGCTCATGAAGTCGCGCAGTGACTCGCGCGCTTGGGGGCTCTCGGAGACCTGGTCGCGAAAGCTCAACCACGAGGCCCAGTCATCGGGCACCGCGGCGAACCACTGGCGGGAGGAATCTTCGGTCGGGGTGAGCGCGGGGCTGGTTTCTGTGGTCATGCGGCTCTCGGGGAAGCGCGGTACGTGAGGGACGGGGGACCGCGTTGAATGGCGACGAGGCATGCCCTACCGTCGCCCGGGTCCGTGAGTCCTCTCCGTCCTGATCCGTCGTGGTCGGTGACAGCGGGGCTCGCGAGGCAGCGTGGCCAGATGGGCGACCGGGTCGTCGCCCTGCTCTGGCCTCGGCAACTTCGTGAGATCCGCCCAGGTGTCGAATCTGACGATGGTAAGGGCTGATCGCGGCCCGTCAAGCACGGCACCTGAGGAGTCATCGTGGACCGTCTGATCGTGGAGGGGGGCGCGCGCCTCGAGGGTCGCCTGACCGCGGCCGGGAGCAAGAACGCGGTGCTGCCGGTGATGGCCGCCTGCTTGCTGGCCGATGGCCCGCTGCGCCTGAGCAACGTGCCCGCCCTGCGGGACGTGGACACCATGGCCGGGATCCTGGCCACGCTGGGGGTCGATGTGGCCCGTGAGGGCTCGTGCCTGGAGCTGACGGCCCAGGCCGACGGTCCCTGTGAGGCGCCCTATGACCTGGTCTCCACCATGCGCGCCTCGGTCTGCGTGTTGGGGCCGCTGGTGGCGCGCCGCGGCCGGGCGCGGGTCTCCATGCCCGGCGGCTGCGTCTTCGGGGTGCGCCCCGTGGACCTGCACGTCAAGGGCCTCAACGCCCTGGGGGCCTCGATCGAGGTGCAGGGCGGCTATCTGGTGAGCGACCTGGGTCGGCGCCTCTCGGGCGCCTCTATCTTCCTGGGCTCCAGCGCGGGCAGTTCGGTGCTGGGCACGGCCCAGGTGCTCATGGCCGCCTGTCTGGCCGAGGGCACCACGCAGATCGAGAACGCCGCCATGGAGCCCGAGATCACCGAGCTGGCCCGCTGCCTCGCGGCCATGGGCGCGCGCATCTCGGGCATCGGCGGGCACAGGTTGGAGATCGAGGGCGTGCCGCGCCTGCACGGCGCCGACTGGGCCATCGCGGGCGATCGCATCGAGGCCGGCACGTTCCTGGTGGGGGCCGCCATGACCGGCGGCGACCTGACCGTGGACGGTATCGAGCCCCAGCAGCTCGCGGCCCTGGCGGAGGTGCTGGGGGCCATGGGCGCCGAGATCACGGCCGGCCCCAGCTGGATGCGCTGCCGGGCCGCTCGGCGGCTGACCGCCATCGACGTGACCACCCTGCCGTTTCCGGGCTTTCCCACCGATCTGCAGGCCCAGGTGATGGCCGCCGCCTGCGTGGCCGACGGCCTGTCCGTCATCACCGAGCGCATTTTTCCGGACCGATTCATGCACGTGGCCGAGCTGCTGCGGCTTGGGGCGGCCATTCGCAAGGAGGGCAGCGCGGCCCTGGTGGTGGGGGGCCAGCGCCTCTCGGGCGCCACCGTCATGGCCTCCGATCTGCGCGCCAGCGCGGCCCTGGTGCTGGCGGGTCTGGTGGCCGAGGGCAGCACGGAGATCCGGCGTGTCTATCACATCGATCGAGGCTATGAGGCCATCGACGCGCGCCTGTCCGGCGTGGGCGCCAGCATCCGGCGGGAGCGTCAGGAGGCCCCCCGCCCCGCCCCGCGCTCCGGCCCCCAGGCTCGTCCGAGGCCGGGAGCCGCGCCGTGAGGCGGGCCCGGCGCCAGCTTCCGCGATGACCTCATTTCTGGATCCTCCCCCCCGAATCTGGTAAAAAGCGCCGTTTCTCGCAGTCCCGGATACTCACCCGCCCAGAGCCTTCATGTTCGAGTCCCTCTCCCAACGCCTCGCCTCGGTCTTCTCCGGCCTGACCAAGCCGGGCAGGCTGTCCGAGACCAACATGGAGCAGGGGCTGGCCGAGATCCGGGCGGCGCTGCTGGAGGCGGACGTCCACTTCGGTGTGGCCCGCGATCTCGTGGATCGGGTGCGCACGGCCGCCCTGGGCCAGGACGTGCTCAAGTCGGTCTCGGCCGGCGAGATGCTGGTCAAGATCTTCCACGACGAGTTGGTCTCCATGATGGAGACCGATCCGGGCGACGAGGCCATCGTCTTTGCCCACGGCCGCCCCACGGTCGTGCTCATGGCCGGCCTGCAGGGCGCTGGCAAGACCACGACCACCACCAAGCTGGCGGTGATGCTGCGCGACAAGCAGCATCGCAAGCCGCTCATGGTGGCGGCGGACGTGCAGCGTCCGGCCGCCGTCGATCAGCTGCAGCAGCTGGGCGCGGCCAACGACATCCCCGTCTTCCATGTGCCGGGAGAGCCTCCCGAGCGCCTGGCCGAGCTGGCGTTGCAAGAGGCGCGCCGCACCGGCCGGGACACCGTGCTGGTCGACACCGCCGGTCGCCTGCACATCGATCAGGAGCTGATGGCCGAGCTGCAGCGCGTGCGCGACGCGGTCAGCCCCGACACCACCTTCCTGGTCTGCGACGCCATGACCGGCCAGGACGCGGTGCGTTCGGCCGAGGCGTTCGTCGAGACCCTGCCGTTGGACGGCGTGATCCTCACCAAGCTGGACGGCGACTCCCGCGGAGGCGCGGCCCTGTCCGTGCGTCACGTCACCGGCGCGCCCGTGCGCTTCGTGGGTGTGGGCGAGAAGGTCGCCGACCTGCAGCCCTTCCACGCCGACCGCCTGGTGGGCCGCATCCTGGGCATGGGCGACGTGGTCAGCCTGGTCGAGAAGGCCCAGGATGTCGTCGACGAGAAGGAAGCCGAACAGCAGATGGAGCGCATGCTGTCCGACAAGTTCACGTTGGACGACTTCCTCAAGCAGCTGCGCGCCATCCGCAAGATGGGCTCGCTGGGCGACATCATGGGGCACCTGCCGGGCATGCCGGCCGACCTCGGCAGCCAGATGGACGACAAGATGGTCGACCACACCGAGGCGGTGGTGCTCTCCATGACGTCCGCCGAGCGTAAGCGGCCCGAGCTGATCGACGCCTCGCGCAAGCGCCGCATCGCGCGGGGCAGCGGGACCGCGGTGGACGTGGTGTCGCGGCTGCTCAAGCAGTTCGAGCAGATGCGCAAGATGATGGCCAACATGAAGAAGCAAGGCCTCTTCGGGCGCCTCAAGGGCGCCCTCGGAGGGGGAATGCCCGACATGTCCGAGCTGGCAGGCGCCATGCCCGGACCCGGCGGGGGGGCGGACGTTGCGCTGATGCGCTCGACCGCCAGCAGCGACGCCCGACGCAAGGCCCGCAAGGCCGAGCGCAAGCGCCGTAAGCAAGGACGCAAGCGGCGCTGAAGACCGCAACACACAACCATCCGTCGTCGCAGCTCGCACGCCTGGCCGCGACGACACTCGGAGACAGATAGACATGGCCGTGAAGATTCGCCTGAAGCGAGTGGGCCGCCGTAACCGGCCCTTCTACCGCATGTGCGTGTTCGACTCTCGCACCCGGCGCGACGGGCTGCCCGTCGAGGAGCTCGGCAGCTACGACCCGCGCGGTGAGACCACCGAGCAGAAGCTGAACATCAACCGCAAGCGCGCCCACTACTGGCTGGGCGTGGGCGCCGAGCCCAGCGAGACCTGCCGCTCCCTGCTGCGTCACCTCGGCGTGCGCAAGGACGGTCCGGTGCCCGAGGACGAGCCTGTGGTCGAGACTGCGGTTGAGACTGCGGTTGAGACCGTCGATGAGGCGCCCACCGCAGCCGCGATGTCTGCGGCTCCCGCGGCCGAGGTCGATGCCCCGGCGGAAGCGAGCGATGCGTCCAAGCCGGCCGGTGGCGAGGCCGCCGCCGAGCCTGGTTCCTGACGCCAGGGACATCCGGGACCATGGCCGCGTCCAAGAAGACATCCTCCAAGTCGAAGGCCGCAGCCGCGGCGCGCAAGTCGCCGTCCGCCCGCAAGGCGAGCGGCGCCCATCCACCCGCCAAGCCCAGCAAGCCCAAGTCCAGGCCCAAGTCCAGGCCCAAGTCCAAACCCGAGCCCAGACCCAAGTCCAAGCCCACGTCCAAGGCCAAGACCACGAAGACCAAGGTGAAGAGCACGGCCAAGGCCGGTGCCAAGAGCAGCTCCAAGTCCAGCTCCAAGTCCAGCTCCAAGTCCAACTCCAAGTCCAACTCCAAGTCCAACTCCAAGTCCAACTCAGGAGCCAACTCAGGAGCCAACAAGGCGCCCAAGAAGCCATCCAAGACGACGGTTTCCAAGACGACGGCCTCCAGGGCGTCTAGCGCGAGCCAAGGGCCATCCGGGGCGTCCAAGAAGGCCTCGCCCAAGGCGACGCCCAAGAGCCCGCCCAAGCCCGAAGCCCCAGCGCCTTCCAAGCCCGCGAGCAAGGCGCCGGACAAGGTCGCGGCCGCTCCGAAGTTGCCTCAAAAGAAGCGGCCCAAGCCCAGCAAGGCGCTCCTGGCCTCGGTGCTCGAGCGCTGCGACAAGGCCCTCGGCAGCGTCGATCTGCCCGCGTGCGAGTCCGTCTTGGAAAAGGCGGTCTACCTGGTGCTGCGCGAGCAGGGCACTACGCTCACCACCAGCAAGGCCATGCAGGCCCTGCGCGTGGAGTTCGTGGACTGGAATGAGGTGCGCGTCTCCCGTCCCAGCGAGCTGGCGCGGCTCATGTCCGGCTCGAGCAAGGGCGCGGCGGTGCGGCGTTATCACGAGCGCGCCGAGCGCATGCGCGAGATGATCGATCAGGTCTACAACGACCGCAACGAGACCTCGCTCGAGTTCTTGCTCGAGGAGCGCATCAAGGCGCGCTTCGAGTACCTCGAGGACCTGGACGACCTGGCGTTGCACAACGCCTACGCCCTGGTGCAGTGGCTCTCTGATGACGAGAAGAAGCTGACCCTGGTCAGCAAGGAGTTCGCCGAAGCCGCCGCTGCGTTCGGTCTGATCGACAGCGCCAGCGTGACCAAGGCGCGTGCGCTGACGTCGCTGGTGACCGACCCGAAGCAGCTCGTGAGTTTGCAGGCCCATCTCAACCAGCTGGGCGAACTGGAGCTGAACAAGTGGCCGCCCATGCTGCGGGAGCTCGCCGGCTGAAGGCCTTGAGCCAGCTCGGGCCGGTGGTGCTCGCGTCCGCATCGCCCCGGCGGGCGGAGCTGCTGGCGGCCCAGGGCGTGCGCTTCGATGTGCAGCCCTCTGACGTGGACGAGTCGCCTCGTCCCGGGGAGTCCGCCGAGGTCCTGTGCGAGCGTCTGGCGCGCGACAAGGCGCGGGCCGTGGCGACACAGCGCGGCGCGGGCGTCGTGCTGGCCGGCGACACCATCGTGGTGCGCGACGGCGACGTGCTGGGCAAGCCGCGTGATCGGCAGGCCGCCGCGGCCATGCTCCGCTCGCTCTCGGGGCGCGCCCACGAGGTGCTCACGGCGGTGGCGCTGGTCTGTGTGCCGGGCGGCCCGTCGCGCTCCGGCCTGGCCCGCTCCACGGTCGAGTTCGCGCGCTTGGAGCCCGCCCAGCTCGAGGCCTACCTCGACGGGGGCGAGTGGCAGGGCAAGGCGGGCGCGTACGCCATCCAAGGCCAGGCCGGCCGCTTCGCCAGCCTGACCGGCGGCAGCTTCGACACGGTGGTGGGTCTGCCCGTGGAGCTGGTGCGGTCGCTCGCGGACGCGCTGCGTGAGCAGCTAGGATGAGCCGCATGAAGAGCTTGCTCACGCTGCTGCTGCTGACGTTGACCGCTGCCTGCGGCCGAGAGCTGGAGCTCGTGCGTCCCGCGGCCGGAACGCCTCGCTCCGCCGAGTTGCTGGTGGCCGGGCAGACCGTCACGGTCGAGCTGGCCAGCACGCCGTCCCAGCGCACCTACGGCCTCAAGCACCGCCCGTCCATGGCCTCCGACCACGGCATGCTGTTTCTGTTCCCCGACACCAAGCCACGCACGTTCTGGATGCAGGACACGCTCATTGGTCTGGACATTATCTTCCTGGCCGAGGACGGCACGGTGATCAACATCGAGGAGGCCTCGCCGGGTGTGGAGCGTCCTGGATTCCCTTCCCGCCGCCCGGCGCGCTTCGTGCTGGAGCTGATCAGGGGCTGGAGCCGGGAGCACGGCCTGAGCCCGGGCCAGGTGATCGAGGTTGCGGCCGAGCTGGCCGCCCTGGCCGAGCCCGCCGCCGGCCCCTGAGGGCGCTCCCAGAGCAGGCTCTCGCCCTCGCTGCCCATGGCCAGAGCGCGCCTCTGCCCCGCTGTCTGGGGGTGCCGGACTTGATCCGCACGGCCGGAGGCGTACTATGCGGGCTTGCCCTGGGGGCACAAAGTTGCCTCCCCCGTGCGCGCCTGCAGTCACGCGCCACGGCCCACATTCCTGACCCAGAGCTGCCGAGCGGACCCATGAAGGCCGAAATCCATCCCGCGTACGTCGAGTGCGCCGTGACCTGCGGTTGCGGCAACACGTTCACGACCCGCTCGGTGCGCGACAAGATCAACGTCGAGATCTGCTCCGCCTGCCACCCGTTCTACACGGGTCAGCAGAAGTTCGTGGACACCGCCGGACGCATCGAGAAGTTCCGCCGCCGCTACGGCGATCGGAACCAGACTGCCGCCGCCGGCACCGACAGCAAGTCCTGACCTCGTGGGAGGGCATGAGGCCCTCTTTGAGCGTCTGGCCCAGCGGGCCGAACGCTACCGGGAGCTGGAACAGGCTGTGGCCGACCCGGAGCTGCACGCCCAGCCGGCGCGGCTGACGGCGGCCATGCGTGAACTGGGCGCGTTGCGCGCACAGGCCGAGACCTACGCGCAGTGGAGCGCGCTCAAGCGGCGTGAGAGCGAGGCGCGCGAGGTGCTGGCCGACGGCGGCGAGATGGCCGAGTTGGCCACCGAGGAGTTGGCCGAGGTCGAGCAAGAGCTGGAGGCCATGCTGGAGGCCGCGCGCCAGGAGGTGGTCGACGACGAGCCCAACCGCGGCCGCGACATCATGCTGGAGCTCCGCGCTGGCGCCGGTGGCGACGAGGCCAGCCTGTTCGTCGCCGATCTGGTGCGCATCTACTCGCGCTACCTCGACGAGCACCGCTGCAAGCACGCCGTGCTGGAGGTCCGGCCCACGGACGTGGGCGGCTTCAAGGAGATCATCATCGAGGTCAGCGGGGCCCAGGCCTGGGACCTGATGCGCTTCGAGTCGGGCGGCCACCGCGTCCAGCGCGTCCCCGAGACCGAGACCCAGGGCCGCATCCACACATCCGCCGCCACAGTGGCCGTGCTGCCCGAGGCCCAGGAAGAAGAACTGGAGATCCTGGAGTCCGACCTGCGGATCGACGTCTACCGCTCCAGCGGCCCGGGCGGCCAGAGCGTCAACAAGACCTCCTCCGCCATACGCATCACGCACGAGCCCACGGGCGTGACGGTCCAGTGCCAGGACGAGTCGAGCCAGCACAAGAACAAGTCCCGGGCCCTGCGCATGCTGCGGGCGCGGCTCAAGGAGCAGGCCGACCTGGCGCACAAGGCCGAGCAGGACTCCACCCGGCGCGCCATGATCGGCTCCGGCGACCGCAGTGAGCGCATCCGGACCTACAACTTCCCGCAGAACCGCGTGACCGATCACCGCATCAAGACCAACTACGGGCTGGAGCAGGTCCTGCTCGGGCGCCTGGACCCCATCGTCGGGGACTTGCGCAAAGCCGACCTGGAACGGAAGCTAGCCGCCCTCGACGACGGAGCGATGTGACGTGAGTGAGCCCACAAACGACCTGCCCGAGCTGGACCTCGACGCCCTGGACGAGGCGCCCGCCGCGCCGGAGGGGGCCGCGCCGGCCGCCGACGGTGCTGAGCTCGTGGCTGAGCCCGCGCCCGGCGCCGCCGCAGCCACGGCCACGGCTAGCGACGCGCCGGCGGACGACGCCGACCCGAGCGCCGGCGGCCAGTGGGTCTGGCAGTTCGCGGCGCCCGCGCCGCCGCCGTCCTTCGGCGCCAAGTTCTTCTCCGGCACGGCCCTGCCCGAGCTGTACCGCTTCTTTGGCTGCGGCCTGCTGGTGGTGATCGGCTGCCTGCTGCCCTGGGGCCCGGTGACCAGCGAGGTGCCCAACCCCGCGCTCGAGACCGACCCCGCGGCCAGCTCCACCATCGAGCAGGTGCTCGAGCTGCCCGACCGCCTGGGCGTGCAGACCACGCTGGGCGCGGTCTCCCTGGTGATCGGGCTGTGGCTGGTGTTCTCTTCGCTCTACGGCATCTACACCCGGCGCCAGAAGATCCTGCCGGTGTTCCTGATGCTCGAGCCGGCCATCGTGAGTTGGTTGCTGCTGCTCAAGACCAAGGACTCGCTGGGTGCCGAGGCCGGGATCCTGTCCATGCTGGACGCCGCGGGCACGGGCGTGCTGCTGACGCTGGTGGGCTCGACCCTGGTGTCGCTGCAGTTCCTGTTCGTGGTGGGCAAGGTCTACGCCAAGAAGGACGACAAGGGCGCCGCGCGCAAGGGGGCTCGCTCCAGCAAGGGCAAGGACGCCAAGGGCAAGAGCGGCAAGGGCAAGCAGGGCGACGCGGCCTCGGATGCGGCGGCCGCCAGCGACGCCAGCGACGGCAAGGACGGCAAGGCCGAGGGAGGCAAGGGTCGCCGCGGCAAGCGTCGCTGAGCGCGCCTTGCTCGACGCCACCCGGCGTCTGACCGAGCGCGCCGGCAGCCCGTCGGAGGCCCGGCTCGAGGCCGAGCTGCTGTTGGCGCACGCGCTGGAGCTGCCTCGCGCGCGCATGCTGTTGAGGCTGCGTGAGATCGAGCTGCCGCTCGAGGTGGCGCGGCGCTTCGACTCGCTGCTCAGCCGCCGCGCGCAGGGCGCCGAGCCCGTCTCGCTGCTGCTGGGTGTGCGCGGCTTCTACGACCTGGAGTTGGCGGTCGACCGACGCGTGCTCAGTCCCCGCCCGGAGACCGAGGAGCTGATCGAGTCTTTTGCGCTGCTGGTGGAGCGGGATGCCTTGCCGGCTGGTCCGGTGGCGGACTGGGGCACGGGCTCGGGCGCCCTGGCCCGGGTGCTGCGGCGCTGGCGCCCGGTGCTGGCGCTGGAGCGCTCGCCCGAGGCGCGCGCGGTGGCGCTTGGCAACCTCGCGCAGGGCCTGGTGCAGCAGCCCTGGTTGCTGGCGGCAGCCGACGGTCTCTCGCCCGTGCGCCCAGCCAGCTTGGCGGCCGTGCTGGCCAACCCGCCCTACATCGAGCCGGCGGACTACCCCGGCTTGCCGGATGACGTGCGTCTGTTCGAGCCGCGAGCGGCGCTGGTGCCGGACGACGGCGACGTGCCCGGGCTGTACGCGCGCATTGGCCGCGAAGCCCAGCGCTGTCTCGTGCCGGGCGGTTGGTTGCTGATCGAGGTGGGCGCGGGACAGGCGCAGCAGTTGGAGGCGGCGCTGGCCCGCTCAGGTCTCACGCCCGCGGGCCGTCGCAAGGACCTGTTGGGGCACGAGCGCGTGTTGTGCCTGCGCTGCAGCTGACGCGACCGCCGCAGCGGCGCAGCGGGAGGCGGGCTGAGCGCGGCTTGGGCCCCGGCACCTGCCAGCGGGGCCAGCCGCCGGGCCGGGCCGGGCTAGCTGTCGGAGCTCGCGACGTACTCGGAGAGCGTGGCCCGCGCGGCGTCGTCCATGTGCGTGAAGAACACCGCCACCAGGAAGCCGCCGCCCTCGATCGCTTCGCTGCGCACCACGGCACCGCCGGCCTTGAAGCTGCGCGAACCGTCAGCGAAGGGCAGCTCCATGGTCATCTCCAGCACCGTCATCTCGGCCATGGCCTTGGGCGAGGTGCAGGCCACGCCGGACATGCTGATATCGGTGAGCACGGCGCGGTCGCCCTCGCCCTGCCCCAGGGCGACGTGGCCCTTGACCGGGACGCGCGGGTGGAGGCGCCGTTCCTTGGGGCGGTTGGTATCGGTCATGTGGGCTGCATCCGGACGAGCCAGGGGGGGGTAACGCCAGGGCTTCTGGCTCGACAACCTACGTGCAGCGACAGGAATGTCCAGCCGCGAGGTCGGATGAGCCCTGCCGCCGCAGTAATATGGACCGCGGTCCAGTGGATTGGACCAGGGTCGTCCGAGCCCAGACGTCTGGGCTCGGATCGGAGGCTGATCCCCCGCGTCAGGCCGCGAGGCTGTGGCGTCGGGGCCCGGTGTGGTCTCTGGACCTGTTCCCAAGAACAACACGCGCGAGGGAGCGACTGACCCGCCGGGGGTCGCACGCTCCTCTCGGGCCACAAGGCGAGACGAAAGACAGATGGGGAACTTCAACAAGGTGATGCTGCTGGGCAACCTGACCCGAGACCCGGAGACGCGTTCGCTCCAGAGTGGGCAGACCGTCACGCAGCTGGGCATGGCCATCAACCGCACCTTCATGGTGGGCGGCCAAGGTGGGCAGGGCGGCGAGAAGAAAGAAGAGACCACGTATGTCGACGTGGACTTCTGGGCGCGGCGCGGCGAGGTCATCGCCCAGTACTTCCACAAGGGCGACCCGATCTTCGTGGAGGGCCGCCTGAACTTCCGCTCCTGGGAGGACAAGGACGGCAACAAGCGCAGCAAGCTGTCGGTCACCGGTGAGAACTTCGAGTTCGTCAGCGCGCGCGCCGGCAGCGGTGGCGGTGGCGGTGGGCAGTACGGCGGCGGCGGCGGCGGCGGCGGTGGCGGTGGCGGCGGTCAGTACGGCGGTGGTGGCGATGGCAGCCAACGCAGCGGCGGCAACGCGCCCGCCGGCCAGGAGATGGAAGGCTTCGACGAGGTGCCTTTCTGAGCGAGCGCCTGGAAGTGCTGCTGTTCGCGGGCCTGGCCGAAGAGCTGGGCTGCTCCAAGCTGGTGCTGGAGGGCCCCGCCCTCCCGACCAGCGTGGGGGAGCTGTCGGCGCGCCTGGGGCAGGAGTGGCCCACGCTCGCGACGCGCCCGTTCCGGGTGGCTGTCAACCGCAACTACGTGGACGACGGTCACCCGGTCCGCGCCGCCGACGAGCTGGCGCTCATTCCCCCCGTGTCCGGAGGCTGACGTGATCGGTCTGGTGCATGAGCCCGTGGACGTGACCTCGGTGCTCGACGCGGTGGAGGGCGAGGGGCAGGGCGGCGTGGTGCTCTTCTTGGGGCGAGTGCGCGATCACACTGAGGGCCGCGCCGTGACGCACTTGATGTTCGAGGCCTACGAACCGATGGCTGTGTCCGAGCTTGAGCGCCTGTGCCAGGCTGCGCAGGCTCGGCACGGCGCCGAGCGCGTGGCCCTGGTCCACCGGCTGGGTCGTCTGACTCCGGGCGACGTGGCGGTGGCCATCGGCGTGGCCGCCGCGCACCGCGGGGCGGCCTTTGGCGCCTGCCGCTGGCTGATCGACAACCTCAAGCGAAGCGTGCCCATCTGGAAGAAGGAACACTTCGAGGACGGCAGCGTCTGGGTGGCGGCGCACCCATGAGCCCGCCCCTGCCCATCGCCGAGCGCCTGGCGTCGTTGCCGGGCTACGCTTTCGACGAGATCGATCGGCTGCGCGATCGTCGTCGGGCCGAGGGCGCCGACGTGATCGACTTTGGCGTGGGCGATCCCGTCGACCCGACGCCCGACGTGGTCGTGTCGGCGCTGCGGGACGGCGCCCTGCGTCACCGCAGCACCGGCTATCCGTCATACGTGGGCAACGAGGCCTTCCGCGTCGCAGCCGCCGCCTGGGTGGCGCGGCGGCACGGCGTGCAGCTCGACCCCCAGACCCAGATCACCACGACGGTGGGGAGCAAGGAGGCCGTGTTCCACCTGCCCCAGGCCTTCGTGGATCCGGGGCGCGTGGTGCTGGTGCCGTCGCCGGGGTATCCGCCCTACGTGACCGGGACCTGGTTCGCCGGCGGGCGCGCGCTGCCCTACGCCGTGACGGAGCGGGGCGCGCTGCTGCCCGACCTGGACGCGCTGCCGCCCGAGGACGCCGACGCCCTGGCGGTGGTCTGGATCACCCAACCTCACGTCCCCACCGGGCGGTCCGCCCGTCTGGACGAGCTGCGCAAGCTGCACGCACAGTGTCTCGAGCGCGGCGTGTTGCTGTGCTCCGACGAGGCCTACAGCGAGCTCTGGTACGGTCAGGCGCCGCACTCCTTGCTCGAGGCGGGCGTCGAGGGCGTGCTCGTGTTTCAGTCCCTCAGCAAGCAGGCCAACATGACGGGATACCGGCTGGGCTTCGTGGCCGGAGACGCCGAGGCCAACGCCAGCTACCGGCGGCTCAAGACGCAGATCGACTCGGGCGCACCCGACTTCGTGCAGGACGGTGGGCGCGCCGCGTTGATGGAGCACGACGTCGCCGCCGCTGCCCGCGAGCGCTGCCGCGCCAAGGCCGGGCTGCTCCTGCCGGCCCTGCGTGCGCGGGGCTGCAGCGTGAGCGCACCGGAGGCCGGCCTCTACCTGTGGGCCACGGTGCCCGGCGGGGACGGCGTGGCCTTTGCGCGGGAGCTGCTGGCCGGCCCAGCGGCCTTGGTGGTGGTGCCCGGCGAGTGGCTGGCGCAACGGGTGCCCGGCGCGGGGCATCCCGGTGAGGGCCGCGTCCGCCTGGCCCTGGTGCCCGACCTGGATCGATGCCGCGAGGCCGCCGCGAGATTGCACGCATGCTGAGCTCGCTGCGGCTACTGGCGCTGCTGCTGCTGGCGCTCGGCCTGGCGCCCGGGCTCGCGGCTCAGACGGAGACCGACGACGACCTGGCGTTCTTGCGCGAGCTGGAGCGGGCCTTCAGCCGGGGCGGCAGCCATTCGGCCCAGCGCGACCTGGACGAGTACCTGCTCGATTATCCCGCGTCCGAGCGCGCCCACAGCCTGGCGGCCCGGGCCGCGTGGCGTCGGGGAGCAGCGCACACGGCGCTGCGACACCTGCAGGCGGCGGGCTTGGACGATCCGGTGTTCGAGGCTCGTATCGCGCTGCGCCTGGGACGCTATGAGGCCGTGCTGGCCCTGTCCGAGCGAGCCAACCTGGCGCCCATGGCGGCGCTGCGCATGCGCGTCACGGCGCTCGACGCCCTGGGTCGGCGGCTCGACGCCCTGGCCGCGGCGCGCGAGGTGACGCGGCGGCCGGAGACGACGGGCCTGGACGGGGAGCAGCTGCGCGACCTCGGCTGGCTCTTGTTGTTTGAGCGCCGCTTCGAGCTGGCCAACCAGGCCCTGGTCTTTGCCGACCGAGAGCTCAACGGCTTGCAGGGCGATCACTACGAGCTCAACGACGTCGAGGTGCTGGTGCTGCTGGGCCGCACCTTCGAGGCCGCGCGTCAGACCGGCGCAGGCGGGGGCGCCGACCGCACCCTCGACGTGCTCAACGACGTGCTCAGCGTCGACCCCGGGCATGTGGATGCCCTGGTGATCAAGGCGCGCGCCTATGTCTACGGCAACAACGGCCGCGCTGCCCATCGGGCGCTGGAGACGGCTCTCGCTCGAGACCCAGGACATGCTGCGGCCCTGGTGCAACGAGGCACCGGACAGCTGCGGGCGCGGCAGGTGGATTCGGCCCTGGCGGACGCCGAGACCGTGCTGGCGGTGGACTCCCGGCAGCGCGGCGCCTTGGCGCTGCGCGCGGCGGCGTTGGCGCTCACCAACCGCTACGAAGAGGCCGAGGCGGCGCGGGTGGCCTTCGAGGCGCTGCACCCCGAGAGCGCGGCCCTCGCGTTCCTGTTGGGCAAGGTGTTGCAGTCGCACTATCGCTTTGAGGAGTCGATACCGGCCTTGGAGCGCGCGCTCTCCATCGAGCCGACCAACGAGCAGCCGCTGCCCGTGCTGGCGCAGAGCCTGGCCCACGTGGGGCGTGAGCAGGATGCGCAGGCCGCGCTGGAGGAGCACCTGCGGCGCAGCCCGTTCCCGTACCCCTGGCGGCACAACCTGCTGGCCGTGCTGGAGCGACTGGCGGACGCCGTCGAGCTGAGCACGGAGGGCGGCCTGCGCATCAAGCTGCCCCCAGGGGAGCGGGACGTCTACGGCGTGCTGTTGGGCAGCAGTCTGGACCAGGCCCGCCGCGAGCTGGCCGAGCGTTGGGACCACGACCCCGGCGCCGGCGTGCTGGTGGAGGTCTTCGATCAGCACGCCGACTTCTCGGTGCGCACCGTGGGCTTCGAGGGCTTCATGGCGCTGGGCGCCTGCTTCGGGCGCGTGGTGACCATCCTCTCGCCGCTGTCGGAGATGCGCCAGCGCTTCTTGTGGCGTCAGACCGCGCTGCACGAGTACACCCACGTGGTCACGCTCACCCTGTCCAATCAGCGCATGCCGCGCTGGCTCAGCGAGGGCGTCTCGGTGCTGGAGGAGAAGCGCGCCTACCCGCATTGGGACCGCGCCCTCGAGCGCGAGGTGCTGAACGCCCGAGCCAACGACCTGATCGTGCCCGTCACGCGCATGGACGAGCTGTTCATGGACAGCTCCACCGTCATGTTGGGCTACTACGTGGGCAGCCTGCTGGCCGAGGTCATCGAGCGCGACTTCGGCTTCGACGCGTTGCGCGGGCTGGTGGCCGCCTATGCCGACGACCTCTCCACGGCGGACGCGGTGCGACGTGAGCTGGAGGTGGAGCCCGAGGAGCTCGATCGCCGCTTGCTGGTGTTCATCGATGATGTCGTGGCGGCGCGTGCGCGCGTACGCCCACGCTACAGCGAGTCCGGCAAGGACGCCCTGCGCGCGAGGGTGTTGGCCGGCGACGTCGACGCGCTGTACGAGCTGGCGCGCGCTTACTTTGACCTGGGACGTCAGGTCGACATGGCCGCCACGCTCGAGCGCGTGATCGCACGGGAGGGGGAGTCGCTGCGTGTTCAGTACCTGCTGGCTGAGCGCGACCTCGCCACGGGCAACCGCGCGCGGGCCCTGCCGCGCCTGCAGGCCTGGGCCGCGGGAGACGCTCTGGACGCCGACGGTCTGGTGCAGCTGGCCGAGCTGTTGCTGCGTCGCGGAGATCGCGACCAGGCCCTCGAGCACCTGCGCCACGCGCGGGACCTGTTCCCGGGCGACACGTCCGCGGGTGGGGCCATGGCGCGGCTGGCCGACGAACTCGACCCGGTGACGGATGAGATCGAGCGCCTGGAGCTGATGACCGCCGTGGTGGCCCGGGACGAGCTGGCCCTGCAGCCGCGGCTGGCGCTGCTTGAGTTGGCCGACGAGCAGGGGCGCTCGGAGCGAGCTCTCGAGCTCTCGGCAGAGATCTTGGACATCGAGCCCTATCAGCCCGCCTGGCAGATGCAGCACGCCGAGCGCTTGGGCTTGGCCAACCGCTTGGACGAGGCGGCGCTGCATTGGCGTCTGGTGCTGGGGATGCGCCCCGATCAGTTGCAGGGCGTCTCGGAGGAGGATCTGGTGTCGCTGCAGGACGATGCCGCCGCCAAGCTCCGGGGAGAACCCCCAGCGGACTCGCGTTGAACCCGGCGCGCGTGCGGCCGCCCGTTGCCTGGGGCCGGGAGGCGGTGCTAGCCTCGATCCCCGTCATGGACGGACTCGGAACTGAAATCTGGAGTGAGGTGGTGGTCGCCTTCCGGGAGCGTCGGGGCCCACGGGCAGCCGAGCTCTGGCTGGCGGGCGCGCGCCCCTGCTCGTTGCGACGCGGCCTGTTCACGCTCGAGGTGCCGGACGCGGGTGCCAAGTCCGTGCTCGACGAACGCTACGGCGAGCTGCTCGAAGAGCTGATCCTCGAGCTGACCGGCAGTCAGGTCCGTGTGCGCACGCGCGTGGCCGGTGCTGAGCCCGCGCCGACATCCGCGCCGACATCCGCGCCGACGTCCGCGCCGACGTCCGCGGCGATGCGGGCCCATGCTCAGGGCGACGTGCCCCGCGGGTCGCATGGACGCTTCGTCGTCACGCCGGCCAACCAGCTGGCGCACGCGGCGGTGGAGCGGTTTGTGGACCAGGCGCGCGGGTTCACGCCGCTGTTCATTCACGGCCCGCCCGGTTGCGGCAAGACGGCGCTGGCGGCCCACGCGCTGGCGCGCTTGGCGCAACAGCCGGGAGGCACCGATCCCTTGGTGCTCTCCGGTGAGGCCCTGTCCGTGGACGTCGGGCGAGCCGCGCGCGACGGCAGCTTCGGCTCGCTCCAGCGCGGCTGGGCCGGGCGCGATGTGATCCTGATCGACGAGGCGCACCGTCTGCGTAATCGCAAGACGACCCAGTCCATCGTGGTCAGTCTGATCGCGCCCGCGGTGGAGCGCGGCGCGCGCGTGCTGGTGCTCTCGCGTCACGCGCCCAACGACATCTACGCCCTGGGCGAGAAGCTGCGCAGCCACTTTCTCTCCGGCTTCGTGGCGCCCATGCAGGAGCCGGATGTCGAGCAACGGGAGGCCGTCTTGGGTGGCCTCGCGGGCGAGCTCGACCTGAGCGTCAGCGAGGACGTTGCTGGCGAGCTGGCCCGTCGCTGCCCCGGCACGCTGGAGGATGCCGTGGCCGTGCTGCGTCGCGCGGCGGGGTCCTGCCGAGGCGGCGTGCTCGACCTGGCCGCTCTGGGCGACCGCTTGGTGGCGCCCACGCGCAGCGAGCTCATGCTGGGCAAGTTGGTCGAGCTGGTGGCGCAGGAGACGGGGCTTGAGGCCGAGCGCATCCGCTCCCGTGAGAAGTCGCGCCCGGTGGCCCTGGCGCGCCATCTGTGTGTGTACGTGGCGTCCCGCAGCCTGGGCCTGTCGTCCCGGCAGATCTGTCGCAGCCTGCTGCAGAAGTCACCCTCCATCGTGGCCTACGCGCGCCGCAAGGTGGAGCGGCGACGGGCGGCGGAGCCCGCCTTCGACGAGCTCGTGTATCGCCTGCAGTCGCGCATCGAGGGCGCCCAGCGCGACCTGGCATGGCGGGCCTGAGCCTCGCCCTGGAGGGCATCGACGGCTGCGGCAAGAGCACCCAGGCCGGGCGCTTGATCGAGTGGATCCGGTCCCGCGATCCCTCCCGCGAGGTGCTGCAGGTGCGCGAGCCCGGCGCCACGCCGCTCGGCGAGCAGGTGCGCGAGCTGCTGCTGCGCGGCGGTGAGCTGGGATCATTGGCGGAGATGCTGCTCTACATGGCCAGCCGGGCCGAGCTCTACGAGCGCGTGGTGGGACCGGCGTTGGAGCGCGGCGCGTTGGTGCTGCTGGATCGCAGCTACTACTCGACGGTGGCGTACCAAGGCGCGGGGCTGGGCCTGGATCGCGAGCGCATCCTCGCGCTCTCGCGTTGGGTGACGGCGGGGCAGGCGCCCGACCGCGTGCTGCTGCTGCGTCTGCCCGTGTCGGTGGCGGCGGGACGTCTCGCCGCGGGAGAAGACGACCGCATCGAGTCCCGTGAGCAGGCCTACTTTGAACGCGTGGCCGCGGCCTACGACGCGCTGGCCGCGGCGGAGCCGGCGCGCTTCGTGGTGCTGGACGCCACGTCCGCGCCGGACGCGGTCTTCGCGGCCGTGACGGAGGCGCTCGATGACCTGGTCTGAGGCCGGGGCGGCGGAAGCCCGTCACATGCTGTGCGCGGCCCACGCGGCCGGGCGGCTGGGGCACAGCTGGCTGCTGACCGGCGAGGCCGGCATCGGCAAGCTCGAATTTGCCTACTGGCTGGTGCGCATGCGCTGGTGCCAAGCGCAGCGCGAGCGCCCCTGCGGTGACTGCCGCAGCTGCCGGCAGGTCGACACGGGCAACCACCCCGACCTGGTGCTCGTGCGCCGCGACCCGCCGCCGGAGGCCGACCCCCAGGGCCTGGGCAGCAAGCACGAGATCACCGTGGGGCAGGTGCGCGAGCTGGTGCTGGCGGGGCTCTCGCTGCGCGCCGTCGAGGGCGGGGGGCGCGTCGTCATCGTGGACAGCGCCGACGACCTCAACGAGGAGTCGCAGAACGCTCTGCTCAAGCTGCTCGAGGAGCCGCCGCCGGGCAGCCTGCTGATCCTGGTGACGGCCCGGGCCGAGTCGCTGCTGGACACGGTGCGCAGCCGCTGTCAGGAGATCCGGCTGGCGCCTCTGTCCGAGCAGGAGATGGCAGCCGCGGTCAGCGGGCACACAGAGCGCCTGTGCCGCCTCGCCCGGGGCCGCCCCGGGTGTCTGGAGCAGCTGGCTCGTCTCGACGTCGACGGGCTGCTGGCAGCCCTGGACGGCTTCCTGGCGGGCTCCTGTAGTGGGCCGGGGCTGGCCCGCTCGCTCGAGTCGATTCTGACGGCGGCCGGCGCCGAGGGGGCCGAGGAGCTGAGCGCCCGCCGCCTGACGCTGGAAGTGCTGCACCAGCGCATCCACGATTTGGCCCTGCTCCAGGCGGGCGGGGTCGGCGAGGGGCCCTCGGGGCGCCTGTCTCTTGAGGCAGATCTTCCGCCGATCGACCGCCTGTTCGACATGGAAACGGCGCTCATGAGCGCCCTGACGGACATTCGCAGGCACCTCCCCGCCGCCGTCTCGCTGACGGCCCTGGGCACAGAATTCGAGCGGGCACGGATGGGGGCAGGACCCGCTGGAAAGCGCTATACCTAGGGGGCGGTCAAGCGGCGGGGGCGTCCACCGATACCAAGGGTTCCACAGGATTCTCTGCTGCCGCCATGCCAGCCAGTCCGACCTTCGACGAACGCATCTCCAGCCTGTCCGCCAGCGACGGTCGCTACGCCCCTGCGGCGTACCACTTCGTGTTCCGGGCCCTCGACTACGTGTTGGAGCGCCGCGGCCAGGAGGGCGGCGAACTCCTGGCCGCCGACAGCCACGTGGCGGCCACCGAACTGCTCGACGGCCTGCGCGCCTTCGCCCTGGAACTCTACGGACCGCTGGCGCGCATGGTGCTCGAGAGCTGGGGCCTGCACCGCACCGAAGACTTCGGTGAGATCGTCTTCCGGCTGGTGGACTGCCAACTGCTCAACAAGCAGGAGACGGACCGCAAGAGCGACTTCGCCGACGGCTTCAGCTTCCGCGATGTGTTCGACGAGCTGCCGTCGACGCTCGCCGGTTGGAGTTGATGACGGCGCCCTGGCGGCGGGTCGCGTTTCCCGTTCTGGCCCTGGCCGCGGTGCTGCTGCTGGCCTCGACCTTCAGCGCCGTGTTGGCGCCGGTGCTGGTGGCCATCCTGCTTGCGGTGGTGCTGCACCCGGTGGTGGATCGCGCCAGCCGTTTTCACCTCCCGCGCGTCGTGTCGGTGAGCATCCTGTACGTCGTGTTGGTGGTCCTGACCCTGGCCGGCGTCGCCGGCGTGGGCGGGCAGTTCAAGGCGCTGGGCCAGGAGCTGCGCGGCGAGGAGTTCTTCGGCGACCTGGACGGTGACGGTCGCATCGGCCAGGCCGGCGCCCCGGGCGCGCGCGACGAGTTCCATGACCTGAACGGCAACGGCCAGTGGGACGGCGGCGCGCTCATGGCGCTGACGGTGCTGGTGGATCATGAGCGCATGCTGCTGCCCGATGGTCCGGTGGGGCAGGGGCTGTACGAGGCGGGCGGCGCGCTACTCGACGTCTTCGGTGACCTGGCGGGTCCCGCGGCGGGCATGCTCGCCACCGGCCTGGAACAGCTCTCGCAGTGGGCCGGCGGTCTGCTGCCGCTGCTCACTCTGATCGTGCTGATCCCCTTTTATCTGTTCTTCTTCCTGGTCGAGTATCCGGAGATGTCGACGGTGTTGCGGCGGCTCATCCCGCCCCGGCATCGCGAGACCACCGAGCGCCTGGCGCGCGACATCGGCCGGGAGCTGGTGGCCTTCCTGCGCGGGCGCCTGGCCTGCGGCATGATCAAGGCGCTCATGCTCTGGGTGGGCATGATGCTGCTGAGCATCTCCTACGCCCTGCCGATCGCGCTGGTGGCCGGGTTGCTGTCGCTGGTGCCGTTCCTGGGATTCCTGGCGGGGGTGCTGCCGGCCAGTCTGATCGCGCTCACCATGGAGGGCGGCGGCACGCAGACGTTGGTCTACGTGGTGGCGCTCTTCGGGCTGGCGGAGGCCTTCGAGGGCGCGGTGCTGTTTCCGCTGGTGCTCGGCAAGGAGACCGGTCTGCACCCCGTGGCCCTGGTGCTGGTGCTGCTGGCCGGCGGCGCGCTGATGGGCACGGTGGGTGTGCTGGCGGCGGTGCCCGTTGCGCTGGTGTTCAAGGTGCTCTGGCGCGAGGTGGGTGAGTCCTTCTACCTGGCCTGGGCCTTCCCGGAGCCGGGCTCCAGCGACGCGAAGTCGTCGTAGGCGTCGATGGCGGCCAGGTCGAGGGAGAGCTCCCGCGCCAACACCGCGATGGCCATCTGGAGCTGGCTGTCCTCCTGCCAGTCGCCGTAGATCAGGCCTCCGGGGAAGGCCTTGCCGCGATCGTCGGCCACCTTGTCGCGCACGGCGCCGCGCAGGATCAGTCGGATGGTGTCGTCCGGGAGCTGCGTGTCGAGGCTGGCGCGAAAGGCCTCCCAGCCCGGGTAGCGGGAGCTGTCCTTGCCGTCGCCTAGCGCCAGCTCACGGAACAGTTCTCTGTGCTCGTCAAACGACTCGAGCACGTACTCGTCGAAGGGGCGCGCGTCGCCCAGGCTGTCCAGCAGCTTGGCCCATTCGTTGTTCTGCCAGCCGGGGATGCCCTCGAACTCGACCTCGACGTCGGGCTCGATGCCGCCCTGCTTGGTGATGCGCCAGTCGAGGTCGCGCTCGGTGTGCAGCGAGCGCCCGCTGGGCAGGTAGTAGCGCGCGTTGGTGATCTTCAGGTTGACGGGGTAGCTGTACTTGCCGTCGCCGTCCACATCGGTGTAGCGCTCGCCCGGGTCGTAGGCGCGGTTGCCGTTGAGATCCGTGTCGAGCCTGTCGCCGGGGCGGGAATCGAGCGGCAGGGTCTGCTGAACCGAGCCCTTGCCATAGGTCTTGGCGCCCACGATGGTCGCCCGTCCATACTCCTGCAGCGCGCCCGCAACGATCTCGCTGGCGCTGGCGCTGCGCACGTTGACCAGCACGGTCAGCGGTCCCTCGTAGCGCTCGTGCATGTCTCGCAGCAGCCGCGTGCGGAAGTCCTGGCGCGGCACGCCGCGGCCCTCGGTGTACACCACCAGCTCGTTGGGCGGCAGGAACGCGGAGCCCATGCGCACGGCCTCGTCCAGGTAGCCGCCGCTGTTGTTGCGCAGATCGAGCAGCAGCCCGCGCATACCCCGGGCGCTCAGTTCGTTCAGGGCCTTCACCAGCTCGACGCTGGTGGTGTCCGCAAAGCTGAGTACCTCGATGTATCCGATGTCGCCGGGCAGCAGCTCCCAGTTCACGCTGTCGATGTCGATCACCGCGCGCTCGATGATGTGCTCGCGCGCCTCGGGCCAGCCGCGCCGGTAGACCGAGATGGTGACCTCGGTGCCGGGCTCGCCCTTGAGGCGCTTGATGATCTCATCGCTGCTCTGGTTGTAGGTCTCCCAGCCGTCGACCTTGAGGATCTGGTCGCCGGACATGAGCCCGGCGGCGTAGGCCGGGCCGCTGTAGATCGGGCGCGTGATGGTGAAGATCTGATCGATGGTGTCGACGTAGGCGCCGATGCCGGCGTAGTGCCGGCGCAGATCGAGGATCCAGCGCTCGTACTCCTGCGAGGAGAAGTACACCGAGTGCGGGTCGAGCGCGGTGAGCATGCCCTTGGCGGCGGCGGTGATCAGACGCTCGCGGCCGGCGGCGTCGCGCAGCTCCTCACCGAGCAGGTGGTTCTCCTGGATCAGCCCGATCAGCTCTTCGAGTACGTCGAGGCTGCCCACGCCGATGGGGAAGTGCTCGCTGGTGGGGCCGCGCAGGTCGTGCAGCCCCTTGGGGGGCACGGAGCTGCTCTTGCGCAGCTTGCTCTCGTAGTAGTTGACCAGGTCTTCGGTCTCGAGATAGCTCTGGGCCAGGCGCCCGCGCGGGCCCGGGTCGGCCGCCAGCAGCCGCAGTACGGCACGGGCCGGGGCCACATCCTGGATCTGGGCCAGAGCCAGGGCCGCGTCGGCGCGCACCTCGGGGTCATCGCTCAGCAAGCTGTCCATCAGGGCCTCGCGGGCGCCCTTGCGCATGGCGCCGGTGGTGCCGGTGCGATACAGCGTGCGCGCCACGGCCACCGCCAAGGTCGCGGAGAGCGGCCGCTCCAGCCGCGCTGAGAGGTCATCTGCCACGGAGCTCACGCGCTTGAAGGCCGGGTGGGCCAATACGCTCAGGGCGGCCTGGGCCAGGGCCGGTGTGCTGTCCAGCATCGGCAGCAACAGCTCGGCGGCCTCGTGCGGCGCGTCGCTCTCCAGCAGCGTGCGGGCGATGACCAGGCGCAGCTCGTCAGGGGCCGCCTCGGCGCTCTGCTGTAGGTGCGGCACGGCCGTGATGGAGTCGGTCAGGGCCAGATTGCGCAGCTCCTGAGCGAGCTCCCAGCGCCTGGCGCCCTCGGCGTCAGCCAGCCGGAAGAGCACGTCGTCCAGGCGCGCGGTCAGGTCCTGGGTCGGCGCGAACGGGGCCAGCAGGGCGAGCAGCAGCAGCAAGACGGTCATGGGCGCTCCAGCGGTCCAGGGTGGTGGAATCTATCGTACGTGGCCAGGTCCCGGCGTGAGGGCTCCCATCGAGCCATGACGCAGGACCGCCACGCAGCAGACGGATGCCGCTGCGGGCTTCGGACCCCCGGCGGTATCATCCCGGGCATGGAAAAGCGTCTGACCCATGTGTCCTCCGATGGCCAGGCTCGCATGGTCGATGTGGGCCACAAGCCCATCACGCGACGTCGCGCCGTGGCCGCAGGGCGGGTGCTCATGCGTCCCGAGACCCTGGCCCTGGCCCTGAGCGGCGGCGGCCCCAAGGGCCCGGTGCTGGAGGTGGCACGCCTGGCTGGCGTGAGCGGCGCCAAGCGCACCTCGGACATGGTGCCCCTCTGTCATCCCTTGCCGATCGACGCCGTGCAGGTCGAGATCAGCGCCGATGGGACCGGCGCCCTGGCCGTGCGGGCCGAGGTCACCGCCACCTGGCGAACCGGGGTGGAGATGGAGGCCTTCGCCGCGGTGGCCGCCGCCGGGCTGACGCTGATCGACATGCTCAAGGCGGTGGAGCGCGAGCTGGTGCTCAGCGACATCCGCCTGCTGCACAAGTCGGGTGGTCGCAGCGGCGACTGGGAGCGCGCCGGCGAGCCGACCAGCGAGCAGGCAGGGCCATGATGCGGGTCGTCCTGGTGCTGGCCAGCGATCGCGTGAGTCGTGGTGAGCGCGCCGACGGAACGGCGGCGGGTCTGAGGCTGCTGCTGTCGGACGCGGGTCTGGAGCTATGGCGCGTGGACGTGGTGCCCGACGAGCTGGGGCCGCTGACGGACGCCCTGCGCGCGGCGTTGGCGGACGCGCAGCTGGTGCTCACCAGCGGCGGCACGGGGGTGGGGCCGCGCGATGTCACGCCCGAGGCCACCCGCGCCGTGATCGAGCGCGAGATCCCCGGTCTGGGCGAGGCCATGCGCCGCGCCTCAGCCGACAAGGCCAAGGGCGCGCTGCTCAGCCGGGCTCTGGCGGGCACCGCCGGCAGCAGCCTGGTGGTCAACCTGCCGGGCAGCCCAACGGGCGCCGCCGAGTGCCTTGAGCTCGTGCTGCCCTCTGCGTTGCACGCCCTGGCGCTGATGGGCGGGGCGGCGGGAGACTGCGCCCCGGCCTGAGTCGTGGCCGCAGCGCCGGTCAGCGCCGCGTACGTCGGTCAGGTGCTTGGGTGGGGTCGGGCCTCGGGCGATGATAGGATTCCCGCCGCCATGGACCGCGAGATCATCATTCAAGTCGTTGCGCTGCTGGTCGTGGCCATGGCCTGCCTGCGTTGGTTGCCGGACGAGGATCCGCTCGACCCCATCGGCCTCGGTGTGCCCTGGGAGACGCTGCGGGTGGAGCAGCAGCTGCTGGAGTTCGGGCCCAGCTCCGACGATGCCATGACCTTCCTGAACACCATTCGCAAGGCGCCGGAGCGGCAGGGGCCGTTTCGGCGTCATTGGCGCGCGCTGATGCAGCAGCTGCGTGCCATCGAGGCGGACCCGGAATATCAGCCCGACACCTTGGTGCAGTTCCGGGGCATCCCCCGCAACGACATGTGGCCCTTGATGTACCTGCTCTACCCACAGCCCACGACGTTTGTGAGCTTCGAGGCGGGCTCTCGGCCCAACGATGAGCTGATCCCCGGGGCCATGACGATCGACTCGTCGCTCATGCCCTGGGATGAGATGACGGATGAGCAGCGCGCGCACCTCCGGGCGCGGCAGGGGCGCTAGGGATGGCGGCGTTGGGCAGCGTCCTCTGCGTGTGTCTTCTGCTCGGGCACCTGTTCGACCGTGCGTTGTTGGGTGACCCGGGCTGCGGCGCCCTCGAGCGGGGCGGTCGCGGACTGGCACTGGGGCTGGGGTTGGCCGGCGGCCTCTCCATGGCCTGCGACACCTTCGGGCTGGGCGTGACCCGCGTCACGGTCGGAGCGGCCGTGGCGCTCGTTCTATTGTTGAGCCTGGTGGCCTGCGTGCAGCGTACGACGCCTCGAGCACACGGCGACGGGCGCGGGCGGCTGGCGGGGCTGTCGGCCCGAGAGCTGGCGTTGGTGCTGGGGCTGCTGTTGCTGGCGGCGGTGGGCGTGGGTGTGGCGGTGCGCTCGGGTTGGATTCGTCCGACGCTGCAGTTCGACGCCATCGTGCGTTGGATGTGGAAGGCCAAGGCGCTGGCCGTGCACGAGACGTTGCTGGGGCCGCTCTCCTCCGACCCCGCGTTCGGGTTCACCCATCAGCGTTACCCGCCGTTGATCTCGCACGTGGCCAACCTCGTGCAGCTGGTGCACGGCAGCTACGACGATCGCCTGCAGTCGGCCATCTTTCCCTGGTTCGCGGTGGCCACCGTCGCGATGGCCTACGGCGCCGTGGCTCGACGCTCGGGCGCGCTGACCGGCGCGCTGGCGGCCTTCTGGATCGCCCACCTCCCTCTGTTGAGCTACGCCATGGCGCCGCCTCCCGGTGCGGGCGCGGCGTCGGCCATGGCGGACATTCCCCTGAGCATGTTTGTGCTGGGCGCGGTGCTTGCGGTGGCTGACGCGTTGGACGGCAAGCGCGACCGGGCCCACCTCGAGCTGGGCCTGTTTCTTGGGTTCGCCGCGCTGACCAAGAATGAGGGGCTGCCTTTTGTGGCTCTCACGGTGGCCCTGGTCGCGCTGCTGGGCGGACGCGGCAGCGTGCGCCGAGCCCTGGGGGTGGGGCTGGTGGGGGCCGGTCTGTTCGCGCTGCTGTGGGGCTGGGTGGCCGCGGGCCTGCCCGCGACAGATGAGAACTACCCGGCCCAGCTCGGGCTGGCCACGATCACGGTGGGCTTCGGGCGGCTCGGCACCATCCTGCCCCGCCTGGGGATGTCGATGCTGGACATCCAGGCCTGGAACGTGACCTGGCTGGCCGTGTTGACGCTGTTGGCGGGGTCCGTGGGCCTGCTGCGTCGACCGGGCCTGCGCCTGATCGTGCTGCTGCTTGCGCTGCAACTCGGGACCTACATCCTGGCCTTCATGGTCACGGCCTGGAGCAGCCCTGCGGCCGAGCTGATCGCTGAAACCACGGGTGTGGGGGACGTCGTGGGGACGCTCATGAACCTCACCGCGGACCGTTTGCTCATGCATCTGGCCCCTGCGGCCATCTGCGCGGCCCTGATCGCCGCTCCCGTGCGGCTCACCCGGGCGGGTTGATTCGCGCCCGAAGGCCCGGGACAATGTCCGGAATCCACCCCGTCCCTGCGGATCTGCGTTCCCACCATGGTCACCATCTCCACCAATCAGTTCAGCAACGGCATCACCTTGAGCATCGAAGGGCAGCTGTTCGACATCGTGAGCTTCCAGTTCGTCAAGCCCGGCAAGGGCGGGGCCTTTGTGCGCACGCGCCTGAAGAACCTCAAGACGGGCGCCATCAAGGAGGTCACGTACGACAGCAAGGACAAGGTCGAGCAGGCTATGGTCGACAAGGTCGAGCTCGAGTACCTCTACCGTGACGGCCCCAGCTTTGTCTTCATGGACCAGGAGACGTTCGACCAGATCAACGTGGCGGAAGAGCACATGCAGCCGCTGCTCGCATTCTTGAAGGAGAACACCGTGTGCAAGTTCAAGATGTGTGAGGGCGACATCATCTCGGTGGCCCTGCCGGACCACATGGTCTTCCAGGTCGTGGAGACGACGCCGTGGGTCAAGGGCAGCACGGCTCAGGGCGGCAACAAGCCGGCCACGCTGGACACCGGCGCGGTGATCCAGGTGCCGGTCTACCTCAACCAGGACGAGTGGGTGAAGGTCGACACCCGCACCTCCAGTTTCAGCGAGCGCACATCAGCCCCCGAGTAGGGGGTGCAAGCTCAACCCAGACCATCGGGGGCCGCGACGCGAGGGCTGTCGCGGCTGCCCACACGAGCCTGATCGCACACAGGCCGCATCCACACACTCAGGCATGACAGATACCGGGAGGTTCGCCTTGGCTGCACGCAAGAAGGCCGTACGCAAGAAGGCTTCGGGACGCAAGGCCGCCAAGCGTCGCGTCGGGAGCGCCCAGGCCGCCAAGCTGGCGACGACCGTGGCGGCTTGGAGCCAGGCGACAAAGGGCCGCACGGCCACGAGCAAAACGGCCAAGACGGGTGCGGGCAAGGGCGCCGCCAAGCGCGCGGCCGCCAAGCCAGCCGGCAAGTCGTCTGTATCCGGCAAGCAGGTGGCCTCAGGCAAGCAGGCGACCGCGCGCAAGAAAGCCGTGCGCCGCAAGCTCGCCGGCGGGGCGGTCGCCAGGCAGGGCAGCGCCAACGACCCGGCGCTGCTCGGAGAGCTCGAGGCGCTGGCGTCGATGATGGACGCCCACGGATTGGTGGAGGTGAGCTACGAGCTCGACTCCGACGGCAGCAAGCGCATTCATGTCTCACGTCAGAGCCACGGCCCGGTCGCGGCTCCGGCGGCCTTGCCGGCGGTGGCCGCGGCCCCAGCGGCCCCCGAGGCGGCGGCGCCCCCCGCCCCGCCCCCAGAAGAGAATCTGGTGCCGTTCACGTCGCCCATGGTGGGCACCTTCTACCGCGCACCGAGCCCCGAGGCGGCGCCCTTCGTGAGCGTCGGCGACCACATCGACCCGGCCTCCGTGGTCTGCATCATCGAGGCCATGAAGGTGATGAACGAGGTCAATCCTGATGTCTCCGGCGAGGTGGTCTCGATCGAGGTCGAGAACGGCGAGGCGGTGGAATTCGGGCAGACGCTCATGCTTCTCCGGCCTCGCTGAGGCGCTCGCCGTGTTCCGACGGATTCTGATCGCCAACAGGGGCGAGATCGCGTTGCGGGTGATGCGCGCGGCTCGCGCGCTCGACATCGAGACCGTGGTGGTCTACTCCGATGCCGACCGCGACGCCAGCTATGTCGAGTTGGCGGACGAGGCGGTCTGCATCGGCCCGGCCAAGGCAGCTCTCAGCTACCTGGACATCAACCGCGTCATCTCGGCGGCGGAGATCTCCGATGCCGACGCGATCCACCCCGGCTACGGCTTCCTGAGCGAGAACGCGCGCTTCGTCGACGTGGTGGAGGCCTGCGGCTTCACCTTCGTGGGGCCGCCGGCCCACGTGATCGCCCAGATGGGCGACAAGAACTCCGCCCGAGCCGTGGCGAAGCGGGCCGGTGTGCCGATCGTGCCGGGCAGTGACGGCATCCTGAACGACGAGCAGAGCGCGCGCGCGGTGGCCGAGGAGATCGGGCTCCCGGTCATGATCAAGGCCACCGCAGGCGGCGGTGGCCGGGGCATGCGGCCGGTGTTCGCCATGAACGAGTTCTCCGCGGCCTGGGGCGCCGCCCGTGGCGAGGCCGAGGCCGCCTTCGGCAACCCGGATGTCTACCTGGAGCGGCTGGTCACCGGCCCGCGGCACGTCGAGATCCAGGTCATGGCCGACTCCCACGGCAACCTGGTGCATCTCGGCGAGCGCGAGTGCTCGATCCAGCGTCGACACCAGAAGCTGCTGGAGGAGAGCCCCAGCCAGGCGCTCACCAGCGAGCTGCGCGACGCCATGGGCGAGGCCGCCGTGGCGCTGTGCCGCGAGGCGGGCTACGTCAATGCGGGCACGGTCGAGTTCCTGGTGGACGAGCAGCGCCGCTTCTACTTCATGGAGCTCAATGCGCGCGTGCAGGTCGAGCACCCCGTGACCGAGATGGTCACGGGATTCGACATCGTGCAGGAGCAGCTGCGGGTGGCTGCGGGTGAGCAGCTCTCCATCCGGCAGGACGACGTGCAGATGCGCGGGCACTCGATCGAGTGCCGCATCAACGCCGAAGACCCCGAGCACAACTTCCGTCCCTGCTGCGGGTTGATCAGCCGCATGTACCATCCCGGCGGTGCCGGCGTGCGCTTCGACAGTCATGCCTATGGCGGCTACACCATCTCGCCGCACTACGATTCGATGATCGGCAAGCTGGTGGTGCACGGCCGCGATCGGGCCGAGGCCATCCACCGCATGGGTCAGGCGCTGGACGAGTGCGTCATCCACGGCATCAAGACGACGATCCCGTTCCACCGGCGCATCCTGTCCGATCCGCGCTTCCTGAAGGGGGAGTATGACACCTCGTTCATCGCCGGCATGGCGAGCCCGGAGGACAACGACTGATGTCGCCTCGTCAACGGCTGTGGTCCCTGCTCGGTGTCTTGTTGCTGTGCGGCGCAGACGCCCGGGCCCAGGAGTCCGTCAGCGTGCGGCGGCTCAACGACAGCGTGTCGGTGCGCATGGGCCCCGAGCGCAGCGAGCGTGTGCTCTACTTCTTCGACCCTGAGATCGAGCTCTTTCAGGGTGACGAGCTGGAGCAGGGTTCGGTGGCGCAGAGCACCGTGGTGTTGTCGAGCGGCGGCTTGGTGCAGTTCTTCTCATCCGGTCACCTCGTGCTCGAGCAGCTCTCCGAGCAGGGTGACGTGCTGCGCTTTCCGATCCTTGTGCACGCCGAGCTGACCTCGGGCCTGCGCCCGTTGGTGATCTGGCTGCCGGGCGGGCACAAGCTCAGCTTCCTGGGCACCACCGTTGTGGTGCGGGTCCAGCCGGGTCGCATGGTCGTGCGCAACGAGGGCGGCCCGCCGGTGGACGTGGAGGGCATCATCAGCCTGGATGTGGGAGGCGCCGGCGGCGACGGGCGCAGCTCAGTGATCCTGAACCGCGGCGAGGAGGTGCATCTGCCGCTGTTTCCCATCACGCCCGGGCCGCTGGGCGTCACGCTCTCCTCATGGCAGGGGCGCTCGGTGCGGTACAGCGGCGGCTTCGAGCTCGAGCGCGACGGCGGTGATCTGCTGGTGCAGCGCACGACGGAGGAGGAGGGCGATGTGCTCACCGTGGGCGGCGCGCGCGTGTTCGGGGCGCGAGGACTGACTTTGCGCCTCTCCGGGGCGCCGCGTGCGCCCGGCAGCGGCACGCCGCCGACGGTGGCGCCGACGGAGCAGGAGATCGTGCCGCCAGGCATGATCGCCATCGACGCCGCGCAGTACTACCAATACCGGGAGGCGGGTCACACGGACGAAGAGCTGGCGGCCAACGGCGTCTGGGTGTCCTCGTCGATCCGTGACGAATACGAACAACGAGCCTCACGCCAGAACGGCGCCCGGGCCGAAGAGACCGAGCCAGACACGGAGGAGTCCTGACGTGAGAGCAGTTGTCACCGGCGGCGCCGGGTTCTTGGGTAGCCACCTCTGCGAGCGGCTGATCAGCGAGGGCTGGAGCGTTGTCTGCATGGACAACCTGATCACGGGTGACATCGCCAACGTGGAGCACCTCATCGGCAGCGAGGCGTTCACCTTCGTGAAGGTCGACGTGACCGACTACATCCACGTACCGGGGGAGGTGCAGCGCATTTTTCACTTTGCGTCTCCGGCCAGCCCGATCGACTACCTGGAGATGCCGATCCCCACGCTCAAGGTGGGCTCGCTCGGCACGCACAAGGCGCTGGGTCTGGCCCACGCCAAGGGCGCGCGCTTCATCATGGCCTCCACCAGCGAGTGCTATGGCGACCCGACCGAGCACCCGCAGAAGGAGACCTACTGGGGCAACGTCAACCCGGTGGGGCCGCGCGGCGTGTATGACGAGGCCAAGCGCTTCAGCGAGGCCATGGTCATGGCCTACCACCGCTTCCACGGTCTGGAGACGCGCATCGTGCGCATCTTCAACACCTACGGTCCGCGCATGCGCCTGAATGACGGCCGCGCCCTGCCCGCGTTCATGGGGCAGGCGTTGCGCGGCGAGGACATCACGGTCTTTGGCGACGGCAGCCAGACCCGCAGCTTCTGCTACGTGGATGACCTGATCGAGGGCATCTGGCGCCTGTCGTGCAGCGACGAGCCCATGCCCGTGAACATCGGCAACCCGGCCGAGATGAGCATCAAGGAGTTTGCCGAGACCGTCGTCGCGCTGACCGGCAGCCAGAGCAAGATCACCTACCACCCGCTGCCCGAGGACGACCCCAAGCAGCGCCAGCCCGACATCACCCGTGCCCGCGAGATCCTGGGCTGGGAGCCCAAGGTCAAGCTGGCCGACGGCCTGGCGCGCACGCTGGAGTACTTCCAGCGGAAAGTGAGCGCCTAACGTGTGTGGAATCATCGGGGTCACCGGACGCAGCGGAGCCAGCGCGCTGGTGCTGGCGGGTCTGCGTACGCTCGAGTATCGCGGCTATGACTCGGCGGGCGTCGCCATACAGGAGGACGGCGGCCTGACATTGCTTCGGCGCGCGGGCAAGCTGTCCGTGCTCGAGGCGGCCTTGTCCGAGCGCGCGCCGTTCGGCCGCACGGGCCTGGGCCACACCCGCTGGGCCACCCACGGCCCGCCGATCGAGAAGAACTCGCACCCCGTGAGCGACGCCGCCGAGCAGCTGGCGGTGGTTCACAACGGCATCGTCGAGAACTTCGAGGCCCTGCGTGACGAGCTGATCGCCGACGGATACGCCTTCCGCACCGACACGGACACCGAGGTGCTGGCCAACCTGATCGCGCGCGAGCTGGGGCGGGGTTGCTCGCTCCCCGACGCCGTGCGCAGCTCCGCCAAGCGCCTGAGGGGCAGCTACGCCGCGGCGGTGGTGAGCGCCGCTCACCCGGACCTGTTGGTCGCCGTGCGCATGCAGTCGCCGTTGGTGCTGGGCCTGGCGAGCGGCGCCACGTTGCTGGCCAGCGACATCCCGGCATTGTTGAGCCACACGCGCGACATCATCCCGCTCGAAGACGGCGATGTGGCGCTGCTCAGACCTGAGGGGCTTGAGCTCACGGACCTGGACGGCGCCCCTGTGGAGCGCCCCTCGCGACGCATCGACTGGGATCCGGTCGCGGCACAGAAGGGCGGCTACCGCCACTTCATGCTGAAGGAGATCGAAGAGCAGCCCGGGGCCGTGGCCTCCACCATGCAGAGCCGGCTGGATGACCGCACCGGCTCGATCCACATGGCCGCTCTGGATGTGCTGGGCGATCGACTCGACCTCGTCGAGCGGCTCACGTTCGTGGCCTGCGGCACGAGCTGGCACGCGGGCCTGGCGGGCAAGTTCTACGTCGAGAACCTGGTGGGCATGCCGGTCGAGGTCGACTACGCCAGCGAGTTCCGCTATCGCTCGACGCGGCCGAGGCCCGAGCACCTGATCGTGCCCATCACCCAGTCGGGCGAGACGCTCGACACGGTCTCGGCCCTGCGTGACGCGCGCGCGGCGGGGGCGCCCATCGTCTCGGTGGTGAACGTGCCCGAGAGCTCGGCCATGCGCGAGTCGGACGCCACCATCCTGACCCTCGCCGGCCCCGAGATCGGGGTGGCCTCCACCAAGGCCTTCACCACCCAGCTCGTGGCGCTCTACATGCTGGCGCTCGACATCGGCCTGCGGCGCGGCGTGCTGAGTCATGACGACGTGGCCGAGCGCATCGTGCCCCTGCGGCGCCTGCGTTACGCCATGGAGGGCGCGCTGCGCAGCGCCGACAACGTGGCGCGGGTGGCCCACCGTTTCGCGGACGCGAGCGACTTCCTGTTCCTGGGGCGCGGGGTCAACTACCCCATCGCCCTCGAGGGCGCCCTGAAGCTGAAGGAGATCAGCTACATCCACGCCGAGGGCTACCCCGCCGGCGAGATGAAGCACGGGCCCATCGCCCTGATCGACTCGAGCATGCCGGTGGTGGTGATCGCCACGCCGGGGCGCGTCTACGAGAAGGTGCTGGCCAACATCCAGGAGGTGCGCTCGCGCGATGGCGTGGTCATCGCGGTCTGCGCCGAGGGCGACGAGCGCGTGGCGGCCCTGGCCGACGAGGTGCTCGAGGTGCCGTGTGTCGATGAGGACCTCTCGCCGCTGGTGAACGTGGTGCCGTTGCAGCTGCTGGCCTACCACGTGGCCAAGCAACGCGGTTGCGACATCGATCAACCCCGCAACCTGGCCAAGAGCGTGACGGTGGAGTGATGGCAAGACGAGTCCTGGTCACCGGCGCGGCCGGCTTCATCGGCAGTCACCTCAGCGAGCGCCTGTTGGCGCGCGGCGACGAGGTGTTGGGTCTTGACAACTTCAACAGCTTCTACGATCCCGCCATCAAGCGTCGTCACGCGGCGGAGCTGTCGCGCGGTGAGGGCTTTCGGATGATCGAGGGAGACATCCGCGACCGCGAGCTGGTGGCGCGGCTGTTCGCCGAAGAGCAACCCGACTCCGTCATCCACCTGGCCGCCATGGCCGGGGTGCGTCCGTCGCTGGAAGACCCGGTTCACTACCACGACGTGAACTGCACCGGCACGGCCGTGCTGCTCGAGGCCGCCCGCCGCGCCGGACTCAAGCGCTTCGTGTTCGGCAGCAGCTCATCGGTCTACGGTGGCAACGAGAAGGTCCCGTTTCACGAGGGCGACGACGTCTCGGGCCCGGTGTCGCCCTATGCCGCCACCAAGCGCGCCAACGAGCTCACCTGCGCGACCTTCTCCTCGCTCTACGGCATGGACATCGCCTGCCTGCGCTTCTTCACGGTGTACGGACCGCGGCAGCGCCCGGAGATGGCCATCCACAAGTTCGTGCGGCTGCTGGAGGGCGGGCAGCCCCTGCCGTGCTTCGGCGACGGCAGCTCCGAGCGCGACTATACGTTCATCGATGACATCATGGATGGGGTGCTCAAGGCCCACGACCGCAGCAGCGGCTACCGCATCTACAACCTGGGCGAGTCGAGCACCATCAGCCTGCGCGACCTGGTGGGGGCCATCGGCCGCGCCACGGGCATCGATCCCCAGGTGGACTGGCTGCCGTCCCAGCCCGGTGATGTGCCGCGCACCTTCGCGGACGTGAGCCGCGCCAAGTCTGAGCTGGGCTACGACCCGCAGGTGGGCATCGAGCAGGGCCTGGCGCGATTCGTTCAGTGGTATCGAGGGCCGCAGGGCCCGGGAGGTTGTGCATGAGTCGCGTACTGGTCACCGGCGGCGCGGGCTTCATCGGGAGTCACATCGCTGAGGCGCTGCTGGCGCGGGGCGATGAGGTCGTCATCGTGGACGACTTCTCCAGCGGCAAGCAGCGCAACTTGCAGCCCGACGCCAAGCTGGTGCGCGGCGATCTGGCCGACCCCGAGGTGGCCGCCGCCGCGGTCGCGGGCTGCGACGCGGCCGTGCACTGCGCCGCGCGCCCCTCGGTGGCGCGCTCGGTGGAGGACCCGGCCACCAGCAACCTGGCCAATCTGCAGGCCACCACACAGCTCGTGCTGGCCGCCCGTGACGCGGGCTTGTCGCGCATCGTCAACAGCGGCACCTCGGCCGTGTATGGCGACAAGCTCGAGGGCCCGGCCCACGAGGAGCTGCGCGAGGCGCCCGTCTCGCCCTACGGCATGAACAAGCTGGCGGCCGAGCACCTGCTGCGCATGGCACCGGAGCTCTACGGGGTCGACAGCGTGTGCCTGCGCTACTTCAACGTCTACGGACCGCGACAGGACCCGGGCTCGCCCTACTCAGGCGTGATCTCGATCTTCATCACCAAGGCCCTGTCGGGGCTGGCGCCGACCATCCACGGCGACGGCGGCCACAGCCGTGACTTCACGTACGTGGGCGACATCGTGCGGGCCAATCTGGCCGCGCTGGATGCCCCACAGGGCCAGGGCCGCGTGGTCAACGTGGGCGGCGGGAGCTCCACGAGCCTGAACGAACTCTGGGGCGCGGTGCGCGAAGTCTGCGCACAGCCACAGCTGGAGGCGCAGCACGGCCCCGATCGCCCGGGCGACATCCGGCACAGCCGGGCCCGGGTCGAGCGCGCCGCGGAGCTGCTCGGTTTCTCCACCGAGGTGCCCCTGGAGGCCGGGCTGGAGCTCACCGTGGCGTGGTATCGTTCCCGTCCTCAGGCCGGGGCCTGAGCCCCACCAGAGGGGCCCGTGACGCCCGGCGGTACTCTCTCGCCCGCCTCCCCCCGAGCGTCAGACTGGATCAGCATGAAAGGCGTCATCCTTGCGGGTGGCCTGGGCTCGCGCCTGCGGCCTCTCACCAAGATCACCAACAAGCACCTGCTGCCGGTGTTCGACAAGCCGATGGTGTACTACCCCATCGAGTGCCTGAAGAATGCGGGCATCGATGACATCCTGATCGTCACCGGCGGCAACAGCGCCGGCGACTTCCTGCGCCTGCTCCAGAACGGCGATGACCTGGGCGTGAACATCAACTACGCCTACCAACGCGGTGAGGGCGGCATCGCCGACGCGCTGCGCCTGGCCCGACGCTTCAGCGCCGGAGAGAGAATCTGCGTGGTGCTGGGCGACAACATCATCGAGCGCAACATCGCCGCGACGGTCCAGGAGTACGAGGCCCGGGGCGAGGGCGCCTGCATCCTGCTCAAGGAGGTGGATGACCCCGAGCGCTTTGGCGTGGCGGTGCGCAGCGGCGATCGCATCGAGCGCATCATCGAGAAGCCCGCGGACCCGCCCAGCAACCTGGCGGTGATCGGCATCTACATGTACGACCAGCAGGTGTTCGAGATCATCGAGACGCTCCAGCCCAGCGTTCGCGGCGAGTTGGAGATCACCGACGTCAACAACGCCTACATCGATCGCGACCAGATGTACTACGGCGTGCTCGATGGCTGGTGGACCGACGCGGGGACCTTCGGCAGCCTGCTGCGCGCCAGCAACCTGGTGGCCGAGGCCGGGGCCAACAAGGTCGACTGACGATGCGCGTGTTGCTGACGGGCGCGCGCGGCATGCTGGGCCAGGCCCTGGCGGATTCGGTGCCGGAGGGCGTGCAGCTGCTGCCCACGGATCTGACCGAGCTCGACATCACCGATGCCGCCGCAGTGGAGGCCAAGCTGGCCAGCGCGGCGCCGGACGCGCTGCTGAACGCCGCGGCCTACACCGCCGTCGACGCCTGCGAGACTGATGAGTCCGCGGCGCTCGCGGTCAACGGCTTGGCCCCCGGTCTGTTGGCGCGCGCCTGCGCAGCGCGCGGCATTCCGCTCTTGCACGTCTCCACTGACTACGTGTTCGACGGCAACCCGCCCGGCGGTCGGCCCTGGCGAGAGGACGACGCCACCGGACCGCTCTCGGCCTACGGTCGCACCAAGCTGGCCGGCGAGCGCAGCGTACGGGCCGTCAGCGCCGCGCACTGGATCGTGCGCACGCAGTGGCTCTACGGGCTGGGCGGCAAGAACTTCGTGGAGACCATCTTGGCGTTGGGGGCCGAGCGCGACGCGCTCACGGTGGTGGACGACCAGTTCGGAAGCCCCACCTCCACGCACACGCTGGCGCCGCTGCTCTGGGAGCTGCTCACGCGGCGGCCCGCCTACGGCACCTACCACGCGGTCAACTCGGGCTCCTGCAGTTGGCATGGATTCGCCCGCGCCATCACGGACGCCGCGGGGTTGCCCGTGCGCGTCGACCCCATGACCAGCGCACAGCTCAAGCGCCCGGCGCCCCGGCCGGCGCGTTCGGTGCTCGATACGTCACGGCTGTGCGCCGCCCTTGGTCACTCCATCTCCACCTGGCAGGAGGGCCTCTCCGACTACCTGGCCCGCCGCGCTGTTCAGAAGGATGCGCCTCCGTCATGAAGATCCTTGTCACGGGTGGGGCCGGCTTCATCGGCTCCAACTTCGTCCTCGGCATGCGGGCTCAGCGACCCGACGTGACCCTCGTCAACGTCGATCTGCTGACCTACGCCGGCAATCTCGAGAACCTGACCTCGCTGGAGGGCGATCAAGGGCACCGGTTTGTGCGCGCCGACATCGCCGACCGCGACGCCATGCAGCCGATCTTCAGCGAGGAGCGGTTCGACGGCGTGATCCACTTTGCCGCCGAGAGCCACGTCGACCGCTCCATCCTGGACGCGACGCCGTTCGTGCGGAACAACATCCTGGGCACGCAGGTGCTGCTTGACCTGGCCCGCGCCCACGGCGTGGAGCGCTTCCTGCAGGTCTCGACCGACGAAGTCTATGGCGCCCTGGGCCAGACCGGCCTGTTCACCGAGGCCACGCCCCTGGCGCCCAACTCGCCCTACGCGGCCAGCAAGGCCGCCGCTGACATGCTGGTGCGCGCGGCCGTGAAGACCCACGGCTTCAACGCCTCGATCACGCGCTGCTCCAACAACTACGGGCCGCTGCAGTTCCCCGAGAAGCTGATCCCGCTGATGATCGCCAACGCGCTGGAGGGCAAGCGCCTGCCGGTCTACGGCGATGGCAGCCAGGTCCGCGACTGGCTGCACGTCTCCGACCACTGCGAAGCCATCTGGGCGGTGTTCGAGCGCGGTGCCGCCGGTTCGGTCTACAACGTAGGCGGCAACAACGAATGGACCAATCTCGATGTGGTCAAGCTGCTGCTGGAGATCCTGGGGCAGCCCGAGAGCCTGATCGAGTATGTGACGGACCGACCGGGGCACGATCGACGCTATGCCATCGACGCCTCCCTGATCCGGAACGATCTGGGCTGGGAGCCGACGCGGCGCTTCGAGCAGGCTCTGCCCGAGACCGTGCAGTGGTACCTGGATCGCCGTGATTGGTGGGAACGGGTACGATCGGGGGCATATCGGGACTACTACGCGCAGCAATACGGCGGGCGATTGCAGGCATGAGCGCGGCTGTGAAGGGCCGAGCGGACCCGCTCGGGTGCGGCGCAGGCGGGCACGCGGCCGGAATGCGCCCGAGCTCGGTGTCTGGGGCTGGATTTCGGCGCCAGATCAGTCGATATCCATGGTGGCGATCGTGCCCGGGACCGCGAAACCCGCGCTGCCGTCCGTGGTTAGCCCAGCCGATGTTTCGGAAGTTGCAGACTAGGAGTGTCCCCATGGCCTCGTCAGGCCGTCTCATCCCTCTCGCGCTCGTGCTCCTGGCCACGCTGGGTGCCTGCACGACGGCCGATGACGCCCGCGTGCTGCAAGTGCTCAATCAGCGCGGTTTCGGGCGACCCACGCAGGACGCCAACCGCCAGTATTACCTGGGCATCGGCGACCAGGTCGTGATCCGGGCTGCGGGCTACCCGGAGTACTCGGGGCAGTCCGAGAAGCTGCGCATGGACGGCACGGTGACCCTGGCAGACGTGCGCGAGGTGTACCTCAACGGGCTCACCCCCGAGGAGGCCACGGAGGTCGTGCGCAAGCGCTACGAGGCGTTCGTGCTGGACAGCGATGCCTTCACGGTGGAGGTCACCTCGATCAACAGCAAGAAGTACTACGTCACGGGTGTCCCGCCCTACCAGCCCCGGTCACTGCCATTCCTGGGAGACACCCTGTTGATCGACGCGTTGACCGGCGTCATGGGCGACGAGAACCTGGTGGACACCGACTGCATCCTGGTGATCCGCGGAGATCCCGAGAACCCGCTGGTGATCGCCTGCGACTACGACGCCGTGCGCTATGAAGGCTACTCGCGCGACAACATCATGATCCGCGAGAACGACATCATCTATCTGAACCCGTCGTGGATCGGCTACATCACCTGGTTCGTGTCGGCTCTGCTGGCGCCGTTGACGCCGCTGCAGCAGCTCATCACCGGCACCAACAGCATCGTGGCATCGTCCAACAGCTTCGGTCAGCAGAACTCGTTCAACAACAACAACAACAACTTCAACAACTTCTGACCGGCGACCATGGCGTCCCTCACAGACCAGAATCCCGCACAGGGCCCCGACACGCGGGAGATGGTCCAGCTCTTCCTGGAGGCCATCCGGCGCCACCTGGTGCGGGTGGTCTTCACCACGCTGGTGTTCCTGCTGATCGGCATCGGGCTGTCCATGCTCTGGCCCAGCAAGTTCGCCTCCGAGACACAGTTCGTCCTGCGCGAGACGCGCATCGTCACGGACGTCTCCATGCTGAGGGATCTGAAGGACATCCCGCTGAGCCGCAAGCTCGTCGCGCTGCGCAACGAGCTGGGTTCCATGCTGCGCGTGGGTGCCGTGCTCGACGAGCTGCAGTGGAAGGAGTGGCTGGAGACGGCGGGCCACCCCAGCCGCCGGCGCGCGCTCTACCTCAAGGTGAAGTCCAACCTGAGGATCGGCATGACGCCGGACGTTACGGGGGGGATCAACGCCCTGATCGCCTTCGAGTGGACCACGCCCTCGCAGGCGGCTGATTTCGTGAACCGGCTGCGCGACTCCTGGATCGTGCTGGTGGAGGACGGTTACCGCAGGGCCCTCGAGACCCAGAAGGAGCGCGCCGAGCGCCTGCTCGTCGGTCGCGAACGTGACTTTGAAGCGGCCCTCGAGGCGGTCAGGACGTACGAGCAGGACAACGATGTCATGAGCCTGCTCTCGACCGAGATCAACAACGAGTTCAAGGCCGAGATCCAGATCAAGCTGACGGAGGCGCGCGCGCGGCTCGAGTCGACCGTCACTGAACTGGAGATCCTGCGCAACGAGCTCAACCTGATGGCGCCGGAGTTCGAACGCACGGTCAAGCCCAAGAACCCCGCGCAGGCCGAGGCCGTGAAGAACTTCCTGAAGGCCGAGGCGTCGCTGGCCAACGTGGCCAAGAAGTACACCCGCGCCAATCCAAAGTACACGGCGGCCATGGTCGCCCTTGACGAGGCCGCCGAGGCGCTGGCGGAGGCCGGCGGCATGCCGGCGGAGCTCACGGAAATCACCGCCGATCCGCGTTTCCTGGAGAAGGCTCAGGAGGCCGATGCCAAGTCCGAGATCGAGTTGGAGGCGCGGGCCCTCGTGACGGTCTACGAGAACGAGCTGGAGGCCATCGACAGCCGCCTCGACCGTTTGCCCGTCGTGACGGCGGACCTCGCGCGTCTCAACGCCGAGAAGAGCACCACCGCCGAGTTGGTCAGTCTGGCGCGCCTGGCGATTCAACCCCTGCGTGATCGCGTCGCGTCGGTGCGCAAGTCCAACTCGGCCCTGAACCAGGCCGGCGGCGTGGTGGGCGCACGCTCCTTCGAGATCATCGACGTCGGGCTGGAGCCCGAGCACCCGGTGCTGCCCATCGGCGCGGTGCTCATGGCCGTGTCGCTGCTGCTGGGCGTTGGCGTGGGTCTCACGGGGCCCGTGTTGTCGGAACTCACACGCAGCAGCTTCGGTACGGTCAAGGAGGTCAACCGCGTGCTCGGCGTGCCTGTGCTGGGAGCTGTCGACCTGATCCTCACCGCGCGTGACGTGCGCGCCCGGGCGGTGCAGTCGGCCCTGACCATCACCACCATGGTGTTGGTGCTCGCGGCGTTGGCGACCGCGCTCTACATCTACAGCTTCAAGCCGCATGTGCTGCCGGCCTCGGTTCTGCGGACACTCCGCGAGGTCAAGCTGGCGCTGACGTGAGGTCTGGGGTCGTGGAGCTGCTCTTTCTATCGCATCGCGCCCCGTTTCCGCCTGATCGGGGCGACCGCCTGCGCAGCTATCACACCCTGCGCGCCTTGGCACGCCTGGGGCCGGTGGACGTGGTGACCCAGGCCGATTCCGTGCAGGATGAGCGCGCCGCCCGCGAGGGCCTGGCGCCCTTCTGTCGCGAGGTGCACGTGTTCACACGTCGCAAGCCTGCGGCGCTGGCCGGCGTGGGTGCGGCGCTGCTCACGGGCGGCAGCCTGACCGTGGCGTGGCACAACGACCGTCGCGTGCGCGACGCGCTGGACACGCTCTCGGCGCGCTACGACTACGACCTGGCCTACGCCTTCTCGTCGGGCACGGGGCCCTGGCTGCAGCGCGCCGTGGCGGCCAAGCGCATCATGGACCTGTGCGATCTCGACGCCCTCAAGTGGAGCGCCATGGGGCGCGACGGTGTGGGCCCTCGCTCGTTGGCATGGAGAGTGGAGGGCCGCCGCCTGCTTCCGCTGGAGCTGGAGTTGGCTCGCTCCGCCGACCTGTGCCTGGTGAGCACGCAGCGCGAGGCCGATGACGTGCGCGCGCGCTGCTCGCCCCGGCACCTCGAGATCCTGACCCAGGGCGCCGACGGGGGGGCGCTGGCCGGGCTGCCCGCGCCCTCAAGCGTGGGGCCGGTGCTGGGCTTCCTGGGGCAGATGGACTACCCGCCTAACGTGCGCGCCGCGCAGCAGCTGGCGCGTGAGGTCCTGCCGCAGGTGCGCAAGCACCACGGCGAGGCGCGCCTGTCCATCATGGGGCGCGCTCCCAGCCCCGAGGTGCTGGCCCTGGCGCAGGAGCCGGGTGTTGAGGTCACCGGGCAGGTCGATTCGGTCCGCACCGCGTTGGGTCAGGTGGCCGTGTTCTGCGCGCCCATCGACCGCGGCCGCGGCATCCCCACGAAGGTGGTGGAGGCCATGGCGGCGGGGCGCGCCACCGTGCTCTCGACCTGGGCGGCGGGCGCGCTGCTGGGCGAACCCGGACGCGACTACGCCGTGGCCGACGACGGCCCCGCCATGGCGCGGGCCGTCGTCGAGTTGCTGGACGACCCGGCCGGCATGGACGCCCTGGCCTTCGCAGGCCAGGCCTACGTGGCGCAGCACCACGACTGGGGGCTGCTGCAGCAGCGCCTCGAACGCTGGGCCCGGGAGCTGGTCCATGCGTGATGTGATCGTCTTCTCGCTCTTCATCGCTGTGCTGCCGCTGTGCTTTCTGCGGCCCTGGGTGGGGCTGTGCACCTTCACCTGGCTGGCCTACAACCGCACCCAGGATCTGACCTGGGGCTTCGCGCGCACGCTCCCGCTCAGCCAGCTCATTGCCATCTTCATGCTGTTGGGCTGGCTGATCGTGGAATTCCGTCCGGTCAAGCTGCGCGGCCCATACACCAAGGCCATGATCGCGCTGCTGATCTGGATCGGTATCTCCATGCTGGTCACGGGGCTCGACTGGGGCTTGCAGGGGCGGCGCTACACCGAGTTCTCCAAGGTGGTGTTGATCAGCCTGATCACCGGTTCGCTCACCATCAATCGCACCCGACTCAAGACGATCATGGCCGTGATCGCGTGCGCCCTGGGGTTCTACGGCTTCAAGAACGGCCTGTTGCTGATGACGGGCAGCCGCTCCATCGCCGGGCCGGGCGGCATGCTCAAGGACAACAACGACTTCGCCCTGGCGATGATCATGGTCGTGCCGATGCTCTACTACCTGGCCGACGAGATGCGCGACCTGCCGTACGGCTTCTACATCCGCCGCTTCATGAAGGCGGCGTTCGTCCTGACCTTCCTGGCCGTGGTCTCCACCGGCTCACGTGGCGGCTTCCTGTCGCTGTCCGTGGCCGTGTTCCTGATGGCCATGAAGACCAGGTACAAGCTGCCGGCACTGGGCCTGATCGCAGTGCTGGGCGTGGTCGGGTTCGTGGCGACGCCAGCCGACTACCGCGAACGCATCCTGACCATCTTCTCCTCCTCCGAGGAGCAGGACGACTCGGTGCAAGGCCGCTTCGTCTCCTGGCGCGTGGCCGGCAACATGATCGAGGCCAACCCGGTCTTCGGCATCGGCATGAACCAGACCATCAAGCAGTACAACGATTACACCCAGGACATCGTCAACAAACAGGGCAGCAACCAGCACTACGCCCGCGTGACGCACAACAGCTACCTGCAGATTTGGGCGGAGTCCGGCACGCCCGCCTACCTGCTGTTCATGTTCATCTGCGTCGGCTCCATCGTGAGCCTGGAGTTGATGTGGAGGAGGTACCGCCGCAAGGGCGATCTGTGGGTGCTGCCCTACTGTCACGCCATCCAGGTCTCGCTCTGTAGCTACGTGATCGGTGCCACCTTCCTGAACCGCTCGCAGTTCGACCTGGTCTACCAGCTCGTTGTGGTGGTCTCCGTGATCCCCGTGGTGGTGGCCAACGAGCGTCAGGTCCGGGCCGCCCATGAGCGCCGATTGGGGCCGCGCGTGGCCAACGAGGTGGAGATCGATCATCGCGACTCCTTCGTCAAGGTGGGGCGCGCATGAGTCCGTCCCGCGTCGCCGTCGTGTTGCCTGACCTGGAGGTGGGGGGCCTGCAGGCCATGGCCGTGGAGCTGGCCGGCGCGCTGGACCGCTCGCGCTTCGAGTCGTGCTTCTACACCTTCGATGGCGTCGGCCCCCTGATCGCGCGTCTGGACGAGCTGGGCTTGGAGCACGTGCACCAGCCGCGTCGGCCAGGCGTCGATCGCGGCTACGCGCACGGTTTGGCCCAACGCTTCGTGGCGGACGGCATCGGGCTGGCCCACTGCCACAACGTGACCGCCATGTTCCACGGGTCGCGCGCCGCCCGTGCCGCCCGCAAGCTGCCCGTGCTGTTCACCGAGCATGATCGCGAAATGCCGGCGCCCTGGCGGCATCGCCTGCTGCACCGTTGGCTCGTGCGCGCGGTGGATCGCGTGGCCGTGGTGTCGGCCGGGCTGGCGGATGAGCTGGTGCGTTACGAGGGCTTTCCCGCCCGGCGGACGCGGGCGCTCGTGAACGGCATCCCCGATCCGATCTCGGCTGAGTCCTCGCCGGGTGCCGCGGACGCCGCAGACGCGGCCGAGACGCTCGGCGCCGCGTCCGCTCCTGACGCGGCCCGGTCGCTGGCCACGGCGCGCGCGGCCGCCCGCGCCGCCCTGGGCTGGGATGAGCGTCCGGTGCTGCTCGCGGTGGGCAGCCTGACGGAGGTCAAGAACCACGCCACCCTGATCGACGTGGTGGCGGGGCTCGCGCCCCTGACGTCGGGCTCGCCGCGCCTGGTGATCGCCGGAGAGGGGCCCTTGCAGGGGGAGCTGTCGGCCGCCGCCGCCGCCGCGCCCACTGGACGCGTGCAGCTGCTGGGGCGACGCAGCGACATCCCGCGCCTGCTCCGGGCCGCCGACGTGTTCGTGTTGCCCAGCCATCGCGAGGGCCTCAGCCTGAGCCTGATTGAGGCCCACGCCATGGGGCGCCCCTCGGTGGCCTTCGACGTGGGGGGCAACGGCGAGGTCATCGTGCAGGACGAGACCGGGCTGCTGGTGCCCTATCCCGACGCCCGGGCCTTGGGAGCGGCGCTCTCGTCGCTGCTGGGTGATGGAGATCGCGCCGCGCGCATGGGACAGTCCGCGCGGCAGCGCTTCCTGGCTCGCTTCACACACGAGCGCATGGTGTGCGCCTACGCGGCGCTGTACGACGAGCTGCTCACGTTGAGGTCCCACTGATGTGCGGCATCGCAGGCATGGCCTCGGCACCCGGGCGCGCCCCGCCCGAGCTGCAGACCCTTGAGCGCATGACCCGGCGGCTGGCCCACCGCGGTCCCGATGGTCAGAGCACCTGGCTCGAGGGCGGCGTCGGCCTGGGTCACCGTCGTCTGGCCATCATCGACGTGGCCGGCGGCGACAACCCGCTCTACGACAGCGCGCGCAGCGTGATGCTCGTGTTCAACGGCGAGATCTACAACCACGAGTCGCTGCGCGCCGAGCTGGTGGCGTCGGGGTACCGGCCGCGCACCAAGAGCGACGGCGAGGTCATCGTCCACGGCTACCTGGCCTGGGGGCTGATGGGCATGCTGCGTCGGTTGCGCGGCATGTACGCCTTTGCCCTGCATGACCTGCGCACGGGCGATGTCCACCTGGGCCGCGACCCCCTCGGCATCAAGCCGCTGTTCCACGCCCTGGGTCCTCAGGGGCTCGTGTTCGGCTCCGAGATCAAGGCGCTCCTGGCCGCGCTGCCGCAGACGCCTGCCATCTCCCAGCGCGGGCTGCTGCAGTCGGTGAGCCTGGGCTACTGCGTGTCACCGCACACCATCTATCAGGGCATCCACAGCCTGGCCCCAGGAGAGTGCGCCACCTGGAAGGACGGCCGCCTGCGCCTGGGCCGGCACCATGAGCTGGTGTTCGAGCCCGGCAGTGAGCCGGCCGACCCCGAGGCGCTGTGGGAGCAGCTCACGCGCTCCGTGCAGAGTCACCTCATGAGCGAGGTGCCTCTGGGCGCGTTCCTGTCGGGAGGCGTGGACAGCTCGGCCGTCGTGACCGCCATGGCGGGGGCCAGCGAGGCCGAGCTGCAGGCCGTGACCGTGGGCGTGTCGGGCGACGGCCTGGACGAACGCGTGCACGCCCGGCGCGTGGCCCGCGACCTGGGCGTGCGCCTGCACGAAGAGACCGCGGAGCCCGATCTGCTGGAGCTGCTGCCCCAGCTGGCCTGGCACCTGGAGGGCCCCTTCTGTGACACCTCGGCCGCGCCCACCTGGACGGTCTGCGAGGCCGCCCGGCGGCACGTCACGGTGGCCCTCTCCGGCGACGGCGGCGACGAGAACTTCGCGGGCTATCGCCGCACGCGCTTCGACGTGTTGGAGGACCGCGTGCGCGACGTGCTCCCCGACTGGCTGCGTCGGTCGCTGCTGGGGCCGCTGGGGCGCGCCTGGCCGCGGCGCGCCTGGCTGCCGCGCCCGCTGCGGGCCGGCACCATGCTCAGCAACCTGGCCGGTGACTGGATGGATGGCTACCTGCACTCGGTGACGCGCATCCCCGAGGCCCGCGCGCGCCAGCTCATCCGCCCCGAACTCCTGGACGAGGGCCCGCTGCGCGCTGACTTCGAGCAGTACCGCCTTCGCGCCGGCGACGTCGACCCCCTCAGTCGCGTGCTGTTCATGGACTTCTCCACCTGGCTGGCGGACGACATCCTGGTGAAGGTCGATCGCATGTCCATGGCCCACTCGCTCGAGGTGCGCGTGCCGCTGCTGGACACCGACTTCGTGGAGTATGCCGCGCGCCTGCCTGGCGAGGCCAAGCTGGCCCACGGACAGGGCAAGCAGCTCTTGCGCCGCAGCCTGCGCGGTCGTATCCCCGACGAGATCCTGGATCGCCCCAAGCAGGGCTTCCATCTGCCGGTTGGCAGCTGGCTGTCGGGCCCGGCGCGGCCGCTGCTCGACGAACTGCTGGCCGATGAGCAGGGCCTCGCCTTTGAGCTGCTCGACCACGGTCAGCTGACTGCGGCGGCGGCAGAGCACCACGCGGGCCGCACCGACCGCTCCACCGAGCTGTGGTTGCTGCTGGTGACGGACGCGTTCTTGCGGCACGGCCCCGGGGTCGCGCCATGAAGCTGCTGGTGTTCAGCTCGCTCTACCCCAACCCGGTCGAACCGCATCACGGCGTGTTCGTCGCCAACCGACTGCTGCGCTTCTTGCAGCGGCACGACGCCCAGGCCCTGGTGGTCGCGCCGGTGCCCCTGGCACCGCCGGTGGGGCCGGCGCGCTGGACCGAGCTGCGCGCCATCCCGGCGGTTGAACAACGCGATGGCCTCACCGTGCTGCACCCGCGCTGGCCCAGCCCGCCGGGCTTCGGTGACCGCTGGCGGGGGGCGCTCATGGCCGCCGGCGTGCGCCGGGCGCTGCTGGCCGCCGCGCGTGACTGGCAGCCCGACCTGTTCGATGTGCACTACGCCTTTCCGGACGGTGCGGCGGCGGCGCGCCTGCGACCGCGGCTCGAGCGCGCCCTGGGACGCCGGCTGCCCAGCACGCTCACCTGTCGCGGCACGGATCTCAATCTGCTGCCCGACCTGCCCGCCGTACGGCCTGAGGTGCAGCGCGCGCTGGCCTCGGCCGACCACGTCATCTGCGTGGCCGCGGCCTTACGAACGGTGGCGCTGGAGCTGGGCCAGGCGCCGGAGCGCGTGACCACCCTGCGCAACGGCGTCGACCTGGAGGTCTTCAGCCCGGGCGACCGGGCGGCCGCGCGAGCTGCGCTGGGCCTGCCCCAGCAGGGACGTATCGTGCTCTGCGTGGGGCACCTGATCGAGCGCAAGGGACAGCACCTGCTCTTGCCTGCGTTCGCGCAGAGCCTGGCGCGCAGCGACCCTGGCGCCCAACTCGTGTTCGTGGGGCGCGGCGAGGCCGAGCCGGGCCTGCGCGCGCGGGCGCAGCAGCTGGGCCTGGCCGAGCGCGTGCGCTTCGTGCCGCCCGTGCCCCCGGCCGAGCTGGTGTCGTGGTACCGGGCGGCTGACGTGATGGTGCTGGCCTCGTCGCGCGAGGGCTGGCCCAACGTGGTGCTCGAGGCCCTGGCCTGCGGCACGCCGGTGCTGGCCACGCGCGTCTGGGGCACGCCCGAGATCCTCAACGGCTGCGCCGCCGGGCTGCTGGTGGAGCTCAGCCAGCAGGGGCTCGCCGAGGGGCTGTCGCAGCTCGACCAGCTGGACCCGCAGGCCGCGCGGCCCTGGGCCGAAGCCCACGGTTGGGATGAGACCTTGGACGGCATGGCCGACGTCTTCGCGCAGGTGCTCTCAGCATGAACGTGCTCTATCACCATCGCACCAAGAGCCGCGACGGCCAGGCCGTGCACATCCGCGAGCTGATCGCGGCCCTGCGCCTGCGCGGACACCACGTGGAGGAGTGGGCCCTGTCCCGCGGCGACTCGGGCGCCATGGGCAGCGAGGGCGGGCTCGCCGGTCGTCTGGCCGCCCGCGCGCCGCGCGTGTGCTACGAGCTGGCGGAGCACGCCTACGGCCCCATGGTGGCTCCTCGCCTGGTGGCGGCGGGTCGGCGCTGCCAGGCCGAGGTGCTCTACGAGCGTCACGCGCTCAACAACAGCGCGGGGCTGCGTGCGGCGGCCCGGCTGGGAATCCCGCACCTGCTTGAGGTGAATTCCCCGCTGACGCGCGAGCGCGCCGGCTACGAGACGTTGGTGCTCCAGGGCTGGGCCGCGCGCTGCGAGCGCCGCGTGCTGGCCGCCGCCGACCGCCTGTTGGTGGTGACCGACGTGCTGCGCGACATCCTGCTTCAGGACGGCCTCGAGGCGCGGCGCGTGGTGGTCATCCCCAACGGCGCCGACATGTCGCTCTACGCCGAACGCGTGCCGCGCCAGCACGAGGAACTGGTGGTGGGCTTCACGGGTTTCTTCCGACCCTGGCACGGCCTGGAGGGCCTGGTGGACGCTCTGGCCGACGGCGCCTTGCCGCCCGGCGCGCGCCTGCTGCTTGTGGGCGACGGCCCGTCTCGCGCCGACCTGGAGGCGCGCGCGGCCTCCCGCGGCGTGAGCGAGCGCGTACGCATCACGGGCTCTGTGGAACGCCAGGCCATCCCCGAGCTCGTGCGCTCCATGGACGTGTGCGTCCAGCCAGCGGCCACGCCCTGGGCTTCGCCGCTCAAGCTGTTCGAGTACATGGCGGCGGGGCGCGCCATCGTGGCGCCAGACCAACCCAACCTGCGCGAGGTGCTGGGCCACGAGCGCGACGCGCTGCTGTTCGACCCGGGCGACCCCCGCGCCATGTCCGCGGCCGTGGTGCGCCTGGGCCGCGACGCCGCCCTACGCGAGGCCCTCGGTGCCGCCGCCCGACAGCGCGTGCTGGACGCGCCCTTCACATGGGACGCCAACGCGCGACGTGTCGAGGACCTGGTGGCCGAGTGCCGCGCCGAGAGGGGCCTCGTGTGAGCGTCGTGCACGGGCTCTCGTTCGATGTGGAGGAGGCCTTCCACGCCCTCAACATGTGGCAGGCCACGCCGCCCGAGACCTGGGACCAACAACCCACGCGGGTCGAGGCCGTGGTGGACCGCATCCTGGCGCTGCTGGATGAGCACGGCGTACGCGCTACGTTCTTCGTGCTGGGCAAGGTGGTCGAGCGCACGCCCTCCGTGCTGGCGGCCATCGTGAGCGCCGGGCACGAGCTGGCCAGCCACGGCTACAGCCATCGCATGGCGGGCGACCTGGGCCCCGAGGGCTTTGCCCAGGACGTGGCCCGCGCGCGGGGCATGCTGCAGGACGCCACCGGGCTCGAGGTGGCCGGCTACCGGGCCTCGACCTTCTCCATCGGGCGCGGCACGCGCTGGGGCTTCGAGGCCGTGGCGGCCGCCGGTCACAGCTGGGACAGCAGCGTGTTCCCTGTGCTGCACGATCGCTACGGCGATCCCCACTTTCCGCCCCAGGCCACGCACCTCGTGCTGCCCTCGGGGCGCCCGTTACGCGAGTACCCGCTGCTCACGCGCTCGCTGCTGGGGCGGCGTCTGCCCGCGGCGGGGGGCGGCTATCTGCGCCTGCTGCCCACGGCCTTGGTGGACGGCGCTCTGCGAGCCAGCGCGCGTCAGGGCCACCCGGGCGTGGTCTACCTGCACCCCTGGGAGCTCGACCCTGGGCAGCCGCGTCACGACCTCGGTCGGCTCAAGACCTGGCGCCACTACACCGGCCTGGGGCGCGTGGAGGGGCGGCTGATCGGGCTGCTGCAGCGCCACGAGTTCGGACCCATCGGCGAACTCCCCGTGCCGGACGAGCGCCGGCTGGATCCCGCCTCGCTGCCCGACTGAGCGGATGCGTCCGGCCCACCCGCCGTATGCTCAGCTCACGATGTCTGCTCAACGGGCGCGCGCGGCGCGGGGCGCGCATCAGCCCACCCTGCGAGCACGTCCCAGCGGGGGGGCTCACGGCGCTTCGGAGCCAGCCTCGAGCTGCATGATCGCCGCGCCGAAGCGACGGTCGCTGACCCAAGCTTGTCGAGCGACCACCACAAAGAGCAGCGAGTAGATCACTTGAGGCCAGGCATGGAGCAGTTCGTCGAACTCCATTCCTGTGACCGCAGCACCGGAATCGATGAGATCGATGAGGACCTCGGCGGCCATCCAGAGCGGCACGAGCGCGAGCAAGGCGACCAGGCGCCTCTGCCGACGCTTCACGCTCTTCAGCGCAGACAGCACGTCTCCCTCCCGCAGCAACTTCCGCTCGGAATACTCAAGCGGATGCTGAGCCAAGTCCTCGAGGGCGAGGTCTTCGGCCGCCCGTCTGGGCTGTGTCTTGCTCATGGATCCCGTCCAAGGTCTGGTCGTTTCTGCGTTGACCACGCAGCGGTCCCTCCGCTGCACTGTTCTGTCAGAGGCCATCGCAGGCGCCCGCCGCGAAGCTGGCGACGAGCCATGTTACGATAAGCAGGGCGCCTGTGGCGCTGGTGGCGAGGGGCGTGAGCGCAAGCAGCGGCCACGGCAGCGCGGAGCCCAGCGCTGCTGCCGTCAGGAATGCGTGCGCTCGTGAGCCCGCTTCGCCTGCGAACTGTCGCCTTGATCTGCACCACGAGCGCACCACCGCGCGCGGAATGGCTTGCGCCACAGAGGCAGCTAGACGTCGGCGGGCAGGGAGTCGCGCGAGGCCGGAGCCTCGAGCTGGGTCGCGCAGGCCTTGCGCAGGGCCTGCGCTCGCGGGCGCCCCGGGTGCTCCCTGGCCGCCGTGGCCAGGAAGAGGTCGAGCGCCGCGGCGGCGGGCTCGTCGAGCCCGGCGGCGAAGGCCATGCGCCCCAGGTCGAGGATGGTGTCCGACGTCACCAGCGGGTTGTTGCGCAGGCTCTGGAAGCTCGCCAGCGCGTCGTCCATGTCCCCGCGCAGGTAGGCCTCGGCTCCCAGGATCTCGATTGCGAGCGGCGGCATCGAGTAGTGATAGGCGCGGCGGATGATCTCGGCCGCGAGGTGAGGTTGTCCCACCTGTTCGAAGAGCAGGCGCGCCAGGGCCAGGGGCGGGCCCTTGTCGGAGCGATCAACGAAGGACAGCACCTCGAGGTAGCGCCGGGCGATGTCGAGGTTGCCCTCCTCGAGCTCGAGGTAAGCCAGCTCGCGATAGAGCAGTACGTTGCCGGGCTGGAGCTGCAGCGCCAGCTCCGTGAGCTGTCGGGCGCGGTCGGCCAGCCCTGTCCGGCGGGCCGTCTTGGAGGCGCCCATGAGCACCAGCATGCGGGAGCGCGTCTCGGGACCGCGCAGGCTCACGGGCTGGAGCTCGATCGCGACCAGCAGGGCGTCCAGGTAGTGCTCCACCTGCTCGGGCTCGCCGGCCCAGGACTGGGCCAGCGCCTCCAGCAGCCGCTCCTCGCCCGGCAGCAGATCGGCCAGGCGCTGCATGATGTCCAGCATGTCCGGATCGGGACTGCGGATGGCGCACAGCGCATCGCTCGCGCAGGTCAGCAGCTCGATGTCACCCGGGTGCTGCGCCATGGCGAGCTGGGCCACGCTGGCGCTGCGTTGTTCCAGGCGCAGCAGCTCGCAGGCGTGCAGCAAGCCCGAGAGCACCTCGCGGTCCGCCGGACGGCCCAGGAGCAGCTGCTCGTACAAGGGCAGGCTCTCCGCGGGCCGGCCGCTCTCCGCCAGGGCGTCAGCAAGCACCAGCCGGAAGCGGTCGTCCTGCTCGGCCAACATCAGCGCCAACGCAACGCCCCACTCCTCGCGTCCGAACTGACGTGAGGCCTGGAGGAACAGGGCCACGGAGCCCGTGTTCGGATGCTCGGAGGAGACGGCCTGCCGCAGCAGTTGCAGGGCCTCCTTGGCCTGGCCCTGCTCGAGGCGGCGTCGCGCCAGCAGCAGGGTGGGTTGCTCCAGACCGGGCAGCAGCGTCAACACATGCTCGGCCAGCACGCGCGTCTCGCGGGCCCAGAACGGCGACGGCCCCGCGATGATCAGCGCCAGCAGGGAGCGGCAGGCGGCCTCGGCCTGGCTGGGGTCCTGCTCGGCCAGGGCGATCAGGCGCGCGACCTGAGCGCCGGCGTGCGGGTAGGCGGCCTGTGGCTGCGCGGCGATGCCGGCGGGGATCATCTGCTCGGGGTGTCGGACGCTGGGCAGCAAGCGCACGACGGCGTCCAGCAGCTCGAGCTGTCCGGGGTCCAGTTCCTGGTCCAGTCCCAGGCTGCGCAAGCGGGAGGTGGGCACGTCGTCGGTCAGCACCAAATCGCCGTCGAGGGCGGCGCCCAGGGCCAGGCACAGATCCTGCTCGGCGCGCTGCCAGGACACGGACGGCGCCAGGCGTAGACGGCGTGTGGCTTCGTTGGCCCGGCCGTCCAGGGTCAGCAGCAGGAAGCGGTCGCGCACGCTGCGCTCGTCGTTCGCGATGCCGAGCAGGCGGTCGGCCTCGGCCACATCGCCCGTGGCCTTGGCGGCTTCAGCCAACGGGCGCAGGGCGGGCCTCAGCGCCGGGAGCTCGCGTTGCGGCTGCGGAAAGACCTGCATCAGCTCCGGGTAGCGCCGGTCCTCCAACAAGACCGCGGCGAGCTTGGCGACCTGGTCGGGGAAGAGGCCCGCGGCGAGGGGGCCCAGGGCCGTGACGGCGTTGTGGATCAGGCCTTCGTGCCCCTGGGCAAGTCCCAACTCCAGACCCAGCAGGGCCACGTCCACGCTCAGGGGGTAGTACTCGTGCAGGCTCTGGAGCACCGCGGTGGCGGTCTCGAACTCGCCTTGGGCCAGCTGGGCGCGCGCGGTCATGCTGAGTACGTCCAGGCCCGGCGGCTTGTCCCACAAGGCCACCATGCGCTCGATCAGGCGCTCGCAGCGGGCGGCCGCGCCGTCATCCAGCAGCAGCTGGGCATAACGCACCGCGCCCACTCCCAGCGGATCCAGGAGGACCATGTCGTTCACGAAGCGAGCGGCCTCGGTGTGGTGCCCCAGCACGACCTCGACGCGCATGGCCAGATCCAGGGTCTCGGTGTCGCCCGGCACGGACTCCAGGATCTCCCGGAAGTACTCGACCGCTGCGGCGTGCTTGCCCTCGCGCACCAGCAGGCGCGCCAAGCGAAAGCGGAAGTTCTGGACGTGGGGATAGGCCTGCAGCAGCTGCCGCGCGTCGTTGCGGGCGCGCTCATTGTCGTCGTGGCGCACGCGCTCGCGGATGGTCTCGAACGCCAAGGCGGCGTCCTGGGTGGGAAACGCGATCGACGCGGGGGCGGTCAGGCCCGGCGCCTTTCGGCGTCTGCGCGTCTGCTTGCTGTCGAACACGGCCTGCAGGGCGGCCCGGCGCAGGGCGTCCTCGTCCCTCACGCGCGTCACGGCGCGCTCGGCCAGGGAGGCGCCGTGGCGCGAGAGCGACAGCTCGTCGGCGATGGAGAGCCACAAATCGAAGTCAGCCAGGTCGCGGCGGTCGACACGCAGCAACTGGAAGGCGTCCTCCATGGCGCGTTCCAGGTAGCCCTGATCTCGCAGCAGTCCGGCGCGCAGGCGGCGTGCCCGAGGTCGTTGGGATAGCTGGTGAGCAGCGAGTCGAGGGCCTGCATGGCCGAGGGATCTCCCAACTCGTCGAAGACCTCATGGGCCAGCATCAACATGTCGCGTCGGCGCTGAGGCTGGCGGCGGATGGAAAACGGCATGACCGTTCCCAGGCTCACGATGGGGAAGTAGTCGGTGACCATCTCGCCCGCTTGTTCCAGCCGCCCGCCGGCGTGGTGCCAGCGGGCCTGGGCGTAGGCCCACCAGACGTCGTTCCGCAGCAGCCTGCTCATGCGGTCCAGGTTGGATTCAAGCCAGCTCCAGTCCTCCGCCGTGAGGCGCTGCTCGACCAGGTCGGCGGGGTAGCGCGTGGGCGCCCAGCCGGCCTCGCTCTCGTAGCCCGCCACGATCGCGTCGTATGCGTCCCCGGCCAGGCCGTGCTCGTCCATCACCAGCGCGCAGCTGGCGATGGTCTCCAGCAACAGGCGCCGGTCGTTGGCGCTCAGGTCCGGTTGGCGCAGCACGATGGAGGCCTCGACGTGGGCCTCGAAGATGCGCCCCGAGCGCCGCAGCAGGTCGGTGAAGGCCTGGGCCACCTGCAGGTCAAAGCCGGCGTAGTTGCGGTAGTCCTGCATGGCGGCTGACGCGTCGATAAAACGCTGGCGGGCGGCGGTCAGGTCCTCGGTGAGGTGCTGACGGAAGCTGCTGTCGGCCTCGGCTGCGAGGTACTCGATCAGCTCGTCGAGCTCTGGCTCGCCCCACATATCGGACACGAAGACCTCGATGCGGCGCTCGACCTCGACGTCCGCGTCGCTCGGCTTGCCGCTCACGAAGAGCGCGAGCACCTCCTTCTGGGTTGCTACCGATCCGCGATACAGCGCAGCGCCCAGCTGCAGCGGGGGCAGCGGGTCGTCGGCCTGCAGCTCCACCAGGTCGCGCGCGGTGCTCACGGCCTCGTCGTAGCGCGAATCCAGAATGAGGAAGTTGACGGCCAAGCGCTTGGCGCCGCACTTCTTGCTGACGGAGTCGGTGCACGCGGAGGCCCGCTCCAGCAGCTCGACGGCCTGGGAGTAGCTGCTCAGATCTCCCCAGGACCGAGCCGCCGCCAGCAGGCCGGAGTAGTTGTTGGGCTCCCGCTCGAGCAGCGGGTCCAGCACGTGCAGCGCGCTGATCGGATCCTTGGGGATGCGAGCTGCGGGGTCGCCCAGGCGCAGGGACTCGGCGCGCGCGATCAGCTCTGCGTCGGTGCCCTTGAGCGCTTGGTGCAGGTGGTTCCCGACCAGAGTGACCAGGGCCACGGCGAACAGCCAGGGCAGCGCTTTGCGAAGAGGGCGGTGGCGGCGCGGCATGGACTCAGGTCGGGAAGGAGAACGTGGCCTGGTCGCCCTCGGGCAGCCAGGCTTCGAGCTGCAGGCGGCCATCGCTCAACGAGCGCGCGCGCACGTCGCCGCGGTGACGCAGGAAGGAGTTGCGGGCCGAGGTGAGCGAGATGCCCTCGGGCAGGCCCAGGGCCTGCCGCGCCCAGAGCGGCGTGAAGAGGCGCGCCGCGGCATCGGCGGGCAGGCGCGGGACATGTGCGGAGAGGCGCAGGGTGGGACCAAAGCCGTCGCGGGGGCCGGCGTCGAGCTGCAAGGGCTGATCGGGTTCGCCCGCGTGCAGCAGGTACTCGGCCAGATCGGCCAGACTGTCGGAGAGCAGATCGACGTCCATGGGCACGTGCATGTCTTCGATCTGGGCGACCAGCCGTTGCTCGAGGCCATCACCACGCTGGCTCAGTACGGCACGGGTGCGCTCCACCAGCGTCGCGAGCGAGGTGGGGCTGCAGCGCACCGGCGGGCGCTCGGCGGCCTGGGCCACGTCACGCACCACGGCCTGGATGCGCCGGGCGGAGTCCTCGATCTGGCTCAGGTGGGCCCGCACCGAGGCGATGTCCTCGTCGCTGCGCAGCAGCTCGAGCTGCAAGAAGAGCGAGGTGAGTGGGTTGCCGATCTCGTGACACAGGCCCGCGGCCAGGTCCTCCAGCAGCCCGCTGGCCACGGGGGCCACGGTCGTCCGGGCACACCAGCGGACCACGTCATCCAAGAAGACGGGGTGCGTCAGCAGGGCGTCGCAGTGGGGCGGCCCGGCGTAACCCTCGGGCAGCAGGGCCAGGGCGTGGGTGCCCACGCTCTGGTGGCGCAGGCGCGCGGCCTCCTCCCGTTGCTGGGCGTTGGCCTCGCGCAGGTCGAGCACCAGGGCCGCCCGGGGGTGCCCCGCCAAGCTGGCCAGGGTGGCCACGCGGTCCCCCAGAACCTCGATCGGACCGATGCCCGCTTCGAGGGCTGAGCTGAGCGCCAGATCCCCGGGCCCATGTCCTGGCGCGAACACGATGACCGTCATGGGCTTCATCCTACCTGTCGGGACGTTAGGATGCCGGTCCGCCCCCGCGGCCGGACTCTCCTGTGGTCAGCCTTTCGGTCATCATCCCCGTGTTCAATGAGGCCGGTTCTGTCGGCCCGCTCCTGGCTTCGGTCGAGGAGGTGTTGGATGGCATCCCGAGGTCCTCCGAGATCCTGGTGATCGATGACGGCAGCACCGACGCTACCGGCGAGGCCCTGGAGCGGCATCGCCAGGGCAGCGGGCGCCTGCGGGTCCTGTCGTTCCGCCGTAACTTCGGACAAACCGCCGCCATGGCTGCAGGTTTTCATGCCGCCAGGGGAGACGTGGTGGTGACCATGGACGGAGATGGCCAGAACGACCCCGCTGACATCCCCGGTCTGTTGGCTGACCTGGACGCCGGGCACGACATCGTGAGCGGCTGGCGTCGCAACCGGCGTGACTCCTTTGCCGGGCGGATCCTGCCCTCACTGGTGGCCAACCGGATCCTGGCCCTGATCACGGGGGTCGAGTTGCACGATTTTGGCTGCACGCTCAAAGCCTACCGTTCCAGCTTCCTCAGGCGCGTGCCCTTGTACTCGGACATGCACCGCTTTATCCCCGGTCTGGGGGCGGCGGTGGGGGCCCGGGTGGGCGAGCGCGAGGTGCGGCACCATCCACGCGAGGCCGGGATCAGCAAGTACGGCATCGGGCGCACCTGGAAGCTGCTCACCGACATGGTGGTCTTGCGGCTGCTGGTGCGCTTCGGAAACCAGCCCCTGCACTACTTCGGCCTGCTGGCCATCGGTACGTTCATCGGGTCCATCGGCATGACCTTCATCGCCTTCGTCGACACCACGACCATGAGCCTGGTGAACTACTCGACCATCGTCATGCCGGCCCTCTCGATCCTGGCATTCTGTCTGTCGTTCTATCTGCTCATGATGGGGCTGCTCTGCGAGCTGGCCCTGCGTTCGTCAGGCCGGCGCGACGAGAGCGCCCTGGCTCCCCTGTACCGCCTCGAGAGCGTCTCGTGACCCGACCTCAGATCAGCGCCGTCATCGCGGTGATGGACGACTGCCCCGAGCTGACCGAGATCATCCGGCAGTATGGCCGCGAGTTCGATGACCGCGGAGTCGGCTGGGAGTTCGTGCTGGTGCTCGACGGCCTGGGAGAGGCGCGCACCCAGGCGGTGCGCGACGCCATCCCGGACGGCGCGCCGGTGCGTCTGGCCCACTTCAACCAGCCCTTCGGCGAGGAGCGCGCCTTGGCCGTGGGCTACCGCACGGCCATGGGCGAGTTCATCGTGTCGTTGCCGTCGTACATGCAGCTCGATCCGGGTGACGTGCACCACGTGCTGGACGCGCTGGCGTCGGGTTACGACCTGGTGGCCGGCTGGCGCGTGCCTCGCGTCGACCCCGTCATCAACCGCTTCCAGAGCTGGCTCTACAACCGCGCCATGAGCGCCATGACGGGCGTGCGCCTGCACGACCTCAACTGCGGTCTCACGGGCCTGCGCAAGCGCGTGGTGGAAGAGGTGCTCGTGGACGGCAACGTGAGCCGTTTCTTGCCGGTGCTGGCCCATCGCCAGGGCTTCAAGGTGGGCGAGGTGCGCGTGCGACACCTGCGGGAGAAGGGTCGCCAGGGCTTCTTCGGCCTGGGCGTCTATGTGCGCCGGGTGCTGGACGTGGTCGCGCTGCTGTTCATCACGCGCTTCACTCGCAAGCCGCTGCGCTTCTTCGGCATGGCCGGTGGCGTGTGCGTGCTGGCGGGCTTGGTCGTGTGCGGCTTCCTGGGCATCGACTACCTGATGGCGCGCACGGAGCAGAGCGACCCTCGCAACCGCGCGGCGCTGGTGGTGGGCATGTCGCTGATCGTGCTGGGCGTGCAGATCTTCGCCCTGGGCCTGGTGGGCGAGATCATCATCTTCACCTCGGCTCACAACGTGCGCGACTACACCCTTGAGTACGAGCACTCCCCCGGGCTCGAGGCCACGCAGGGCAGCGAACCTGCGAGCGAACCTGCGAGCGAGTCTGCGAGCGAGCATCGGGAGGCGGCGCCCTCTGAGTCCGGCGACGGCGACCGGGTGGCGTGAGGTCCGCCGGTTCGCTCACCGCCCTGGCCATCCTCGCGCTGGCCGCCTCGCTGCGTGTGTACGGGCTGTCGGCCTGGAGTCTGGACGGCGACGAGCTGTACTCCTGGTTCGATGTGCAACGCATCCTGGGCGGCGGCGAGCTCCCGCACGGAGCGCGCAGTCACCCGCTGGTCTACCTGTGCATGGCCATCTGCGTGAAGCTGGCTGGGCAGAGCGAGCTGGCCTTGCGCGCCTTCCCTGCGCTGGCCGGCGTGGTGTCTGTGGCGTTGCTGCTGTGCATGCGGCGCGACGTGCTGGGCTGCGGGCAGGCCCTGGCGGCCGGCCTGGTGGCGGCGATCTCGCCCTGGCTTGTGTTCGCGTCGCAGAGCGCGCGCTTCTACGCGCCGCTGCTCATGTTTGCCGCAGCGGCCACTCTGGCGGCGCTGCCTGGTGAGCGACGACGTCCCCTGCTGTCGGGGCTGATGCTGGTGCTGGCGACGCTCTGCCATCCGTCGGCGCTGCTGCTGGCGCCGGCGCTGTTGCTGCCGCTGCTGGGACCGCCGGTGCGCTGGAGACCGCTGCTGCGCCTGGCGGGTGTGGGTGCGCTGGTCACCGCGTTGCTGGTGCTCACGGATGACGGCGCCCTGGCCATGGTCTTCCGGCACGTGGTCGACGGCGCGGACCCGTCGCGCTACGACCTGTCTCACTTCGTGCTGGGGCTGGGCTACAACGTCGGTCCGCTGACGGGGGTGCTGGCGCTGGTGGGCTTGGCGGCTGCTCGGCGCCCGGGCGGCCCCGATCGAGTGCTGGTGGCCGCCGCGCTGCTGCCCCCGTTGCTGTTGAGCCTGGTGGCGGCGCTGGGTGTCTCGACTCATCAGCGCTACGCCACCGCCGCCATGCCCGCGGTGCTGTTGCTGGCGGGAGCCGGCGTCGCTTCGCTGTGGTCGCGCCACAGGGCCCTGGGTCTGCTGAGCGTCGTGGCCCTGGTGGCCGCCAGCGCCCCCGGGCTGTGGGCCCATCTGCAGGATGGCAACCGTCATGATCTGCGCGCCGTGGCGGGCCTCCTGGCCCAGCGCGTGGGGCCTGATGACATCGTGGTGGCGGATGAACACGCTGGCCTGTGGCTCTACCTCCAGCGCTACGATCACATGGCCGATGTAAGGCTGGTGGAGGACACCCAGGTCGACAGCGCCCGGGGCGAGGCCTTCCTGGCCAACAAACACGAGGTCTGGGTCGCGCTCAAGTTGAGCCGCCTGGACGTTTTCTACGATCGGGCGTTCATGCAGTGGGTCGAGCAGTTCTTCTGCGAGGTGGCGCGCGTGGGGCGGAGCCCTCCGCCGCTGGTGCGTCACGACAACCGCTACGTGCTCTATCGGCGCAACCAGCGCTCGTTGGGCCAGCGACCGCGACGGGAGCGTGGCCTGTGAGCCTGAGCGTCGAGATGCTCGACGTGCGCTACTCGCGCGCGGTGGATCGCTACGTGCTCGGTCACCCGGCCGGCACGCCCTTCCACGAGACGCGCTGGACCGATCTGGTGCGCACGACGTTCGGGTTTCCGTGTGCGTCCCTGGTGGCCGCAGACGCCAGCTCCATCCGGGGCGTGTTGCCGCTGGCGCTGGTCGCGGCGCCGCTCACGGGGCGGCGGTTGGTGTCTGTGCCCTTCGGCGTCTACGGCGGCATCCTGTCGTCGGACGCGGAGGCCACATTTGCCCTCGACGAGGCCTTGCAGACGCTGGCGCGCCGGGAGCACGTGCGCTACATCGAGCTGCGCTACCTGGGTAAGGGAGCCACCTCGCACGAGAGCGTGGCCAGCCACGAGACCTACTGCAAGCAGCTGCCGGACGACCCCGAAGCGGTGCTGGCGACGATCCCGCGCAAGGCCCGGGCCGAGGTGCGCAAGGCGCGCAACCGGCACGGGCTCGAGCTGCGCAGCGGACTCGACCTGTTCGAGGGCTTCTACCGGCTGTATTGCCTCAACAAGCGCGGGCTCGGCTCAACTGTCTTTCGTCGCAGCTACTTTCGCCGGCTGCTCGATCTCTACGGGCACCGGGCCATGCTGCACGGCATCGAGAAGGACGGCGAGCTGCTGGCCGCCGTGCTCTCGCTGGCGTCGAGCAAGACGCTGTATCCGTACTACTCGGGCACTGAGCCGGGGTCCAATCGCCTGGGCGCCAGCAACGCGCTCTACGCGGGGCTCATGGAGCAGGCCGTGCGCCTGGGCTTCGAGCACTTTGATTTCGGGCGCAGCCGGGTGGGCTCCGGGCCGGCCGCGTTCAAGCAGCACATGGGATTCTCACCCACGCCGCTCGACTACCAGTTCTACTTTCCGCTCGGCGGCAAGCCTCCCAGCATCAACCCGGGCAACCCGGCCATGGCCCTGCCGCAGCGCGTGCTCTCGCGGCTGCCGCTGTGGATGGCGCAGGCGGTGGGCCCCACGCTCATGCGTCACGTGCCGTAGGCGCGCAGTCGGACGTGTCCGCCGGAGCGTGTAGGTCCTGCGCCGCGCCGCCGCTCAAGCCTGTGCCAGGATCCTGTCCACCGCCTCGACGATCGAGGGCAGCACCAGGTCGGCGCCCTCGATGTCATCGAGCGCGTGGCCGCTGCGGACCAGCACGCGCGCGCGGCACGGACCTGCCTCCAGGAACAGGTCGCGTCGGGCGTCGCCTACGAAGATCGAGGACGCGAGGTCGATCTCATACTTGGCCAGGGCCTGCTCCAGCAGCCCGGGGCCCGGCTTGCGACAGCGGCAACGCTGGGCGTAGGCCCGATTGATGCCGTCCGGGTGGTGCGGGCAGTAGAAGATGTCGTCGAGTCCGCCGCCCTCCGCGGCCAGGGCCTGGGAGAGGTGCTGGTGCAGCGCTCCGAGGCCCTCCTCGTCGATCATGCCGCGGGCCACCGCGGACTGGTTGGTGAGCACGATGGTGAGAAAGCCGGCGGCCTGCAGTCGCCGCAGGGCGCCGCCCGCTCCGGGTAGGGGCACGATGTCCTCGCGCTTGACCGGGTAGCTGCGCTCCTCAATCAGCGTGCCGTCCCGATCCAGGAAGGCCGCTGGCTGAGGCTCGCTCATGGGTGCCCCAGCAGGGCCTGTTCCACCAGATCGCAGAGCATGTGGCCCATCAGGATGTGCATCTCCTGGACGCGCGGGGTGCAGCTGTGGGGCACGGCCAGCAGTACGTCGGACAGCTCGGCACAGCGCCCCCCGCCCTGGCCGGTGAAGCCGATGGTGGTCAAGCCGAGCGCACGCGCTTTGCCGAAGGCCCGCACGACGTTCTCGGAGTTGCCGCTGGTGCTGAAGCCGAGGGCCACGTCGCCGGGGCGTTGGTGCGCCTCGAGCATGCGCGCGAAGACGTCGTCGTAGGAGTAATCATTGGCCGTGGCGCTGAAGCTGGCGGGGCTGGCCAGGGCCACCGCGGCCACGCCCTTGCGATCCACCGAGAAGCGGTTGACCAGCTCTCCCTCGAGGTGCAGGGCGTCGGACATGGAGCCGCCGTTGCCGAACAGGATGGCCTTGGCGCCCGACAGGTAGGCGCTGCAGAGCAGCTCGGCGGCCTGGCCCAGGGCGTCGCTGAGCGCCGGGACCGTGGCCTCGAGGGCCTGCCTGTGCTGGGCAAAGGTACGCTCGATGACGGCGCGCGCGGCGCGTCCTGTGCTCGATGGTTGAGTGGACATGGCGGCCGCAGTCTACTGGATCAGCCTGCGGCACAGCGTCCGTCCGCCGCCCGATTGTTGGGGAACCCATGTCCGCCCTGCCCGCCACGTCCTCTCGCTCCGCTCGGACGGGGTCGCGGCGGCAGCGACCCGTGCGCCGCGCGCTGTTCGCCTCCGACCTGCACCTGCGCGGGGCGGACCCGGCTGGCGTCGCCCGGGCTTGCGCCTTTCTGGAGCACGCCGCCGAGCAGGGCGTGGACGCGTTGTTTCTGGCGGGCGACGTGTTCGCGGCCTGGCTGGGGCCGCCGTCCCTGGCGGAGCCGGGGCTGGCGCCGTTCCTGGACGGGCTGGCGCGCCTGGCGTCGGCTGGCGTCCGGGTGGTCCTGGTCCACGGCAACCACGACTTCCTGCTGGGCCCCGAGCTCGAGCGCAGTCACGGCGTGGAGCTGGCCGGCGTGGGGCTCGACGTGGCGTTGGGTGGCTTGCGGGTGCGGATCGAGCACGGCGACGGCTTCTGCACGCGCGATCACGACTACATCAAGCTGCACCGCGTGCTGCGCCATCCGCTGGCGCGGGCGCTGTGGGGCGCCCTGCCCGGCGCCGCCCTGCGGCGGGTCGCGCGCCGCCTCACCGACGTGTCCGACGTGAGCACCAGCGCCAAGCCCGCCGAGGTCATGGCCATGGTGGACGAGACTGTGGCCGCCACCCTGGGGCGCGAGCGGGACGTGATCGTGTGCGGTCATGTGCACGCCGCGCGCGACGTGCGCCTGCCCGTGCCCGGCGGCAGTGGGCGGCTGCTGGTCATGGCTGACTTCGAGAGCACCGGCTCCCACGCCGTCTTCGCTGACGGTGAGCTGCAGCTGGTGCCGTTCGACGACCGTTTCGCCGCGCCGCCCGGCGTAGTCGTCACGCTGGACGGCCCGGCGGGCAGCGGCAAGAGCAGCGTGGCGCGTCAGTTGGCCGCCGAGCTGGGCTTCCTGCAACTCGACTCGGGCGCCCTGTATCGCGCCGTCACGGCCGTGGCCCTGGCCCGCGGGCTGAGCGCGGAGGACCCCGGCCTGCCTGAGCTGGTGCAGGGCCTGTCCCTCGCCACGGACCGCCAGGGGCAGGTCCTGCTGGACGGTCGCGTGCTGCCCGATCAGCGCCTGCGCGAGCCCGCCGTGAGCGCCGCCGTGAGCCCGGTCAGCGCCGTGCCGGCCGTGCGCGAGGCGCTGCTGGGAGTGCAGCGACGGGCCGCCTGGGGCGTGCCCGGGCTGGTGGCGGAGGGGCGCGACATGGCCACGGTGGTCTTCCCTGACGCCCGACACCGCTTCTATCTGGACGCCCGCCCCGAGGTGCGGGCGGCCCGGCGGTTGGCCCAGTCGAGCGCCGAGGGGGCCAGCCTGGAGCAGGTCAGCGCCGCCCTGAGCGCCCGCGATGCCCGGGATTCGACCCGGCCCATCGCGCCCCTGGCCGTGGCACCTGGGGCTGAGGTGCTGGACACGTCCGAGCTGACTCTCGAACAGGTGCTGGCCGAGCTGGCCGCCCGGGTGCGCGCGGCGCCTCAGGGCTGGAGTCCACGCGCCCAGGACTGCTAGACTCGCGAGATTGCCAGGCGCCCGGAACGAATCGTGGTGGGAATAGGCCCGCCCAAGAGCCTCCGGTAGCGCCGCGGACGCCGGGATCACATCGGCCTCCGACGGAGACGCATGAACAAGATCAACGACCTGCTCGATCGCTTCGAGCTCGACGACGAGACCCTGGACCGTGCTGTGGCCGAAGCCATGGGCGTCATGGGCGAGACCGACGTCGCCACCCTGTACGAGCAGTCCGTCAAGGACTTCACTCCCAACGCCCTCATCACCGGCAAGGTGCAGCGCCTGGTGAACGAGGACGTCATGGTCGACATCGGCTACAAGAGCGAGGGCGTCGTCCCGCTCTACGAGTTCGAAGACCTGATCGCCCCCGAGGCCGGCTCCGAGCTCGAGGTACTGATCGAGGGCATGGACGAGAGCACGGGCCTGATGCTGCTGTCCAAGCGCAAGGCCGAGCGCCTACGCGGTTGGGAGCACATCGTCTCCAGCCACGGCGAGGGCGACATCCTCGAAGGCACCGCGACCCGCAAGATCAAGGGTGGCCTGCTGCTCGAGGTGGGCGGCGTGGCCGTGTTCCTGCCGGCCAGCCAGATCGACATCCGCCGCGTGCCAGACGTGGGCGCCTTCATCGGTCGCGAGTTCGAGTGCAAGATCATCAAGATCGACCGCGAGCGCATGAACATCGTGGTCAGTCGCCGCAAGCTGCTCGAGGAGCGCCGCAACATCGCGCGCGACGAGCTGCTCCAGACCCTCGAGGAGGGTCAGGTGCGCATGGGCACGGTCAAGAACATCGCCGACTTCGGCGCGTTCCTCGACATCGGCGGCGTGGACGGCCTGCTGCACATCACCGACATGTCCTGGGGCCGCGTCAATCACCCCAGCGAGGTGGTCAAGCTGGAGCAGAAGCTGGAGGTCAAGGTGCTGCGCTTCGATCGCGAGCGCAACCGCATCGCCCTCGGCCTCAAGCAGCTCGAGACCTCGCCCTGGGAGGAGATCGAGAAGAAGTACCCGGTCGGCAGCCGCGTGACCGGCGAGGTCGTGAACATCATGCCGTACGGCGCCTTCGTCAAGCTGGAGGACGGCATCGAGGGCCTGGTGCACATCTCCGAGATGTCCTGGACCCGGCGCGTGAACCACCCCTCCGAGGTGGTCACCATCGGCGACGACGTCGACGTGGTGGTGCTCGACATCGACAAGGACAAGCAGGAGATCTCGCTCGGCATGAAGCAGACCGAGGTCAATCCGTGGACCGAGGTCGAGGAGCGCTACCCGGTGGGCACGATCATCGAGGGCGAGGTGCGCAACCTCACCAACTACGGCGCCTTCGTCGAGATCGAGGAGGGCATCGACGGTCTGCTGCACGTCTCCGACATGTCCTGGACCAAGAAGGTCACGCACCCGTCGGACACGCTCGAGAAGGGCGACAAGGTGCGCACGGTGGTGTTGAGCGTCGACACCGAGAAGCGTCGCGTGGCCCTGGGCATGAAGCAGCTCGAGCAGGACCCGTGGCAGGACGACATCCCGCGCCGCTACGGCCCGGGCGACATCGTGGCCGGCCGCGTCACCAAGATCACCAACTTCGGCGTGTTCGTCTCGCTGGAGGATGGCCTCGAGGGCCTGCTGCACATCTCCGAGCTGACCGACCGCAAGGTCGAGACGCCCGAGGAGGTGGTGGAGCCGGGTCAGCTCGTGGACGTGCGTGTGCTCAAGGTCGACACGGACGAGCGCAAGATCGGCCTGTCCATGATCGGCGTGCCGCAGCACAGCCACCTGACCGAGATCGAGGAGAAGGAGAAGGCCGAGCGCCTGAACCCGACCCCGGTTCCGGAGCCGAGCAGCGACGAGGGGTCCGACGCCGATGAGGCGGGCGAGTCCGACGGCGAGTCCGCTGCGGCGCCCGAGGCTTCGGCTGAGGCTTCGGCTGAGGCTTCGGCTGAAGCCTCGGCTGAGGCTTCGGCTGAGGCCGCAACCGACGACGCTGCCGCTCACACGGCCGAGGGCGATGCCGCCGAGAAGCAGGACTGAAACCCTGCGACGTGCGCCACCGCTGACACCGATCGCCCCCGTGGTGTGGGCCCTCGCGCTGGTTGTCTCCAGCGTGGCCTGCACCACGGCGGGTGCTCCGCTCGCCGACGATGAGCGCGTGCTCGGCGCCATCGAGACCAACCTCCGGCTCGCCATCCTGGTCGAGGGCGAGGGGCTGATCGAGTCGCTGCAAGCACAGCTCTCCGTGGCGCCCAAGGACCCGGTCCTGCTCACGTTGCGCGGCGAGCTGCCCAGCGAGCACGCCGACGAGGGGCTCAACGGCGCGGTGGTCGAGTTCGAGCTGGGCTGGACCGACTTCGAGGGCACGCGGCCCACGTCCTATGGCGGCAGCTATCGGCGCGTGCTGCCCTTCGGGCCGGACGGGGCTGCCAGCAAGGCCGCTCCGCTCCTGCGTAGCTTCCCGTTTCAGCTCCCGGCGCCCGACCCCAAGATCCTGGCACGGCGCGTCACGCTCTGGGCGCGCTTCCACCCCCTCGACCTCGAGGCGGGGGCCGTACACACCGGCGGCGCCACGTTGGTGTTCGAGCGCGTGGCGCGGCTGTCGGTGCGTGCGCCGGGCACGGCCAGCCTGAGCGAGGTGCTGGCCGACGAGCAGTCCACTGCGGGAGAGCTGTTCCTGGCGGCCGTGAGCGGCGGCGATGACGCGGCGCTGCTTGAGCCGCGCCTGGAGCAGCTGGTGGCCGTCCTGCCCGGCGCGCGCGGCTCTCAACGCGAGGCGATCTTCGGCGCCTTGCAGTGCCTGACCGGTCAGACCAACGGCCGCAACGTGTACCGTTGGCAGGCATGGTGGCGCGAACGGCAGGAGCCGGACGACACCTGACCCCCTCGCGGAGCGCAGCGTGGCCGCACAGCCGGATCTCTCGCCCTACCTGCGGGCCACGGTGGCCTGTCACACCGAGCAGGATCTGGCCGCGCGCCTGGCGGCGGGGGGCCGCTTGCGCGTCAAGCTGGGGGTGGACCCGAGCTCGCCGGACCTGCACCTGGGCCACGCCGTGCAGCTCGGCTACCTGCGTCGCATGCAGCAGCTGGGGCACCTGCCGGTGCTCATCATCGGGGACGCCACGGCCATGGTCGGGGACCCCACCGGCAAGAACACCACGCGCCCGCAGCTCTCGCGCGAGCAGGTGGATGAGAACGCCGCGACCTACCTGGCGCAGGCGGGCCTGGTGCTCGACCTGGACGCCTGTGAGATCGTGCGCAACAGCGCCTGGTTCGATCGCATGGGCTTCATGGACGCCATCAGCATGGGCGCCGGCTGCACCGTGGCGCGCATGCTCGAGCGCGACACCTTCGAGACGCGCCACAAGGCCGGCGTGGCCATCGGCCTGCACGAGTTCCTGTATCCGCTCATGCAGGCCCGCGACTCGGTGGAGGTGCGCGCGGACATCGAGATCGGCGGTACGGACCAGACCTTCAACCTGCTCATGGGGCGCGACTTCATGCGCGACGCGGGCATGGCGCCGCAGGCCTGCATCACCCTGCCGCTGCTGGTGGGGCTGGACGGCGAGCAGAAGATGTCCAAGAGCCTGGGCAACGCCATCGGTCTGACGGACAGCCCGCGTGAGATGTTCGGCCGCAGCATGAGCATCCCCGACGCGCTCATGCCCGACTGGTTCCGGCTGACCACCGAGCTCGACGAGGACCAGATCGAGGCGCAGCTCGCGGGCTCGCCGCGCGACGCCAAGGCGCAGCTGGGCCGACTCATCGTCGCGCGCTACCACGGCGAGGCGGCGGGCGTCGAGGCCGTGGCCGAGTTCGACCGCATCTTCAAGCAGAAGGGCCTGCCCGACGAGATCGACGAGAGCGACGTGCCGCCCGAGCTGGTGCAGACCGATGGCGCCTGGATCGTGCCCGTGTTGGCGCACGTGGGGCTGGTCGCCTCCAACGGCGAGGCCCGGCGCATGATCCAGTCCGGCGGCGTGCGCGTCGACGGCGACAAGCTAGGAGACGTCCAGCGACGCCTGACTCCCGGCGCGGTCTACCTGCTGCAGGTCGGGAAGCGTCGCTTCCATCGCGCCCGCATCGCCGGGCACTAGCCGACGGGGAGCAAGCCATGCGCCGCGCACAGACCCTCGCACTCGTCAGCGCGATGTTGGCCCTGGTGCAGCTGGCGCAGGCCCAGGCTGGCTCGGCGGATTCGGGAGCGGCGGCGCAAGCGACGCTCGAGGCAGCCGCACAGGCGGCTGCGCCGGCGACCCAGGTGCCGGGCCAGGTGCTGGCCACGGGCGCAGCCGCGGGCGAGCGCTCGCCCTGGTATCTGGAGCGCGGCACGGCGCCGCGCGCGGCCCGCAGCGCCGACGACCTGCCGCCCATCGTGGCCAAGCTCCGGGCCTGCATGCGCGATCAGCGCGTGCCCGGCTTCTACGACGGCCAGTTCGCATCCACCGTCGACGACGCCGATGCCCTGATCCGTCTGCTGCGTGACGAGACGATCCACGCGTCGCTACGCCAGATCGCCATCATGGCCCTGCAGGAGGCGGCCGACGGCGAGCTGCTCGCCCAGGCTCTGGAGCCCCTGATCCTGGACGCCGACGAGGAGTTCCGGGCCGAGCGCGACGAGTGGGAGGACCGCGGCGACACCATCGAGCCGGCCTTCATCCAGCGGCTGCTGCGAGCGGACGTGTCGCGCCACGCCCGCTTTGCCCTGGCCAAGGACGGCCAACCCGCGCGGGTGCTCGAGAAGATCGAGGTCATGCGGCACCAGGTCTGGCGACGGCGCTACCTCATCCTGGACGCTTCGATCGAGAGCTCGCGCGATCCACAGGTGGCGTGGCTGCGCAGCGTCTGGTTCTCCATCGCGTACCACTTCCAGCAGTTTGATGACTACGACAGCGCGTCGCGCTGGTTCCACGGCCTGTGCGACAACCTCAAGGGCGACGACACGCGCTGGGCGCACTACAACCTGGGCTGCATCGAGGCCCTGCAGGGCCGCCCTGAGGAGGCGGTCGCGCAGCTCGAACAGGCGGTGGCGGTGGGCTTCCTCGACGTCGACTGGATCACCGAGGACGGCGATCTGGCCAGCCTGCATGGGCGACCGGACTACCTGGCTCTTGTGCTGCGCCTGGGAGGCCGTTTGAATTCGAACGACGAGTCGGCCGGCGCGGCGCCGGAAGAGCTCGGCTCTCAGCCGTAAGTCCCGTGGGTGCTGACGCTTGGGGCGTTTCTACGCCCCGCAGGCGCCTGTGGATAGTTGTTGGAGAGCCTGTGGATCGAAGTTGACAACAGGCTGCGCGGGGGGTTTGATGGTGTCCATGGCGCGCTGGGATTCGTCCTGACGCGTCAGATCAAATGCTTCGGGTGGTCGAGGGGCTAGAGCCGTATGACCCTCCCCAACCGCCATCTCCAGTCTCTTGGCCACCGAACTGATCACGTTGGTCCTGCCC
>Ga0164313_10000026_pt1 | contig 81827 bp, 79 predicted proteins | sample GuaBasSedimGuay4_FD_113735 | JGI IMG/M metagenome (GOLD analysis project Ga0164313, IMG submission 113735) | Subseafloor sediment microbial communities from Guaymas Basin, Gulf of California, Mexico - Guay4, Core 4569-4, 0-3 cm | ecosystem: Environmental > Aquatic > Marine > Hydrothermal vents...
CTAAGCGCTTGCTTGACAAGGGTTTGCTTGACGCTAGAGTGGCCGCTCGGACAGGCGCGGTGGGCCGTTTCGGGCGCTTGAGGATCGAGCGGCCGGGTGCATCGGTCGACCGCCCCTGCCGTGACCCGTCAGCTCCGGAGCCCTTGGTGGACACGACCCCCGACAGCGGCAGCTCTTCGGCCTCGGCGCCTGTCGTGACCATCACCAAGAAGGATCTCGTGAACCGCATCGCGGAGGCCACGGGAGAGACCAAGGTCACCACCAAGGTCATCCTGCAGCTGTTCCTGGACGAGATCGTGGCCGAGTTGGCCCGGGGCAATCGCCTGGAGTTCCGCGACTTTGGTGTGTTCGAGGTGCATGCGCGCGGAGCGCGTCGGGCCCAGAACCCGCGCACGCTCGAGAAGGTGGACGTGCCGCCCAAGCGCGTGGTCAAGTTCAAGGTGGGACGGGTGCTGCGCGACCGCGTCACCGGCGGCGCCAAGGGCACGCCCGCAGGCGACTGACCGACCCGCGCGAGCCACGCACTCCGACGCACTCCGGCGCCTGAGCATGTCGGCGCCGATACGCGCCAACGGCGCGAGCGTTCCGCCGGCGGAGGCTGCGCGCGCCGCGGGAAGCGCTCAGACCTGCTCGAAGGCCTGGCCCAGATCCTCGAGCAGATCGCGCTCGTCTTCGAGGCCGACGCTCAGGCGGATCAGGCCGTCGTGCAAGCCGGACGCCCGGCGCTCCTCGACGGGGATGGAAGCGTGGGTCATGGACGGCGGGTGCTCGATCAGCGACTCCACGCCACCCAGGCTCTCGGCCAGGGCGAAGACGCGCGTGGCGGCGGTGAAGCGCATGCCGTCCTCCACGGAGCCCTTGAGCACGAACGAGATCATGCCGCCGAAGCCGGACATCTGCCGGGCGGCGATCTCGTGCCCGGGGTGGCTGGTGAGGCCGGGGTAGTTCACCTCGCTGACGCGCGGGTGTTGTTCGAGCCAGGCGGCGATGGCGGCCGCGCTCTGACAGTGGCGGTCCATGCGCACGTGCAGCGTCTTGGTGCCGCGCAGCACCAGGAAGCAGTCGAGCGGCCCGGGTACGGCGCCGATGGCAAACTGAAAGAAGGTGATCTGCTCGGCCAGCGCGTCGTCGTTCAGCACCACGGCGCCGGCGATGACGTCGCTGTGCCCGCCCAGGTACTTGGTCAGGCTGTGCATGACGATGTCGCAGCCCAGCTCCAGCGGGCGCTGCAAGTAGGGCGTTGCGAAGGTGTTGTCGCAGGCCACCAGAGCGCCCGCGTCGTGGGCCAGGCGTGAGGCCGCGGCCAGGTCCGTGACGCGCAACAGCGGGTTGGTGGGGGTCTCGATCCAGAGCAGCTTGGTGGGGGTCTGGAGGGCCGCCTCGACCGCCGCCAGATCGGTGGTGTCCACCAGGTCGATGCTGATGCCCTGGGGCTCGAACACCTTGCGGAACAGGCGCAGCGTGCCCCCGTAGAGGTCGCTGCCGCACAGCAGCCGATCGCCGCGCTTCAGGATGGCGGTGCCCACCGAGTGGATGGCCGCCAGCCCGCTGGAGAAAGCGATGCCGTGCTTGCCTCCCTCGAGCGCCGCGAGGTTGTCCTGCAGCGCGGTGCGAGTGGGGTTCTTGCCGCGCGAGTAGTCGTAGCCGTCCTTGACCACCGCCGGATACTCCTGCACGTAGGTGCTGGTGCAGTAGATGGGGGTCATGATGGCCCCGTTGGTCGGGTCTGGGCTCTGTCCTGCGTGGATGGCGGTCGTACCGAAGCGCACCTGTTCAATCTCCTGGGCAATGTCGAAGGGCCGCGCATCGTAGCGTGGAAGCGAGGCCTGCGCCCGGGGGATCGGGAACGGGTGGACGCTGCGCGGGCGCCATGCTCGAATGGCGCCATGTTCCAACGCATCACGGTGCAGACGGCGGGTGAGTCCCATGGCAAGGGCGTGCTGGTCACGCTCACCGGTCTGCCGGCGGGTCTGGCCTACGACGCCGGGCGCGTGGACGCGGCTCTGGCCCGGCGGCAGCTCGGTTACGGGCGCTCGTCGCGCCAGCGTCTCGAGCATGATCAGGCCGAGGTGTTGGCGGGTGTGGTGGCGGGCAGGCTCAGCGGCGCTCCGCTGGTCCTGGCGGTCTGGAACCAGGATCGAAGCCTGGACGACAAGCCGCCGGTACAGCGCCCACGGCCGGGGCACGCCGATCTGGCGGGCGGCTGCAAGTACGGCCAGACGGACATGCGGCCCGTGTTGGAGCGGGCCTCGGGCCGGGAGACCGCCGCACGCGTGGCGGCGGGGGCCGTGGCCGCGGGCCTGCTGTCCGAACTGGGCGTGCAGGTCCTGGGCCGGGTGGTGGCGCTGGGCGGGGTGGAGGCTGCTCCCGTCGGCCCACGCACCACGCTGGCCGGGTTGACCAAGCGCGTGCGGGCCTCCGACCTGAGCTGCCACGATCGCGAGGCGCTGCCCGCCATGCGGACCGCCGTGGATCGGGCGCGCAAGGCCGGCGACACCCTGGGAGGGGTGATCGAAGTGTGCGCGGACGGCGTGCCCCCGGGTCTGGGCTCGCTGACGGGCTTCGGCACCCGTCTGGACGCTCGTCTGGGTGCGGCCTTGCTCTCGATCCAGGCCATCAAGGCCGTGGAACTCGGCGACGGGCTCGCGGCAGCGGCCGAGCCGGGCAGCCAGGTCCATGACCCGGTGCTGAGCCCGGGGCCGCAGGGCCCACGGCGCGGCTCCAACCGGGCGGGAGGCATCGAAGGCGGGATGAGCAACGGTCAGCCCGTGCTGGCCCGGGCCTGGATGAAGCCGCTCTCCATGCTGCGCAAGCCCCTGCGCTCCTGGGACTACGGGGGCGGAACGGGCGCAGGAGGGGCATCAGAGGCCTTTTTCGAGCGATCGGATGTAACCGCGGTGCCGGCGGCGGCCGTGGTCGGGGAGGCCATGCTGGCGCTGGTTCTGGCCGACGCCCTGCTGGAGAAGACCGGCGGCGACGCCCTGCCCGAGGTGGCCCGGGCGCTCAAGGCTCACCGCAGGGATGTGGCCCGGCGCTTCGGGCGTAGGGCCTGAGGATCGCCGACCCGGCCAGGGGGGCTGTCCGCGAGCGCTGGAATCGGGCCCTGGATCGGGGTGTTGACTCCCGTTTCCGGCGGCACTACGATCTTCCGTTTTCCCGACGCGTCCTAACATGCGTATCGGGGGGCGCCGCGGCGCTAGCGTAGCTCAACTGGTAGAGCTCCGGTTTTGTAAACCGGGGGTTGTGGGTTCGAGTCCCGTCGCTAGCTCCAAAGTCGACCTCCGAGCGTTCTGCCTGCGGGCGGAGAGCGCCTCGAGAGCACGCCGTCCGACGCATCTGCCCAGCCGAGAGGGGCCAGACAACACCGACAGAACCTGCGAACAGACCGCGACCAGACTCAGGGGGAATGCCCGAGTGGTTAATGGGGACGGGCTGTAAACCCGTTGGCTTAGCCTTCGTAGGTTCGAATCCTACTTCCCCCACCACGCCCCCGATGCACGAGGGAGCGCGGCCGCGCGGCTCGGACGAGCCCACCGCACACGACGATTCAACGACGCAAGAGACAGCTAAGGAGCAACGACAGGAACGACGAGGACGGCAGGGCCGGGAGGCCCATCAACCGGCGCGGGTGTAGCTCAGTGGTAGAGCCCCAGCCTTCCAAGCTGGTTGCGTGGGTTCGATTCCCATCACCCGCTCCATCAGGCCTGCCTCGGCCCGACCATTCGAACCATGACGACGACCGAAGCTGCTGTGGCTCAGGGGTAGAGCACGTCCTTGGTAAGGACGAGGTCATGGGTTCGAATCCCATCAGCAGCTCCATCGCCGGCTTTTTTCAACGTCTCTCGCACAGCACCCAGTACGGCATTTCAACAACCGGCGACCTGCCTGGCCGCCGACATCGCAAACCCAGATTCGACAGGCATGAGGCCGGTCGACCGACGGAGAAGTAGGACATGGCGAAGGAGACCTTCGACCGCACCAAGCCTCACGTGAACGTGGGCACCATCGGTCACGTCGACCATGGCAAGACCACGCTCACGGCGGCCATCACCGGTGCCCTCGCGATGAAGGGGCAGGCTACGGCCCGCGCCTTCGACACGATCGACAAGGCCCCCGAGGAGCGTGAGCGCGGCATCACCATCGCCACCGCCCACGTGGAGTACGAGACGGACAAGCGTCACTACGCCCACGTCGACTGCCCCGGCCACGCCGACTACGTCAAGAACATGATCACCGGTGCCGCCCAGATGGACGGCGCGGTGCTGGTCTGCAGCGCGGCTGACGGCCCCATGCCTCAGACCCGCGAGCACATCCTGCTGGCCCGCCAGGTGGGTGTGCCCAGCGTGCTGGTGTTCATGAACAAGGTCGACCAGGTCGACGACGACGAGCTGCTCGAGCTGGTCGACATGGAGATCCGCGAGCTGCTCAGCAGCTACGACTTCCCCGGCGACGACACGCCGATCGTCCAGGGCTCGGCGCTCAAGGCGCTCGAGGCCGTGCAAGAGGAGGCCGCGGTCGATGACCCCCGCCTCAGCTGCATCTGGGAGCTCATGGACGCCGTCGACTCCTGGGTCCCGGACCCCGAGCGCGACGTCGACAAGCCCTTCCTGATGCCGGTGGAGGACGTGTTCTCCATCAAGGGTCGCGGCACCGTGGCCACCGGCCGCATCGAGCGCGGCATCGTCAAGATGGGTGAGTCGCTCGAGGTCGTCGGCATGAAGGACGAGATCGGCACGACCACCTGCACCGGTGTCGAGATGTTCCAGAAGACGCTCAACGAGGGCATGGCCGGCGACAACGTCGGTCTGCTGCTGCGCGGCGTCGACAAGGATGACATCGAGCGCGGTCAGGTGCTGGCCAAGCCGAAGAGCATCACCCCGCACAAGAAGTTCAAGGGCGTGGTGTACGTGCTCAGCAAGGAGGAGGGCGGCCGCCACACGCCGTTCTTCAACGGCTACCGCCCGCAGTTCTACTTCCGCACCACGGACGTGACCGGCAACGTGACCCTGCCCGAGGGCACCGAGATGGTCATGCCCGGCGACAACGTCGAGGTGACGATCGAGCTGCTCATGCCGATCGCCATGGACACGGACCTGAAGTTCGCCATCCGCGAGGGTGGTCGCACGGTCGGGTCCGGCAAGGTCGTCGAGATCATCGAGTAACTCACCGCTGACGTCTCGCTGCCGGGTCCCGAACGCGGGGCCGGCGGCGCGACACGGAGTCTGTCCGGATGGCCAAGAGCAGAACCTCAACTGTCGTCTTCCTCGAGTGCAGCGGCTGCGGTCGCAGGAACTACGCCCTGCGCAAGCGGACGAAGGCCACCTGGAAGCTCGAACTCAAGAAGTATTGCCGCTTCGAACGCAAGCACCTCGTCCACAAGGAGCGCAAGAAGTAGTCGGGCGCGGGCCTCCTGGAGGCCAGTAGCTCAGTTGGTAGAGCATCGGTTTCCAAAACCGAGGGTCGGGGGTTCAAGTCCCTCCTGGCCTGCCATCTCGCCCAGCCCCGAATTGCGACCCATCATGGCCAAGTACAAACCCGATCAAGGTCCCTACGCCCGCACGTCAGCGCTGTGGTTACTAGGGGCGCTGTGCATGTTCGGCTGCACCACGCTCTATTACTGGCTGCTGTCGTTCCGGGGTGAGCCCGATGGCACCGGCGTCATGGTCAAGCCCCTCATGGAGGGCAACCTGCCGGTGCTGGGTATCCCGCTCACGGTGGCGCTGCTGGTGGCTGTGGGCCTGGCCGGGCTGTGTCTCTGGATGCTCATGCGCATGCTCGATCGGCCCAAGGTCGCCGACATGCTGATCGACTCCGAGACCGAGATGCGCAAGTGCACCTGGCCCACGTGGGACGAGACCTTGACCTCCTCGGTGGTGATCCTGGTGGTGATGGTGGCGTTCACCGGCCTGTTGGCCGGCATGGACATCTCGCTCAACTGGTTCATGACCACGATTGTCTTCTCATGAGCGATCTGACTCCTCCCACGCCGCCGACGACGCCGCCCTCGCGGCCCACCAGCTGGTTTGTGCTGCGCGTGGCCAGCAACCTCGAGCGCAAGATGCGCGACAAGCTGGAGCGCCGACTCAAGGCCGCCGGCCTCGACACGCTGGTGCCCAGCGTGCTGGTGCCCACCGAGACCGTCTCGGAGATCAAGGGCGGCAAGAAGAAGGTGGTCCAGCGCAAGCTCTACCCCGGCTACATCATGGTGGAGATGCAGCTCGACGAGGACGGCATCATCCAGGAGGACGTCTGGTTCCTCATCCGTGAGACCCAGGGCGTGGGCGACTTCGTGGGCGCCACGCGCAGCCCGGTGCCCATGGAGCAGCACGAGGTCGAGCGCGTGCTCAACGGCATGCGGCAGACCGAGGACGCGCCGCAGCTCAAGATCGCCTTCAAGGTCGGCGATCGCGTCAAGATCAACGATGGGCCCTTCGAGTCCTACAACGGCGTCGTCGACGACGTGAATGAGATGAAGGGCATGGTGCGGGTGATCGTGACCATCTTCGGTCGCGAGACGCCGGTTGAACTCGAGTACTGGAAGGTCGAGCAGGTCTGACGCTGTCGGACGACTGACCCCAAACGAACAGGACGGACATGGCCAAGGAATCAATCGGATTCATCAAGCTGCAGATGCCGGCCGGGCAGGCCACGCCCGCGCCGCCCGTGGGCCCCGCCCTCGGTCAGCACGGCGTCAACATCGGCCAGTTCGTCAAGGAGTACAACGACGCCACGCGCGATCAGATGGGCTTGGTGATCCCGGTCGAGATCACCGTCTACGCTGACCGTACTTTCAGCTTCGTCCTCAAGACGCCGCCGGCCGCCGTGCTGCTCAAGAAGGCGGCCAACATCGCCAAGGGCTGCGGCGCATCGGAGAACGTCGGCACCGTCACCCGAGCCCACGTCGAGGAGATCGCCAACACGAAGATGGCGGACCTCAACGCGCGCACGCTGGACGCGGCCTGCCGGATCATCGAGGGCACCGCGCGCTCGATGGGCATCGAGGTCACGGACTGAGCCAACCTGGCCGGCAGCGCCGCCGAGCCACAGGAGCAATACAATGGTCACCATGAGCAAACGCCACACCGGCAACGTCGCCAAGATCGACAAGGACAAGGTCTACTCCGTCGAGGAGGCCCTGGTCTTGCTGCGCGCGGCGTCGCCGGCCAAGTTCGATGAGACCGTCGAGGTCGCCATCAACCTGGGCATCGATCCCAAGAAGTCGGACCAGGCCGTGCGCGGCGCGGTTTCGCTGCCCCACGGCACCGGCAAGACCAAGCGCGTCATCGCCTTCGTCAAGGACCCCGCCAAGCAGGAGGAGGCCCGGGCCGCCGGCGCCGTCGAGGTGGGGGATGACGATCTGGTCAAGCGCGTCTCGGACGGCTGGACCGACTTCGACGTGGCCGTCTCCGCGCCCGACATGATGGGCAAGGTCGGTCGTCTGGGTCGGGTGCTCGGCCCCCAGGGCAAGATGCCCACGCCCAAGTCCGGCACGGTCACGCCCAACGTGGCCAAGGCCGTGGCCGAGTTCTCCGCTGGCAAGGTCGAGTTCCGCGCCGATGCCGGCGCCACCGTGCACGCCCCGCTGGGTCGGCGCTCGTTCGACGACCAGAAGCTGACCGAGAACCTGCAGGCCTTCTTGTCCGCGGTGACGTCCATGAAGCCGCCGGCCTCCAAGGGCACGTACCTCAAGAGCGTGCATCTCACCACTACCATGGGCCCCGGCGTCGCTGTCGACGCCAGCCGCTAAGGCCGCCCAGGACACCAGGACCAGCCCCATGCCGAACCTCATCAACCGCGAAGTCTCACGCGAGTACGAGTCGGTCCTCATCGAGGACCTCGACACGCTCGTGCTGCAGCCTGTGGGCATGACCGTGGAGGACGTCAACGCGTTCCGCGGCAAGCTCTCCGAGGCCGGGCTGCGCATGCGCCTGGTCAAGGGCTCGCTGGCGCGCCGCATCATGGAGTCACGCGGCCTCTCCGGCCTCGACGACCTGTTCGACGGGCCTGCGGCCGTGGTCGAGCCGGAGCAGCGTGAGATCGAGGTCGAAGGCGTGGCCATCACGGCCGCGCGCGTGGTCGAGGCCTGGCTCAAGGAGAGCGGTGGCGAGCTGCCCCAGGTCAAGGGCGGCGTCATGGACGGCGAGGTGCTGGACGGCTCCGCCGCGGCGCGCCTGGCCAAGCTGCCTACCAAGCCGGAGATGCAGTCGATCCTGGCCGGGCAGATCGTCGGCCCCGCTCGCACCCTCTCTGCGCAGTTCACCGCGCCTGGCGCCGCCCTCGCGGGCGCGCTGAAGACCCGAATCGAATCCCTTGAGGACGAGGCCTGAGCACCCCGGCCTCGCCCCCAAACCGAAACAACCCACACATCCACTCGACGGGCACGATGGCCCGAGGAGACAGTAAAAATGAGCGACGCAGCCACCACAGAGTTCAAGACCGAGATCAAGGACCTTGGCGACAAGATCGTCGGCCTGACCCTGCTCGACGCGCAGCAGCTCTCTGATTACCTCAAGGACGAGTACGGCATCGAGCCCGCCGCTGGCGGCGGCGTGATGATGGCCGCTCCTGCCGATGGCGCCGGCGGCGCCGACGAGGAACAGACCGCGTTCGACGTCATGCTGACGGGTCAAGGCGACAAGAAGATCCAGGTCATCAAGGCCGTGCGGGCCATCACCGGCCTGGGCCTCAAGGAGGCCAAGGATCTCGTCGAGAGCGCGCCCAAGGCCGTCAAGGAGGGCGTGTCCAAGGACGAGGCCGAGAAGGTCAAGGCCGAGCTGGAGGAGGCGGGAGCCTCTGTCGAGGTCAAGTAATCACCCTCGCACGCTGGCCCTTTGCAGTCTGGTCCTCCGCAGTCTGGCCCAGACTGTCCCGCTGAATCGCGCGAGCGCATCCCCCGATCTCCGGGGGGTGTGCCTGCTCGCGTATCCCGTCGCCGCCCTGTTGAATCCCTGGGAGAGCCGATGAACATCCGTCATTTCGGCAAGTTCCGCTCACCGCTGGCCGTGCCCTCGCTGACCGACATCCAGAATCGGTCCTTCGAGGACTTCCTGATGGTGGATGTCCCCTTCAACCGGCGCACCGAAGCCGGCCTCGAGGCGATCCTGCGGGAGACCTTCCCGATCTACTCCTACGACAAGACCGTGTCGCTGGAGTACCTCGGCTATGAGCTCGGCCGTCCGCGCTACACCGCCGACGAGTGCCGCATCCTGGGTGTGACCTACGGCATGCCCTTCAAGGTGCTGGTCAGGCTCGAGAAGCCCGAGCCCGTCGAGGAGTGGGTCTACCTGGGCGAGATCCCCATCATGGTGGGGGGCGGCGAGTTCATCATCAACGGCAGCGAGCGCGTCATCGTCAGCCAGCTGCACCGCTCGCCAGGCGTCGATTTCTCGATGGAGCTGCACACCAACGAGAAGAAGCTGCACTCCTGCTGGGTCATCCCCCAGCGCGGCTCGTGGGTCGAGCTGTCCGTCACCAAGAAGGACGTGATGGACATCAAGATCGACCAGACCAGCAAGTTCCCCGCGACGACGTTCCTGCGGGCCATGGCCGAGGAGTACGGCACCAACGAGCAGATCCTGCCGCTCTTCTACAAGACCAAGAAGGTCTCGCTGAAGTCGAGCAAGGACAAGGACCTGCTCGGCAAGCACGTCGTGGGCGACGTCATCGATGAGTCCACGGGCGAGATCATCCTCAAGAGCTGCGCCGCCATCACGGCCGAGTCGCTGGAGATGATCCTGGGCTCGGCGCTCAAGTCGATCGAGCTGATCACCAACGCCGACGACGATGCGCTGATGCTGTACACGCTGGCGGAGGACGAGGCGCGCAGCCACGAGGAGGCGCTGCTCAAGATCTACACCCGCCTGCGCCCGGGCAACCCGCCCAACATCGAGAAGGCCCGCACGCTGTTCCGCGAGCGCTTCCAGGATCCCACGCGCTACCGCCTGGGCCCGGTGGGTCGCTTCCGCATCAACCGCAAGTTCGGCCGCAAGACGGGCATGGACGTGATGACCCTGTCGGCCGAGGACGTGGTCGACTCCATGCGCTACATCATGGACCTGCGCGCCAACCGTGGTCAGGTGGATGACATCGACCACCTCGGGAACCGGCGCGTGCGCACCATCGCCGAGTTGGCGGGCGACGAGTTCCGCAAGGGCTTCCTGAAGCTGCGGCGCACCGCGTCGGAGCGCATGAACAACCAGGAGACGATCCAGACCGCCACCCCGCGGCAGCTGATCAACTCCAAGACCATCAGCAGCTCGATCGAGTACTTCTTCGGGCGCGGCGAGCTGAGCCAGGTGGTCGACCAGAGCAACCCGCTCAGTCAGCTCACCCACGAGCGGCGCCTCTCGGCGCTGGGCCCGGGCGGCCTGAACCGCAAGCGCGCTGGTTTCGATGTGCGCGACGTGCACATCAGCCACTACGGCCGCATCTGCCCGATCGAGACGCCTGAAGGCAGCAACATCGGCCTGATCGCGTCGCTCTCCATCTACGCCATGCTGGACGACTTCGGCTTCCTGGTGACGCCGTACCGCAAGGTGACCAAGGGCAAGGTGTCCGACAAGGTCACCTACCTGCGCGCCGACGAGGAGTACGACTCGGTGCTGGCTCCGGCTGACACCGACATCGACGACAAGGGGCACATCGTCAACTCGATCGTGCTCAGCCGCGTGGGCGGCGAGTTCTCGGAGGTCGATGTCGCTGAAGTCCAGTACGTGGACGTCTCGCCCATGCAGCTGGTGGGCGTGAGCGCGGCGCTGATCCCGTTCCTTGAGCATGACGACGCCAACCGCGCGCTGATGGGCAGCAACATGCAGCGCCAGGCGGTGCCGCTGGTGATCCCCGAGCCGCCCGTGGTGGCCACCGGGATGGAGAGGGACGTCGCCACCAACTCGGGCATGGTCGTGCGCGCCAAGCGCGCCGGCACGGTGAACTACGTCGACGCCGAGTCCATCGTGATCGGCGACGACACCTACGAGCTGCGCAAGTTCGTGGGGCTCAACGAGAAGACCTGCCTCAACCAGAAGCCCGCGGTGGTGCCTGGACAGAAGGTCAAGGCGGGCGATCTGCTGGCGGATGGCGCCTCCACCAAGGAGGGCGAGCTGGCCTTGGGGCGCAACATCCTCGTGGGCTTCATGATCTGGGACGGCTACAACTTCGAGGACGCGATCATCGTCTCGGAGAGCCTGATCCGGAAGGACATCTTCACGTCGATCCACATTCAGCACTACGACGTCGAGATCCGCGAGACCAAGCTGGGGCGCGAGGAGTTCACGCGCGACATCCCCAACGTCTCCGAGGGCGCTCTAGGGCGCCTGGACGAGGACGGTATCGTGCTGATTGGCAGCAAGGTGCAGCCGGGTGACATCCTGGTGGGCAAGGTCAGTCCCAAGAGCAAGTCGGAGCTGACCCCTGAGGAGAAGCTGCTGCACGCCATCTTCGGGCGTGCTGGCGAGGACGTGAAGAACGACTCGCTGGAGGTCTCCCCGGGCGTCTACGGCACGGTCATCTCCACCTTGCGCTTCACGCGCAACGTCGACACCTCCGAGGAGCAGTCGGCCAAGAACCTGCGCATGATCCGAGCGGCCGAGCGCCAGTTCCGCGATTACCTGTCGGAGCAGGTCGAGAAGCTGGTGGCCGAGATCAACGAGATCTCCGGCACGAAGCTGAAGGACGACACCAGCAACAAGATCCTGGTGGTGGACACCGACGCCGACAGCCAGGAGTTGCGGCGTCAGTTCGAGCTGGTGCGCAAGCGCTGCATGGAGAGCTACCGTCGCGGGACGGACGAGAAGCTCTACCTGACCTTCCGCAGCTACGCCGGGCGCATCGAGGAGCAGGAGAACGAGAAGAACAAGGTCGTCAATCGCCTCTCCCGCGGCGACGAGCTGCCCACGGGCGTGCTCGAGATGGTCAAGGTCTACATCGCCACCAAGCGTACGCTGTCGGTGGGCGACAAGATGGCCGGACGCCACGGCAACAAGGGCGTGATCTCGGTGGTGCTGCCCGAGGAGGACATGCCCTTCCTCGAGGACGGCACCCCGCTGCAGATCCTGCTCAACCCGCTCGGTGTGCCGTCTCGAATGAACGTCGGCCAGATCCTGGAGACGCACCTGGGCTGGGCCGCCATGAACCTCGGGTTCCAGGCCGTCACGCCGGTCTTCGACGGGGCCTCCGAGGAGGCCATCTTCGGTGCGCTGGAGGAGGCCGGCCTGCCTGTCAACGGCATGGCGACGCTGTTCGATGGACGCACCGGGCGCCCGTTCGACCAGAAGGTGACGGTGGGCTACCTCTACATGCTCAAGCTGCACCATCTGGTGGCGGACAAGGTTCACGCCCGCGCCACCGGGCCCTACTCGCTCATCACGCAGCAGCCGCTGGGCGGCAAGGCCCGCTTCGGCGGCCAGCGCTTCGGCGAGATGGAGGTCTGGGCGCTCGAAGCCTACGGCGCGGCCAGCATCTTGCAGGAGCTGCTGACCGTGAAGAGCGACGACGTTGAAGGTCGCACACGTATCTATGAGTCGATGGTCAAGGGCACCAATGTCCTTGAGCCCGGCACACCCATCTCGTTTGACGTGCTCACCAACGAGATTCGCGGGCTCTGCCTCAACATGGAACTGCACAGGGGAAATCAGTGACCACGCCCTTCGAAGCGAACGCTCGCTCGGCCATGACGTCGAGCCCGTTCCGGTCCAACGCGACCGGCAACCCTTTCGTGACGATCCGCCTGGCGTCCCATGAGGACATCAGGAGCTGGTCGTTCGGTGAGGTGCGCAAGCCCGAGACGATCAACTACCGCACCTACCGGCCCGAGAAGGACGGCCTGTTCTGCGAGAAGATCTTTGGTCCCACCAAGGACTGGGAGTGCTTCTGCGGCAAGTACAAGGGCATCAAGCACAAGAACATCATCTGTGATCGTTGCGGCGTGCAGGTCACGCACAGCAAGGTGCGCCGCACGCGCATGGGGCACATCAATCTGGCAGCCCCCGTCGCTCACATCTGGTTCTTCAAGGCCACGCCCTCGCGCATCGGCAACCTGCTCGGCGTCAAGCTGAGCAGCCTCGACAAGGTGGTCTACTTTCAGGAGTACATCGTCACCGACCCGGGCGATACGTCGCTCGAGCTGGGCGAGATGCTCTCCGAGGATGCCTACCGCGAGACCCGCTCCAAGTACGGGCAGTCCTTCGACGCCGACATGGGCGCCGAGGCGGTCAAGAAGCTGCTGGTCAGCCTCGATCTGGCCGGCGTCAGCCAGGCCCTGCGTGAGGAGCTGACGACCACCCGCAGCAAGCAGCGCAAGGCCGACATCGTCAAACGCCTGCGCACCGTTGAGATGCTGAGGGAGTCGCCCAACAAGCCGTCATGGATGGTGTTGGACGTGGTCCCGGTCATCCCGCCGGACCTGCGTCCGCTGGTGCTGCTCGACAGCGGCAACTTCGCAACCTCCGACCTGAACGACCTGTACCGGCGCCTGATCAACCGCAACAACCGGCTCAAGAAGCTGCTCGACCTGAACGCCCCCGAGGTCATCATCCGCAACGAGAAGCGGATGCTGCAGCAGTCGGTGGACGCGCTGTTCGACAACAGCCGCTGCCGTCGCCCGGTGCTGGGCACGTCCAACCGCCCGCTCAAGTCGCTGACCGACATGATCAAGGGCAAGCAGGGTCGCTTCCGCGAGAACCTGCTGGGCAAGCGCGTCGACTACAGCGCGCGCTCTGTGATCGTGGTGGGCCCCGAGCTGCACCTGCACGAGTGCGGCATGCCCAAGGTCATCGCCCTGGAGCTCTACCAACCGTTCATCATCCGGCGCCTGAAGGAGCTGGGCTACGCCGACACCATCAAGTCGGCCAAGAAGATGTTGGAGCGCAAGGACGAGGAGGTCTGGGACATCCTGGAGGAGGTCATCCAGGAGCACCCGGTGCTGCTGAACCGCGCGCCGACCCTTCACCGTATGGGCATTCAGGCCTTCCAGCCCGTGCTGGTGGAGGGCAACGCCATCAAGTTGCATCCGCTGGTCTGCGCCGGCTTCAACGCCGACTTCGACGGTGACCAGATGGCCGTGCATCTGCCCCTCAGCTACGAGGCGCAGATCGAGGCCACGGCGCTGATGATCTCGACCAACAACATCTTCACGCCCGCCAACGGCAGCCCGATCATCAGCCCCAGCCAGGACATCGTGCTGGGTTGCTTCTACCTGACCACCGGCCGTGACGGCGAGCTGGGCGAAGGCAAGGTCTTCTGCGACGAGCAGGAGGTCTTCCGGGCCTACGGTGACGGCAAGGTCGGCGTGCACGCACAGATCAAGGTGCGGCTCACGTCCAAGCGCTCGATCCGCACCAAGGAGGGGCTGACGGATTGGGATGGCCGCCCGATCGACACCACGGTGGGGCGTGTGCTGTTCAACGACATCCTGCCGTCCGAGTGCCCCTTCTGGAACGTCGAGCTCGACAAGGGCACCATCAAGAAGGTGATCTCCGACGCCTACGCGGTGATCGGCAAGGAAGGCACGGTGCGCCTGCTGGACGCGCTCAAGTCCGTGGGCTTCAAGTCGGCCACGCGCGCCGGGCTCTCGTTTGCCACCGTCAACCTGATCATGCCTTCGAAGAAGACCTCGATCCTCGAGGCCACGGACGAAGAGGTGCTCGGCGTCAACGAGCAGTACGCCAACGGCGTCATCACCGAGGGCGAGCGCTACAACCAGGTCATCGATCTCTGGACCCATGCCCGTGAGCGCGTGGGAGAGGAGATGATGGCGGAGTGGCAGGCCTCCGTGCGCGACGCCAGCAGCGCCATCAACCCGGTGTACGTCATGGAGCGTTCGGGCGCGCGAGGCACCATCGAGCAGATCCGGCAGCTGGCTGGTATGCGTGGTCTGATGGCCAAGCCCTCGGGCAAGATCATCGAGACGCCCATCAAGTCCAACTTCCGCGAAGGGTTGCGCGTGCTGGAGTACTTCAGCTCGACACACGGCGCCCGCAAGGGGCTGGCCGATACGGCGCTCAAGACCGCCGACTCGGGCTACCTCACGCGCAAGCTGGCCGACGTGGGCCAGAACATCGTGGTCTCCCGCGACGACTGCGGCACCATCAATGGCGTCAGCAAGGGCGCCATCATGAAGGGCGACAAGATCGATGTGCCGCTGGCCGACCGCATCCGCGGGCGCGTCGCGCGGGACACCATCACCGACATCGTCACCGAGCGTGTGATCGTGGACGAGAACCAGCTCATCACGGTCGAGATCGCCGCTGAGATCGCGGCGCTCGGCTACGAGAAGGTGCGCGTGCGTTCGCCCCTGACCTGCGAGGCGGGCAAGGGCGCCTGTGCGGCCTGCTACGGCATGGACCTGTCACGCGGCAAGATGGCCGAGCTGGGCCTGGCCATCGGCATCATCGCGGCCCAGTCCATCGGTGAGCCTGGCACGCAGCTGACCATGCGGACGTTCCACATCGGCGGCACCGCCAGCCGCGCCTTGGCCGAGTCCAAGACCAAGGCGGCTCGCAAGGGCGTGATCAAGTACGTCTCCATGAAGCTGGGCGAGAACCTCGAGGGCGAGAAGGTCTCCCTGGACCGCAACGGCATCCTGGTCATCCTGGACGACAAGGGCCGCGAGCTGGAGCGCTACACGGTTCCGCTCGGCGCCCTGCTCCCGGTGGCCGATGGCGGCAAGGTGCGTGCGGGAGAGATCATCGCCACCTGGGATCCCCACAGCATCCCGATCTTCGCTGACCGCTCGGGTCGCGTGCGCTTCGAGGACATCGTCGAGGGCAAGACGCTCAAGACGGAGGTCGATCGTGGCGGCGTGGCGCGGCGCTCCATCATGGACCACAAGGGCGACCTGCATCCGCACGTGGTGATCGAGAACGAGGAGGGCACGCCGCTCACCTACTACCCGATCCCTGAGCGCGCCTTCATCGAGGTCGAGGACGGCAAGGTGGTGAAGGCGGGCACGCTGGTGGCCAAGACGCCGCGCGCCACCATGGGTACGCAGGACATCACCGGTGGCCTGCCGCGTGTGACCGAGATCTTCGAGGCCCGCAAGCCCAAGGAGCCGGGCGTCATGGCCGAGATCGATGGCACCGTCGAGCTCGTGCGCGAGATGAAGCGCGGCAAGCGCACCATCCTGGTCAAGAACGATGACACCGGCGTGGTGCACGAACACCTCGTGCCGCACGGCAAGCACCTCAAGGTGCAGAGCGGTGATCGCGTCGAGGCCGGGCACCCGCTCATCGAGGGCGCGTTGATCCCCCAGGACATCCTGCGAATCAACGGCGAGGAGGCCCTGCAGAACTACCTCCTGCGTGAGGTGCAGGGCGTCTACGGCAGCCAGAACGTGACCATCGATGACAAGCACATCGAGGTCATCATCAGCCAGATGCTGCGGCGCGTGCAGGTCGGCGACCCCGGGGACACCGAGTTCCTGCCGGAGGCGGTGGTCGACAAGTTCCTCTTCCGCGGCTCCAACAAGGCGCTGGTCAAGGAGAAGAAGCGCCCGGCTACGGCCGAGCCGGTCCTGCTGGGCATCACCAAGGCCGCCTTGCAGTCCGACTCCATGATCTCGGCGGCCTCTTTCCAGGAGACCACCAAGGTGCTCACCGAGGCGGCCCTGGCCGGTCGGCGGGACAACCTGGTGGGCCTCAAGGAGAACGTGATCCTCGGCAACATGGTGCCCACAGGCACCGGTTTCCGGCCCCTGCAGCGCACCCGCGTCAAGCACAACGTCGAGCCGCCGGCTTCGGCTGAGGGCCTGGGGGGCTTCGGCGAGGGAGTCATCCCCGACCTGCCCGCCGTCGGCCTGGCCGAGGGCGCCGTCTGACCTCTCGTCGCCCGGGAGTCCCTGGTCCTTGACCGGATGGGCACTCCTGGGTGTAATACTCCGCTTCACCTCGTCGCCCAAGAACGAACCGCATTCATGCCCACGATCAACCAACTCGTCCGCAAGGGCCGCAAGAAGATCCGGAAGGTGAGCAACTCACCTGTTCTGGAGAAGTGCAGCCAAAAACGCGGAGTCTGCATTCAGGTCAAGATCCAGACGCCCAAGAAGCCCAACTCCGCGCTGCGTAAGATCGCTCGCGTCAAGCTGAGCAACGGCAAGGAGGTCACGGCCTACATCGGCGGCGAGAAGCACACGCTGCAGGAGCACGCCATCGTGCTCGTGCGTGGTGGGCGCGTCCGCGACCTGCCGGGCGTGCGCTACCACATCGTGCGCGGCACGCTGGACGCCGCGGGCGTGGATGGCCGTCGTCAGGGTCGCAGCAAGTACGGCGCCAAGCGGCCGAAGTCCTGATCTGTGGCTGCTACGCAGCACGTCACACCAGCAGTCCTTGAGCATCACGTCCCGAGCCGGACACCGAGCACACCTCAGCCCGCCGCGGGTTGAGTTCCTGGCCTGAGCCTCGGGCCTGAGTCCAAAGAAGATCGACCATGCCTCGCAAGTACGTATCCACCGCCAAGTACCTGCGCCCAGATCCCAAGCACGGGAGCCTGCTGGCGTCCAAGTTCATCAACAGCCTGATGCTGGACGGCAAGAAGTCGACCGCGCAGAAGATCTTCTACGAAGCGCTCGACATCCTGACGCAGAAGATCCCGGGTGAGGAGGCGCTGGACGTCTTCACCACCGCGTTGGCCAACGTTAAGCCCATCGTCGAGGTGCGCAGCCGCCGCGTGGGCGGCGCCACCCTGCAGGTGCCGCACGAGATCAAGCGTGACCGGCAGCAGGCCCTCTCCTTCCGGTGGATCCTGAACGCCTCGCGCAAGAAGAAGGGCAAGCCCATGGCCCGCCGCCTGGCCGAGGAGCTCTTCGACGCCTACAACAAGCAGGGCACGGCTTACACCACGCGTGAGAACACGCACAAGATGGCGGAGGCCAACAAAGCCTACGCCCACTTTGCCTGGTAAGGCGGGGCCCGGTCGCACGGGGCCTGGCGCTCCCGAGGTGGAGCACACCGGGTCCGGCGCTGCGCGAGCTGGGTACATTGCCGGCGCCTCTGGAGCTGCGCGCGCCGGCAGCTGCCACACGCACTGCGCACGCGCAGGCGCCGTTGCCCCAGAGGCCGCAGGCGCCGAGCCTGCGCGGCTGGCGACCTCTGCGCGAGGCCACGCGTCTGTAAACGGCCTGAGCGCCACGGTAGCGGCGGAGGGCGCGGCATGGCTGGGCTGAAGCGCGACCGCATCCGCAACATCGGCATCATCGCCCACATCGATGCGGGCAAGACCACGCTCACCGAGCGCGTGCTGTTCTACACCGACCGTGCCCACCGCATGGGAGAGGTGCATGAGGGCACGGCCATCATGGACTTCATGGACGAGGAGCGGGAGCGCGGCATCACCATTGCCAGCGCCGCCACCTGCTGCACCTGGTCCGGTCATCGCATCAACATCATCGACACGCCTGGCCACGTCGACTTCACGGTCGAGGTCGAGCGCAGCCTGCGCGTGCTCGACGGCGCCGTTGTGGTGATGTGCGGCGTCGCCGGTGTGCAGGCGCAGTCCGAGACCGTCTGGCGCCAGGCCGATCGCTACGGCGTCCCCCGGGTCGTGTTCGTCAACAAGCTCGACCGCGTGGGGGCCGACTTCGAGCGCGTGCTGGACGACATCGTGACCCGCCTGGGGGCACGCCCGGTGCCGGTGCAGATCCCCTGGGGTCTCGAGAAAGACCTGGCCGGTGTGATCGACCTGGTGTCCATGCAGGCTCTGAGCTTCGACGAGACGTCTCAAGGCAAGGACATGCACGCGGGGCCCGTCCCTGCGGAGCTGCAGGACGACGCAGCGCTCGCCCGCGGCGCCCTGCTTGAGGCCCTGGCGGACGCGAGCGACGAGTTCGCCGAGGTCTACCTGGAGCACGAGGACGCCTCGCCCGAGGCGGACATCCTGGCCGCCCTGCGCGCAGCAACGATCTCAGGTCAGCTGGTCCCCGTGCTCTGCGGCGCGGCCTTTCGCAACGTCGGCGTGCAGCCCCTGCTGGACGCGGTGCTGCACTGCCTGCCTTCGCCGCTGGATGTGCCGCCGGCCCGGGGCCGACGCCCGCACGACGACTCCGAAGTGATCTGCGAGCCGGATCCCGACGGGCCGCTCTGCGCCCTGGCGTTCAAGACGATCTGGGCTCACCAGGGCGACCTCACCTTCCTGCGCCTGTACTCCGGCACGCTCGAGGTGGCCGCTCAGGTCTTCAACCCGCGCACCGGCAAGACCGAGCGCGTGAATCGCATGTTCGTCATGCACGCCGACGAACGCGAGGCCGTGGAGCGGGCCGAGGCGGGCGATATCGTGGCGGTGGTGGGCCTCAAGAGCACCGCCACCGGAGACACGCTGTGCACCCGCGCCGAGGCCGTCGCGCTGGAGGGCCTCAGCTTCCCTGATCCCGTCATCTCCATGTCCATCGAGCCCCACAGTCTGAAGGACAAGGACGAGCTGGTGCGCGTGCTCGACCTGCTGGCCCGCGACGACCCCTCCTTCTCGTGGCGCGTCAACGAGGAGACCGGGCAGATGCTCGTGGCCGGGGTGGGGGAGCTGCACCTGGAGGTCCTGCGCCATCGCATCGAGCGCGACTTCAAGCTGCAGGTGCGCGTGGGCGAGCCGCGGGTGGCCTACCGCCTCACGGTGGGCGGCTCGGCCGAGGCCGAGGCCGTGTTCGACCGCGAGATCGGCACCAAGGCCCTGTACGCCGGCATCCGCCTGGCCATCGAGCCGGACCCCGACGCCTGGCCGCTGCAGGTGGAGAATCGCCTGAGCAAGGAGGACGTGCCGCCGATCTTTCACCAGGCGGTGGAGGCCAGCGTGCGCGACGCGGCCCAGGGCGGGCTGGGGCCGGGCTTCCCCTTCGGAGGGGTGCGCGTGACCCTGCTGGGCGGCATCAGCCGCGAGCAGGGCAGCTCCGAGCTGGCCTTCAGCCACGCCGCCCATCTGGCCCTCGAGCAGGCCGTGGCACGGGCCGGGCTGCTGCTGCTTGAGCCCGTGATGGAGTTCGAGGTCTCCTGCCCGCAGCAGTTCCTGCCCGGCGTGAACTCAGATCTGAGCACCCGCCGGGCCCGGGTTCAGTCGCTGCGGACCGACAGCGACCCCGCCTTGATCCGCGGCACTGTGCCGCTCTCGGGCATTTTCGGCTATTCCACCGTGCTGCGCTCGCTGAGCCAGGGACGCGCCAGCTTCAGCGTCGAGCCGCGCAGCTATGAGCCCGTGCCTGGCGCCGCGGCGCGCGCCATCCTGGCCTGAGACCATCATGCTCAGCCCGTGCCCCTGCCGCGTTCCGCCCGCCCAGGGCGGCCCTGAGCGCCTCGCCTGCCCCTCAAGAAGGGGCTCGGTATATGCGCCCCCACGGAGCGCGAGCGTGGCCGTACGGGCGCTCCGCCGGACCACCCGCGCCGCCCTCTCGGGACGCGCCGCGCTCGCGTCTTCAGATTGGTCAAGGAACGGCCTATTGACTGGCGATCCGGTACGCCTAGAATCGCTCGCTTTTCGTCGCCTGGGCAAAACGCCCCGGACAGCACCCCTCCGACCGCGAGTTCCGCGGCTGGCGGGGGCTTCCCGTTGCTTCCCTGATCGGTCCTGGTCGGGAGAGCGGCGCTGAGCGCGACACCTGGTTTCGCAGCCGCGATCCCAGCTCCCCGGACCCGAGCGTATGCAGACGAAGAAGATCATCATCCGCCTCGAAGCGTACGACCACGAGACGCTGGACCAGTCGGCGGCCGACATCGCCGACGGGGCCCGCCGCACGGGCGCCCGCGTCGCCGGTCCGATCCCGCTCCCGACGCGGATCGAGCGCTACACCGTGTTGCGCTCGCCCCACGTCGACAAGAAGAGCCGGGAGCAGTTCGAGATCCGCACGCACAAGCGGCTGATTCACATCCTGGAGCCCACCAGCAAGACGGTGGACGCCATCTCCAAGCTGACGCTGCCCGCCGGCGTCGACATCCGGGTCAAGGCCTGACGGCCAGGGAGACTGCACAGTGATCGCCCTCCTCGGAACGAAACGCGGCATGACCCAGCTCTGGAAAGAAGACGGCACGCGTATGCCCGTCACGGTGCTGGACATCGCCCCCAACACAGTTACGGCGGTGCGTACCGCCGAGCGCGATGGCTACGAGGCGCTGCAGATCGGTGCCGGCGCCATCCGCACCAAGCTGGTGAACAAGCCGCGACGCGGCCAGTTCGACAAGGCCGGCGTTGAGCCCTGCCGCCACCTGCGCGAGGTGCGCATGGAGGTGGGGGAGGCCAAGCCCGGTGATCAGCTCGCGGTCGACCAGTTCGAGGTCGGTAGCCTGGTCGACGTGGTCGGTACCAGCAAGGGCAAGGGCTTCGCCGGCACCATCAAGCGCTGGGGCTTCTCGCGCGGTCCGGAAACTCACGGCAGCCAGAACGTGCGTCGACCGGGTTCTATCGGTATGTGCAAGTACCCCGGCCGCGTCGTCAAGGGCAAGAAGATGCCCGGGCGCATGGGCAACGAGCGCGTCACGGTCAAGGGCCTCGAGGTCCTTGCGGTCGACGTTGCTGCTGGCCAGCTTCTGGTCAAGGGCCCCGTGCCCGGCGCCAACGGCGGCTTGGTGTTCGTCCGGCAGACCAACCTCGTTGGCAAGGGGGCGAAGTGATGGCAAATCCGACCCAGGTCACGAGTTGGGACAACGGCAAGCTCGGCCAGGCCAAGCTCGACGCGTCCTCGCTCGGCGATCGTGTCAAGCTGCGCCTGCTCTGGGACGCGGTGCGCATGTACGAGGCCAACAAGCGTCAGGGCACGGTCTCAACAAAGACCCGCGCTGAGACCAACTACACGACGCGCAAGCCCTACAAGCAGAAGGGCACCGGCAACGCCCGGCGCGGCGACTTCAACTCGCCGCTGCTGCGCGGGGGTGGTGTGATCTTCGGCCCGCGCCCGCGCGACTACAGCTACAGCCTCCCGCGCAAGGCCCTGCGCGAGGCCCTGCGTTCCGCGCTGATCGGCAAGCTGCGCGACGACGAGGTGCTGCACCTGTCCTCGTCTGCCTTCGACAAGCCATCCACCAAGACGGCCGCCGAGGCCCTGCGGGTGCTGGGTGTCGACGGTTCCGCCGCGCTGGTGGTCCCCGACATCAACGAGAACGTGTACCTCTCGTTCCGCAACCTGCCCCGTACGCACGTGATGCGGGCCACGGACCTGAACGGCTACGACGTGCTCTGGCATCGTCGCGTGGTGTTCGTCGACAACGCCTGGGATGTGCTGATCGAACGCCTCGCTGGCGGCGCTGCCGCCGTCGAAGCCGGATCGCCGTCTTCTGAGCAGCCCACTGAGCAGGAGGCCGAGGCATGACCGCCGATCCGCGCCGCATCATCCTGCGCCCGCTCATCACTGAGAAGGGCACGGACATCACCACGGACCACAACGGCTACACCTTTGCCGTGGCTCGCAAGGCCAACAAGGTGCAGATCCGCCAGGCCATCGAACAGCTGTTCGATGTGAGCGTGACCCAGGTGCGCACCATGACCCGGATCGGCAAGATCAAGGGTCGCGGGCCGCGCGCGAGCAAGAAGCCCAACTGGAAGCGAGCGATCGTGACGCTCGCTGAAGGCGACGTCGTCGAGTTCCTGTAGGAACATCATGGCCATCCACAAGTACAAACCGACCTCACCCGGGCGCCGCGGCGCTACGGTTGTCCGCGACCCGGACCTCACCGGCGGCAAGCCGGAGAAGTCCCTGCTGGTCAAGCGCAAGCGCCACTCGGGACGCAACGTCCATGGCCGCATCACCTCGCATCGTCGAGGTGGCGGTCACAAGCGTCGCTTCCGGATCATCGACTTCCGCCGCCGTCATGATGACGTGCCGGCCAAGGTCGCCGAGATCCAGTACGACCCGAACCGCACCGCCAACATCGCGCTGCTGCACTACGCGGACGGCAAGAAGAGCTACATCCTCGCGCCCTTCGGCCTCAAGCAGGGCGATGTGATCATGTCGGGTGCCAAGGCCGAGCCGCGCCTGGGCAACGCCATGAGCTTGGCTCAGATGCCGCTCGGATCCATCCTCCACTGCGTGGAGCTGGCGCCCGGCCGCGGCGCCAAGATGGGTCGCTCGGCGGGCGCCAACATCCGCCTGCTGGCGCGGGATGGCGACTACGCCATGCTGATCCTGCCGTCCGGCGAGCAGCGCAGGGTGCACGCCAACTGCCGCGCGACCTTGGGTCAGGTGGGTAACGTCGATCACGGCCTGGTCAAGCTGGGCAAGGCTGGCCGCAACCGCTGGAAGGGCCGTCGGCCCAAGGTGCGCGGTACGGCCATGTCTGCCTACGCCCACCCCATGGGTGGCGGCGAAGGTCGTACTTCCGGCGGGCGCCATCCGTGCTCGCCTTGGGGCAAGCTTGCCAAGGGTGGCAAGACCCGTAGTCCACGCAAGACGTCGAGTCGCATGATCATTCGACGTCGCAAGCACAAGAAGAAGTAAGGCCCAGACGGAGCGAATGAACTGTGAGTCGTAGTCTCAAGAAGGGCCCGTACGTTGACCTCAAGCTGGAGAAGAAGGTCATGCGTCTGAACCTGGAGAACCGGCGTGATCCGATCACGACCTGGGCCCGGGCATGCACCATCACTCCGGATTTCGTGGGCCACACGTTCATGGTCCACGACGGTCGGCGCCATCAGAAGGTGTACGTCGTCGAGGACATGGTCGGGCACAAGCTCGGCGAGTTCGCCGCCACGCGGACCTTCCGCGGTCACACCAACTCAAAGAAGTAGATCATGGCCGATTTCAAAGCTAGCCACCGACACGCGAAGATCACCGCCCGCAAGGCGCGGCTGGTCGTCGACCTGGTCCGTGGGCTCCCGGTCAACCGGGCCCTGACGATGCTCGAGCGCTCGCCCAAGCGGGCCGCCGTGCTGGTCAAGGCGGTCGTGCGTTCGGCCGTCGCCAACGCCGAGCAGGCCACCGAGGGCTCGATCGACCTCAACGCCCTGACGGTGTCCGAGGCCCGCGTCGACGAGGGGCCGCTGCTCGGCGGCCACATCCGCTGGCGCCCCGCGGCGCGCGGCCGGGCTCAGCCCTACCGCAAGCGCACCAGCCACATCCATATCCGGCTTGCGCCCAGCGTGCAGCTGCTCGAATCCACCCCTGGCAAGGAAGGCTGATCATGGGGCAGAAGGTACATCCCATCGGCTTCCGTATCGGCATCACTGAGCCCTGGCGCTCGCGTTGGTATGCCAACAAGAAGGACTTCGGCGCGCTGCTCCAGGAGGATCAGCGCATCCGCAAGTTCATCAAGAAGGAGTACCACGCGGCCGCTGTGCCGCGGATCGACATCGAGCGGACGCGTGAGCGCGTCACGGTGATCGTCCACACCGCGCGACCCGGCCTGCTGATCGGGCGCCGCGGAGCTCAGGTCGAGAAGCTGAACGACGAGCTTACGGACATCTGCAACAAGCCGGTGGCTATCCGTACGGTCGAGATCAGCAAGCCGGAGCTCTCGGCTCAGCTGGTGGCCGAGAACATGGCGGAGCAGCTCGTTCGCCGCGCCAGCTACCGCCGTGCCATGAAGAAGTCGGGCGAACTGACCATGCAAGCGGGTGCCCTCGGCGTGAAGATCGAGATCGCCGGTCGTCTGGGTGGCGCTGAGATCGCGCGCACGCAGAAGATGGCCCTGGGCAGCGTGCCGCTGTCCACGCTCGACGCTTGGGTCGACTACGGCTTCGCCGAAGCACGCACCAGCATGGGCGTCATCGGCGTGAAGGCCTGGATCTACCGCGGCCGCTACGCCGACTTCGCCGAAACGCAGGGCAGGCGTTCGTCATGAAGAACATGCCCAAGCGCTTCAAGCACCGGAAGGTGCAGAAGGGCAAGATTCGCGGTGACGCGACGCGTGGCCACACGGTGGCCTTCGGTGAGTACGGCCTGCAGTCCATGCAGCCGGGATGGATCACCTCGCGGGTCATCGAGGCGGGACGTGTGGCTGCCAATCGCGCCGCGCCCGGCTCGCGTATCACCATCCGGATCTTCCCGCAGAAGCCGATCACGTCCATCCCTGCCGAGACCCGCATGGGCAAGGGCAAGGGGGAGCCCGAGTACTGGGCCGCGGTGATCAAGCCCGGCACCGTGATCTATGAGATCGGCGGTGTCGATGCCGAGACCGCCAAGCTGGCCCTCAACCGCGTCGCACACAAGCTGCCCGTGCGCTGCCGACTGGTGAAGAGGAGGACACGGTGAGCGACAAGGCCGTGAAGGAACTGCGCGAGAAGCTCGACAGTGAGCTCGAATTCGACTGCCTCGAATCGCAGAAGGAGCTCTTTGAGCTGCGCTTCAAGTCGAGCTCGGAGGGTCTCTCCAATCCGAGCCGGATCCGGCAACTCCGGCGGGAGATCGCACGCATCAAGACCCTGCTGCATGAGCGGCATCTCGGCGTCCGTGGCGCCCAGTCACGAGCCTGAGCGGACAAGACAACATGAGCACTGACGAAAACTCCCGCAACGTGGTCCTGAAGATCGGGGTCGTGAAGAGCGACAAGATGGACAAGACCATTGTCGTGTCCATCGAGCGCCGCTTGATGCACCCGCTCTACAAGAAGTTCATCAAGCGCTACACGACGCTGGTGGCCCACGACGAGGACAACCAGGCCAAGCAGGGCGACACGGTCGAGGTGCGCTTCACCCGGCCTCTGAGCAAGACCAAGCGCTGGCGCCTTGAGCGCGTGCTTGAGGGCGCGGGAGGTGCGGCATGATCCAGATGCAGACCATGCTCGACGTAGCGGACAACACCGGCGCCAAGGCGGTCCAGTGCTTCAAGGTGCTGGGCGGGTCCAAGCGTCGCTACGCCGGCATCGGCGACATCATCATCGGATCCGTCAAGAAGTCGATTCCGACCGCCAACATCAAGAAGGGCGCCATCGTGCGCGGCGTGATCGTGCGCACGCGCTCCGACATCCGGCGCCGCGACGGCTCGCGCCTGCGCTTCGACCGCAACGCCCTGGTCATCATCGACAAGGACGGCAACCCGGTCGGCACGCGCATCTTCGGCGCGGTGGCGCGCGAGCTGCGTCAGCGCAACTTCATGAAGATCATCTCCCTCGCCAACGAGGTCGTCTGATGTCTCTGCTCAGAAAGGGCGACACCGTGGTGGTGCTGGCCGGTGCCCAGCGAGGCACCACCGGGCGCATCCTCAGCCTCAGCCGCAAGCACGCCTCCGCCATCGTCGAGGGCGTCAACCTCAAGTTCAAGCACCTGCGCCGCAGCCAGGACAACCCCCAAGGTGGTCGCTCACAGCGTGAGTACCCGGTGGATCTGTCCAACCTGGCCTACTGGGATGAGGACGCGGGCAAGGGTGTGCGCCTGGGTGTCCAGGTGAACGACGGCACCAAGCGGCGCGTGACGCGCCCCGCTGGCCGGGTCATCGAGGACTGAGCGACTCGCCAGGCGATCCACAGGAACCGCAAGAACCATGACGACAGCAACCAACGCTCCACGCCTCTTTGAGACCTTCCGGGACACCGTGCTCCCTGAATTCTCCAAGAAGCACGGCATCACCAACCCCATGGCCGCGCCCAAGCTGGTCAAGATCGTGGTCAGCATGGGGGTGGGAGAGGCCAAGGAGAACAAGACCGTGCTTGATTCGGCGGTCGCCGACATGACGCTGATCACCGGCCAGAAGGCGGCCGTGACCCGGGCGCGCATGTCGGTCAGCAACTTCAAGCTGCGCGAGGACATGCCCATCGGCTGTCGCGTGACGCTGCGCGGTCCGCGCATGTGGGAGTTCCTCGACCGACTCATCTCGATCGTGATCCCACGTATCAAGGACTTCCGCGGTCTGAAGGCCAAGCTGGACGGCCGCGGCAACTACTCCCTGGGTCTCAACGACCAGACGGTCTTTCCTGAGATCGATCTGGATCGGATCAAGCACTACCAGGGTATGAACATCACCATCGTCACCAGCGCCGGCAGCGACGACAAGGGTCGTGAGCTGTTGAGTGCGCTGGGGATGCCGTTCCGCCGGCCGAAGAAGGCCGACGGGCAGAGCTGAACGGAAGAACGGACCGAGCCAGACCATGGGCAAGACGAGTTGGATCGCCAAAACCAAGATGAAGCCCAAGTTCAGAACACGGGCCAAGTCACGCTGCGGCCTGTGCGGGCGCAGTCACGCGTTTCTCAGGAAGTTCGGCATCTGCCGGATCTGCTTCCGGACCCTGGCACTCAAGGGAGAGATCCCCGGCGTGCGCAAGGCGTCCTGGTGATCGCCGGAGACCTAATCTCATGATGACCGACCCCCTCGCCGACATGCTCACGCGCATCCGCAACGCCTTGGCGGTGCAGCGCGAGACCGTGTCCATGCCAGCCTCGCGCACCAAGCGCGACGTGGCCGACGTGCTCAAGCGCGAAGGCTTCATCACTGATTTCGAAGTGACCCCTGACGGCGTGCAGGGCCTGCTCACCGTGACCCTCAAGTACGGCAAGCGGGGTGAGGCTGTGCTCAACGTGCTACGGCGCGAGAGCAAGCCTGGCCGACGCTTCTACCGCGGTGTGAAGGAGATCCACCGCGTGTTGAATGGGACCGGCATCTCCATCTACAGCACGCCCGACGGCGTGCTCAGTGATCGCGAGTGTCGCGAGCGCAACGTCGGCGGCGAGATGATCGCCACCGTCTGGTAGGGAACCGAGATGTCGAGAATTGGCAAACAACCCATCACGTTCAAGGACGGCACCAAGGTGTCTTTCTCGAACCACGTCCTGAAGGTGGAGGCTGGCAAGGCCACGCTGACCCAGGACATCGACCCGTGCGTCCGCGTCGAGGTCGACGACGGCGGCCGCGTCCTGACGCTTGGACGCGTCGATGACAGCAAGCGCAGCCGCGCGATGCACGGCCTGTACCGGTCCCTCGCCGCCAACATGGTGCAAGGGGTCGAGCAGGGATTCGTCAAGAAGCTCGAGATTCAGGGGGTTGGCTATAACGCCAAGATTCAGGGCAAGTCCCTGACCCTGAACATCGGGTTCAACGCGCCGGTCACGCTGCCGGTGCCCGAGGGTCTCACGGTCGAGACGCCGACGCCGACCAACGTCACGGTGTCCGGTGCCAACAAGCAAGCCGTGGGGCAGTACGCCGCCGAAGTGCGCGCCGTCCGGAAGCCGGAGCCCTACAAGGGCAAGGGCATCCGCTACGAGGGCGAGATCGTTCGACGCAAGGTCGGCAAGTCGCTGGGAGCCTGATATGACCAAGCAAGACAGAGCCAGCCGCCAGACCGGCATCCGCCGCCTGCGCCGGCGCAAGCACGTGCGCAAGCGCGTGTCCGGCAGCAGCGCGCGCCCGCGCCTGAGCGTGTTCCGCAGCTCCAAGCAGATCTACGTCCAGGCCATCGACGACTTCACCGGGGTGACGCTCGCCGCCACCTCCTCCGTCGACAAGGACGTGCGTTCCTCGCTGGAGGGCGGCAAGTCCGACGCGGCTCGGGCCGTTGGGCAGGACATCGCCAAGCGACTCACCGATCAGGGTGTGAAGGCCGTGGTGTTCGATCGCGGCTGGTACAAGTTCCATGGCCGCGTGAAAGCGCTGGCCGACGCCGCCCGCGAAGCCGGGCTGGAGTTCTAGGCATGGCGAACGGAGAAGGCACGAGCACGCCCAGCACGGGCGGTGGCGCAGGTGGTTCCGGCTCGGCTGGGGCGACCGGCGGCGCTGGCGCAGGTCCTGGCGGGGGCGGTGGTCGCGGTGGACCCGGCGGCCCCGGTGGGGGGCGCGGTGGACCCGGCGGTGGACCCGGCGGCGGCAAGGGCGGCAAGGGCGGAGGCCCGGGTGGCCGCGGCCGTTCCCGCAACAGCGACAAGGACAAGGAGCTGCAGGTCCACGCTCCCGGCCTGTACGACGAGGCCGTGGTCAAGGTCAACCGCTGCGCCAAGGTGATGAAGGGTGGCCGGCGCTTCTCCTTCTCGGCCCTGGTGGTCGTGGGGGACCGGCACGGCTCCATCGGCATCGGCTTCGGCAAGGCCAAGGAGGTGCCCGCGGCCGTCGAGAAGGCCGTCAAGGACGCCCACAAGAACCTGGTTCAGGTGGATCTCAAACACGGCACCATCGAGCACGCGGTGCTGGGGCGTTTTGGCGCCGCCAAGGTGAAGCTGATCCCGGCCGCTCCGGGTACTGGCATCATCGCCGGCGCCACGGTGCGTTCGGTGCTTGAGCTCGCCGGTGTGCGCGACATCCTCACCAAGAGCATGGGCAGCAACAACCCGATCAATCTGGTGAAGGCGTCCCTGAACGGCCTGCTGTCTGTGCGCAGTCGCAAGACGGTCGAGGCCCTGCGCGGAGTCACGATCTCATGAACCTTCAGGACGTCAAGGCGCCGGGCACTGCCCTGCGCAAGAAGAAGCGCGTGGGCCGTGGGCCCGGGAGCGGCTCCGGCTGCACGGCTGGTCGCGGCAACAAGGGGCAGGGCTCACGTTCCGGCTCCGGCGGCAAGGCTGGCTTCGAGGGCGGTCAGATGCCGCTGGCTCGGCGCCTGCCCAAGCGCGGCTTCACCAACGCGCTGTTCAAGACCACCCACGCCATCGTCAACGTGGCCGACCTGGCCAAGGCCTTCCCGGAGGGTGGCGACGTGGACCTGGCTGCGGTCAAGGCCGTCAATCTGGTGAAGAAGAAGGCCGCCAGCCTGAAGATCCTAGGCAAGGGTGAGGTGCACGTGCCCTTGAAGATCACCGCCGACAAGATCTCTGCCTCGGCCCAGGCCAAGGTCGAGGCGGCCGGTGGGAGCGTCGCGACGCTCTCATGAGGTCCTTCGTCAACCTCTTCCGCGTTCCTGAGATCCGGAACAAGATCCTGCTGACCATCAGCTTGCTGATGGCCTACCGGGTCGGCTTCCATGTCTTCATTCCGGGCGTCGACCACGCCAAGCTGATCTCGTACCTCGATCAAGACGAGGGCGGCGGCTTCGCGTTCGGCATCATGAACGCGCTGTCGGGCGGCGCCATCGGCTCATGCAGCCTGTTCACCCTGGGCGTCATGCCCTACATCAGCGCATCCATCATCTTCTCGCTGTTGGTGAAGGTGGTGCCGCAGCTCGAGGCGCTGAGCAAGGAGGGGCAGGCCGGTCAGAAGATCATCAATCGCTGGACGCGTTACGCCACCGTCCCGATCTGCCTGATCCAGGGCGTGTTCCTGCTGAACGGTCCGCTGGCCGACGCCGCCTACACCTCGGAGGTGATCGACGCGGCGTTGTTTGAGAGTGTGCTCTACAAGGTCTTCGTGCTGCTGACGCTGACGACCGGCACGCTGATCGTCATGTGGATCGGCGAGCAGATCACCGAGTACGGCGTGGGCAACGGCGTCTCGCTGATCATCATGGCCGGCATCCTCTCGCAGATGCCGACCATGCTGCTGGGGCTGCTCAACTCGGTCGACCCGGGTGAGGGCGTGCAGTCGATCGTGACCCTGCTCGTGCTCTACATGCTGATCGTGCTGGGCATCGTGTTCGTCACCAAGGGCCAGCGCAGGATCCCGATCCAGCAGGGCAAACAGATGCGCGGTCGGCGTGTCTACGGTGGCCAACGCCACTACCTGCCGCTGAAGGTGAACCAGGCTGGCGTCATGCCGATCATCTTCGCCTCGTTCCTGTTCGTGGTGCCGGCGCTGCTCGACTCCATCACCGGGGGGGGCTTCTTCAGCCGGGCCATGGCCTGGGGCGGCTTCTGGTACGTCCTGATCTACTCGGCGCTGATCTTCGTTTTCTCCTTCTTCTGGACGGCGCTGATGTTCCAGCCCAAGGAGATCGCGGACAACCTGAAGGAGTACGGCGGCTTCGTGCCGGGGCTGCGCCCCGGCGTGCGCACCGCCGAGTTCCTGGAGCAGGTCATGTTCCGTGTGACCCTGGCGGGCGCGACCTTCCTGGCGATCATCGCGGTGTTGCCGCAGATGCTGTCGTCGAACGTGCCCAACATGCCGCCGGCCATGGCCATGTTCCTTGGGGGTACCAGTGTGCTGATCGTGGTGGGCGTGCTGCTCGACCTGGTCGACAAGGTCAACTCGATGCTGCTCATGCGCCGCTATGACGGGCTGGGCGACACGGGCGGGACGGGCTGGGCCAAGCGCGGTAAGCGCGGTAAGCGCACCAGCGGCGACGCGGCCCAGGGAGTGGCCAGATGATCGCTCCCATGATCGCTCTCGCTTCCATCGCTTCCGTGGCCAGGGCCAACTGAGATGCCCCGCGCCACCGCCATCCGAGTCCCCGCAAAAGTCGTCGAGGCCCTGCCTAGCGCCGTATTCAAGGTTGAGCTCGAGAACGGCCACCGCATCGTGGCTCACGTCTCCGGCAAGATGCGCATGCACTACATCCGTATCCTGCCGGGCGACACCGTCACCGTGGAGATCAGCCCGTACGATCTCAGCAAGGGGCGCATCGTCTACCGCGGCCCGGCCCGTCAGCCCGGCCAGAGAAGGAACACAAGATGAAGGTCCGAGCATCCGTCCGCCGCATCTGCGAGAACTGCAAGGTCGTGCGTCGCTTCGGCGTCGTCCGCGTGATCTGCACGAACCCGCGCCACAAGCAGAGGCAGGGGCGCTAGCCGTCCGGCTGCCCCTCACAGGAGAAACAGCATGCCGCGTATCGTCGGCGTCGACATTCCAACCAACAAGCGTGTCTGCATCGCGCTGACCTACATCCACGGCATCGGCCGCACCAGCTCTGACAAGATCTGCACAGAGCTGGGGTTCAAGCCTGAGATGCGCGCCAAGGACCTCACGGATGAGGACGTGCAGCGCATCCTGGGCAGCCTCGACCGCGATCACGTGGTTGAGGGCGCGCTGCGCCGCCAGACCGCTCAGAACATCCAGCGACTGAAGGAGATCGGTTCCTACCGTGGGCTGCGCCATCGGCGCGGGCTGCCGGTCCGGGGCCAAGCCACTCAGTCGAACGCCCGCACCCGCAAGGGTCCCAAGCGCACTGTGGCCGGCAAGAAGTCGGTCAAGTCGATGAAGTAACCCGGACTCGAACGAGAGAGACCACCCATGGCCACTACCAAGAAAGCCCGTCGCGTCATCAGCCGCGCCGTGGTGAACATCAAGGCCACCTTCAACAACACGACCGTGTCCTTCTGCGACCCCCACACCGGCGAGGTGCTCTGCTGGGACAGCGCGGGTACCGCCGGCTACAAGGGGTCGCGCAAGAGCACGCCCTTTGCCGCTCAGAAGGCGGTGGAGCGTTGCGCCGCCAAGGCCCAGAAGATGGGCGTGCGCGATGTCGAGGTGCGCGTCCGTGGACCCGGCTCGGGTCGTGAGTCGGCCGTGCGCGCCCTGGCCGCCGCCGGACTGAAGGTCAAGGCCATCGAAGATCGCACACCGCTGCCCCACAACGGCTGCCGCCCGCGCAAGCGGCGCCGGGTGTGATCCTCAGGCCGCGAGAACTGAGAAACCACTGAGATGAGTATGAAGACCAGCCCCTGCAAGTTGTGCCGGCGGGAGGGCGTAAAGCTCTTCCTGAAGGGCAACCGCTGCGAGACCGCCAAGTGCGCCATCAACAAGCGCAACTACGCCCCGGGTATGCACCCTTGGGCGCGAGTCCGGCACAGCGAATACCGCACCCAGCTCCGTGAGAAGCAGAAGCTGAAGCGCTTCTACGGGGTCCAGGAACGGCAATTCACGACCTACTACCAGCACGCAGTGCGCATGAAGGGCAACACCGGCGAGAATTTGCTGGTGCTGCTCGAGCGGCGCCTCGACAACGTGCTCTTTGCTCTCGGCTTCACGTCGAGTCGCAGGGGCGCCCGGCAGATGATCGCGCACGGACACGTGCTCGTGAACGGTCGACGCTGCGATATCTCGGCGCGCAAGGTGCGTCTGGACGACAAGGTCGAGGTGACGACCCGCGCCAACGTGCGTAAGCTCGCCACGGAGAGCTTTGAGCAGCGCGCCAGCTACCCGGTGCCCGCTTGGCTGGAGCGTGACGGCAGCGCACTCGCCGGGCGCGTGGCGTCCTTGCCTGTGCGCGCTGATGTCACCTTCGATGTCCGCGAGCAGCTCGTCGTCGAGCTCATGTCCAAGTGACCGAGGCCTGAATCACTCGCGCCAAGCCGCGGAGCCCAGCAGCAGCGGCTCCCAGGCGCTTGGCCCCTCCGCTGGGCCTTGAGTCGTCGGGGCTCCCCCGACAACCGCCCAGCACCAACACCGCACAGCCACGAGAGGCAGACAGACCATGAGGATTCGCTGGCGCAACTTCGAGCTCCCGTCCAGTGTCGAGATCGACCAGGACTCGGCGAGCGATACGTACGCAATGTTCCACATCGAGCCCTTCGAGAAGGGCTTCGGGCACACCATCGGCAACGGCCTGCGTCGCTGCCTGCTGTCCTCGATCGAGGGCACGGCCGTCACGTCGGTCCGCATCGAGGGGGTCGATCACGAGTACACCAGCATCCCCGGCGTCATGCAGGACGTGGTGGATGTGGTGCTCAACCTGAAGGGGTTGCGCATCGCCGTGGACGACGGTCAGGACGCCGAGCTGAGCGTCTCGCGCTCGAAGAAGGGCGACATCACCGGCAAGGACATCGAGTGCCCGGCCGGCGTCAACGTGCTCGACGCGGATCACGTCATCTGCACGCTGACCGACGACACCGATGTGTCCATGTCGATCACCGTCGCTTGCGGCCGCGGCTACGTCACGGCCGATGATCATCAGGAGTTCGCAGATCAGCTCGGCACCATCGCCATCGACAGCAACTACTCGCCGGTGGTGCGCGTGCGCTACCGGGTGGAGGAGACGCGCGTCGGCAAGGTGACCAACTACGATCGCCTGGTGCTGGAGATCTGGACCGACGGCACGGTGTCCGCCGAGGATGCGCTGGTCGAGGCCTCGCGCATCTACCGCAAGCACCTCAACGCCTTCGTGCACTACCGCGACCTCGACAAGGTCATCCCGGTGGCGCCGAGTTCGCGTCAGCTCGAGGTGCCTCAACCGGTCATCGTCGCGAGCGGCGAGGTCAGCGGCAAGCTGGGCATGCCCATCGATGACCTTGACCTCTCGGTGCGCTCTCGGCACTGCCTGGACTCGGAGGACATCACGACGGTGGGGCAACTCGTGAAGCACACCGAGGCCGAGCTGCTCAAGGTGCGTAACTTTGGCCAGACGTCGCTGACCGAGATCAAGAAGAAGCTGGTAGACCTGGACCTGAGCCTGGGGATGCAGGTCACCCCCGAACTGCAGGCCTGAACCCGCCCTCGCGGGTGACACGAGCAACCGGAGCAGAAACATGAGACACCGCATGCGGGGACGGCGCCTGGGCCGCAGCACCAGCCACAGGCGCGCCCTGGCCAGAAACCTGGTCAGCTCGCTCTTTCTTCATGGACGCGTGGAGACCACGCAGGCCAAGGCCAAGGAGTACAAGGCCATGGCCGAGAAGCTCGTGACCCTGGCGCGCACCAAGGACCTCCACCGCGTCCGGCAGGCCGTGGCCACGCTTGGGAACAAGACGGCCGTGCGCATCCTGTTCGACGAGATCGGTCCCTCCATGCAGGGTCGGCCCGGTGGCTACACGCGCATCCTCAAGCTGGGCAAGCCGCGCCTGGGCGACAAGGGTCCACGGGTCTACTGGGAGCTCGTGAACTACGTGCCGACCGCCGCAGCCGCGGCGGCCGACGCCCCGGAGGACGCGGCGGCTGACGACTGATCGCCATGCGGCGCCTGGTCGTCCTGATCGTCGCGCTGGCTTCGCTGGGTGGCTGCACCTATGGGCGCGCGCGCACGGCCGATCTGCTTGACGCGCTGCCGGCGTCCATCGCCAAGGGCTGGGGCGTCGGGCTCTCGCTGCGTGCGACGCCGCTGGTGCATCTGGGCTTGGCGGCCACGCCCATCGTCTCTCGCAGAGTGGGCTACGAAGACCGCCTGTTCTACGGCCGCTGGGGTGAGTACCAGGCCAGCTTTCCGTGGTCCATCTGGGCCGCCGAGATCGGCGGCCTGCCGCCGGCGCCAAGCCACACGTCGTGGTTCGAGCGCGGCGGTCCCGCCACGGTCTACCGCTGGCAGGCCATGCGCGATGCCCCGGCGGGGGAGGGTGAGCGTGGCTTGCTGTATGAACCTAGCACCCTGTCCTGGGGACGGCATCCGCCCATCGTGCGTGAGATCCGCGGCGCCCTGCTGATTCCGGAGCGTCGTGTGCTGCTGGAGTTTGAGGACCAGCGCCTGCACCAGGGCGACGATGACGTGCTCACCAGCCTAGGCTCGCCCGAGCGCGCCAGCCTGTGGGTCAGTGATCGTGAGGCGCGTCCCACCAGCGCCGCCTGGGACCTGTTCGAAGCCGACGTCATGGTCGTATTCTTCGGCGTACGTGTGGGCGTGAGGCCGGCGGAGTTCGTGGACTTCGTGCTGGGCTTTACGACGCTCGACATCATGGGCGACGACATTCCCGAGCCCGTGGCCTGGGGGCCGCGGCTGGCGCCGCCGCCCGCCGAGGCCCGCTAACGAGGCGAGGCCCGCTAACGAGGCGAGGCCCGCTGACTCCTAGCGCAGTCGGTAGGCGTCGGGCCCCAGCACCTGATCGAGGGCGGCCAGCAGCGTCGGTACCACCGCCACGCGTTGTCCACGTGGCAGGCGCCAGTTGGAGCGCGCTTGCCCGGCCAGGCAGACCGAGAGGAACGTCTCGGTGGGGCCGCCGTGCGCGCTCAGCGCCTGGGCCAGGTCACTGAGCCCAGATCCCAGGGCCTGCTCGTCGGCGGCGCGGACCTCGATCAGTAGCTTGCGCCCGGCGGCCAACTCCGGGTCGTCCAGCAGCAGGACCTCGTCGATCAGCAGGCTGGGCTCGTCTCGGGTGCGATCCACGCGCCCACGGAACAGGCCGATGAACTCGTCGTGGGCGTGCTCGCGATACTTGGCGTAGGGGCCGGAGAACAGCACCGCCGCGCAGCCGCCCCCCAGACCCTGGATCTTGAACATGGCCATGGGCTTGCCGGCGTTGCGGCCGCGGCTGCTGGTGGTGGTGCGTAACCCGGCGATCATGCCGCCCACGAGCACCTCGGCGCGATCGTTCACCTCGGCCAGCTGGGTCACGTCGTGGGTGGCCAGCAGGCGCAGCAGGCCGCGGTGCTCGGCCATGGGGTCGGCCGTCACCGCGAAGCCCAGCGACTCCTTCTCCAACTCGTACAGCTCTCGCGGCGTGGGCTGCGCCACCTCGCTCAGCCGCAGCGGCGCGGCCGGCGTCGCGGCGCCCCCGAACAGGGAGGCCTGGCCAGCGGCGCGATCCGCCTGGGTGCGGGCGGCCTCCTTCAGCAGTCGCTCGCTCGACGCGATCAGAGCCAGTCGGTTGGGGTGCAGCGTGTCGAACACGCCGGCCTTGGCCAGGGCGTCGAAAGCGAGTCGGTTCACGGCCTTGCCGTCGATGTTGTCGACCACGTCGGACAGGTCGGCGAAGCGCCCACCCGCCCGCTCACGCGCGGCCAGGACGGCCGCGACGGCCTTGTTGCCCACGCCCTTCACGGCGTTGAGCCCCATGCGGATGGAGCCGTCGTCGAGCGTGAAGTCGTCCATGCTGGCGTTGATGTCGGGCGCCTCGACCGGCAGCCCCGAGCGGCGCGAGGCCTCGACGTACTCGGCCAGCTTGTCGCTGTCGCCGGCGTCGCACGACATGATGGCGGCCATGTACTCGCCCGGGTAGTGGGCGCGCATGTACGCGGTGCGGAAGGTGATCAAGCCGTAGGCAGCCGAGTGCGACTTGTTGAATCCGTACTGCGCAAACTGGGACATGTCGTCCCAGATCTTCTCGGCGTTCGGCTTCGGGACCGTGTTCTGCTGGCAGCCCTCCAGGAACTGGTCCTTGTACTGCAGCATGACCTTGAGCTTCTTCTTGCCCATGGCCTTGCGCAGGCCGTCGGCGTCGTTGAGCGAGAGCTTGCCCAGCGCCTGGGCCAGGAGCATGACCTGCTCCTGGTAGACCATGGCGCCGTAGGTGTCCTTGAGGATCGGCTCCATTAGCGCGTGGTCGTAGGTGATGGGCTCCACGCCGTGCTTACGGTTGACGAAGCTGTCGGTCATGCCCGACTGCAGCGGCCCGGGACGGTAGAGCGCGATCAGCGCGATGATGTCCTCGAAGCAGTCGGGCGCCAGCCGCACGATGAGCTCGCGCATGCCCGATGACTCGAGCTGGAACACGCCGTAGGTGTCGCCGGTCTTGAGCAGCTCGTAGGTGGCGCGGTCGTCCAGGCTGAGCGTCTCGTAGTCGATCTCCTCACCGCAGGTGAGCTTCACGATGCGCGCGGCCTTCTGCAGGATGGTGAGGTTCTTCAGCCCCAGGAAGTCCATCTTGAGCAGGCCGATGTCCTCCAGCGCCGTCATCTGGAACTGGGTGTTGATGGCGCCCTTCACCACGCACAGCGGCACATGCTCCACCAGCGGATGCTCCGTGATGACCACGCCCGCGGCGTGGGTGGATGTGTTGCGCGCCATGCCCTCGATGCGGCGCGACACGTCCGCCAGTTCGCTCAGGCGCTCGTCGCTCTTGAGCGTCTCCATCAGCTCCTTGTCGTCGTCGAGCGTCTTGGACAGGCGCGTGCCCGGCGCGTCGGGGATGCGCTTGGCGATGCGGTCCACGTCAGCCAGCGGGATGTCCAGCACGCGGCCGGCGTCGCGGATGGCCGCCTTGGCCGCCATGGTGCCGAAGGTCACGATCTGGCAGACCTGGGCGTTGCCGTACTTCTGGCGCGTGTACTCGATCACCTCCTCGCGCCGATCGCGGCAGAAGTCGATGTCGATATCCGGCATGGAGATACGGTCTGCGTTCAGGAAGCGCTCGAACAGCAGGTCGTACTTGAGCGGGCAGAGCTGGGTGATCTCCAGGGCGTAGGCCACGATGGAGCCCGCCGCCGAGCCGCGCCCGGGGCCCACCGAGATGCCCTGCCCGCGCGCGTGCTTGATCAGGTCCCAGACGATCAGGAAGTAGTCCACGAAGCCCATGGATTCGATCACCGCGAACTCGCGCTCGAAGCGGTCGCGTGCCGCCTGGGTGACCTCGCCGTAGCGGCGCGCCAGCCCGTCCTCGCAGATGCGGCGCATGTACGCGGGCGCCGACTCGTCGGTGGGGATGTCGAAGCGCGGCAGGTGCATGGTCTCGAGGTCGAGCTGGATGTCGCAGCGCTGCGCGATCTCCCCCGTGCTGCGGTAGGCCTCGCTGTCCTCACCGAAGAGCGCGGCCATCTGCTCGCTGGTGCGGAAGTAGAGCTCGTTGGTATCGATCTTGAAGCGCCGCTCGGTGTCGTGCATGCGCTGCCCCGTGCCGATGCAGATCAGCGCGTCCTGCGCGACGGCGTCGCCCTCGCAGGCGTAGTGCACGTCGTTGGTGGCCACCAGCGGCAGCCCCGTCGCCGACGCCACGCGCGGCATGGCCTCGCGGATCACGCGTTGCGGCTCCAGCCCGTTGGACATCACCTCCAGATACACGTTGTCGCGCCCCAGGATCTCGGCGTACTCCTCGGCCGCACGCACGGCGTCGTCCAGCCGGTTCTCCAGCAGCGGCCTGGCGACGCGGCCGGACATGCAGCCCGTGAGCGCCATCAGTCCCTCGCTGTTTTGCGCCAGCATGCTGAGGTCGATGCACGGCTTGCGCTGAAAGCCTTCGAGCCATGAGCGCGAGCTCAGCTTGGACAGATTGCTGAAGCCGGTGCGGTCCTTGGCCAGCAGGGTCACGTGGTAGCGCCGTCGTTTCTCACCGGGCTGCGGCCGCTTGGTGGCGTCGCCATCCACCACGTAGGCCTCGCAGCCGAGGATGGGGCGCACACCGGCCTCGCGCGCGATCTTGTAGAACTCGATGGCGCCAAACAGGTTGCCGTGATCCGTGAGCGCCAGCGCGCCCATGTCGCAGCGACTGGCCTGGCCGACCAGATCGGGCACGGTGATCGCGCCGTCCAGCAGGGAGTAGTGGCTGTGGACGTGCAGGTGCGTGAACGGCGAGATGGAAACCATGCCCCGAGACTAGAGCCGCCGCCGGGCCGCTTCAACGGACGCGCTGGGCGTCTTGCGTACTGGAGCGTTGAGCGCGCACTCGTGCGCCGGTAGCGTGGGCTGTCGAACCCTGCCCGCGCGAGAGATGATCGTGGCCTCCGACGACCCGTGGACCCTGCCCGCAGCGGGCGAGCGCTGCTCCCGATGCGAGCACGCGCTCGAGGTGGGCAGCGCCGTCACCGTCGCGCTCAGCTTCGACGCCGAGGGCCCGCGCCGGGAAGACCTGTGTGCAACCTGTGGAGAAGCCGTCAGGGCCGACAGCGACGGCATCTTCTGGTGCTCCACGCGCGTGGCGGACGAGGACGCGCGCCCTGTGGTCGACTACGCCTTCCTGCGCGAGATGTTCACGCGCATGCTGGCCCGACCCGAGCCGGTCTACCGCGGCCTGGCCTACCTGGTCGGTCTGATCCTGGTGCGCAAGCGGCACCTACGCCTCAAGGGCTTCGAGGCGCGCGATGGCGGCGAGGTCATGCTGGTGACCCGCGGCGCGGGTCAGCCACAGCTCGAGGTGCCCGCGCCGCACCTGTCGGCCGAGGCCATGCTTGAGACGCGGGAGCGGCTCAAGCGCCTGCTGGCCGCCGATCTGCCCGAGGGCCCCGATCCGCTCGACCCCAGCGCCATCGTCGTCCAGGCCAGTCAGCCCGACGCGCCCGACGCGCCCGACGCGCCCGACGCGCCCGACGCGCCCGACGCGCCCGACGCGCCCGAGGCGCCGCTGAGCTCCGAGGCGGCCGGCAGCCCGGAGGCGCCGGAGGACTCCGAACTGCCTCTCAACTGTGAGCCCTCGCAGGACCCCGAGCGGTCGCAGGGCCATGAGCCGTCCACGCAGCCCGACGCACCACACCTGCCGGACGGCCCGGGCACCCGCGCCGCCGCTCCAACTCGCGGCCGCCAGGGACTCGCCGCCGAAGGCGCGGGCGAGGGCGCCGACGATGGGGGAGCGGGCGACGATGCCTCAGAGGCTCAGCCCGAGCTGAACTGACGCCGCGCCCGGCGGCGGCGGCGGCCTCCCCCTGGCAGCCTTCTCACAGAGGCTGCTTGCAGGCGTACGTCCTCCTGCGGCGGGGCCACGGGCGCGGGCGCTGCGTACACCAGCGCTTCGACGACCGCGTCCGCGCAGACGCCCCCCGCTGGGGTGAGGTGCGGGAGCCCGGTGGGGCGAGGTGGGGTGCCCGGTGGGGCCCGGTCCCATCGGCGCCTGGCAGCTGCCTGCAGGTCCCGTCTGCTCACCGAGCTGTCGCGATCGAGCGGATCCCGCCCCAAACACACGTTGCGCGCCTGTATCGGGCCTGATCGTCCACCCGCCCCTCGATCAAGTCGATTCCCTCGCAGTGGGCAAAAGTGCAGCAGATCCCCACGAAGTGGGAGAAGGTGGTACAACTTGTCCGTCGAGTGGGCTCCGGGACTCGGATGGCAATGCGGCTCTTTACAGGCACCTTCATCCACGCTTTGGACGCGAAGAACCGCGTCTCGGTGCCGCGTAAGATGCTCGATGTCCTGCGGCAGTTCGAAGGGGCCGGCGCCGAGGTGGCGGTGACCGTCGGCTTCGACGCCTGCCTGTACCTCTACCCCACCGAATCCTTCGCCGTCCTGGCCGAGTCGATCACGTCCGGCTCCCTGGGCGACGAGAAGGTGCGCGACCTCGGGCGCACCTGGTTCGGTGAGACGGAGGTCTGCGCCGTGGACAAGAACGGCCGCATGCTCCTGCCCGAAGGCCTCAAGCGCCGCATCGGGTTGGAGGACAAGGTCGTCTTCGTGGGCGCGGGCAACCGCGTCGAGCTCTGGACCCCGGACGCGCATGAGGAGTGCTTGGCGGCCTCCCTCGAGCGCTACGGGGACCAGGCTCGGGCGGTGCTCAAGTGAATCAGGTTCTGCAGGAGGCGCTGATGAGTCACGTGCCCGTGATGGCGGGGGATTTTCTGCGACTCGTCGGCGCCGCCCCCGGGCAGCTCCTGGTGGATCTGACGGTGGGGGCGGGCGGGCACACCAGGGCGTTCCTGGAGGCCTCCGCTCCGACCGGTCAGGTCCTGGCCAGCGACCGCGACGAGCACGCGCTCCAGCTGGCCGGCGCCAACCTGGCCGACGTGGCCGAGCGCGTGCAGTTCACTCACGGCGACTGCGTCTCACGGCTGCGCTCGCTGGCGGCCGATGGCGTGCGCCCTGACGTGGTGCTGCTCGACCTCGGCGTGTCGTCCATGCAGCTCGATCAGCCCGAGCGCGGCTTCAGCCTGCGCGTCGACGCGCCGCTCGACATGCGCATGGACCGCAGCGGCGGCGAGACCGCGGCCGAGCTGCTGGCGCGCGTCTCCGAGGACGAGCTGGTGACGCTGCTGCGCGACGGTGGCGACGTGCGCGGCGCCCGTCGCTTGGCCGCCGCCGTGGTCGAGCGTCGGGCGCGCCGCCCCTTCCGCACCACCGGCGATCTGCGCGAGCTGATCGAGCGCCTGGCCGGCCGCGCGGGCGGGCGTGTGCATCCCGCCACCCAGGCCTTCCAGGCCCTGCGCATGGCGGTCAACGCGGAGCTGCCGCTGCTGATCGAGGCCCTGCCCCTGGCGCTGCAGCTGTTGCCGCCCGGCGCGCACCTGGCGGTGCTCGCCTTCCACTCGGGCGAAGACCGGCTGGTGAAGCAGGCCTTCCGCGCCGCGAGCGACGCGGGCGTGGCCGAGCTGCTGACCAAGCGTCCTGTGCAGGCCGGCCGCGACGAGGTGCGCGCCAACCGTCGCGCCCGCAGCGCCAAGCTGCGCGTGCTGCGCCGAGCCGATCAGGGGAGGAGCTCCACATGAACCTGTCCGCCGCCCTCGCCGCCAGCGCTCTGCTGCTGGTCTCCCTGCTCGCCTGCGTGCTGCGCAGCCAGGCCAGCGCCGACGGCTTTCGCCTGGCCGAGCACCGCGATCGGATCGCGCGTCTCGAAGGGCGGCTGGTCTGGCTCGAGCTGGGCCTGAACCAACGCCTGTCCATGCTGGACCGCGCCCCCGTCAGCGACATCGCCAGCCCGGCAACGCAGAACGGAGAGCTGCCATGATCCGGAATCAGCGCCGGCGCGTCCTCGGGATCGCTCTGCTCCTGGGGGTTGGACTGCTCGTCGGCGCGGCCCGGGTCGTGACTCTCAGCACCTTTGACAACGCGCGCCTGGCCGCGGCCAGCGAGGGGCAGTCCCTGCGGCGTGAACACCTGCCGGCGCGCCGGGGTTCGCTGCGGGACCGCCACGGCCGTCTGCTGGCCTCCTCGGTAGAGACCCTGGAGCTGGCGGCCTGGCCGCCCAACCTCAAGCCAGCTCACAAGACCTCCGGGCAGAACGCCGAGCGCATCCGCGCCATCGCCCAGACCCTGGCGCCGTGGGTGGGTGTTCCCGCCGACGAGCTGCGCGCGGGCATGGTGGGTGAGCGCAACGTCGTGCTGGGCAGCCCGGTCTCGGCCCCCGACGGCATCGAGCTGCTGCGCGCCAAGCGCCTGACTGAGCTGCGTCAGCTCGACTTCTCGACCGGCATGGCGCGCCGCTATCCATGGGGCGTCGCCGCCGGCAACCTGCTCGGCTTCGTGAACGCCGAGCAGCAGGGCGTGGCCGGCCTCGAGCAAGGCCTGTCCATGCTGCTCTCGGGCGAGGACGGCGCGCGTCGCTACCGCGTCGATCAGCGCGGGCGCGAGATCGCCGAGGACGGGCTGCCCGTGCTGCCGCCCATGCACGGCCTCGACGTCGTGCTGACCCTGGACGTGGCCCTGCAGCAGATGTTGGAGCAGGAGCTGGTGCGTGTGTGCGCAGAGCAAGAGGCGCGCCGCGCCTTCGCTGTGCTGCTGGACACGCGCAGCGCCGAGGTGCTTGCGCTGGCGTCCGTGCCGGGCCTCAACCCGGACGACTCCAGCGATCGCCCGCGGGACAGCGTCATCATCGGCCCGGTGCAGGAGATCTACCCGCCCGGCTCCACCTTCAAGCCGCTGATGATGGCGGCGGCGCTCGAGCTGGGCATCATCTCCGCCGACGAGAGCGTCGACTGCCGCGCCGAGCGCGGCGTGCTGCCGGGGCGTCGCATCCGGGACACGCACCCCCAGGACCGCTGGCTGTCGCTGGAGGAGGTCATCGTGCACTCCAGCAACATCGGCATGGCCAACATCTTCATGAGCCTGGTGTCGCCCGACACGCCGCGCGATCGCGAGGCCATGGCGCCGGTGCGCGAGTTGCTCGTGCGCCTGGGCTTCGGCGCGCGCATCGGCGTGCCGCTTCCGGCCGAAGCCCCCGGCATGATCACGCCGCTGGAGCGCTGGCACCGCACCTGGACCCTGGCCTCGGTCACCTACGGCCAGGAGATCAGCGTCACGGCGCTGCAGATGGCGGCCGCCGTGAACAGCCTGAGTGACGGCATCTGGCGCCGCCCCAGTCTGGTCAAGGGGCACTGGTCCGCCCTGGGTGAGTACGTCGAGACGCCGCCCGCCGACGAGCGCGTCGTGTTCGCCTCGCGGCATGTCGAGCTGGTGCGCGGTTGGATGGCGCGCGCGGTGGCCGAGGGCAGCTGCCGCGAGGTCAAGCTGCCGGGCGTGGCCGTGGCGGGCAAGACCGGCACCGCCGATTCCGAGGTGGACCTGACCCGGGAGATCCACTCCTACGCGGCCCTGGCGCCCGCCGAGGATCCCGAGGTGACCCTGGTCGTGGTGGTCTCCGAACCCGCCCATGCGCGCTATTCGAGCCAGAGCGCGGCACCCGCTGCGGGGCGTATCCTGGCCCGCGTGCTGCCCTACCTGGGACACCCGGTCCAGTGAATCCCCCCAGCAGCACACTTGAATCGCCGGTTCTACGGCGCCTAATGAAGCACAGCGTGAACCGGATCTCCCTCAAGAGGCTGTGTGAGCCGCTGGTCGATGGCACCGGCGCGGTGGCGCTGTGCCTGCCCGCGACCGAGGTCACGGGCATCACCGGCGACAGCCGCAAGGTGCGGCCGGGCGACCTCTTCGTGGCCAGCGCGGGCGCGCGGGTCGACGGCGCCGACTTCGTGGCCGAGGCCCTGTCCCGCGGCGCCGCGGCGGTGGCCAGCGAACGCCCGCTGCCCTTGCCGAAGGACGTGGGCGCGGTCTGCGCCGTGAACCTGCCGGCGGTGCGTGCCCAGCTTGCCGACCGCTTCTTCCAGCATCCCAGCGGCCGCCTGACGGTGGTGGGGGTGACGGGCACCAACGGCAAGACCACCACCTGCTCCATGCTGCGCTCCATGCTCACCATGGACGGACAGAGCAGCGGCGTGATCGGCACCCTGGGCGCCTGGGTCGGCGAGACCCACGAGCCCCTGGCCAACACCACGCCCGACGCCATCGAGCTGCAGCGACTGTTGGCGCGCATGGTGGACAAGAACCTCTCCAGTGTGGTCATGGAGGTCTCGTCCCACGCGCTCTCCCAGCACCGCGTGGACGGCGTCGACTTCGACCTGGGCGTGTTCACCAACCTGAGCCAGGACCATCTCGATTACCACGGCTCGATGGAGGCCTACGCGGCTGCCAAGGGCCGCCTCTTCGCGGGGCTGTTGCCCGACGCCACGGCCGTGCTCAACGGTGATGACCCCCTCAGCCAGCGCTTCGCCGACGAGACCGTGGCGCGCGTGTTGACCTACGGGCTGCAGCCCGGCGTCGACGTGCACGGCGACGTGCGCCGCCTCGACGCCCACGGCACCGGCTTTCAGCTGGTGTGCGAGCGCGGCGCGCGACGCATCGACATGTCCATGCGGCAGGTGGGGCGGCACAACGTGGCCAACGCCCTGGCCGCGGCCTCAGCCGGACACGTGTTGGGCCTGTCCGCCAGCGCCCTGCGCGCGGGGCTGTCGGCCCTGGCGGCCGTGCCCGGTCGGCTGGAGCCGGTGGACTGCGGCCAGGACTTTCGCGTGCTGGTCGACTACGCCCACACGCCCGACGCGCTCGAGCAGGTGTTGGCGTTGCTGCGCCCGCTCACCCGCGGGCGCCTGCACGTGGTCTTCGGTTGCGGCGGGGACCGCGACGCGGGCAAGCGCCCGCTCATGGGAGCCGCGGCGGCGCGCCACGGCGACGTGCTCTACGTCACCAGTGACAACCCGCGCGGCGAGCCGCCCGCCACCATCCTCGACGAGGTCTTGGCCGGCATGCCCCAGGCTGCCCGGCGCGAGGCCATCTCGCTGGTGGACCGGCGCGAGGCCATCCAGACCGCGTGTCGCGAGGCGCGTGGCGGTGACGTGGTGCTGGTGGCGGGCAAGGGGCACGAGACCACCCAGACCATCGGGGAGCAGGTGTTGCCGTTCGACGACCGTGACGTAGCTCGGGAGGTGCTGTGGACGCTCTGAGACTGGACGACGTACTCGAGATCACGGGCGGTCGCCGCTTCGGCAGCGAGGGCGAGCCCGAGTTGTCCGGGGTCTCGATCGACTCGCGCACAGCGGGCGCCGGGCAGCTCTTTGTGTGCTTGCCCGGCGAGCGCTTCGACGGTCACGGCTTCGCCCAGGCCGCGGCCGACGCGGGCGCCGCCGCGCTGGTGGTGCAGCGCGAGCTGCCGGTGCCGCTGCCCCAGGTGCTGGTGCCCAGCTGCCTCGCTGCCCTGGGTGCGCTGGGGCAAGCTCGACGCCGTGCGTCCCCGCAGGCGCTGGTGCTGGGCATCACCGGCACCAACGGCAAGACCGGCACCAAGGACCTGGCCGCGGCCGCGCTGGGCGCCGACCGCCGCTGCGTCAGCTCGCTGCGCAGCTACAACAACGCCGTGGGCGTGCCGCTCACGCTGCTGGACGTCGGCCCCGACACCGAGGCCGTGGTGGTCGAGCTGGGCAGCAACGCCCCGGGCGAGATCGAGGCCCTGAGCCGCATGGTCGAGCCCGACGTTGGTTTGATCACCAACGTGCACGCGGGGCACCTCGAGGGCTTGGGCAGTCTGGCCGGCGTGCGCGCCGAGAAGGCCGCGCTGCTCACCGGGCTGGTGGGCCGACGCGTCTCCATCCTCAACCGTGACGACCCCAGCTACGGCAGCCTGGCCGCCATGGCGCCGGGCGAGGTGCTCAGCTTTGGCCTGAGCGAGTCGGCCGACCTGCGCGCGCGTGACGTGCGCTGCTCGGTGGAGTCCACCCGCTTCGTGCTGGACGACGACGGGCGCGAGGTCGTCGTGCGTCACCTGGGGCGCCACGCCGTGTTCAACGCCCTGGCTGCCCTGGCCTGCGCCCAGGTCGCGGGCGTCGATCGCGCCGAGGCCGTGCAGGCCCTGGCCCAGGTGCCTCCGCCCCCGGGCCGTCTGCAGTTCAAGCAGCGCGGCGGCTTCACCGTCCTGGACGACAGCTACAACGCCAACCCGGGCTCGTTGGCCGCGGCCGCCGCGGCGGTGGCGGAGCTCGGCCACCCCGGCCGCCGCGTGTTCGTGGTGGGCGACATGCTCGAGTTGGGATCCTCGTCCCACGAGTTGCACCGCGCCGCCGGTCGCGCCCTGGCCCAGAGCTTCCCGCAGCTGCTGGTCGCCGTGGGCAGCTACGCCCGCGACGTGGTGGCCGGCGCCGTCGAGATCGGCCTGGACCGCGACGCCTGCATCACCTGCAGCGACCGCGAGGGCGCCCACGCGGCCCTGGCCTCGCGCCTGCAGCGCGGCGACTTGGTGCTGGTCAAGGCCAGCCGGCGCATGGCGCTCGAGGACGTGCTGACGGACCTCTCGCTGCCAGAGCCGGAAGGGGAGGCCGCGATCGCCCCGTGATCCTGCTGTTTCTCGATCAGCTCACGGCGCTCTGGCCGCCCCTGGCCAACTTGAGCTCGCTGGCGGCGCGCTCGGGCCTGGCCGCGGTGATGGCCTTCTCGGTGGCCCTGCTCCTGGGGCCGCGCCTGCTGCGTCTGCTGCACCGCCGGGACTACATCGAGCAGGAGACCAAGACGTTCTCCGACACGCTGAACGCGATCAACGCCAACAAGGCACCTACGCCCACCATGGGCGGCGTCATGATCGTGGGCGCCATCCTGATCACCGGCACGGTGTTCGGCGACCTCAACAACGACTACGTGCTGCTGGCGCTGCTCTCCACGTTGGGCTACGGCCTGATCGGGTTCATCGACGACTGGATCAAGCTGCGCTACCCCGACCGCAAGGGGCTGCAGGCGGCGGCCAAGTCGGGCTTCCAGATGCTGGTGGCGGCCAGCTTGGCTTTCTCGGTCACGTTCATCTTCCAGCGTCAGCCGGTGGAAGATCTGCTGGCCGTGCATGTGCCGTTCAGCACGATGGTGTTCGACCTGTCGGGCTGGGCCGGCTTGCCGCACATGGTGTTCGTGCTGTTGGTGGTCGTGGGCACCAGCAACGCCGTCAACCTGACCGACGGCATGGACGGACTGGCGGCCGGCTCCATCGTCGTGGCGGCTCTGACCATGGCCGTGGTGTGTGTGGCCGTGGGGCGCGCGGACACGCTCCAGATCGACCTGTTCTACGTGCCGCTGAGCCAGGAGCTGACGGTGTTCTGCACCGCCATGGCGGGGGCCACGCTGGGCTTCCTGTGGTTCAACGCGGCGCCGGCGCTGATCTACATGGGCGACACAGGCAGCTTGCCCCTGGGCAGCCTGCTGGGCTACGTGGCCGTGGTCACCAAGCACGAGCTGGTGCTGGTGCTGATCGGCGGCGTGTTCGTGATGGAGGCCCTGAGCGTCATCACGCAGGTGTCGGTCTTCAAGCTCAGCGGCGGGCGGCGTGTGTTCCGCTGCGCGCCGCTGCACCACCACTTCCAGTTTGCGGGCGTGCCCAACACCCGCATCGTCACCAGGTTCTGGATCGTGTCCGTGATCTGCGCGGCCGCCGGCCTGGCCAGCCTGGCCGTGCAGTAGGAGCCGCCTCGCCATGCCTACGAGCCTCGACGCCTCACACCACGACCCCAGCGCCGGCGTGCGCGGCATGACCCTGGCCATGCTGGCCCTGATGGGGCTGGGTCTGGTCATGGTGGCCTCGGCCACCGGCCTGGAGGATGAGCTGCTTGGCCGTCCGTTGGCTAGCGTGCGCGGGCACCTGATGCGCGTCGGCGTGGCCGTGGCCGTGTTCCTGGCCTGCTCGCGGGTGCGGCCGCAGCAGCTCTACCGCGCGGCCCCGCTGCTCTTCGGGCTGTCCGTGCTGCTGCTCGGCGCCACGCTGGCCGGTGGGCTGTCGGTCAACAACTCGAGCCGCTGGCTGGCGCTGGGGCCCTTCGCATTCCAGCCCTCCGAGCTGGGGCGCGTGGCCGTGGTGGTGAGCCTGGGCGCCTGGGTGGCCCGCGTGCGCGAGGGCATGTCGAGCCTGGTTCAGGGCGTGCTGGTGCCCTTCGCCATCATGGGGCTGCCGGCCGTGCTGGTGCTGCTGGAGCCGGACTACGGCAGCAGCGTCTATCTGCTCTTCATGGGCGCCATGCTGCTGTGGATCGCGGGCGCCCCCGGGCGCTACCTGGCGGCCTGCTTCGGCTCGGTCATGGCGGTCGTGCTGGGCTACAGCCTGCTGAACTTCAAGCACGTCTGGCGGCGCCTGGAGGGCTTCACCAGCCCCGAGACCGGCAGCCAGGTCTGGCAGGGTCTGGTGGCCGTGGGCTCCGGCGGCGCCACCGGCACGGGGCTGGGGGCCGGCCGTGCACAGTGGGGCTACGTGCCCGAGGCGCAGAACGACTTCATCCTGACGGTGATCGGTGAGGAGCTCGGACTGGTGGGCGTGCTGCTGTTGCTGTGCTTGTACGGCTCGCTGCTCTACCACGGTACGCGCTTGTTGTTGGGGGTGCGGAGCCGCTTCGGGCTGGTGGTCGGTGCGGGGCTGTTGTTCCAGATCGCCGTGCAGGCCTTGATGAACATCGCCGTGGTCACGGCCATGGCTCCGCCCAAGGGCCTGCCGCTGCCGTTCGTGAGCATGGGCGGGACCTCACTGTTGGTGTTGGCCGCGTCGTGTGGTTTGTTGCTTGGTTTGGTTCGTCACCCGGAGCAAGATCCGGGCAGCACCGCGTCCGCCGTTGCGGACCAAGGTCGCTGACGCTCGGAGAGACAGTCATGTCGGACGTCGAGAAGTACGGGCTCTTTGCCCTCGTGTTCGTTGCCGGAGTGCTGGGTCTGGCGTGGGTGCTCGACCCGGCCGATGAGCTTCAAGACCAGACTGCGCGCGAGGCCGCCGGGCGCATGGTGGTCATGTCGAGGCCCAGCGCCGTCGATGCGGCGGGCCCCCGTTCGCGGGCCTTGCCGCGCCCCGTGCAAGCCAGCCGTCAGCCCGCGAACCAGCCCGGGCACGGGACCACGGTCGCAAGGGCGGACAGCGCCGACGCGCCCGCGGCGGACGCGAGCCGCCGCGCTCCGCGCGTCATGCGGCGCATCCAGGTGCCGCGACTGGACGAGGGCCTGGGCGCTTTCGACCCCGCCGAGCCGCCGCTCCCGTACCCCGGCGAGCACTCCGTCTCTGCGCCTGTGATCAACATGAACGTGCCGGACTTCGTGGTCGTGAAGCCGGGCGACACCCTCTCCGAGCTGGCCCAGAAGCACCTGGGTCAGGCCTCCCGGCACCCCGAGATCAGCGCCCTCAACCCCGGCGTCAAGGAGCTCGGTCTGGTCCCCGGGCAGCGCCTGCGTCTGCCTCGCAGCGGGGGCGCTCGCGCGGCGGCACGCGCGACCCCGGCTCCGGCTGCCGGGCAGAGTCCGCGCCTCTACACGGTGCGAGCCGGGGACACCCTGGGAGCGATCGCGCAGAGGCTCAAGGGCAGCGTGACTCATCAAGCGGGCATCCTGGCGGCCAACCGCGACATCATCAGCAACGCGGACCAGCTCGCCGTGGGCATGACGCTGCGCATCCCGTGAAGGTCGCCTTCCTGGGAGGCGGGACTGGCGGACACCTCGCCCCGGCCATCGGCGTGGCCGAGGAGCTGGGCCGGGTCGGCGTCGAGTCCCTGTTCCTGGTGGCCGGGCGCGCGGTCGAGCAGCGCATGCTCGCGCCACGCAGTCTGCGCGCGGTGTCGCTCTTCGGGCGCGGCTCGCGTCCCTCTCCCCTGCGTCTTGATCGCTGGGTGGCCGCCGGTTCCCGGCTGCGGCGTGCGTTGGCAGAGGACGACCCCGACGTGGTGGTCATGACCGGCGGCTGGGTCTCGCTGCCCGCGTTGCTGGCGGGCACGGGCGGCCGGCCGAGCGTGCTGATCGAGACCAACGCCGTGCCGGGCAAGGTCGGGCGCCTGCTGGCCAGCCGCGTCGACCACACCTGCCTGCCTCACGAGCGCGTGCGGCTCAGCGGCCGCTGCGGCCGCACCGTCACGGGAGTGCCGACGTTGCCCCTGTCCTCCTGGGATCGCGCCTCGGCGCGGGAGCACCTGGGCCTGCTGCCCGAACGGCACACGCTGCTGGTGCTGGGCGGCAGCCAGGGCGCGCGGGATCTGGCCGCGCTCGTGCCCGCTGCCCGAGCCCTGCTGGCGTCAGACGAGCGCGCCTGGCAGGTGTTGCACGTCACCGGCAAGCCGGGTGGAGACGATCTACCGCCCACCGAAGGCGTGGTGCCCGTGCGGCGTCTGGCCTTCGTGCAGGACATGGGCGCGGCCTGGGCCGCCGCTGACCTGGCGCTGTGTCGCGCCGGCTCCGGGACGGTGAGCGAGCTCGCCCTGTCCGGCACACCTGCGGTGCTGGTGCCCTACCCTTGGCACGCCGATCACCACCAGGAGGCCAACGGGCGCGGGCTGCTCGATGCCGGCGCCGCGTTCATGGTGCCGCGCGACGACCCCTCCGGCCGACGTTCCCTGTCCGGTCTGCTGACTCAGGCCCTGCACTCACTGCCCGAAATGAGCGGCGCGGCGGCGTCGGTGGCCTCGCCCCGGGCTGCGGGTCATGTGGCGGACGTGGTGCTGGCGGCCGCCGGCGGCCGGTGAGCGGGCTGCCCGGCAACGGAGGCACGGGCCTGCCGCCGCGCGTGCACTGCGTGGGCGTGGCGGGGGGCGGTCTGAGCGTGCTGGCCCGGCTGCTGCTGCAGTGTGGTCATCGTGTCAGCGGCAGCGACCGCGCGGCCGTGGCTCCGGCTCTGCTGCGCGCTGGCCTGCAGCTGTCCCAGGGGGCTGGCTGCGAGCACGCGCGCGCCGCGGACCTGCTGGTGCGTTCGGCGGCCGTCCCAGACGATGACCGCGAGGTCACGGCCGCCCGCGCCGCCGGTGTGCCGGTGCTCAAGTACGCCGAGGCCCTGGGGCGCATCATGGCGGGGCGCCGAGGCGTGGCCGTGGCCGGCACGCACGGCAAGACCACCAGCACCGCGCTGGTGGCCCACCTGGCCCAGCACGCGGGGTTGGAGCCGGCCTGGGTCGTGGGCGGCTTGCCGCGCGGTCTACCGGCTTGCTCGTGGGGGCGGGGCGAGGTCCTGGTGGCAGAGGCCTGCGAGTACGACCACTCGTTCCTGCAACTCGACTACCAGGTGGGCGTGATCACCGGCGTGGCCGCTGATCATCTGGACTGTTTCGGCGATCTCGACGGCGTCTGGCGCGCGTTTCAGCGCTTCGCGGCCCGCTTGCCGCCGGGCGGCACGCTGGTCCTGGGCCCGGGGCTCTCCCGTGAGCAGCTGCTGGGAGAGGCGCCGGACAGTGCCTACGACGCGGCGTGCGCGGGAGCGCTCGCAGAGGCACCTGATGCGTCAGCGCGTGCGTCGCTCCACTCACCTGAAGGCGAGCCGCGCGCCCCCTCAGCGGGCGTCTCGCCGCGCGGGCGCGTCGTGTCGGTCGACGAGACCCTGCGGCTGGAGCGGCTGGTCGCCGGCCCCGACGGCTGGCGCGGCGATCTGTTGCTCGATGACGGCCGACGCCTGCCCCTGCTCTGCCCGCTGTGGGGTCGCCACAACCTGGGCAACGCCCTCTGCGCCCTGCTGGCGGTGCATGCCCTGGGGGTTGATTGGGAGCAGGGCCTGGCGGGCTTGGCCAGCTTCGAGGGCGTCGGGCGCCGGCTGCACGATCGCGGCGAGCTGCACCTGACCCCGGGCGCGAGCGTGCGCCTGATCGACGACTTCGCGCACCATCCCGACGCCCTGCGCGCCGCGGCCGAGGCCCTGGCCAGCCACCTCCCGGGGCGCCGCCGCGTGGCCTTGTTCCAGCCGCATCAGGTCAGCCGCACCGAAGAACACCTGGACGCGTTCGTCACCGCTCTGGGCCATTTCGACGCGGTGGGTCTGTGCGATATCTTCGTGGCTCGTGACGCTCGCCCCGAGCGCGCCGACGCGCTGGCCGAGACCCTGGCTCAGCGCGCCGGCCAGCATGTGCAGCGCCTGGGCCCTGCCGCCTCAGCCGACGCGGCCGCCCGCGCGCTGCTGCGGCCGGGGGACGCCTGCGTCGTCATGGGAGCTGGAGATATCGATGGACTTGCCCGCCGCCTTGCAGCAGGACCTGCTGGTCCGTGAGCACGCCCCGCTCGCGCCGCTGACCACCCTGGGCGTGGGCGGCTTGGCGCCCTGGGTGATTGAGCCGCGCACGCGCGCCGAGCTCATGCTGGCGGTGCGCGAGCTGCATGCCGCGGGCCTGGCGTGGCGCATGCTGGGGCACGGCAGCAACCTGCTGGTGAGCGATGCGGGCGTGCCCGAGGTCGTGCTGCACACGCACCTGATGAAGATGATCTATCACGACGGGGAGCGCGAGCACGCCCTGCGCTGCGAGGCCGGCGCCTCGCTGTCGCGCCTCGTGAGCGTCGCGCTGGACGTGCGTCTGACGGGCAGCGAGTGTCTGATGGGCATCCCCGGTACGGTAGGGGGCGCGGTGGCGGGCAACTCCGGCGGGAGCTCCGGCGCCATCGGCGAGCTGCTGCGGGAGGTCACCCTGGTCACGCCGCAGGGTGAGCCCGAGATCGTCGCCTGCTCGCCCGACATGTTCGGCTATCGGCGCTCGCCCTTCGCGGGCCGCGTGATCCTGGACGCCGTGCTGGGCCTGGCGCCGGCCACGCCCGCGGCCATCCGCGCTCGCATGGAGAGCGTCCTGCGCGGCAAGGTCAAGAGCCAGCCGCTGGCCGCGCGCTCGGCGGGCTGCATGTTCAAGAACCCGACGGGCGGCAGCGCCGGACAGCTGATCGACGAGGCGGGTTGCAAGGGGCTCCGGCAGGGCGGCGCGCGCGTGTCAGAGCGCCACGCCAACTTCGTGATCAATGACGGCAGCGCCAGCGCACAGGATGTGAGCCGCCTGCTGCAGCGTGTGACGGAGCGTGTGTCGCAGCGCGCCGGGGTGGACCTCGCGCTTGAGGTCGAGCGCTGGGGGCCGCACGCGGCGCCCGCCGAGCCGAGCGACAGCGGCTGATGCGGCGACGCTCCTGCGCGCCAGGCGCGACGCGCCCCGAGGGCGCGGAATCCGTACAGATTGGGCCTTGGCGTCACGAAGCACCCCCTATATGTTGGGCCTCATCGGCGATCGGCCCCCATCCGGAGGGTCAGATCGCTTGGAGATGGCTCATTTTCCTGTACCGAACGATCTGAACTTGCCTGGGGAGGCTTACGTGGTCAGAGCAACCAAGAAAGGCGTGGACGTGAAGTCCGTGCCAGCCGCCGGGGCTTCCGGCGATCTCACCGAGAACGCCCTGCGCGTCCTGCGCAACCGCTACTTGCGCAAGGACGAGACGGGCGAGGTGGTGGAGACGCCGCTCGAACTCTTCCGGCGCGTGGCCGATCACGTGGCGAAGGTCGAGCCCGACGCTGAGCTCTGGTCTGAGCGCTTCTTCGAGATGATGTGGTCGCGCCGCTTCATGCCGAACTCGCCCACGCTCATGAACGCGGGGCGCCCGTTGGGCATGCTCTCGGCCTGCTTCGTGCTGCCGCTCGAGGACTCCATCGCCGACATCATGGAGACCGCGCGGCAGATCGCCCTGGTGCAGCGCGCCGGCGGCGGCACCGGCATCGATCTCTCGCGCCTGCGGCCGGCCGGTTCCATCGTGGCCAGCTCGGGGGGCACCACCGAGGGGCCGCTCAGCTTCCTGAGCATGCTCTCTTCGGTGACGGACGCCATCCAGCAGGGCGCCTTCCGGCGCGGCGCCAACATGGGCACCATGCGCATCGACCACCCGGATATCCTGCCCTTCGTCACGCTCAAGGAAGACCTGACCCGGGTCACCAACTACAACCTCTCCTGCACCGTGAATGACGCCTTCATGGATCGTGTGCACGACGAGCGCGACGGCCTGCACGTGGTGGTCAACCCGCACAATCAGCGCAAGGCGCTGCTCAAGCAGTCCGACAACAAGCCAGATTACGACGCGCACGAGCGCCTCGTCGCCGGGCAGGAGCTGGACGCCTCCGACTACTGGACCGTGGGCGGCATCTTCGGGCTGATCGTGGGCAAGGCCTGGGGCTCGGGCGAGCCGGGGCTGATCTTCCTCGACCGAATCAACGAGGTGAACCCCACGCCCAACGTGGGTCCGATGACCTCCACCAACCCCTGCGGCGAGCAGCCCCTGCTGCCGTACGAGGCCTGCAACCTGGGCTCGCTCAACCTGGCCATGTTCCACTGTGCGGGCGGCACGGCTGAGGCCAGCGACCCTACGGACCTCGAGTCGTCCTACGACTGGGACGGCCTCGAACAGACCGTGCGCACCGCGGTGCGCTTCCTCGACAACGTGGTGGAGGTCAACAACTACCCCACGCCCGAGATCGACAAGATGTGCCGGGCCAACCGCAAGATCGGCCTGGGCGTCATGGGCTGGGCCGACCTGCTGTTCAAGCTGGGCGTGGGTTATGACAGCGAGCGGGCGCTCGAGGTGGCCGGCCGCGTGGGCGCCTTCATCCGCGGGATCGCCTGGGACGAGGACACCGTCCTGGCCGAGGAGAAGGGCGTCTTCGAGAACTGGGAAGGCAGCCGCTGGGACAAGGTCGAGGGCCGGCGCATGCGCAACGCGCACTGCGTCACCATCGCTCCCACGGGCACCATCTCCATCATCACGGGCTGCTCGGGCGGCATCGAGCCCATCTTCTCGCTGGCCTTCAAGCGTCAGGTCATGAAGGACTCGGCGGGCACGGCGCAGGTCATGTTCGAGGTCAACCCGATCTTCCTGGATGCGCTCAAGGTTGAGGGCTTGTCACAGGAACAGATCGATCAGGTGGTCGAGTACGCCGTGGGTCACGGCACCATCGTGGGTTGCCCGGTGGAGTTGCGCCCGGCGCTGACCGAGGTGTACCGCTCGGCCCGCGATGTCGGTCCTGACTGGCATGTGCGCATGCAGGCCGCCTGGCAGGCACACACCGACGCGGCCGTGAGCAAGACCATCAACTTCCCCTCCGAGGCCACGGTGGACGAGGTGGAGCGGGCCTACCTCATGGCGTACGAGACGGGTTGCAAGGGCATCACCGTGTATCGCGACGGTAGCCGCGCCGGCCAGCCCATGGTGCTGGAGACCAAGCAGCCGGCCGCTGCGGCCCCGGCGGCCGACGCGCAGGCTGAGCACGCCGAGAAGGCCGAGATTCTCGACATGCTGCTGGGCGACACCGACGGCGATCGTTCAGCGGCTGCCACCGAGCCGAAGGGGGGCAGCGATGACTGATGCCACGCCGACCACCGACCCCGGAGGCAGCTTCGCCTCGCAGGAGGCGGAGGCCAAGGACCGCGCGGCGGAGGTGGTCCTGGCCTATCGCGCGGTGGACTGGGAGGCCGTGGAGCAGGGCGACGACGAAGCCGTCGACCTGCTGCTCACCGCCTGCGAGAAGCATGAGTCCGCCCGCCACTTCCTCGAGGACGAGGTGGGTGCGCTCGGCAGCAAGCTGAGCGCTGGACTCGAGCGCTTCTACGCCGAGTCGGTCGGTCCACACCTGCGGCGCCCGTCCGTGCTCCAGCGCCTGCAGGACAGTCGTGGCGCGCGCAAGGCCGGTCCGCCGACCTTCATGGACGAGGGGCTCGCGCCGCGCACGCGCCCGCAGGTCACCGTGGGCCACACGGTGCGCATGAACACGGGCTGTGGCCACCTGTACGTGACGGTGAACGAGAGTCAGGACGGGCGCCCGTTCGAACTCTTCAACCACATGGGCAAGGCGGGCGGCTGCGCGGCCTCGCAGAACGAGGCCATTGGTCGGCTGATCAGCTACGCGCTGCGTTGCGGCGCCAGCCTGGAGCCGCTGATCAAGCAGCTCAAGGGCATCTCGTGTCACCGCCCCGCGTGGGGTGAGGACGGCAAGATCGCCTCGTGCTCCGACGCCATCGGCAAGGCGCTCGAGAAGTACTGTGAGGCGCGCGAGGCGCGGCATGACGCGCTCGCCGCCGGTGCAGGTGCTGGCGCTCAGCCGGGCACTGACGCCAACGGCGAGCGCGACGCGCTGATCTCCGAGCGTGCCTCCTTCGACTCGTTCTCGCCGGGCAGCGCTCCCGCCGCGCGCGGCAGCCGCTCCAACGAGATGGGCAAGGTGCAGGGCGCGTGCGTTGACTGTGGCGGTCAGCTCTCGTTTGAAGAGGGCTGCGTGAAGTGCCACTCCTGCGGCTTCACCGAGTGCGGCTGAGGCTCGCGGCGGCCTGACGCGCGCGGCCGCGCCTTTGGGCGGCAGGTGCGGGCGGCAGGTGCGGGCGGCAGGTGCGGGCGGCGGCACCCGCGTCACGTACGGAGTTGGCGGCGCTGAGCTGACACGAGCGGTCAGCTCAGCGCGCGCCACCAAGCGGCCAGCAGCAGCGCCGCCGCGCACACACCGGCGGCCACCTGCCGGGTGGGTCGCGCGGCGCCACGCGTGAGCACCGGACCCAGGCCGAGGCCCAGGACGACGCCGCACAAGAGGCCGTAGGCGTGGGCCGGGATATCGGTGTGCTCGCCCGAGGTGCCCAGCCAGCCCAGCAGCCCAAGGCCCGCCACCAGCGGGGCCCAGCGACGCATGCGACGGGTGCCCTGCAGCGCGCGCCAGCGACTGCCCAGGGCCACCAACAGGCCCAGGGCGGCGAACACGGCGGTCGAGGCTCCGAGCGCGCGGTGGTCCTCCGCTCGCAGCAGGACGTTGAGGCCGTTGCCCGCCACGCCCGCCAGCAGCACGGCCAGCAAGGCCACACCATTGCCCAGCAGCTGGGCCAAGAGCAGCACGAACAACCCGCCGAAGACGGCGTTGCCGGCCAGGTGGTGGGCGTCGGCGTGCAGCGTGAGGGCCGTGGCCAGCAGCTCCAGGCGGCCGCGCTGCACGGCGGCGTCGTCCAGGATGCCCAGGCCCGCGGGCAGCCAGCGAGGGGCTGCGAGGTGCGCGCCCCCCAGCACGGCCAGCCAGCAGAGCAGCGCCGGGACGCCCAGGCTGGCGCGTCGCGGCGGCTGGGCCCGGTCGTGTCCCGCGTTCTCCGCCGCGAAGGCAGCCAGCTGCTGCGCCGCGCGCAGTCCGTCCGCGGTCGGGACCACCAGTAGCTGCTCGCCGCTCTCGGACACCACTGCGTGAGCGATGCCCATGGCCCGCAACACGAGCCGGGCATCCTTCAGTTGTGCCACGGCGGGTGCTCGAGCGACCACGCTGCGTAGCGCCTCCACCCGCGCGAAGCCGCTCCCCGCGTGAGGCCGAAGCCCGCTGTGCCCGCCGCCGCCGGGTGGCCGCGCCTGGCCGTGCCCGCCGCTCAGGGGAGCGTCGCCTCGAGCACCGTCAGTCGCTCGTAGTGCTGGCCGTCGCGCAGTGTGTAGGCGCCCGGGATGCGCGCGATGTCGGTCATGTACTCCTGGTCCTCGAAGTAGTACGACCGGAACGGCCCGTCGGTCTCGGCCAGGACGCGGCAGGCCATGCCGCACTCGTCCATCAGGCGCAGCGTGCGCGGGACGTCCGCCATGCTCGACTGGACGAACACCAGCCGCCCGCCTGGCTTGAGCAGTTTGTGCGCGTCGAGCACCAGCGTGTCGATGAAGTAGCGCCGGTAGCGCTTGCCGCTCTTGGTGAAGGGCGGGTTGGCCACCAGGGTGTCCCAGGGTCCGCCCTGCACATGGGTCCAGTCAGCGGCCGTGTAGTCCGCCGGGACCTGCACGCCATGGGACGCGAGGTTGTGCCGGGCGTTGTCGAGGATGGAGCTCTCGATCTCGGTCAGAGTCAGTGAGCGCGCGCCCTGCCGCGCCAGCACGATGGCGTGCAGCCCGCAGCCCGTGCCCAGCTCCAGCACGTCCTCACCGGAGAAGTCCATGCCTGCCAGGGTGTTGCCCAGGTGCACTCCGTGCGGCGTGGGGTTCCAGACGCCTGCGGGCAGATCCAACTTGAGCGCGTGCGCCCCGAACGTCACCGCCAGGGTGGTGGGGTAGAGATTGTTGCCTGCGAGCTCGTGCATGGGCTCCTGTCGTCACGAGGGGGCGCGAGGCTGGACCGGCTCACGATGTCCGGACATGCCGCGCTCGCCGGAAGTGTAGCAAGCGCTCCGGCTGGGCTCAGAGCTGCCCCATGAGCACGAAGCCGCCCACCAGCAGGGCCACGAAGGTCAGGCTGACCAGGCCGAAGTTGCGCTCCACGAAGGCCTGGGCCGGCGGACCCCAGCGCTTGAGCAGCAGCGCCACCAGAAAGAAGCGCGCCGAGCGCGACACGGCCGAGGCCAGCACGAAGGTCGGGAAGCCGATGCCGAACGCGCCCGCCGAGATGGTGATCAGCTTGTACGGGATGGGCGTGAAGCCGGCAGTGAACACGATCCAGAAGTTGTGCTGCTCGAACAGCGTCTGGATGTGCGCGAAGCCCTCTTCGCTGAAGCCCGGCACGTGGTCAAAGAAGAACTGCGAGATCAGGCTCCAGGCGAACATTCCCAGGGCGTAGCCGGTCATGCCGCCCAGCAGCGAGCCCAGCGAGCACCAACTTGCGTAGCGCACGGCGCGTTGCGGCTTGGCCAGCACCATGGGCATGAGCATGGTGTCCGGCGGCACCGGGAAGATGACCGACTCGGCGAACGAGAGCGCCGTGAGGATCGGCAGGGCGTTGGGGCGGCCGGCCAGTTCCAGGACCTTGTCGTACATACGGCGCATCATGATGCGGTCTTCAGCGGGTGGCGGATGTCGGGCATGTCAGGAGGGGGTGCTGGCACGGGCGCCGCGCGACCCAGCGGCCCTTCACGCGAGGCCTGGGCGCGGTGACGGGCGCGGCGCGATCGGCTCACTCAGCGGCGCTCGCGTCGCCAGGGGCGCTGGCGCCCGAGCGCGCCGAGCGCAGGTCCACCAGCTCAGCCTCGGGCTGTTCGCGGCCGCGCCAGCGATTCAGCTTGGGGTGGTAGACCACGTCGATGTGCTGTCCGGGCACGAGCTGATCGGCCAGGTCGCCGCGACCAAAGGCCACCGCGCGCAGCCGGGCCACGCCCTGCGCCAGCTGCAGCTCCAGGTGGCTGCCGTCGCCGCCCATGCGGCGTGCCACGGCCACCTCGACGTCCGAGCTGACCAGCAGCGGCCTGTGGTTGGCCTGACCGAACGGCTCGAGTTGCTCCACCGCCCGCAGGAAGCGCGTGTTGAGCGCCACCAGCGGCAGCTCGCCCTCGATGTTCAGGGCCTCGGTGGGGCGGCCGGCGGCGGCATACGCCTCCCAGTTCTCGAGGAACGCCGCTCGGAATGCGTCCATGTTCTCGCGGGCCAGCGAGAATCCGGCGGCGAAGCGGTGCCCGCCGAAACCGGCCAGCAGGGGCGCGCAGTGCTCGAGGGCGGCGTGCACGTGGAAGGACCCGGCCGAGCGACAGCTGCCCTTGCCCGGGTTGCCCTGGGCCCAGCTCACCAACACGGTGGGGATGCCCCGCTGGCGCGACACGCGCCCCGCCACCAGGCCCAGCAGGCCGGTGTTCCAGTCGTCGTGCCCCAAGATGGCGGGTTGCCCGTCCGGCACCTCGGCCAGGCGCGGGGCCAGGTCGGCCATCAGGCGGCGCTCGGCCGCCTGTCGGTCGCGGTTGAGCTTGTCGAGCGTGGCCGCCAGGTCGTTGGCGATGTTCTCGTCCGTGGCGGTCACCAGGGCCACGGCCACGTCGGAGCGGCCCATGCGCGCGGCGGCGTTGATGCGCGGCGCCAGCTTGAACGAGATGTCCTCGGTGGTGGCGCTGTGGCCTGGACCCATGCCGGACACGCCGCACAGCGCGCGCAGCCCCGGGCTGGCGCTGTGGGTCAAGGCCCGCAGTCCGCGCGCCACGAGCACGCGGTTCTCGCCCACCAACGGCATGACGTCGGCCACCGTGCCCATGGCCACCCAGGCCAGGGCCCCGCCCAGCACCTTGCCCACGGCGGCCGGCGCGCGCCCGCGGCCACCGGCGCGATGGGCCACGGCGCAGGCCAGCTTGAAGGCCACGCCCGTGCCCGAGAGCTCGGGGTTGGGGTAGTGACAGTCCTCGCGGCGCGGGTTGACCAGCGCGAAGGCGGGCGGCAGCGTGGCGGCGGGCAGGTGGTGGTCGGTGACGATCACGTCCACGCCCTGGCCCTGCAACTCGGCGATGGCGTCGACGGCGCTGGTGCCGTTGTCGACCGAGATGACCAGCTTGGCGCCCTGCTCGAGGATGTACTGCACACCGCGCTCGGTGAACGAGTAGCCGTCGTAGGCGCGGTTGGGCACGAACACCAGCGGGCGCCGGCCCAGGGTCGAGAGCACCTCCACCAGCAGCGCGGTGGCAGACAGGCCGTCCACGTCGGCATCGCCGTAGATCAGGATGGTCTCGTCGGCGGCCAACGCCTGGGTCACGCGCTCAGCGGCGCGCTGCATGTCGGCCAGGCCGTGGGCGTCATGCAGCGCGTCCACCGACGGCTTGAGGAACGCGTCGGCGGCGTCGCGGTCCGTGATGCCGCGGTTGGCCAGGATGCCGGCCAGCATGGGCTCCATGCCCAGCTCGGAGGCCAGGCGGCGCACCAGGCGCCCGTCGGGCGTGAGCGTTTTCCACGGATGGGCCGCGGCGAGCGGGGGCGGGTTCACCCGGAACTCCAAGGGGACGAGGGCAGGGCATTCTAGCCCGGACAAGGCGCCAGGGCGTCGACCGTCGCGAGGGACTTCTCGCGCACACAACCCGGGTGCGGTCCAGGCTAGGATGGGGGCGTGAGTTCCAAGGATGACCTGACCGCCACTCGACTGCGGGAGCTGCCCGCCGTCGATCGCGTGCTGACCCTTCTGGGGCCCCTGCCCGGCGCCGCCGAGGCCGTGCGCTGCGAGCTGAGCCAGGCGCGCGCCGCGCTGCTGGCCGGCGCCGAGCAGGCACCCAGCGCCGAGCGTCTGGCCCAGGCGGCTCGCTCCCGGCTGCTGGCCGCGGGAGCCGCTGCCTATCCGCCGGTGGTGAACGCCAGCGGGGTCGTGCTGCACACGGGCCTGGGCCGCGCGCCCCTGGCCGCCTCCGCTGCGGCCGCCCTGGCCGCCGCCGATCGCTACGCGCTGGTGGAACTCGATCCGGCCGATGGCCAGCGCCGCCACCGCGAGCACGCCGTGGTCGAGCAGTTGCAGGAGCTCACCGGCGCCGAGGCCGCCACGGTGCTCAACAACAACGCCAGCGCCCTGCTGCTGCTGCTGCACGCCGTGGCCGATGGCCGCCCCGTGATCGTGTCGCGCGGTGAGCTGATCGAGATCGGCGGCGGCTTCCGACTGCCTGATCTGCTGCGCCTGTCGGGCTGCCCGCTGATCGAGGTCGGCACCACCAACCGCACCTACGTCGCCGACTTCGCCGAGCGCCTGACCTGGGAGACCGGTCTGGTGCTGGCCATGCACACCAGCAACTATCGCGTGCAAGGCTTCACCCACGCGCCGGAGTTGTCGGAGCTGTGCGAGCTGGCCCACACCAGCGCCGTACCGCTGGCGTTCGACACGGGCTCTGGCTTGCTGCTGCCGCCCGACCCCGCCTGGGGGCTGGCCGACGAGCCCGACGCCCGCACCGCCCTGGCCGCGGGCGCCGACCTGGTCTGCTTCAGCGGCGACAAGCTGCTGGGCGGCCCCCAGGCCGGCGTGCTGCTAGGGCGGGCCGAGCTGGTGGCGCGCTGTCGTCGGCACCCGCTGTTCCGGGCCCTGCGTCCCGACCGCCTGACGCTCAGCGCCCTGGCGGCCACCCTGGAGCTGCACCGCTCCGCGCCCTCCGACGTGCCGGTGCTCGCGGCGCTCGCGCGCTCGGCGGGAGAACGCCGCCAGGCCGCCATGGCGCTGTCGCGCGCGCTGCGCGTCGCCGTGCCCGGCGCGTCGTTCGAGGTCGTGGACAGCGAGGGCTCGGTGGGCTCCGGCTCGGCCCCCGCGCGCCCGCTGCCGTCCGCCGCCGTGCGCGTGGTCGTTGAGGGCCTGCCCGCGGAGCAGCTGGCCACGCGCCTGCGCAACGGCGACCCGAGCGTGTTCAGTCGCGTCTGGCGCGGGCAGGTGCAGTTCGACGTGGCCGCGTTGCGACCCGATGACGAGGCGCGCCTCGTGCAGGCCTTGACGGCGGCCCTGGCCTAGCAGCCTGGCAGCCCGTGGCCGCGAGGGGCGTCGCCTTCGGGCGCGCCGCGACCGCGACCCACGCGCGCGACACGCGCTGCCCGGCGGCTCTACTTCAGCACGGCCACGGACTCGCCGCCGCTGGCCTGGGCCAGCTGACCCAGGAACGACACGGCCAAGCGGTCTTTGGTGAGGATCACGCAGTGGAAGCGCAGCGCGGCCCGTCGGTTGCGCTCGGCGGCGTACTCCAGCAGCAGCTCCACGTCGCGCATGGGCCCCACGCTGGGAGCGCCGTCCGTGAGCAGGAAGATCGTGTCGGGCGCGGCGTCGGCCTGGCCCGGCGTGTCGATGGAGGCCTCGGCCAGATCGAAGACGCGCTCCAGGGCGGCGAACACGTTGGTGCCGCCGCGCGTGCGGTAGCCCTGGACCTCGCGCAGGGCCCGCTCGCGTTGGCGCTTGTCGAGCGGCACCAGGGTGCTGCTCCAGGCCTCGACGCCGTCGGAGAAGGTGAGCAGGTTCACGGACACGGAGGCGTCGAGCCCGCCCAGCAGCTTGCCCAGCTCGGTCTGGGTGACCTCCAGCCGGCTACGCCGGGCGCTGTCCTTGTAGCGGCCCTCGTCCACGTGATCCATGCTGGTGGACAGGTCGGTCACCACGGCAAAGCGCGTGCTCTGGCTGGACAGGCCGTAGTACTTGGCAACGGTCTGGGTGCTGCCGGCCACGGGTGCCATGGCGCGGGCGTCGCCCTCGGCCAGGTAGTCGTCGGGCGCCTGGGCCAGGAATGCGCTCCAGGCCTTGGCGTGGTTGCCGTAGTTGCGCCCGGTGAGTCGCACCAGCGAGAGGATGACGTCCTCGCGCAGCCGGCCCGGCTCCCTGGCCAGCATGTCCACCAGCAGCTCGACGCCGCCGCGTGTCTTGAGCTCGCGCAGGGCGCGCACCACGGCCAGGCGCACGCGCCAGGCGCTGTCCTCCGCCAGCTGATCCAGCAGCGGCAAGGCGCGGCGCTGGGCCAGGCGCACGAGCGCACCGGCGCTGGCCGCGCGCACGCGCTCGGCCTCGTCGCCGACCGACTCGATCACGTGCTTGAGCGCGCCTTGCTCACGCGCCCGGCCCAGGGCGCTGATGGCCACGGCGCGCACCTCGGGGTACTCGTCGTCCAGCGCCAGGTAGCAGGCGCCGACCCAGTCCACGCCGGGCGGGCGGCCGGCGGCCAGGGCCATCAGCACCTGAGCGCGCACCTCGCCGTCGCGGTGATCGAGGCCCTGGCGCTGGATCCGCTCCAGCGAATCGGGCCGCTGATAGGCGGCCAGCACGCGCCGCGCGCTGGGGCGCAGGCTGGGCGAGGCGTCCGCCAGGACGTCCAGCAACATGTCCACCGAGGTGGGGTGGTCATGGGCCGCCAGGTCACGCAGGGTCAGCAGGGTGGTGGCGTCGAGTCCGCGCGCGAGCGCGTCAGAGAAGGCCCTGGTGGCTGCGCGCGCGCTGGCGTCTCCTGAGTCCGGCTCGCGGCCCTGGAGCGGAGCCGTCAGCAGCAGCAGCGCGGCGAGCAGGAACGACAGGCTCACCAAGCGGGGTCCATCACGCCGGGGCAGGCGGCCGCCGCCACGTGACGCATGAGGATGGCGGTGGTGACCGTGCCCACGCCACCCGGTACCGGCGTCAGGAAACCCGCCACCTCGGCCACGTCCGGGTGCACGTCGCCGGTGAGGCCCGGGCCATCGTCCGTCTCGATGGCGTGGGTGCCCACGTCGATCACGATGGCACCGGGGCTGACCATGTCGGCGCTGAGCAGGTGCTTGACGCCCGCGGCCGCCACGATGATGTCGGCGCGGCGGGTCTCGGCGGCGAGGTCGGGCGTGCGTGTGTGGCATGTGGTGACCGTGGCGTCGCCGCCCAGGCCGCGCGAGACCAGCATGGCGGCCAGCGGGCGGCCCACGACCAAGCTGCGTCCCACCACGACCACGTGACGGCCGGCGGGGTGCAGACGCTCGTCCGACGAGAGCAGCTCCACCACCGCGGCCGCGGTGGCCGGGGCCGTGTGCCGACGTGCGCCGGACAGCACGGCGCCCATGCTCTGCCAGCTGGCGCCATCGACATCCTTAGCGGCCGGCACGCAGGCGGTGACGGCCTGCCGGTCCAGGCCTTTGGGCAGGGGCAGCTGGATCATGAGGCCGTCCACGCCGGGGTCGGCGCCAGCCTCGGTCACGGCCTCGCACAGCGCCGCCTGGTTCAGGTCCTCGGGCAGCTCCAGGCGCCGGCTGGTCATGCCGCGCCTGGCGGCGGCGCGGTCCAGGGCCGAGAGGTAGGCGGCCTGGTCGCCGCGCTGGCCCAGCACCACGTTGAGCAGGCACGGCGGACGGCTGGCGCCCGCGACGGTCGCTTCGACCTGGCGGCGGATCAGCTTGGCGACGGGGGCTCCACGAATGAGCTCTGCGGTCATGACGTCTTGGCTTTCTGGATCGCGGCCAGTCGACTGGCCATCTGGTTGCGGGGCATGAGGTCGCCCCGGGCTTCGGCGATGGGGACACCCTGTTCAAAGATCTCGGCGGCGCGCTGCTGATCGCCCGTCTCCTCCAGGCACTGACCCAGGGCCAGGTAGGCGCTGGAGAGCGAAGGCTCGAGTTCGAGAGCGCGCTGCAGATGCATGAGCGCCCGCGCCGGCATGCCCAGCTTGCGGTAACTCTGGGCCAGGGCCATGCGCGCCAGCACGTCGTCGGGGCGCTCGGAGACCGCGCTCTCCTGTTGCTCGACCACGGCGGGGTCGACGCCTTCGAGGCCGCTGGCTTTGCCGCCCGCCGCGGCCTTGCGCCCGACCTCCTCCTTCCATCCCAGCACGCGCGCTCGCGCCTGCCAGTCCTCGGCCGTCTGCTTGTCGCCCTTGAGCATGTAGAAGCGCGAGATGTTGGCGTGCGCCATGATCGACTCGGGGTTCAGCGCGGCCAGGCGCTTGGTGAGCTCGATGGCCTGGTCCTGATCGCCCTCTTCGCTGAGCAGCATGCCCAGCACCTCGAGTGCGTCCTGGTGCTCGGGCTCCTGCTCAAGTATGGCGGCCAGCATGGCGCGCGCGCCGTCCGTGTCGCCCTTGCGCCGGGCCATCAGGGCGGCCATGAAGCGCTTGTCGGGTGGGGCGGGGGGCAAGGGGCGGGGCTCCGGGTCGGGACAGCCGGGCATGGTACCGCGCCCTGGCCGCCGCGCGCCGCCGGCTGGTAGACTGCCGGCGCATCGCACGAGGGAGCGGCAAGGTGCCGGTGTGCCTACTGGTCTTCAAAACCAGATTGGGGGCCGAACAAGTCCCCGGGTGGGTTCGACTCCCATGCGCTCCCGCCAGCGGTCCTCTCGCTCCAGGGCGAGGCCGCTGTCCGCCGACTCGCCTCGGGAGAGCGTGGCCGTGAAGAGCTGGGTTGTGCTCGCTGCCCTGCTGCTGCTCGGAGCCCACGTGGCGGCGAGCCCGCACCGTCTTGCCTTCGACGTGAGCCTGGAGCGCTGAGCGCGGGCGCTGCGCTCGCGCGCACTGTGCCCCCGCGTCGCTCAGCGCTCGTCGTCGCCCTCGCCCTCGTCGTCGAAGCCCGCGCCCACGTAGCCCAGCTCGGCCATGGCGGCGCGCACGCCGTCGTCGATGGCCTCGGAGTCCTCTCCGTCAAACAGATCGAATGCCTTGGCGGCGCGCTCGCGCTGCTTGAGCAGCGCCACCAGACGCGCGCGCTCGTCGCGCGAGAGCTGCCGGTCCTTGAACGCCAGGTTGCGGCGCTCGTGCCGGTCGCTGGGCAGGTCGAAGAGCATCATGGGCATGCCGAAGTGATCGCCCGTGCTGGTGGGAAAGATGAACTTGGTGCCGTCCCGCGTGCGCCGCACCGCCGTGGCCTCCTTGGCGTGGGCGTAGACGAAGGGCGCGGCGACACCTCGTCCGGCTGCCACGTCCTGCAGCGCCCGGCCCTCGAGCGTCGGGTCGTCGGGCAAGCCCGCCGCGCGCAGCAGCGTGGGCGCGATGTCGATGTTCTCCACCGGCACGTCGACTCGCAGGCCCGACGGCAGCCCCGGACCGGCCAGCACCAGCGGTGTGGAGATCAGCTCCTCGAACATGTGGTAGCTGTGGTCGCGGAAGAACAGGTCGCGCAGGGTGGCGTCGTCCAGGCTGCGCCCCTCGCGCTCGAGGTCGGCGGCCACGACCTTCTGGTGGTGGGCGTGGTCCCAGAGGCCCTCGCCGTGGTCAGAGGCCAACACCACCAGCTGGTCGCGTGTGCCCAGCGCGGACAGCAGCCGTCCGAAGGCCGCGTCGGTCACCGCGATCTCGTGGTCGTACGCGTCGATGTCCTTCAGGATCGAGCGGCGGTCGCGGTCGAAGTTCCGCTGCAGGTGTTCGGACTCGCGAACTTGCTCCATCCAGGCCTCGAGCGTGTCGTCGCGCAGGCGTGGCCTGCCGCTGAGCGTCAGCTCCTGGGCGGGCTCGTAGGGCCAGTGCGGGTCGAGCAGGTGCAGGTACACGAAGCGCGGCTGGTCGCCCGGCGGGTGCTGGGCCAGCCAGTCGTTGACGGCCGCCTCCAGATCGGGCGCGTCCCAGGTCGTGCCGCCAGTGTCGTCACGCGTGATGAAGTGATCAAAGCCCCGGGCGAAGCCGCCGGTGCGGGTCAGGTTGGGGTTGCCCACGAAGGCGGCGGTCTCGTAGCCGGCGGCCGCCAGACGCTCGGCCAGGCTCGGCGTGTCGCGCGGCAAGCGGCGCGCGTTCTCGAACATGCGCCGTCCGGTGAGCAGGGAGGCCATGGACGGCAGGGTCCAGCTCGACTGCGAGGTGGCGTCGGTGCAGACCACGCCGCGGGCGCCCAGCGCGTCGATCTGGGGCGAGGTGGGGCGCGGGTAGCCGTAGGTCGAGAGGTGGTCGGCGCGCAGGGTGTCGATCACCACCAGCAGCAGGTCGGGGCGTGGGCCCTGCGCCTCGACGGCTGGGTCGGTCGGATTGCGCGTCGCACCGGACGCGGACGGGGCGGCGAGGTGCGTCGATGCCGTGGGTTGGGAGGCGGCGTCGGGTCCGCAGGCCGAGGCGCCCCACAGCAGCAGCGAACCGCACAGCGCAAGCACAGCCACGGCGCCGTTCACTGCCCGCGCTCCTCGACGACGCTCGCACCCATGTCGCTCGGAGAGGGGCTCAACGCATCGACGCCGCGCTGGTTCTCCCGCTGCTCGAGGAACTTGGAGATGCGGTGGCGCAGCTCCTCCTCGCGCCACGGCTCCAACGGGATCAAGCGCTCCAACAGGGCCACGGCCTCGTCATGTCGCCCGCCCACGTACAGCACGTCGGCGACGCGGAAGAGCACCAGCGGGTCGTCGGGGGCCAGCAGCAGAGCGCGGTCGCCCAAGGCAAGTCCGCGCGCCTCGTCGTAGGCCGGAACGATCTCGCCACCCACCTGTCGCGCGGCCGCGTCGCTCAGTCGACGATCGATGGAGATGTGCGCGGCGCAGGCGAGCTCGAGGCCGCCCGCGGCCCCCAGACGGTCGGCCTCCAGGAAGTGCTCGAGGGCCATGGCCAGCTCACCCCAGGAGAACAGGATGTGCGCGGCGTCGCGGTGGCTGGGCCCATGCTCCGGGTGCTTGCGCAGCTCAGCCTTGAAGCGCGACAGGGTCGCTCCCAGGTCGAGCGGCTGGCCCAGGTCCGCGCGATGTCGGGCCAGGCGGGAGAGGGCCACGCCGACGCCGTAGTCCGCCCCCACGACGTCGGCGTCGAGGGCCAGCGCCATCCGGAACTCGCGCAGCGCGAGCGCGTGGAAGTCAGCCAGGTCGCCGCGTTTGGTGATCTGTTGCAGCATGGAGTAGCCCTCGCCCAGCGTCAGATGACGCTGGGGGTCGCCGGCCTCCAACCGCGCCCCGCGCTCAAAGGTTTCGAACGTCTGCGTGAGTACAGCCAGCTTGGCGGCCATGTTGATGTCCATGCCCTGGTCGCTGCTGGTCAAGGCATCCATGAGCAGGTCGCGGTAGCGCATGGCCTTGTCGAAGTCGCCGATCTTGGCCAGCTTCATCATGATGCCGGTGTGCTTGTTGCGCTCTCCGAATGGGTCTGCGTCCCACCAGCTCCACGAGGCGAGCAGGCCGAACGCCAGGCCACCTGCGAGCAGCGCGATCCAGCGCCGCCGTTGCAACGCGGACAGGGCCCAGTCCAGGGTGAGCGCGGCAAACAGGACCATCAGCGGCAGCGCCTGCAGGCGGAAGCGGGCCAGGATGTAGAGCGCGACGACGGAAGCCAGCACGGCGCCCAGCAGCAGCGCGGGCACGGCCAGTTTGCGTCGCCGCGGGATGGCCAGCAAGAGCCCCAGCAGGCAGGCGGGGGCGATGAACGACATGGACACGAAGCCCAGCCGGAGCGTGGGCAGGTGCGCGCGGTGCAGGTAGAAGTCGACGTTGTTGGGCACCTCGTAACCGCTGAATACGGCCCGCGTCTTGTTCCACAGCAGCTCGACGTAGCCCCACGGATCGGCGCGGTGGGTGGCCACGGTGGCGGCCATGGAACCGACCAACGAGTAGTTGCTGTCCGTCAGGATGCGCCGCATCTCATCGCTGGGAGGGTTCCAGCCCACGCCGGTCTGGCCCAGGACGTTGCCGGTGATGAAGACCTCCGGGCCGCGGGTGCTCAGCTTGAGCGGCGGCGCGCCCAGGTGCAGGTTGCGCGCGATCGCTGGCGAGAGCAGCAGCAGCCAACCCAGCACGACCACAGCGCTGCGCAGGGCGGCGTGGCTTGGCCGGCGGCGGTGCCACAGCATGAGGCCCGCCAGGGTGAGCAGCAGCAGCGCGGGGCCGGTCTCCTTGGCCAGGCTGAAGAGGCCCAGCGCCATGCCCGCCAGCAGCCAGCGGCCCAGGCTGTCCTTCTCCACGGCCACCTGCAGGGCGTAGGCCAGCAGCACCACCAGGAAGGCCATGGGGCCGTCGCGCAGGATGAACGCGTCGTAGAAGTAGTAAGAGCCCATGAAGGCCAGCAGCAGACCGGCCAGCACGGCGCCGCGCGGCGAGAGCACGCGCCAGGCCAGCAGGAACGTGAGCAGGCAGGTCAGCGCGCCCAGCAGCGCCTGGGCCCGGGCCACCATGGCGTGGTCATCGCCCAGCAGCCGGAACACGGCGGCCACGGCGTAGGGGTAGAGCGGCGCCTGGTGATAGATGCTGTCGCCGCCATACCACTCGAGCCAGCGCCCCTCGGGCGCCACTTCGGCGGTCCAGTGGTGGAAGGCGTGGGGCTGCTCTTCGCAGAGCAGGTCGCCGGCTGCGATGAGGCGCGCCCAGGACGCGAACACGTGGTTGTCGGTCTGCTCGAGTCGGCTCACGTCCAGGCCGAGCTGGCGCTCATTCTGCTCGACGTACGCCAGGCGCGGCGCCAGCGCGGCGACAAACACCAGTAGCGCCCAGAGCCACTTGCGGCCCCTCATGGCAGGGTCTCCAGCCGCAGGCGGATGGAGCCCACGTGGGGAGCCAGGCCAGCGGCCTCCTGCAGCAGTTGGTGGGTCGTGCGCAAGGACGAGGGCCGGCTGGAGAACAGCTCGGCGCGGGCGTGCCAGGCCAGCAGTCGCGCGCGCTCGTCGTCGCTGCCTGTGTGCAGCGTGACGGCCTCACCCATGAGGTCGGCGGCCTCGGCGTAGCGACCCTGGATCAGGCGCACCAGCGCGGCCTCGAACCAGGCGTTCCAGTCGTCGAGTCGTTCGCGTCCGTGCTCGAGCACCTGGGCGAACATCCGCTCCAGGCGCGCCCCGGATCCGACGCCCATCTGCTCGGCGATGTTGCGCATGGCCGACTCGGCCTGGCTGTGCCGCCCCAGGGCTTCCAGCGCCTCCAGCCGCGACCAGAGCGCCGACGGGTCGCGGGCATTGATCAGCAGGGCCATCTCGGCCTCACGCAGCTGTGCGTCGGGCTGGCCGTTCTCGCTGAAGAAGGACATGCGGAACAGGCAGGCCGCAGGCGTGGCGTGGAAGAACCCTGGCATGTTCCAGGCGCGCGCCAGGCGTTGCTCGGCCCCCAACTCCTGCGTGGACCAAGCGGCCGCAGCCAGCTGTGCCAGGCGACGGGGCCCCGAGCCCACCAGGCCTTCGGTGAGCAGTTCTCTGGGGAAGGGCTTGGCGTCCAGGTGCCAGAGCGCGTCGGCCACGGCCTGGGCCGCGGCGTCAGGCTCGCCGGCCGCGAGCGAGAGTTCGGCACAGCGCTGGAGCTGGCGTGCCCGGAGCAGCGTGTCGTCCTCGAACAGCAGGATGCGACGCCACAGCCGAGCGGCGTCGCAGGGGCGCTGCTCACGCTCGGCGCGTTCGGCACGCTGGGTGAGCTCCGCCTCGAAGGCCTCGGGTTGATCCAGGATCTCGCCCATGGCCGTGAGCGCCGTGGGCCGGGCGTCGCCAGCATGTGCTTGCGCACCCGCCAGGAATCCCCGTGCGCGTTGGGCTTGCATGGCAAAGAACGGGTTGCCGGTGAGGGCCAGGGCCTCGTCGAACCACTCCGCCGCCGCGGCGTGGTCGTTGGCGGCGAGGGCCATGCGCCCGCGCTCGTTGGCGATGGAGTGGCGTTCCACCGCAGGTACGTGGGCATGCACGTGTGCGAGCACGGCCAGGGCGCGGTCGTCGCGCGCGGCCCGGCGGAAGGCGCTCACCAGGTCCATCCAGGCGCGGCGTCCCACCTCCTGCCCGGCTGTGCTCTGACGGACGTAGTTCCCGAACAGGATCTCGATGGCGTCGGCCAGCCGGATGGGGTCATCGGACGCGCCGGCCAGCAGCTCTCGCCCGTGGTCCTTGTGCTGCCGCCAGTTGAGCGCATCGATGACGCCCACGTTCCGGGACAGCGCCTGCACCAGCGTGTCCATGGCCTCGTCCCGACGTCCGAGTCGCGCCAGGGCCATGATCAGCTCGGCGAGGTCGCGCGTCAGATGCACCGAGCCCTGGCTATCGTTGAGCGCGGTGCGCAGCTCGTCCACGCCTTCGGTGTCCATGTGCGAGCGCAGGTACAGGTGGGCCAGGCGGCTGTGCGTCGGGCCGTGACGTGGGGCGCGCTCGCGCAGGGTCAGCAGCACGTCGCGTGCAGCGTCGGTTCCGCCCCCGGTGCCCTCGAGCCAACGCGAGAGCAATGCGTACGCCGGCTCGAGATCCGCGTCGAGTTCGATGGCGGCGCGGGCGTGAGCGCGGGCGTTGTCCCAGAGCGTGTGGTTGTCGCTACGCTGTCCGGCCTGATACGCCGCGATCTCAGCGCGCTCGAGGTGCGTGCTGGCGAGGGTGGGCAGCAAGCCCCACGCAGCCACCGGCCAGAGCACCAGCCCGGCCACGATCAGGGCCGGCCCCGGGGCCAGGCGGGCGCCTCCCGAGCGCGTCCACAGCGCCGCCACCAAGCCGGTCATGAGGAAGATCGGCTCGGGTACAACGGAGTCCAGCGCCAGTCCCACGTCGAGCAGGTTGGCGGCTATCAGGGCCAGCAGGCCCGCTGCCAGGACGACCTGCAACGTACGCGCTCGTCCGTCGGGGGGCGGAGCCAGCAGGCCGGCCAGCAGCGCGCCGAGCCAGGTCAGGAACAGGGCCAAGGCGGCCCAGCCTCCCGACTGCGCCAGGTACAGCAGCACGTTGTGCGGATGGGGCGACTCGGGTGCGTTGAAGAAGCGACTGCCCGGAGCGAAGCGTTCCACGGACAGGAAGGTGCGCGGGCCGATGCCCAGCCAGGGATTCTGCGTGACCAACGTCAGGCTGTTGCGCCACGCGTCCAGCCGGTAGTCCAACGACTTCTCAAAGCGTCCGATGCCGGCCGTCCATTGGTCGGGCAGCAGGGTCGAGCCCACCAGGGCCGCGATGCCCAGGCCGAGCACCGGCGCGGCCAGGACCAGCGTGGCCAGCAGTCGCGGGCGGCGGTCGCCACCCAACCGCAGCAGCACCAGCAGCGCCGGAACTCCCAGCACGCCCAGCACCAGCAGCGCCAGGCCGGCGCGCGAATCTGTGTGCCAGGTGGACGCGGCGAGCAGCGCCGCCGCGAGCAGAGCCAGCGGCCGTCCCCGACGCCCGCTCACGGCCAGGCCCAAGGCCAGCACGGCGTGGTACGCAAAGCACGGCGCCAGGAAGTTGGGGTGCTGCCGGAACAGCGTCAGGCGTGTGTCGCGAGCGGATTCCCAGCTGATCTGGTCGGTCAGGTATGCCGTGAGGACTACGCCGCACAGGGCCAGCAGTGTCGCGGAGGCCACCGGCATGGCCAGCAGCAGGCGCCAGTCGGCGCCGCTCCGGGGGCGCGCGGCCAGGGCCAGCAGCAGCGCGGTCCAGGCGGCGATCCAGGGTACGGCGGGGGCTGCCTGCAAGCGGTCGGGGCCGACGTGCGCGGTCAGCAACAGCAGCCCCAGAGTGAGTCCGGCCAGCACCAAGACGCGCGCGCGCGGCAACCGCCCGCCGGCGGCTTCGAGCGCCATCAGCAAGGCCACGCCGGCCAGGCACAGGGCCGCGGGCCCTTCGACCAGGAACAGGGCCCCGCTGAGGGGCATGAACAGCAGCGCGAGCACCAGGGCTCGATCGGCCAGATCGAGGCGGCCGCGGCCCAGCGTCAGCAGCACGGGCCCGGCGAAGGCCGCCAGCAGCGGGACCCAGGCGAAGATCGGCGCGACCTCCTCGCGCAGGACACGGATGGAGGTGTAAGGCGTGATGTGCGAGGCCGCCAAGGTGGCCAGGGCAGTGACGATCAATGCCAGCCCGTGGTCGTCAAGCGAGAGCGGCCCCCCGCGACGCCGGCCCAGGCGCGCCGCCAGCAAGAGGCCCAGGGCGTGGACCGCCAGCAGCGGGGGCAGGCACCAGATCAGGCGCCGATCCAAGGTGACGGCGTTGACCGAGTGGGCGTACGCGGCGCCCCAGAGTACGGCGACGGTGGCCCAGAGAAGCAGTGATCTGGCCAGCCGGAGGGCAATCATCGTCCGGGAGCCTAGCGTGCCCAGCGGGCAGACGGAGCGCATGCTCGCCCCAAAAAAAGTGATCGGGCCGGCTCCTCGATGGGAGCCGACCCGATCCTCCTCCCTACAATCCTGAACGCGGGCGCCGGGCCCGATCCCGGCAGTTCCGCAGGATTGAGCATCCGAAAAATCCTCGGCGATAAACCTATAGCGAGCGGCGTGCCAAACGGGATGGGATTTCCCATGAATACCTCAAGTTGTTGATGCTCAAGGCTTTACGCTCAGTCCCTCGCGCGATGGGGCCAGCGGCGCGCGAGCGACGGATGCCCTCGAGGACATACGAACACATGGCTAACATCTCTAAGTCGTTTGCAGGTGCTTGGTTATGAGTGTGGCGCTGAGGGCATGCTGCTGGCTGGCTGTGTGCGCCCTGGGGGGCATGGTGGGGGCCTGCGCGCGGCTCGCACCGGTGGTGGTGGGTCCGCAGGACCAGATCATCGACCAGATCTGGCTGGGACTGCAGCGCGGTGATGCGGCGGCCGTGCGGTCCGGGATCGAGCTGCTGGACCCGGGCGAGTTCGCCGAGCGGGCGCGCTGGGACCTGATGGCCTTGGAGCAGGGGCGCGCCGCGGCCCTGGTGCGGAGCCTCGAGCAGGGCAGCTGGCTGTCCACGCGCTATCGCGCCAGCCGCGAGCAGGCGCTCGCTGACCTGCAGGCCGCCTCGGACGCAGAGTCCCTGGGCCCGGTGGCCTGGCTGGAGCTGGCCCGACGCTCGGCCAGTGGAACCCGGCGTCGGTCGGTGGCGTCGCGCGTGCTGGCTGAGCAGCCCGGCGGGGCCGAAGCCCTGGCCGTCACGGGCGAGAGCTGGTTGGCTGAGCGTCGCCTCGACGAGCTTCAGGTCCTGCTCGAGCCGGACGAGGACCGCAGCGCGCGACTGCGCTGGCTGGGACGACGCAGCGACGCGGCGTCCGGGCGCCTGCACGCGGTGGTGAGTGGACTCACCGACGACCTGGAGGCGGGCCTGGCCGTGCCGGAGGGGCTGCAGCTGCTGGGGCGGCTGGTGACGGCCCTGCCGGACGAGCAGTCCGAGCGTCGCCTGGTCCGGGCCCTGGCCGCCGATCGCGGCCAGGGCGCGCGCTGGCGACGGGCACGAGATGATCTGGCGGGCCGCTTGGCCGAGCGTCGCGGCGAGGTCTCGCTGGCCATAGCCGGCATGGACGCCTCGCGACCGCTGGGCGCCGACGACGTGGGCCGGCGCCGACGCCTGCTCGGTCGGCTGGGGGCCGACCCCACGGGCCCCACGCCCGAGCTGCGCGTGGACGCGGACGCCGCGCGCCTGGGTGCCCCTGAACTGAAGCGCCTGCGGCTCGCACGCGAGTGGTCCCTGGCGGCGCGCCAGAGCTACCAGGACGTTTCAGCCGACGGGGCGCTCTCACTGGACGAGTTCGTCGCGGCGCTGGACAGCGCCGCCGCCCCGCTGGGCGAGGTACCCAGCCTGGCCGCGCTCCCGCGTCGCTCGTTCGGGCTCTTTGGCGAGATGCTCGACACCGCGCCGCTACGCGAGCGCTTGCCTGGCGCGTTCATCATCGGCGGCAAGGGTCTTGGCATGGCGCCGGAGCTGACCTGGTACGACCTCATGTCGCGCGAGCGCGTGCCCGACGAGCGCGCGGCGGACGAGGCCTACGATCTGTGCCTGGTTCGCAGCCTGCGCGTGCCCGGGCAGGCCGCCGCGGCGGGCGCGCGCTTCACGGGAGCGGGCCTGGTTGACGTGGTGTTTCTCGACCTGGACGAGCTGGCTCGCACGGCGCTCCTCGACCAGTCGCTGCGCCAGCTCCCGGAGCTGGGCCCGCTGCCCGCGCAGGATCGGCTGCAACGCCGTTCGCTCTCCGAGCCGCTGGACCAGGCTCAACGTCTCACGCTGCTGGCGGTGGAGGACGCAGCCGGCGCCTACGAGCAGCATCTGCTCCAGAGTCTCTCGCTGCACGAGGCTCAGCACATCGCGGACGCCGGCCGTTTTCTGGAGCGCAACATCTTCGGCAAGTTGAGCGACCTGATCGGCGCGGGGTTGCTGCCAGGCAACGTGCGCGCCGAGTTGGAGCGACGCGCGCAGCTGGCGGCGCTGCAGGGGGCCGACGATCCGCGCATCCCCCTGGCGGACATGCTGGCCATGATCCCGCTGGAGGGCGCGCTGGCCAGCAGTGAACACGCGCGCGGATACGCCGAGCTGCTGGGGCAGCTGATCGCGGTGCTCGACGGCGAGCGCTGGGAAGGCGCCGTACCTCTGGAGCAGCTCGGCCTGTCGCGCCAACACGTGCTGGTGCAACAGCTGCACCTGCTCGACAAGTCGACCCTACGGGCTCTGGCCGTGGCACTCCCGCTGGACTGAGCGCGGCGTCGGGACGGGGCGCTGAACAGCAGACCGGCGCGGCGTCGCGCGCAGCGTGCGTGCTTGGCGCTACACGGCGCCCTGTTGCAGCACGACGACCTTGACCGTGCGCAGGATGATGGCGATGTCGAGCGCAAGGCTGCGGTGCTTCACGTAGTACAAATCGAGCTGCAGTTTGATGAAGGCGTCGTCCGTGGTGTTGCCGTAGCTGTGGTTGATCTGGGCCCAGCCCGTGACGCCCGGCTTGACCAGGTGGCGGCGGCCGTAGTGCGGGATCTGCTTGGTCAGTTCGTCCACGAAGAAGGGCCGCTCCGGCCGCGGGCCCACCAGGCTCATGTCGTTGCGCAGCACGGCCCAGAGCTGGGGGATCTCGTCGACGCGGAGCTTACGCAGCCAGCGACCCACGCGCGTGATGCGATTGTCGTTGGCCTGGGCCCAGACCGGCCCCGTTCCGACCTCCGCGTCGGCCCGCATCGAGCGGAACTTGGACACCCGGAAGCTGCGGCCGTTGAGTCCCATGCGCTCCTGGCTGTAGAAGATGGGTCCCCTGGACTCGAGCTTGATGGCCAGGGCTGCGGCCAGCATCAACGGCAGCGCGAGGGCCAGGCCGATGCCGGCGCAGAACACATCGGTCAAGCGGCTGGCGACGCGATACGCCAGCCCGGGTCCGGCGGTCGAGAGAAACAGGTCGGGGCTGGCGATGGCGGCGGGAGACACGCGCCCGGTGATGCGTTCATAGAACGCGCTGGCGCTGCTGATGCGGGCTCCGGCCAGGCGCAGGCGCAGCATGGCGTCGTTGGCCGGCACGGCGTCCACGCTGATGACCACCCGCTGGATGTCGTGGTCTCGCACGACCGCTTCGGCGCCATCAGGAGCCCCGAGCACCCGGCGGCCCAGGCTCTGCTCGCCCTGCTCATCCAGGAAGCCCACTAGCTCGATGCCGGGGTCGCGTCGCCGGCGGGCCTCCTCGACGATCAGGTCGGCCATGGGGCCGCGGCCCACCAGGAGCACGCGCTCCGCCAGGCCTGCGCCATGGATCCAGCGCGGCCAGCGCATGCGGAACGTGTAGCCGCTCAGGAACGCGATCCCGCAGCCGGCCACGATCAGAAAGGGGTGGATCTGAAGTCGCAGGAACAGCCCGTCCAACTCCATGGCGCGGTCGACCACGCCCATGCCGTAGTGCAGCAGGGGCAGCGCCACCAGCACCAGGATGATGGCCTCCACCAGGCGCACGACCACCGTCTCGGGGCGCACGATGATCGACCAGCTGTACAGGTCGCGGAAGCCGAAGGCCATCTGCAGCACCAACACGAACAGCAGCGAACGGAGCAGGATGAACCCGGGCTCGGTGGGGCCCAGCTCCGGCAGCGACGCCGGGTTGCTCACCAACAGGCTCAACAACAGCGCGCGCATGTGCGTCACCGGCGTGATCACCGCCAGCAGCAGCAGTGTCTCGGCGCAGGCAAACGTGAGTTGGGAGGTCCTGGCTCTCATGGGTCGTGGTGGGGCCTGAGGCTCGTCAGCGCAGCGCGGCCATGAGCGCTTCGATGGCGTCGGGGTCGCTGGGGATTCCTGCGGAGAGCTTCACGATGCCAGCGCTGGTCATGAGGTAGTCGTCTTCGATGCGGACTCCGAGTTCCTCATCGGCCAGATACAGCCCGGGCTCGATGGTGAACAGCGTGTTTTCCACGATCGGGACCTGGATGCTGCCGTGTGCGCTCAGGTCGCTCACGTCATGCACGTCCAGCCCGATCCAGTGGCCCACCGAGTGCTTGAAGTGCTGGCGCAGGCCCGCCTCGGTGAAGACATCGGCGGCGGCCTGGTGCAGTTCGGACATGGTCACGCCCGGTACAGCGATGGCCTCGGCGGCGCGTTGGGCCTCCAGCACCAGCTCGTAGATCTCGCGCTGCCGCGGGGAGAAGCGCCCGCTGAGCGGGATGGTGCGGGTGACATCGGCGCAGTAGCCGCGGTATTCGGCGCCCACGTCCATGAGCAGCAGCTCGCCGGGGCGGGAGCGCCGGCGGTTGGCCTGGTAGTGCAGCGCCGTCGTGCTGGGGCCCGTGCCGCAGATCGACGGGAACCCGGGGCGTTCGCTGCCCAGGCGCAGGTACGTGCCGTCAATGGCGGCCTGGGCCTGGTACTCCCACATGCCCTCGCGCGCCACGCTGTAGGCCTGGTGCAGGGCGGCCACGGTGATGTCGATGGCGTTGGTGAGGCAATCGATCTCGTAGCTCGACTTCACCAGCCGCGAGGCGCTGAGCGCGGCGCGCAGGGCGCCGCTGTCATCGACGTGCAGGCCGCTGGTCGTGGGGGCCGCGTCGGGGTCGAGCAGATACAGCGTGCCGCCGCCCAGGGCGGACAGGGCCGCGCCCCAGGTGTTGCCGTCCTCGCCGCTGGGCAGGGGCGCCGTACGTGCAAAACCGGTGGCCCGTTCGGCCTCGGCTCCGGGGGCGGGCCGGCTCCCGTTCCAGATCTCCCAGCGCGCGCTGTAGGGCGGCAGCCAGAGCAGCTCGTCGCTGCGCTGCCCGTGCTCGTCGATCACGATGGCCAGGGCGATGTCGGCCACCGCCAGGTTCGAGAGGTACCAGACGTCGTCCTGTTGATAGAAGCGCTGCTCGACCGCCTCGGCGCCGCGCAGGAAGATCACACCGGGGCCGGGCAGGCGCTGAGCCAGGGCCGCTCGACGCTGGTCGCATTCGGCCACCGGGTCGCCGCGCGGCGCAGAGGGCAGCGGGCCCACCACCTGTGCTTGGTGGTCCCACTTCAGATCGCCGGCGGCCACGCGGGTGGGCAGCCCGCAGGCGCTCAGCGTGATCAGGCACGCCAGCAGCAGCGCAGGCAGGCCGGCTCGCAGCCTCGTGTGCAGTCGTTCGGGCTCGTGCGCCCGCTCGCCCGCGCGCCGGCGACGGAGTGCGTCGGTGTGGGGCCGAGCGTTGTGCCCGGCCTTGTTGAGCACACGCTGTGAGGTCTCATGGGTCGCCACGGTGATACTCCGGCAGGTGGGCAAACGGATCCTCGATGATCTCGGTGGCCACGGGGCGGCCCTGGCCGTCCAGGCCCACAGCCACCACCACGAAGCGCCAGTCCTGGCGGCTGTCGTGTCGCGCCAGCCAGGCCCGGGCGCCGCGCATGAGGTGTCGCAGCTTGCGCCCGTCGATGCTGGCGGAGGGTTCGACGCTGCCGGGGCCGCGCGCGCGAACCTCCACGAACACCAAGCTCTCGTCGTCGCGGCAGACCACGTCGAGCTCAGCGCCGGTGACGCGGAAGTTGGTCTCAATGACACGGAACCCCGCTGCAGTCAGCGCGTCCTGCGCGGCGGCCTCGGCCGCGCGACCCCGGTCGTGAGAGCGGCTCAACTCGACGCTCAGCCCTTGGCCTCGTCGCCCTTGTCGAGCACCGAGGAGATGGCGGAGCGCAGCACCTTCACGCGCGTGGGACCGTCGTCGAACTTGAGCACGACATCGCTCTCGCCCAGGGCCGCCACGGTGGCGAACATGCCGCCGCTGGTGAGCACGCGATCGTTCTTCTTGAGCGCGTCGATCATGGCCTCCTTTTTCTTCTTGGCCTTGCGCTCGGGCAGGATGGCCACGAACCAGAAGATGGCCAGGATGCCGGCCATGATCACGAACATGTTGGGGCCAGCGGAGGTCTCGTCCCCCTCCGCGAGGGCGAGGCACAGCGATTGGGCAAGGAGTACGGACATGGCGCTCGGGTCAGGTGAGGTGGGCGCGCCGCCGAGCGGCACGATCGGGCATGATAGGGACTCGACCCGAACGTCACCACGCCCCTCCGACGCCGCCGTGCCCGCTCTCGCCCAGGACAGCCGCTCGCACTCCGCTCAGCCCCCCCGGCGTCGCCATCTGGTGGCCCTCAGCGGCGGCGTGGACTCGGCAGTGGCGGCGGGCCTGTTGGCCGAGGCCGGGGAGCTGCTGGTGGCGGTCTTCATGCGCAACGGCGTCTCGGGCCACGGCGCCGCCAAGAGCTGCTGCTCGCTGTCCGACGCCCGTGACGCCCGGGCGGCCGCCGAGCGCCTGGGGCTGCCCTTCTACGCGCTCGACCTGGAGCGCCCCTTCTCGCGGCTGATCGACGCCTTCGCCGAGGACTACGCCGCGGGGCTGACGCCCAACCCGTGCGTACTCTGCAACAACGAGCTCAAGTTCGGCGAGCTCATGCAGCTGGCGGACGAGCTGGGCTGCCACGACGTGATCACCGGCCACTACGCCCGGCTCGACGAGGGGCAGCTGCGCCGGGCTGTCGATCCGCACAAGGACCAGAGCTACTTGCTGCACGGCCTGACGCCTGCGCAGCGCGCGCGGGCTCGCTTCCCCCTGGGGCGGCTCACCAAGACCGAGGTGCGCGGCCACGCCCGACGCCTGGGCTTGGCCCTGGCCGACAAGCCGGACTCAGCCGACATCTGCTTCGTACCGGGGGGCGACTACCGCGCCGTGGTGCGCGAGCGGCTCGGACACCTGGGCAGGGCCGGGGTGCTGGTGGACGAGCGCGGCGCCGAGCTGACTCAGCACGCGGGCGTGGGCGGATTCACCGTGGGGCAGCGTCGTGGACTGGGCGTGGCGCTCGGGCAGCCGGCTTACGTGCACGCCATTGATCCCGAGAGCGGCCGCGTCAGCGTGGGGCCGAGCGAGGCCCTGGAGTGCAAGAGCTGCCGCGTCACCGGGCTCTGCTGGCATGAACAGCCCAGCGACGGCGAGCGCCTGTACGTCCAGCTGCGCCACCAGCACCAGCCCCAGGCCTGTCGCATCGTGAGCGAGGGGCCCGCCGCGCTGCGGCTGGACTTTGAGCGACCCAGCCGCGACGTGACGCCGGGGCAGTACGCCGTCTTCTACCGCGCAGACTTGGTGCTGGGCGGCGGCCGCATCGCGCGCGAGCGCCCGCCGGGCTCGCGACCTGAGGAGCAGCCATGAAGCCTGCCAAGCCGGGAGAGACCGAAGCCGGGCGTGTCCGCTTCTGCGCGGCCTGCGGAGAGGCGGTGGCCTTTGACCGACGCTCATGCCCGTCGTGCGGTCACCACGAGCCCCTGGCCCGCGCCATGCAGGCCGGCCCGCTGCAGCCCTGTCCGCTGTGTGGCAGGCCGGTGCCGGGCGAGCTGATTTTCTGTCCTGAGTGTGGTCATGAGCGCGGCCTGGCCTCCGAGCCGGCCCTGCTCCAGGACGCTGAACGTCACGGCCCCGCGGACGTGCGCTGGCTGAGCGCGCTGGTGCTGGGCCTGACGCTGGCGGGGCCTGTGGCTCTGGCCGCGGCCGCCGCCTACATGCTGCTCTGAGTGGGCGCGGCGCCCTCGGACCCCGGCCCCGCGGCGGCGATGGCGTCCTGGATCAAGCCGAAGCGCGGGTTGTTGCGCAGGCCCGCCAGGTCGGCGTCGGCCTCCATGTGGGCAAAGTCCCGATAGCCCTGGTCGATGGCGGCCAGCAGCTCGGCGCAGGCGCCGTCGAGGTCGCCGGTGAGCGTGAGCGAGCAGGCCAGGTTGTAGCGGAACACAGGCTCGTGGGGCTGGGCGGCCACCAGGCGGCGGTCCACCTCCAGGCCCTGCCGGTGACGCCCCAGGCGCGAGTAGGCCTGCCCCAGGGCCACCAGCGCTCGCAGGTCGTCGGGCCGCTGAGCGCAGACGAGCTCCAGCACGCCGACGTCAAAATCCAGGTTGGCGCGCCGCAGCCGCCACGCAAGGCGGCGCTGACCGCTGGCGTCGGGTGTGGATCGGGTCGTCATGCAGGCCATCCGATGTACGTCAAGATAGGGAGTGGAGGTCCCGTCGCGTTACAGTCGCCGGCGGTGGGGCCTCCGAGGCATGGCCCGTCCGCTCAGCAATGGAGAACCGTAGAGTCTACCAGTCAGAGGCGGCGCCGTGCACCGCCCTCCGGCAGACCCAGGATCCCGACGATGAAGATCTACTTCTGCGACGGTTGCAATGAGTCCATTCCGCTGGCGGATATCCAGTCGGGCGTGGTCACCACCATCAAGGGCAAGCTGTTCTGCCGGATCTGTATCCCGGCTGGTGCCCTGGCCGGACCCACGGCATCGACACGGACACCCAGGCCGCGCGCGGCCCGGGGGCATCCGCTGCTGATGTTGCTGGTGCTGCTGTTGCTGGTCTGGACCGCGTGGCGCGACCAGGAACTCCTGGGGCTGAGCCAGAGCTCGTCGGGGGAGCTCGCGGAGCCCAGCGTCGATCCGAACGAAGAGGCGCGGCGCCGGCTCATGTTGCTCGAGTCGGAGCTGTACGCCCTGTCTCAGCAGATCGAGATCCAGTCCCTCGAGTTGGCCGGCGTGTCGGCGGCCTTTGAAGCGCAACGCGCCGAGGATGCCGACCGCGACAAGGCCCTTGGCGCTCAGGGTGACGAGCTGGCGCGGTTGGCCGTGGCGCAGCAGGTGGCGGGGCAGCTCGTGGAGCGTGTGCAGATCAACGCCAACTCGGCGGCCACGCTGGAGCTGCGCGTGGATGCCCTCAGCCAGGCGGTCGCGGCGCACGAAGCCGATCTC
>Ga0164313_10000028_pt1 | contig 79784 bp, 55 predicted proteins | sample GuaBasSedimGuay4_FD_113735 | JGI IMG/M metagenome (GOLD analysis project Ga0164313, IMG submission 113735) | Subseafloor sediment microbial communities from Guaymas Basin, Gulf of California, Mexico - Guay4, Core 4569-4, 0-3 cm | ecosystem: Environmental > Aquatic > Marine > Hydrothermal vents...
GTCCATCAGCTCGCCCAGCTCGGGCGGCAGGGTCACGCCGTCGCGCTCCAGCAGAGCGCTGATGGAGCCGGGGTCGCCCTTGAACAGCAGCACGTCGTTGGCGCGGATGAACTGCCCGCGCGGGTCGGCGATGAGCGGCGCAAAGATCACCTCGCCGCCGCGGATGATCATCAGCGGCGTGACGCCGCCGGACTTGTCCAGCAGCTCCTTGTAGGTGCGGCCCACCAGGGGCGAGTCCTCGGGAAACAGCACCTCGGTGACGAACTCGCGGATGCGCCCCGACTGCACCGTGGTGGAGACCGAGGCGCGCTGCGGCAGCAGCCGGTGGCCCACCAGCGCCAGGTACACGAAGCCCGCAGAGGCGAACACCAGCCCCGGGATGGTGAAGTCGAACATGCCGATCTGCATCTGGGCGTGCACCTCGGCCTGCTGCGCCACCAGCAGGTTGGTGCTGGTGCCCACCAGCGTGCAGGTGCCGCCCAGGATGGACGCGTAGCTCATGGGCAGCAGCAGCTTGGACGGCGACAGATCCAGGCTGGAGGCCACGCCCAGCACGATCGGCAGGAAGATGACCACCACCGGCGTGTTGTTCACGAAGGCCGAGGAGATGGCCACGGTGACCATCAGCAGCAGCACGACGCGCATGCGCGCGCCGCCGGACAGGGCCAGCATGGCGGCGCGCAGCCGGTCGAGCACGCCGGTGCGGATCAGCGCCGCCGAGAGGGCGAACATGGCGGCGATGGTGATCAGCGCCTCGTTGGCGAAGCCGGCGTAGGCTTCGCTGGGCTGCAGCACGCCCGAGAGCACCAGCGCCGCGATCAGCGACAGGCCCACCAGGTCCACCGACACGACCTCGGTGATGAACAGCACCACGGAGCCCGCCACCAGGGCCAGCACGAAGATCTGGTCGGGGCTCACAGGGCGGTTGCTGCCGCAGGGCTGCGTCGGTCCGGGGCAGCCGTGGCGTCGCCGCCGGCGCCGCGAGCGCTGACGCCGTCGCGGCCGCTGCCTAGGCACACGCAGACCCGGTCGTGGAGCGTGTGCGCCAGGACCGCGGGCCGCACCTCGTCCCGAGGCTCGAGTTCGCCGTCGCAGCAGATCGTCGTCATCGGGGCCTGACTCCCGCAGGGGCGCGCATTCTAGCCTGGGGAGGGCCCGGTTTCGGTGCCTCGTGGCGCGGCGCCCGCGGGCCTCGTCGCCAGCGCCGTCAGGGCCAGCGCCGCGGCGCCGCTGCGGAGCCGCGCTCGACCAACGCTTGAGCATTGGCCAGAGTATCGTCTCCCCCGGCACCCATGAGACGTTCCATGGCTACACCCAGCGTACATGTCCTGCTGCTGGCCGCCGTCTGTGCGGCCGCCGTCGCTTGCGGAGACGACACCCCGGCACCGCTCAGCGCGACGCCCAGCTCCCCCGTGCTGGTCATCGGCGTGGACGGCCTGGAGTGGAGCGTGCTGCACCCGCTGCTGGCCGACGGTCGCTGCCCCAACCTGGAGGCGCTCATGCAGCGCGGCTCCTACGGCTCGCTGGCCACCTTCATCCCCACCTGGAGCCCGGTGATCTGGACCACCATCGCCACGGGTAAGACGATGAAGCAGCACGGCATCACCAACTTCGTCGATCCGCAGGGGCGCGAGTTCACCAGCGCGCGCCGGGCCGGGCGGGCGCTCTGGAACGTGGCCGACGCCTACGGCCTCACCAGCAACGTCTTCGGCTGGTGGATCACCTGGCCGGTGGAGCCCATCGCCGGGGTCATGGTCTCGGCCACCTCGGCCGCGGCCATGATCGACAAGAACTGGAAGCCCGCGCTGATGGAGGGGCTGTCGGACCAGGTGCACCCGCCGGAGCTCGAAGAGCGCGTGATGGCTGTGGCGCGCCGGGCGGGCAAGCGCGAGCACGTCATGGCCCTGGCGCGTGAGCGGGTCTTTGGCCCCCTGCCCACCGAAGCCATGGACGACATCGAGCGCAAGCTGGTGCAACAGACCCTGTGGTCGATCCAATCGGACGAGACCTACCGGCAGGTGGCCCTGGAGCTGCTGCCCGATCACCCGGCCGACCTGAGCATGATCTACTTCGGCGGGCCCGACGTGGCCGGGCACCGCTTCTGGCGCCAGATGGACCCCACCGGCTTCGAGTGGTCCGGCTCCAGCCCCGAGGTGGACGAGGCCCTGTCCCACGCCATCACCAACTACTACGTCTGGGTGGATGAGATGATCGGGGAGCTGCTGGCCGCCGTGGACCCGGCCACCAACGTGATCGTGTTGAGTGATCACGGCATGCACGCCGTGGCCCAGGCCGCGCCCGTGCCCACCGGCACCAGCGGCAACCACCAGGACGGGGCGCCCGGCGTGATCGTGGCGGCGGGCCCGAGCATCGCGCAGCAAGGCGGCGTGGCGCGCTTCCTCAAGAGCGGGCACGTGAGCCCCCTGGGCGCGGTGACGGACGTGGCGCCCACGGTCATGGGGCTGCTGGGCATCCCTCCGGCGCGCGACATGGCCGGCCGCGCCAACAAGCTGCTGCTGACCGCCGAGGCGCGGCAGGCCATCGCCGCCCTGGGCATGGTGGCCAGCCACGACGACGGCTTCCGCGAGCCGCGCATGGTGGAGGTCCCGGCCGAGAAGGAGGCCGAGTTCATCCAGCGCATGAAGGAGCTGGGATACATGCAGGGCATGGACCAGGGGCCCAGCGACTCGGTGCCGGTCAACCCCGAGACCTACGTGCCCGACACCGGCGGCGGCACGGACGGCGCCGCGGCGGGGGGCTGAGCCCACGGCGCTCCCGGGCCGCTTGGATCGCCCCCCGGCTCTCGGCTATGGTTCTCGACGTCCGTGTCCCGGACCCGAGACCGACCTCCGAACCGAGCGCCCGACCATGACCCACCGTGACGACGTCTTCGCCGCCGACTGCGACAAGGACGAGAAGAAGGAGGACGCCGGCGCCGGCATGATCGGCAAGCGTCTGTACGACGAGCGCATCGTCATGGTCACCAAGCCGGTGGACCGCGACCTGATGACGGCGGTCACGGCCCAGCTGCTGGCCTTGGCCCTCGAGGACGGCAAGAAGCCCATCACCATGTATGTGAACTGCCCCGGCGGCGACGCCGATTCGGGCTTCGGCATCTACGACATGATGCGCTGGGTGGACTGCCCCATCACCACCGTCTGCGCCGGGCTGGCGGCCTCCGCGGCCATCGTGATCTTCCTGGGCGGCGACGACGGCCGGCGCTTCACCCTGCCCCACAGCCGCTTCCTGATCCACCAGCCCAGCACGGGCGCCCAGGGTCAGGCCTCCGATCTCGAGATCACGGCCAACGAGATCATCAAGACGCGCGACAAGTACAATCTGATCATCGAGCAGCACACCGGTCGAGCGTCCAAGCAGATCGTGAAGGACGCGCACCGCGACTTCTGGCTCAGCGCACAAGAGGCGGTGGACTACGGCCTGGCCAGCAAGATCGTGTCGAGCGCCGGAGAGATCTGAGGCCGACCGCGGCGCGTGGGGTACCCGCTGGCAGGGCGCCGGTGAGAGCAGCGGCAGGCCCTCGCCGGGCCCCGGCCAGCCCTCGCCGGGCGCTCTCAGCCCTCGTCGGGCTCGTGCTCGAAGCCGCGCCAGGCCTGCACCACGTCGCGCAGGCGCTCCAGCTCCCGGATCTGCTGGAAAGTGGCGCCCTGGAACGGCGGCTGCTGCTCCACCAGGTCGCGCAGGGCGTTGATGGCGGCCCGCTGCACCAGGTTGTGGTGGTCTTCGAGCGCGCGCGCGATGCCGCGCACGGCGGCCTCGTCGCCCAGGTGATGCAGCAGCTCGATGGCGGCGAGGCGCACGGCGGCGGCGCCGGCCGGGTCGTCCTGCTCCATGCGCGGGTCGATCTTCAGGCGCGCCACCAGGCCGGCGTGGCTGCCCTCGTCGGTCAGGCCCGTGATGGCGTCGAGGATGGGCTGCTTCCAGCGCAGGGCGGGGTCGGGCTCGCTGCTGCGCTTACTGCGCCGGGAGCTGCTGGTGGGCTCGCCGGCGCGGGTCTCGCTGGCCTCGCGGGCCAGCAGCCAGGTGTCGACCAGCCGGCCCAGGCCCTGCTCGCGGCCGTTGTGCGCCAGGCTCAGGGCGGCCAGGGTGGCCACGTCCTCGTCGCTGTCGTTGAGCAAATCGGGCAGCAGGTCGAGCTGCCGGGGGATGCCCAGCTTGCCCACAGCCTGGGCGCCAAAACGCCGCAGCACCACGCGCTCGGCCTGCAGTTGATCCTCCACCAGCAGCCGGTCGCGGGTGTCCACCAGCTCGACCAGGCACAGCTGCAGACCGGCCAGCATGCCCGCGTGGGTGGTGCTGGCGGCGTCCATCAGCTCGGGGATGGCGCCGCGGCCGAAGGCGATCACGTCCTGTTCGACCTCGGCGCGCTTCGTGGCGTTGCTGTTGCGCAGCTGCTTCACGGCCCGCAGCAGCTTCTGTCGCTGCATGGCTGTGAGCTCAGGCGGGTCCTCGGCGGGGGGCAGATCGGCCGTGGGAGCCTGCGCGGAGACGTGGGCGGCCAGCAGCAGCGCGCTCAGCGCCAGACGGACGTGGGTCGTGAGGGTGGATCCGGACAGTCGGACGCGGATCATGGGGCCAGCTCCTCTCAGCGGGTGGGGTCGTCCTGCCGGGGAGGACAGCACGTTGCACATGCCTCGGGAGTATAGGAACCGGCCATGATCGCCGCCGCACTGCTCGTGCTCGCCTTGCTCGTCTGGCTGCCCTTCGGGGCGGCGCTGGGGGAGCTGTTCGTTGAGCCGGGGGCCATGCTGGAGGCCGTGGCCAGTCCGCGCGTGCTGGGGCTGCTGGGGTCGACCGTGGCGCTGGGGCTGCTGGTGGCGCTGTGCTCCTGCCTGGTGGGGGTGCCGGTGGGGCGCCTGCTCGCGCGAACACGCGGTCCTCTGGCGGGGGCCCTGGCGCTGCTGCTGCCGCTGCCCCTGGTGCTGCCGCCCTGGATGACGGGCGTGGCCTGGACGCAGCTGCTGCCGCTCTCCGGCATCTGGGGCGCCACGTTCCTGCTGACGGCCTCGCTCTGGCCGCTGGTGGCGCTGTTCTCCCTGCGCGGATTCAACGCCGCGGGGCGGGCCGGCGACGTGGCGCGCTTGGCGCGGCCGCACGGGCGCGCCGCGTTCTTTGCCGTGGAGCTGCCCCTGGCCCTGCCGTCGGTCCTCTCGGGCGCGCTGCTGGTGTTCGTCTTTGCGGTGACGGACTTTGCGGTGGTGGACTTCCTGTCCTTTGCCGACCCCGAGCCGTTCGTGGTCCTGGCCAGCGAGATCTTCCAGCGCTGGGCCCGGCTGGAGAGCAGCGCCGGGGCGGCGGCCGTGTCGCTGGCCGCGGTGCTGCCCTGCCTGCTGGCGCTGGGCGGCGTGCTCTGGATTGAGCGCCGGCACGAGGGTCGCTTCGCTGGAGTGAGCTTGCCGGGCCGCGCCGCGCCGAAGCCGAGCGCCAGCGGCCGCGCGGGGCTTGTGCTGGTGTTGCTCGTGGTGTTGCTGCCGCCCGGGGTGCTGGGCCGCTGGGCCCTGGGCGCCGAGGCGCCGCTCGACACGCTGCTGGCCGCGCGCGACGCGGCCCTGTCCTCGTTGGCCGCCGCGCTGGCCGCCGGGGCGCTGGTGGCCGTGGCCGGGGTGCTCGTCGCCAGAGCCACGCTGCGCGCCCGCCCAGGCCTGGGCTCGCTGCTGTTGGGAGGCGCGCTGCTGCCCCTGGCCGCGCCCGGGGTGATGTTTGCAGTGGGCGAGATCCGGGCCTGGAATCACCCCGCCAACCCTCTGGCCGAGCTGGTCTACACCTCGCCGTTGCTGTTGGTGCTGGCCCTGGCGGGGCGCTACCTGCCCCTGGGAGTGCTGGCGGCGCGGGCCCTGCTGGTGCGCCTGGACGAGGGGCCGCTGGCTGCCGCGCGCCTGTCGGGGCGCCCGCCCTGGCGCGTGGCCGTGTCGGTGCTGCTGCCCATGCTGTGGCCCGCCGTGGCGCTGGCGTTCATGCTCGGGTATCTGATGGGCATGCGCGAACTCGACATGATCGTGCTGGTGCCGGCGGGCTCTGCCACCCTGGCGCACCGCATCTTCTCCATGGTGCACATCGCGTCGGATGACCTGACCGCGGTGCTGTGCCTGGCGCTGCTGGCCCTGTCCCTGGTGCCCGCCCTGGCGGCCCGGTTGCTGGGGTTGCCCGGCCTGGGTTGCGGTCGCGAGGACCTGCGGAGATGATCGTGCCGCCCTCCTCCCGAAGCCACCCATGACACGCGGCCTACGCTCCATCGCCTTCGTCACCGAGCTGGTGCACCTGCCGGTGCGCCACAATCCAAAGAGCCTGCAGCGCATGCACTCGGCGCTGTTCGATCGCCCGGGCTGCAGCTACCGCGATTTCAAGCTGGTGCCCGGCGGCGCGCAGCTCTCCAACGCGGTGCCCGGCATGCCGGGGCAGCCCGTGAGCCTGGTGAACCTGGCCGCCGACCGGGTTCAGATCCGCGAGGAACAGACGGGCGTCAGCAAGGATGAGTTTGCCGAGCGCCTCACGGCCCTGGCGCAGTGCGCGCTGGAGACGCTGCCGGTGCAGCTCTTCATGGTGCAGCAGTTTGCCGTGCGCTCGGTGGTCAACCCGCAGGCCGGCGAGGACGCGCGGCAGTTCATGCTGCAGACGGTGGCCGGTTTCGACGAGGGGCTCATGTCGAGCTTTCCGTCCCTGCCCAGTCTGGTTGGCATGCGCTTCACGTTTCCGCCCAACGAGCAGGATCAGGCCGTCTACAACGTGCGCGTGGAGTCCTTCAGCCAGGACAACCGCAGCCTGTTCCTGGAGAACGTGGGCACCTTCGGGCGCCCGGTGAAGGCCGACGAGGTGTCCAAGCTGGCCGAGCGCTTCGGCGCCACGTACGCCTTCTTGCAGGATCACGTGATCAACTTCGTGGAGCAGTTCGACGGCGAGGAGGGCTGACGTGGCCGTGGCGCGCAGGCCGGCGCTGCTGCAACTGCTGCCCCTGCCCCGGGCGCTGCCCCTCGTGCTGGGCGCGCTGCTGAGCCTGGGCGTGGCCTGCGGCGACGCCGGGAGCGAGGCGCAAGCGCCCCCGCCGTCCGACGGTGAGCCGGCGTTCTTCGCCGGCGCCAACCTGGTGATCATCTCGATCGACACGCTGCGCGCGGACGACACCGGCTTCGTGGGCGGGGCCGCGGGCCTGACCGAGGCGCTCGACGCGCTGGCCGCGCGCTCGGTGGTCTTTACCCAGGCCCGCGCGTCCGCGCCCCAGACCGCTCCCAGTCACATGTCGCTGTTCACCGGTGTGGCGCCGTCGGTACACGGCGTGCAGAACGTGCAGCACGGCGTCGACCCTGAGACTGGCAAGAAGCGCCCCTTGATCGAGGCCGCGCCGCTGGAGATCCCCACGCTGGCAGAGGTGCTGCGAGCTGCGGGCTACGCCACCGTGGGGCTCACCGATGGCGGCAACCTCAACCCGCCCCACGGCTTCGGTCGCGGCTTCGACGAGTACACCTCCCGACTCACCGGCGCCGCGGCCCAGGTGGCGGACGGGCTGGAGCGCCTGGCGAGCCTGCGCGCGGCCGAGGGGCCGTCCTTCCTGTTCTTGCACACCTACCAAGTGCATTCACCCTACGTGGCGCCGCGCGAGTACCTCGAGCGCTGGGCGCCGGCGGGCTACGAAGGCCTCATGCGCGAGCGCGTGGAGCACGTGGCCGGCATGGGCTTCGGCCAGGCCTTCGGGGCCATGCGCACGGTCTACTGGCAGGACAAGCAGAGCTTCGGTTGGAACGAGGCCGCCTACCTGCACGGCGTCTACCGGGCCGGGATCGAACAGACCGACGACGCGCTGCTGCCCTTCTTGGACGCGCTGGAGCAGAGCGGCGCCATGGACGACTCCATCGTGGTGCTGCTCAGCGACCACGGCGAGGAGTTCTTCGAGCACGGGCAGTGGCAGCACGACCAGCTCTTCGAGGAGTGCCTGCGGGTGCCGCTGATGGTGCACCTGCCGGGGGACCTGGGCGCCGGGCGACGCATCGAGGTGCCGGTGTCGCTGCTGGACGTCATGCCCACGCTGCTGGAGCTGCTGGAACTGGAGCGCGACCCCGCGGGCGACGTGCGCGTGCCCATGCGCGGCGTGTCGTTTGCGCGCAGCCTGACGGAGGGCACCCCGCCGCGGGAGCGGCCGCTGTTCTCCGAGTACCGCGCCGACCGGCCGGGCAGTCCGCTTTACGACTGGCAGATCGCCATCCATCACCGGGGCGCCAAGTTCATCTACGACGAGTACCGCCAGAAGCACTGGTGGGGCGCTGGCAAGGCGCCCCGGAGCTGGCGCGACCACTGGCTGTTCGACCTCGACAGCGACGCCTTGGAGCGCGTCAATCTGGCGGCGGCCGGCGACCCGATGGTGGCCAGCTTCGAGCGGCAGCTGGCGGCCTACAAGCGCGAGCTGGAGGCCATGGCCTTCCTGGAGCGGCTCGACGCGGGCGAAGAGCTCGATCCCGATCAGCTTGAGCAGCTCATTCAGCTGGGGTACCTCGACCGCTAGCAGCCTTGGCGCAAGTCATTCCGCGCTCAGCTGAGCTCGAGCAGCGCCTCCACCGGGCGGCCCAGCACGGCGCGCCCGTCGACCCAGCCGATGGGGCGCTGGAGCAGCGTGGGGTGCTCGGCCATGAGCGCCATGAGCTCGGTCTCGCTCTCGTCGCCGCTGAGGCCGACCTGCTTGGCGTCGCGGGCGCGCAGGAGTTCGGAGGGCTGGGCGTCGAGGTCGCGGAACAGGCGCTTCAGCTCAGCCAGGCTGAGGGGCTCCTGGGTGTACTCGCGGTAGCTGAACTCGACACTCTCTGCCTTCAACAAGGCGACCGCCTTGGAGCAGGTGCCTCAGGTGCGCTTGCAGATCAGCGTGAGCATGGGCCGGGGCCTCCGTGGGTGAGCCGTCGCGCGGCGTGCGTCGGCGTGGAGCGTGCGAGCCGGGGCCGAGTACCGGGGCCGAGTACCGGGGCCGCAGGCTCGCCTCGCGGACGAGGGGCCACACAGCCTACACGGCGGTCTGCTCGGCTCCTGCGTTCCAGCTTGCAGGCGTGGTGAAGTAGCTGAGCTGTTTGCGTCGGCAGGTGCCCCGCTCGGGGTCGTAGGTCAGGCAGCCGTCGTGCGGGCGGCTGTAGACGTGCAGCGTGACGGTGCTCTCGCCACGCCCGGCGGGCTCGGGGTTGCGCAGGGCGTGGATGCCGCGCTGCTGATCCACCCAGACCACCTGGCCCGGCTCGCTCACCACGGCGTGACCGCTGCGTTCCAGCCGCACGCCGTACCCAACGCCGTCCTCGTCGATCTCCAGGTTGGTCAGCTCAGGCACGCGGCCGCCGCCCACGTGCGCCCAGGCGGTCTCCTCGAGGGCCCCGCGCAGCAGCCGCACCCAACCCAGCTGGCCGTTGTGGTTGTGCACCGGCGTGGCCTGCCCAGGCCGCCAACACAGGATCAGCACGTCGAACAGCTCGCAGCGGTGGATCAGATTGCGGGCGTAGGTGTCCTCGCGCCAGTGCACGAAGGGCTCCAGGCTGGACTCATCCAGCGGCGTCTGGCTCAGCAGCTCGGCCACGGTCTCGATCCGGACCTGCTCCGGGCCGAGGGCCTGCATGCGTGCGACGAGGGTCTGGATCGGGACGGGGGCGCTGGACATGACGGGACTCCGGGAATCTGACTGTCGCGTCACTATACCGTCAGGGCCGGGCCCTGGGTCCAGGCGCTGACGGTCCGCTGCTGTGCCCAGTCGCGACGGACTCGCGCTGCTGGGCACGACGGGCTCGCGCTGCTGGGCGCGGCGCTCGCACGGGGAGCCGGAGCAACGCGCCCGGGGGCGTAGGCGCCTCGGCGCGCCGCCGCTACGGCAGGAACTTGCCCGTGGCCTTGAGCTTGGCGGGCAGGTACTCGTCGATCACGTAGTTGAGACCCCACTTGGCCAGGGCCTGCTGCTCGGCGCGTTGCCCCATCTTGATCAGCTGCTTGAGGGCCTTGTTCCAGGGCTTGGACTGCTGGAAGAAGGGATCGTTCTTGAGGGCGTCCTTGGCGCGCTTCACGTCGACGTCGAGCAGCGGGTGGGTGGGCAGCTGGTAGTCGATGATGTCCTGGGGCGTCACGCCCAGGAAGCGCGCGCGCGGCACGCAGAAGAAGCGGTTGAGGTGCGCCGTGTTGCCCGAGCCCACCTTGAGCGTGCGGTAGATGTTGCTGATGCCGTAGGGGTCGCAGTCGACAAAGGCGTAGACCGGGATGTCCTTGTCCTCGGACAGGCGCCGGATGAAGCGCCGCGTGGCGCGGGTGGGCACGCCGCTCATGGACACGATGATGCAGTTGGCCGTGTCCCAGAAGCCGTGCATCTGCAGGCGCTGGAACATGCCGCCGGTCTCGATGGCCAGCACGAACTTGGCCTTGGTCTCGAAGCCCAGGTGCTCGACCGAGTGCGGGATGCTGTAGGCGCCGCTGCCAAACTTGGTGCAGTCGATGCGCAGCTCGTCGCCGCTGACGGGGTCCCGGTCGATCACCACCAGGTTGCCCGCCACCGCGCCGCCGTGCTCCTCCGGGAAGAAGCGCAGCTGCTCGCGCGACACGCCGTGCAGCGCGAACATGGACTCGATGTCGTCCATGACCGTGTCCGACTCGGTCTGCTCGTGGAAGCGCGCGTCGTTCCAGTTCTTGGAGACGTAGTACGCCTCCCGCTTGGTGGCAAACGTGTCTTCGGCGATCATCTCCTTGGACACGTTCAGCATCTTGAGCGTCTGCGCGAAGCTCTTGACCGTGTTGACCGTGAGCGAGCGCACCTTGCGCGCCGCGCCGATCTCCAGGTACCCCACCTTGGGGTCGTAGCTCACATTGGAGAGGGAGCGCACCGGGCTCTTCAGCTCGGGCGTCTCCTTGCGAAGGATGCGCTGGTAGATGTCCGAGGCCGTGTCCTGGATGCAGTCCAGCGTGCGCTGGTCGCTGGCGCCGGTGACGCTGATGCGCCGCGCCTTCTTGGACGGGGTCTGCTTGCTGCTCTGCTTGCGTGGCGTCATGGGTGGGCTCTCAGATCTTCCGGCTGCGCTCGAGCGTGTCGCGCAGCTCGGCGACCACGCGGTCCGTCTGGCCCTCGTCCAACTCGAGGATGTCGCGCAGGGCCTCGCCGATGTGGGGCAGGTACCTGTCGATGTACTGGCGCTTCTTGAGCTCGTCCGCCACGCGCTTGCGGCGCTTGAGGTAGCGGCTCATCTGACGCCCGCACTCCTGCAGGCACAGGCGCAGCTCCTTCAGGATCTCGGGGTAGTTGGCCACCGCCTCCTTGGACTCGGAGGTGAACGGCACCCAGGCCGAGGCGATGTGCACCATGAAGATGACCGGGCCGACGGGGATGCTGCCGCGCGGTTGCTGCAGGCCATAGCCCTTCCAGTCGACGCTGGTGAGGGCCTTGGTGATGGCGCAGGCGCCGGGCTGGTACTGCAACGGCACCCGGTTGGCAAAGCGCATCACGCGCACGGGGTCGTCGGCGTGGAGCTGCCCGCCGAGGGCCACGCCCACCTCGATCTGGAACGGGTTGCCGCGATAGACCGACGGCGGGCGCGTGCGGCTCACGAAGAACTCGGCCTCGCCGATCTCCTTTTGCAGGCCCTTCTCGAGCAGCTCCTCGCCGATGGGCGAGAGGCAGTCGGTGGGCGGCGCCATGATCTTGACCTTCGCGATGGCCTTGTGCAGCGCCTCGGACGACTTGTGCTCCAGCGACTTGACGCGCGACTTGGGCTCGAGCTTGGCCACGCTGCAGATCTCGCGCGCGACCTTGGCCGACACGCGACTGAAGTCCTTCTGCAGGAACGCGCCGAGCTGCGTCGAGCCCGTGGTCTTCATCATCTTGATCAGCGTGCCGAGCTCGACGCCGTACGGGTGCGGCTTGATCTCGGCCGGCATCTTGGGTTGTTGCTTGGTGGCGCGCTCGTGCAGCAGGGGCTCGTCGCTGTCGGGCGAGTGGTACAGGATCGAGACGTGCGGGTTGGCCACCGCGGTCTGGGCGATGTACTCGTCCACGCTGCCGCGGCCCTTGCTGTAGCGCGCCTCGAGCTCGATGGAGACCTCGGTGCCGTGCTCGCGGTCCCACTCGAAGACCTGGTTCTTGGTGCGCACCGGCTTGTTCTTGGCGGTGTCGATGCGCACGCCGACCTCATGGGCGTCGTGGCGCTTGCTGATGCGCGAACGGATGATGGTGGGCTTGCCCGTGGTCATCTGTCCGTACATGCCGGCGGCGGAGATGCCGATGCCCTGCTGCCCGCGGCTCTGGCGCAGGCGATGGAACTTGCTGCCGTACAACAGCTGCGCGAAGACCCTGTCGATCTGCTCGGGCAGGATGCCCGGCCCGTTGTCCGACACCGTGACCACGTAGCGGTCGTCCTGGTTCTTGACCTGCTTCACCAGCACGGTGATGTCGGGCAGGATGCCGGCCTCTTCGCAGGCGTCGAGCGCGTTGTCGACCGCCTCCTTGACCGTGGTGAGCAGGGCCTTGCGCTTGGAGTCGAAGCCCAGCAGGTGTCGGTTCTTGGCGAAGAACTCGCTGATGGAGATGGAGCGCTGCTTGTCGGCCGCCTCGTGGGCCGCGGTGCGCGCGCCGCTCCGTCGCGTGGTCTTGGACCTGGCGCTGGGCTTGGCAGGCGTGGCGGGTTCTCCCTCGAACAGCGAGTTCTGGCTGGTGGTCACGGGCGATCTTCGATGGCGGTGGTCGGGGGCAACGGGTCGAAGCTAAGCCACGCCCGTGGACGGTTCAAGCCGGGCGGGCCACACGCGCGGGGCGCAGCAGGCCGTGGTCGACCAGGCCCAGCTCGCCCGCCAGCCGGCCGAAGAGCGCCAGGCCCTGCCGCTCGCGCGCTCCCAGGGAGAAGCCGATGGCCTGTTCCAGGTAGCGGGCGCAGCGCTCCGGGTCCATGTCGTGGGCTCGGGCGAAGCTCCGCGCCAGCTCGCCGCGCCGCGAGAGCCCCCGCCGCCGGGCGGCCAGCAGCGCGCGCTCCAGGCCCTCCACGTCGGCGGGCCGGGCCTCCGGGCGCAGCAGCCAGGCGGCGTACACGAAGGGCAGCCCGGTGGCCTCCGACCAGACCGCGCCCAGGTCGATCACCCTGCGCCCGGCGGGGTCGCTGGACAGGGCCGGGTCGCCGATGCGCAGGACGGCGTCCACGTCGAGCTGGTCCACGGGCGTGTCCGGCGCGGCCTCCTCGAGCCGGCGCACGTCGGCCCCCAGGAAGCGCGCCAGGCAGACCTGGGCCATGGCGGAGGCGCTGCGGCTGCTGCGGTCCAGGGCCAGGCTGGTCACCGCGGCCGGCTGCGTGCGACAGAACAGCAGGATCGACTGCACCGGTCCGTCGCTGGTGATGGCGGCCAGGTCCAGCCAGTCCAGGGGCGGGTCGCGGAACAGCTCCACCGACGACACCAGGGCGGCGTCCAGCTCGCCGCGGCGCAGGCGCCGTACCAGCCTGCTGGGGACCTCTCGCAGCAGCTCGATGCCGGGCTCATCGGCCAAGCCGTCCACCAGCGGCAGGGCGTTGAGGTAGGGGACCGTGCCGATGCGCGTCATGACCAGCGGAGCCTACCCGCGCGGCGCGCGGCGCGCGAGGCCGTGGCGCTGTACGGGCGGACCGCGTCAGCGCCGCGTGGGCATGGCCTGAGCGCGGCGCTCGCGCTGCCGCGCTGGCCTCAAGGTCCGGCGCTGGCGACGACATACGCGAACCACTGCTCGCTCAGGTCATCGACGTCGAGCCCGACGTTCTTCTTGAAGCGCGTGGGGCCCGACTTGCCCTCCCAGGCGTCGCGCAGGGTCTGGATGAAGGCCCGCCGCAGGCCGTCGTCGCCGCCATACAGCATGAACTGCACCAGCGTGTAGCACTGGGCGTACTTGAGCAGCTGGTCCTGGTGCCCCGACAGGTCGAGCTGCTCAAACACGATCACGCGCTCGAGCTTGTACGGCCGAGAGGCGCGGGCGTGCAGGCGGTAGAGCGAGCGATCGACGGCGGAGGGGTCGAAGCGCGCCGCACCCAGGGGGCCCGAGATGCCGCGGGACATGGCCTCCGCCAGCCCCGTGTCCGCCCACAGCGGCGCCCTGCCCTTGGCGTTGATGGCGCGTCGCGTGGTGTAGAACAGCAGCTGTCGCGTCAGCTCGTGGGCGATGCGGCGGCGCCACGGCGGACGCTCCACCAGCGCCCGGGCGATGCGGTCGAGGGGGTCAAAGTAGCTGTTGCGCCCGCTGCCCGGCTGGGGAAACGACTTCTCGTCCGCGTGCAGGTTCACCACCATGACCTCGTGGGGGTCCAGCAGCGTGAGATCGCGTCCAAACATGTCGTAGAAGGCGCGGTGCTGACGCTCAAGGTCGATGGCCACGTGCAGGGCCTGATCGAGGGACATGTTGGTGTTGAGCCGGAAGTGCGCGCTGTCGATGCGCACGCGTTCCTTCCACGGGCGCTCTGCTTGCAACAGCTTGTCGAGCCGCTGACGCCGGTCGCCGAAGGAGAGCTCCCAGCGCTTCTTCTTCAGCACGGCGCCCGCGGCCGCGCCCGCGTCGCTGGAGAGGGGGTCGGACACCAGCGCCATGGCGGCCAGGATGCGCGCCTCCCCGGGCAGGCGGCCGTGCTCGGCGAAGCGCGCCAGCTCCAGCAGGCCCTCCACCGAGCGGCGGCCGGGAGGGCCGAGGTCATCGAGCCGGTCCAGCAGCTCGTCCAGATTGCGCACGCGGCTGTCCACGTGCTCCACGCTGACCCGGTCGATCCAGGTCTCCTTGGATTTGACCCGCAGCAGCAGGCGCGTCTCGTCCTCGAACGCCACCTGCCCCGTGAGCAGCGTGCCGTCCCTGAGGTGCAGCGTGTCGAAGGCAGCCTCCGCGCGGCGCTCGTCGTTGCCGAAGGCGGGGCGCGGTGCCGATGGGGGTGCGGGGGCGGGGGGCGTTGCTGGGGCGGGGGGCGGCGCGGCCGCGGGGGCGAGCCGGAGCGGCAGTGCGGGCACCCCGTCGGGCGCTGGGTCCGATGCGGATGGCAGCGCGGCGGCGAGCATCAACACGGTGAGCTTGAGCATGGAGCATTCCTCCGGGGGGCAGCCGGCCCCCCCCTAGTCTGGCGGTCTGGGGCGGGCAAGCGAAGTCCGAGGGCTGAAAGCGCGGGCTCTCGCCTGGCAATCATGCGTGAGACGCGGCGGCCCGGCCCCGGCCGACAGGCGCCCGCTGCTCGGATCCAGGCGCTGGCCCGGACCTGATCGCGCCCTCCCGCTTTCGTATCCTGGTGGGGCGCATCCCCTTGGACACTCGCCATGCAACGCGGCCTGCTCATCGCCGTCATGATCCTGCTGGGCCTCGGCCTGGTGACGACCTGTACCGGCTTCAGCTCCTATAACGGCCTGGTGGCCGGCCAGGAGGACATCAAGGCCAAGGCCGCCATCGTCGACGTGCAGTACACGCGGCGGGCCGACCTGATCCCGCAACTGGTCGCCACCGTGAAGGGTGCGGCGGATTTTGAACAGACCACCCTGACCGAGCTGACCGAGGCGCGCGCGTCGGCTGGCCGGGCGCAGATGCCGGCGAACCTCACCTCCGACCCGGAGGCCATGCAGGCCTATTATGCCGCGCAGGCCAAGGTGGGCTCGGCCCTGACGCGCTTCTTCGCCGTGGCAGAGTCGTATCCTCAGCTCGGCGCCACCAACGCCTTCCGCGATCTGCAGAGTCAGATCGAAGGCACCGAGAACCGCATCGCCGTGGCGGGGCGCGACTTCATCGAGGCGGTGCAGGGCTTCAACACGCGGCGCCGCAAGTTCCCCGGCGTGGTGCTGGCGGGGTTGTTCGACATGGCCGAGGTGCCCCAGCCCGAGGCCGAGCCGGTCAAGCGCGAGCTGCCGGTGGTCGACTTCGGAGCTGACGGCTGAGCACCGGCGCACAGCTCGCCGCGCTGGTCCTGTGTCTGGGGCTCTGCTCGCCGGTGGTTGGGGCCCAGCAGGTGCCGCCGGCCAGCGGCTGGGTGGTCGATCAGGTCGGGCTGCTCGACGCGGGCACGCGCGCGCGGCTCACCGAGCGCTGCGAGAGCTTCCGCCAGGGCAGCGGCCACGAGGTGGCCCTGCTGATCATCCCCGAGCTGACGGACAAGAGCCTGGAGGGTTACGCCCTCGAGGTGGCCCGCGCCTGGGGCCTGGGCGGCGAGGACAAGCACGACGGCGCCCTGCTGCTGGTGGTCACCGAGAGCCGCAAGCTGCGCATCGAGGTGGGTCGCGGGCTGGAGGGCTCGCTCACCGACGCGTTCTCCAACCGCATCCTCGACGACGTGATCTCGCCTCGCTTCGCGGCGGGCGATTTTGCTGAGGGCCTGGAGGCCGGGTTGGCGGCCATGCACGCGGCCATCGGCGGCGACTACGCACCGCTCCAGCAAGCCACCCGACAGCGGCAGCGCCCGGGCTTCGGCGGACTCACCATGCTGTTGATGCTGCTGCTGTTCGGCGGCATGGGGGGCATGCGCGGGCGTCGCGGCGGCATGTCGGGCCTGGGCTGGATGTTCCTGGGTAGCGCCCTGGGCGGCGGCCATCGCGGCGGCGGCTTCGGTGGCTTCGGTGGAGGGGGCGGCGGCGGCTTTGGCGGCTTTGGCGGCTTTGGCGGCGGGGGTGGTTTCTCCGGCGGTGGCTCCTCGGGAGGATGGTGAGCATGCACGCATGCCTGGCCTTGTCGGACGGATCCTGGAGCGAAGACACGGGGCTTTGGGTGCACTTTGGCACCTGGGGGCCGTGGATCCTGGCGCTGGTGGCGCTGCTGCTGGTGCTGCGGGCCGTGTCGCGTCGCCATCGTTACCGCGCGCTGGACGTGCTCGACCCGGCAGCCTGCGAGCGCGTGCACGAGGCCATCCGTCGCGCTGAGCTGCGCACCGTGGGCGAGATCGTGCCGGTGGTCCTGGAGCGCTCCGATCCGCACCCTGGGGCCTGCTGGCTGGCCGCCGTGACGACGCTGCTGTTGGGCTCGGCCCTGGCCATGCCGCTGCTGCCCTTCCATCAACCGGTGGCCCTGCTGCTGTGTCAGGTCGCGTTGGGCGCCGCGGGCTGGCTGGCCGCATTCCTGCTGCCCGACGTGCAGCGCCTGTTCATGCGCGAGTCCCGGGCCGACGCGGTGGTGGCCGAGCAGGCGCTGATCGAGTTCTACAGCCACGGCCTGCAGCGCACCGAGGCCGCCACCGGCGTGCTGCTCTTCGTGAGCCTGCTCGAGCACCGCGTCGTCGTGCTGGGAGACGAGGGCATCGACGCCCACATGGGGCCCGAGCGCTGGGCCGAGGTGACCGGCGGCCTGCTGCGCGAGGTGGCCGCAGGGCGCCTGGGCGAGGGCCTCGTGGCCGCCGTCGACGCCGCCGGAGAGGCCCTGGCCGAGCATTTCCCCTGGGTCGACGGTGACCGCAACGAGCTGCCGGATCGGCTCATCGTGCGCCGCGAATAGCCCCTCCCGAGGCCCCGGCAGGGCGGGATCTCCAACTCGGAGACCCCGCATCGCCAAGCCTGTGGCATTATGTCGTTGCTGGCGCGACAAGCTGCCGGTGCCACACGGTCTGGCCAGGGAGGAATCGGCATGCTCTCCGCAGTCCTGTTTGAAGCCGCGCTCGCGGCGTTGATGCTGCCCGGCACCCTGGACCCCGGCCCGATCTCTCCGGCGGCGCCGGTCGCCCTCGTCGCTGCCGAGGAGCAGCCCGCAGCCCTGGCGCGCTACGGTGAGATCGTGCTGGGCAGCGAGGAGGCCTTCCTCGATCTGGACGCCAGCGTCGAGACCACCTGGCGCTTGGTGCTCGAGCTGCTCGAGCTGGACGCCCCGGGCCTGCCCAACGCGGTGCTGGCCGACACCTGGCTGGTGCTCGACGACATGTGGCTGCGCCTGGAGTCCCTGCCCTGGACCTCGGGCGACTGGACCCGCGTGCGCCTGCGCGTGGGCACCATGGAGCGCGCCGAGGATGTGCAGCTGGCCGAGTCCATGCTGAGCGAACTGGCCCGCGGCCTCGATGGGCTGCGCGCCCAACAGGCCGCCGAGCGCGAGGCCGCCCTGGCCGGCGAACGCCTGGCCGCCCTGGCCGCCGAACGTCTGGCCGCCGAACAGAGCTCGTCGGGCTTCGGGCCGGACTCCTTCTGGGTGGCGCCGTACTGGGTCCCGTTCCATGCGTTGCTCAGCTACGACTGGTGGGGCTGGATGGACAGCGGCTCCTACGCCGAGTCGTACGACGCACCCTCCGGCGCCCCGACCTGGCTCTACGACCCGTGGGCCGACCTGCCGGACGACTGGGGGCAGCTTGGCGGCGGGGGAGGCGGCGGTGGTGGGTACGCCGGAGGTGACGACGGTCTGCCCGGCGGCAACGACGGCGGGGCGGGCGACGGCGCCGGCACGAACGGCGGGGGCGCGGGCGATGATGACGGCGTGGACCCGACCTTCGACGGGGACCTGCCGCCGCTCAACCCACGCATCGCCCACTGGTACGGCGGCACGCCGGCATCCCGCGCAGGGCCTATCGACGCCAACGCGCGCATCAACGCCAAGGGCCTCTCGCAGGTGCGCGGCAGGTCCATCGTGCTGGCACCCAAGCCCGGCAGCTCAGCCAAGCCCGGCAGCTCAGCCAAGACGGGCTCGCGCAGCGTGGTGCTGCCGGCCTTGCCGCTCTCGGCGCTGCGTCCCCTGGGCAAGCTGACCATCGCCGGTTTCGGGGGAGGCTATGCCGGCCGGACGAGCGCGGGCAGCCTGGCCAGCGGGAGTTCGAGCGGCAGCTCGGGTTCTGCGTCGGGCGGCCTGTCCAGTTCGAGCGGTAGCTCGGTGAGCAGCCCGAACGGCAGCACGGCCCGCGGCTCATCAAGCCGCGGCTCCATCTTGTCGGTCACGCGACGCAGCGTCACCCCGTTGCCGCGCACGGTGTTTACGCGCGACGTCCCGGTCACGCGTTCGGCCGGCGCACGTTCGGCCGGTACAAGCTCCGCGCGCGGGAGCCTGTCGTCCGCGGGCCGAACCCTGCGTGGGACCAGCCACTCGCGGTCATCCGGGTTCAATTCGAGCTCCGGCCGCGCGTCGAGCATCAGCCGCTCCAAGCCCCAGTCGGGGTTCAGCAGCCGGAGCCCCACGCGCACGTCGGTGAAGGCCGCGCCGCGCGGCAAGAGCAGCAGCCGCAAGACGTCGAAGAGCCGGCCATCGACCAGCTCACGCAAGTCCTCCACGGGGAGCAAGTCGGTCCGCAAGTCCAAGAGCAAGGGCCGCCCGTAGTCCCGCCATAGGTCGCGGCCTCGCCCTGGTACCCTGCGCCGCTCCCCGCTGGAGCGGTCGTCCATGGACATCCTCGTGCGCGCGACCACGCTTGCCGACCGCGATCTGCTGGTGGGCTTCAACCAGGCCATGGCGCAGGAGAGCGAGGGCCGCGCGCTGGACGGCGCCATCCTGCGGCGCGGCGTGGCAGCGGTGCTGGCCGACGCCGCGCGCGGCCGCTACCTGGTGGCCGAGCGCGAGGGGCTCCCGCTGGGTTGCCTGATGATCACGCGCGAGTGGAGCGACTGGCGCGACGCCTGGATCTGGTGGATCCAATCGGTCTGGGTGCAGCCCGAGGCTCGCCGCCAGGGCGTTTACCGCGCCTTGCACCTTGAGGTGCAGGCGCGCGCGGCGCGAGCGGGCGATGTGCATACGCTGAGGCTGTACGTCGAGCGCGAGAACAGCGCGGCCCAGCGCACCTACGCGTCCGTGGGCATGAGCCCCTCGCGCTACCTGCTCTATGCGCAGGCGCTGGTGCCGGGCACAGACGACTGATCCGGTCGCGCGACTGCGCCAGCCCAGCTGCGACTCAGCGCGCGGGGGTTCCGCGCCGCTTGCGCTTGGCGCCCGGGCGGCCGCCGCCCTTGCGCCCGCGTCCCTTGGGAGTCGAGCCCCAGGGTCGCCAGCCCTCGGGCGGGCTCTGGCCGGTCATCTCGAACAGGAAGCGGCTGGGCATGGACTCGGCGCGCGTGCCGTACTGGCTGCGGCTGGCGGTCAGGGTCAGCACCAGCCGACGCTTGGCCCGGGTGATGCCGACGTACATCAGGCGCCGCTCCTCATCGACGGTGTCCTCCTCGATCGAGCGCTTGTGCGGCAGCAGGCCCTCCTCGACCCCCGCCAGGTAGACCTCGTCGAACTCGAGGCCCTTGGCGGCGTGCAGCGTCATGAGCGTGACCAGATTGCGCTCCTTGCTGTCCTCCGGCGTGGTGTCGTCGTTGGCGGCCAGGGCCACGCGCTCCAGGAACTTGGCCAGCGTGGGCTTGGAGCTGCGCTTGACGTAGTGCTCCGCCATATCGAGCACCTCGAGCACGGCGGCCCAGCGGCTGGCGGCTTCGGAGGCGTCCTTGGTGCTGCGCTCGACCTCGGCCTTGTAGCTGACGGCCTCCAGCAGTGAGCCGATGCGCTGCACTAGGTCGCGGCCGGGGTCGTTGACGCCGAAGCGCGCCAGGATCTCGCGCAGCTCCAGCACGCCCGTCGCGGCGGCGGTGGGCAGCTCGCCCGCGTGGGCCGCGTCCTCGAAGGCCAGGGGCACGCTGCAGGTCTGGTCGCCGGCGCGGCTCAGGGCTCGGTCGATGGAGGTCTTGCCCACGCCGCGTGGGGGGCGGTTGACGATGCGCAGCCACGAGGACTCGTCGTCGCCGTTGGCCAGCAGGCGCATGTACGCCAGCACGTCGCGCACCTCCTTGCGATCAAAGAACGAGTTGCCGCCCACCAGCACGTAGGGCACCTGGCCCGCGCGCAGGGCCGTCTCCAGCGGACGCGGCTGTTGGCCGGTGCGGAACAGGATGGCCACGTCGCCCAGGCGACAGTGGTCCTTTTGCACGCGCCGCACCAGGTCGCGGACGATCCACTCGCCCTCGACGATCTCGTCCTCCAGCCGCTCGATGCTGGGGTGCAGGCCGGGGCCCAGGCCCGAGCGCAGGGTCTTCTCGTGTCGCTTGGTGTTGTGCGCGATGACGCGGTTGGCCGCGTCCAGGATGAAGCCGGTGCTGCGGTAGTTGGTCTCCAGGCGCACCACGACCGCGCCGGGGAAGTCGTGCTCAAAGCCCAGGATCTTGCTGACGTCGGCGCCGCGCCAACCGTAGATCGACTGGTCGTCGTCGCCCACCACGCACAGGTTGCGGTGGCCGCCGGCCAGGGCGCGGATGATCTCGTACTGCGGGCTGTTGGTGTCCTGGTACTCGTCGACCATGATCCAGCGGTAGCGCTCGGTGAACTCCTCGCGCGCGGCGGGGTGCTGCTCCAAGAGCTGCAAGGTCAGCAGCAGCAGGTCGTCGAAGTCGACCAGCGAGGCCCGCCGCAGCTGCTCGTCGTAGCGCTGCTGCACGCGCGCCACTAGCTCCTCGACGGCGTCGCTGGCGGCGTCCAGCGCGGCGCCGTGGGACAGGCGCTTGTTCTTGTTGAGCGACAGCTTGGCCTGCACCTGCCCGGGGCGGGCCAGGGCGTCGCTGACCTTGAGCTCGCGCATGACCGCGCGCACGGTGGCCAGCTGATCGGACGCGTCGCAGATGCTGAAACCGTCGCGCAGCCCCAGCAGCTTGCCGTGCGAGCGCAGGGCCTTGATGCAGAAGGCGTGAAAGGTGCCCACGGTCATCTCGCCCGCGGCGTCCTTGCCCACCAGCCCGGCCACGCGCGACTTCATCTCACGGGCCGCCTTGTTGGTGAAGGTCATGGCCAGCAGCTGGTCCGGGCGCGCGCCCTGCTGCAGCAGGTGGGCGATGCGGAACGTGATCACCCGCGTCTTGCCCGTGCCGGCGCCCGCCAGCACCAGCACCGGGCCCTCGGTGGTGGTGACGGCCAGGGCTTGCTCGGGGTTGAGGTGGGCCAGGATGTTCACGGGCGTGGGCTGCTCAGGGGGGGCGGGAGGCGCCGATAATGGGGCCTGCGGCCGTCGGTGCAACGGCTTGAATCCCGGCGCGTGAACGTGCTCTTGACCACGAAGTCCCCACGGGACAGTATGTATCCGTCCATCCGGATGAAAAGAACACACCTGCTGTGAGCTGCCGCCGCCAGGGCGGCCTGGAGCCCCGCCCCCGTGACGTTCGACCTGGACGCCGCTGTCTCCGCCGCGCGCCTGCTGGGTGACCCCACCCGGCTGCGCCTGTTGGCTCTGCTGGGGCAGGAGCCGCTCAGCGTGGCTGAGCTCACGGCGGCCACCGGCCTGCCCCAGAGCCGCGTCTCGACCCATCTGGCGCGCCTGCGCGATCAGGGGCTGGTGACGCCCCGGCGCGAGGGCACGCGCTCGGTCCAGGCCTTGGCGCCTGCCGATGCGGCCCGCGGGGGCGCGCTCTGGCAGGCCCTGCGTCCGACCCTGCGCGACGCCCTGCTCGATGAGGACACGCAGCGCCTGACGCGCCACCGCAGCCGTGCGGGGGGCACCTGGGCCGACGGCGTGGCCGGCCGCATGGCGCGCCACTACGCGCCGGGTCGCACCTGGGAATCGGCGGCGCGGGCTCTGGCCGGCGTGGCGCGCCTGGGCCGGCTGCTCGACGTGGCCTCGGGTGACGGCGCCCTGGCCGAGGTCTTGGCGCCGCGGGCTCGGCGCGTGACCTGCTTGGATCGCTCGGCCGCCGTGGTGCGCGCCGGCGCCGCGCGCAGTCCGGCTTTGCGCTTCGTGCGCGGTGACATGCACGCCCTGCCGTTTGGGGACGACAGCTACGAGCACGTGCTGCTGCTCAACGCTCTCAGCTACGCCCGCGATCCCGGGCTGGTGGTGGCCGAGGCCACGCGCGTGCTGGCGCCCGGCGGCACGCTGGTGGCCGTGGCCCTGCGCACCCACGGCCACGCTGAGCTGGCGGCGCGCTACGACCACCTGTGCCTGGGCTTCGAGCCCGACGAGCTGGGCGAGCTGTTTACGGGCTGCGGCCTCGCGCTCGATCTGTGCGCTGTGACCTCGCGCGAGCGCCGCCCGCCGCACCTGTCCGTCATCACCGTCTACGCCCGACGCCCGCCGATCGGCGCCAGCTGAGCGCCGAACACGTCGAACACGTCGAACACGTCGCACACCGCCCCTGGCACACCGCACACCGCACTCGGCGCGAACACACGAACGCCCAGCACGCAAACACGCACGCACGCCCAGCTCATACGCCTCGCAGCACACCGGAGTCCCCATGACCGCTGACGACACCCTGCCCCGCGACCGCAGTGACGAGCTGCGCGCGCTCCTGTCCCAGCGCATCCTGGTGCTTGACGGCGCCATGGGCTCGATGGTGCAGCAGTACAAGCTGAGCGAGGCCGACTTCCGCGGCAGCCTGCTGGCGGACCATGGGCAGGATGTGCAAGGCAACAACGACCTGCTGGTGCTGACCAAGCCCGAGGTGGTCAGCGCCATCCACGCCGAGTACCTGGCGGCGGGCGCCGACATCATCGAGACCAACACCTTCTCGGGCACGTCCATCGCCCAGGCGGACTACGGCCTCGAGCACCTGGTGACAGAGCTCAACACCCAGGCGGCGCGGCTGGCGCGCGCCGAGGCCGAGCGCTTCACGCAGCAGGATCCGTCCAGGCCGCGCTTCGTGGCGGGGGCCATCGGGCCGACCAACCGCACCCTGTCCCTGTCTCCCCGTGTCGAGGACCCGGGCTACCGCGCCGTGAGCTTTGACCAGGTCTACGCGGCCTACGCCGAGCAGGCAGAGGCGCTGGTGCGCGGCGGCGCGGACATCCTGCTGGTGGAGACCATCTTCGACACGCTCAACGCCAAGGCGGCGCTGCTGGCCGTGCACGACGTGCTCGACGAGCTGGGTATCGAGCTGCCGCTCATGATCTCGGTCACCATCACGGACCTGAGCGGGCGCACCCTCTCGGGGCAGACGGTCGACGCCTTCTGGACCTCGGTGGCCCACGCTCAGCCGCTCTCGGTGGGCATCAACTGCGCCCTGGGTGCGGCCCAGATGCGGCCGTTCCTGTCCGAGCTGGCGGCGGTGGCGCCGGTCTACGTGACGGCCTACCCCAACGCCGGTCTGCCCAATGCCTTTGGCGGCTACGACGAGCAGCCGGACACCACCGCGGGGTTCCTGGCCGACTGGGCAGCCAGCGGTCTGGTGAACATGGTGGGGGGCTGCTGCGGCACGACGCCGCCGCACATCGCGGCCATCGCGGCGGCGGTGGAGGGGCTGGCCCCGCGCGCGTTGCCCGAGCACCCTCCGCACCTGAGCAGCTACTCGGGCCTGGAGCGCTACACGATCACGCCCGAGAGCAACTTCAGCATGATCGGCGAGCGCACCAACGTCACCGGCTCCAAGCGCTTCGCCAAGCTGATCAAGACCGACGACTACGACACGGCCTTGGAGGTGGCGGTCAATCAGGTGCGCGGCGGCGCCAACGTGCTCGACGTCAACATGGACGAGGGCATGCTCGACGGCGTGCCGGCCATGACGCGCTTCCTGAACCTGGTGGCCAGCGAGCCGGAGATCTCGCGCGTGCCCATCATGGTGGACAGCAGCCGCTGGGAGATCTTGGAGGCCGGGCTCAAGTGCCTGCAGGGCAAGGGCATCGTCAACTCCATCAGCCTGAAGGAGGGCGAGCAGGTCTTCCTGGAGCGCGCCCGGCGCGTGCACCAGTACGGCGCGGCCATGGTGGTCATGGCCTTCGATGAGCAGGGCCAGGCCGACACCTCTGAGCGCAAGCTGGCCATCTGCAAGCGCAGCTACGAGCTGCTCACGACCCAGGCCGGCGTGCCGCCCGAGGACATCATCTTTGACCCCAACGTGCTGGCTGTGGCCACGGGCATCTCGGAGCACGATGAGTACGCCAAGAATTTCATCGACGCCACGGCGCAGATCAAGGCGGCCTGCCCCGGCGCGCGCGTCTCCGGCGGCATCAGCAACCTGAGCTTCAGCTTCCGCGGCAACAACGCCGTGCGCGAGGCCATGCACGCGGCCTTCCTGTACCACGCCATCAAGGCTGGGCTCGACATGGGCATCGTCAACGCCGGGCAGCTGGCGGTCTACGACGACATCCCCGAGCAACTGCTGGAACACGTGGAGGATGTGATCTTCGCCCGCCGCGACGACGCCACCGAGCGCCTGGTCAGCCTGGCGGAGACCGTGAGCAGCAAGGGCAAGCAGCGCGTGGTGGACGACTCCTGGCGTGAGGGCCCCGTGAGCGAACGCCTCTCGCATGCGCTGGTGCACGGGCTGGTCGATCACATCGAGGCCGACACGGCCGAGGCCATGGCCGAACTCGGCCGTCCGTTGGATGTGATCGAGGGCCCGCTCATGGACGGCATGCGCGTGGTGGGTGACCTCTTCGGCGCGGGCAAGATGTTCCTGCCGCAGGTGGTCAAGAGCGCGCGCGTCATGAAGCGCGCCGTGGCCTGGCTCACACCACACATGGACGCCGGGAAAGACGGGCTGAGCGCCCGCAGCAACGGCCGCATCATCATGGCCACGGTCAAGGGCGACGTGCACGACATCGGCAAGAACATCGTGGGCGTTGTGCTGGGCTGTAACGCCTACGAGGTCATCGACCTGGGCGTGATGGTGCCCACCCAGACTATTCTGGACGCGGCCGTCGAGCACGACGCCGACCTGATCGGCCTCTCGGGCCTGATCACGCCGTCCCTCGACGAGATGGTCAGCGTGGCCACGGAGATGCAGCGGCGCGGCATGCAGCAGCCGCTGCTGATCGGCGGCGCCACCACCTCGCGCCAGCACACCGCCGTAAAGGTCGCGCCCACCTACGAGCAGCCCGTGCTGCACGTGCTGGACGCCTCGCGCGCGGTGTCCACCATGTCGGACCTGCTCGACCCGCGGCGGCGCAAGCGCTCCCAGGCGGAGAACCTGGCCATGCAGGAGCAGCTGCGTTGGGTCTACGGTCAGCGCAAGCAGGAACCCCTGCGTCCGCTGGCCGAGGCGCGCGCCAACCCGATCGTGACCGACTGGGCAGCGGCCGGCCTGCCCGCGCCGGCCTTCACCGGGGCCCGCGTCGTCGCTGACCTGAGCCTGGGCGAGGTCTCCCATGCCATCGACTGGACGTTTCTGTTCCACGCCTGGGAGCTCAAGGGGCACTACCCCGAGATCCTGGACGACCCGAAGCAGGGCGCCGCCGCGCGCGATCTGTATGCCAACGCCCAGGTGTTGCTCAAGCGCATTCTCGACGAGGACCTGCTGCAGCTACGCGCGGTCTACGGCTTCTGGCCGGCGCACGCCGACGGCGACGATGTGGTGCTGCTGCAGAGCCCGGGCGGCGAGGAGCTGCTTCGCTTTCCCATGCTGCGCAGCCAGGTGAGCACCGGCGAGGGCAAGCCCAACCCCTGTCTGGCGGACCTGGTGGCGCCGGTGGGCAGCGGGCGCAGCGACCACGTGGGCGCCTTCGCGGTCAGCGCGGGGGTGGGGGCCGCCGAGCTGTCGCGCGCCTTCGAAGACGAGCACGACGACTACAACGCCATCATGGTCTCGGCCCTGGCCGACCGTCTGGCCGAGGCCCTCGCGGAGGTGCTTCACGCCCGCGCCCGCGCCGACTGGGGCCTGGGCGATGAGCTGCCTTTGGAACAGCTCAAGCGCGCCGGGTTCCGCGGCATCCGGCCGGCCTTCGGCTACCCCGCCTGTCCGGATCACTCACGCAAGCGCGATCTGTTCGCGTTGCTGGATGCCGAGCAGCTGGGCATGGGCCTGACCAGCTCCTGCGCCATGACGCCGGCGGCCAGCGTGTCGGGCCTCTACTTCGCGCACCCCGAGGCGCGCTACTTCGGCCTGGGACGCATCGACCAGGATCAGGTAAGCGACTACGCCGCCCGCTGCGCCATGGAGCAGGGCGAGATGGAGCGTTGGTTGGGGCCGTGGCTCGGTTACGACCCCGACGCGCCGACGCGCTGAGCGCAGGCCCGCGCGTCGCGCGCCTACTCCAGTCCTGGATGCTCCCCAGGTCCCGGACGCTCCCCAGGGTTGCGGCCGCGGGCGGCCTGGGCCTGCTCGCCGGCGGTGCGTGGGCACCAGCGCCGCAGGGCCTCGGCTAGCAGCTCCGGCTTGACGGGCTTGGAGAGGTAGTCGTCCATGCCCGCTTCACGGCAGCGCTCGGGGTCGCGCTTCATGGCGTTGGCGGTCATGGCGATGATGGGGATGTGTCTGCCCTTGTCGGCCTCCCAGGCGCGCAGCCTGCGGGTGGCCTCGAAGCCGTCCATGATGGGCATCTGGCAGTCCATCAGGATGGCGTCGTACTGCCCGGCCTGCACCATCTCGAGGCCCTGCTTGCCGTGCGAGGCCACCTCGAAGTCGTAGCCGGCGCGGCGCAGCATGGCCGTGGCCACCTTCTGGTTGACGATGTTGTCCTCGACCACCAGCACGGTGCGGTGCACGGCCTGCTTGAGTTCCTCGACCGACTCCTCGGTGACCACATGGTGCTCGCTGTCCGCGTGGTCTTGCACGAACGAGGCCTCGCCCATCACCAGCGCGATGCAGTCGAACAGCTTGCTGGGCTTGACCGGCTTGGCCAGGTAGCCGTCGATGCCCAGCTCCTCGAAGCGCCGCGCGTTGCGCGAGGTGTGCATGGAGGTGAGCATGATCACGGGCGTGCCGCGGAGCGCGGAGTCGGCGCGGATCTTGGCCGCCAGCTCCTCGCCGTCCATGCCGGGCATCTGCATGTCGATCAGCGCCAGGCCGAACGCGTCAGGCGTCACGGCGTGGTCACGCAGCATGGTCAGGGCCTCGTCGCCGCTGCCCACCGCGACGGGCCAGCAGCCCCACTGGGTGAGGTTGTGCTCCAGGATGGAGCGGTTGGTGGCGTTGTCGTCCACGACCAGCACGCGCAGGTCGCTGAAGTTGGCCGGCGTGCGGCGCTCGCGGTCCGGCTGGTGCGGCTGCTTCTCGAAGCGCGCCGTGAACCAGAAACAGCTGCTCTCGCCCAGCAGCGACGAGACGCCGACGCCGCCGCCCATGGCCTCCGAGAGCTGGCGCGAGATGGCCAGGCCCAGGCCCGTGCCGCCGAACTCGCGCGTGTTGGAGGCGTCCACCTGGCTGAAGATCTGGAACAGCCGGTGCTGGCGGTCTTCGGGGATGCCGATGCCGGTGTCGCGCACGGAGATCTTGACCAGCACGTCGCGCTCGGTCTCTTGCTCCACCGACGCGGTCACGACGACCTCACCCTCGTGGGTGAATTTGACCGCGTTGTTGAGGAAGTTCAGCAAGATCTGCCGCGTGCGACCCGGGTCGCCGCGCAGGGCGGTGGGCACGTCCGGTTGCACCAGGCAGGCCAGCTCCAGGCCCTTGTCATGGGCCTGCGGGAAGAGCAGGTCGGTGGCGCGGTCGAGTACCGTGCGCAGGTCGAAGTCGACCACCTCGAGCTCGAGCTTGCCGGCCTCGATCTTGGAGAAGTCCAAGATGTCGTTGATGATGTTGAGCAGGCCCTCGGCGCAGTCCATGACCGTCTGGGCCGTCTCGCGCTGCTGGCTGTCCAGCTTGGTGTCCAGCAGGATGTTGGTCATGCCCATGACGCCGTTCATGGGGGTGCGGATCTCGTGGCTCATGTTGGCCAGGAACTGGCTCTTGGCCACGGCCGCCGCCTGGGCCTCCTCCATGGAGACGCGCAGCTGCTCGTTCAGGCTGGTGAGCGCGGCGGTGCGATCGGCCACCTTCTGCTCGAGCTGCTCGCCGTGCTGCGCCAGCTCGGCGTCGCGCTGCTGGATCACGTCCAGCATGTCGTTGACGCCCACCACCAGACTGCCCAGCTCGTCGTCGCTGGTCTGGCGCGCGCGCACCGAGTAGTCACCCTCGTTCTTGATGCGTTGGGCCACGCTGGCCAGCTCGAGGATGGGGCGCGACACGTAGCGCTGCAGCCAGCTCGCCACCAGCAGGGCGATCAGGCCGGCGACCACGCCCACCATGAGCATGGTCTTGACGATCGAGGCCATGCGCTCCTCGAGGCGCGAGAGCTCGTTCTCGACCCAGATCGTGCCCACCCGCTCGCCGTCGAACTCGATGCTGGAGTAGACCGACAGGCTGTCGTCGCTGAACTCATGGCCTGAGCTGGCGGGCAGCGGCGGGGTCACGTCGTCGAGGCCCGAGTCGCGTACAAAGGTGGCGAAGGGCGTGCCGTCGAGGTCGTAGATGCACGCGGCGTTCACGGTGGGTTCGGCGCGCAGCGCCTCCAGGGCCTCCTCGGCCGAGGTGGCGTCGAAGAACAGCAGCGCCGAGGTGGCGTTGCGGCCCACGGCCTCGGCCAGCACCTCCTGCTGCCCCAGCATGGCCTGGCGCGACTGGTGCCGATCGTTGAGCACGATGGCTGTGGCCGCCGTGACGATCGCGAAGCCGGTGGAGACCATGGCCACCAGCACCAGCTTGCGTCGGATGGAGAGCCGCTGCAGGAGACGCATCAGTCGTCCTCCTCCGGCTGCTCCGCCTGCACCACCGTGGCCAGCTTGAGCAGCTGCGAACTCACGCTCAGACCGCGTCGCTCGGCCTCGTCCTTGTTGATCTCGAAGGCCGTCCGGCCCAGTCGGAAGTAGAAGCGCGCGACGCCGCCCGTGGTGGCGTAGTCATCGATCTCGCTCACGCAGAAGGTATGGCTCTTCTTTAGTGCGGGGCGGATCAGCTTGAGGTGCTGCTGCTCTGAGTGGCTCACGAACAGCAGGTGCGCCGTGGCCGCGGCCTTGATGGAGTCGAAGCGTCTCAGCTCGACCTCGCGGCCGCCGACGGTCTTGCCCTTGAGCGTGGCGTCCAGGATGGGGCCGAAGGGGTCCTCGCCCAGGACGCCCACCACCAGCGGGGCGAGCTCGTCATCCTGGTCGTCAAAGGCCTGCTCGGGCCAGGTCACGTAGCGCGCGAAGTTGTACAGGAAGGCCGCCTTGACCTTGTACTCGAGGGAGTTGTCGAACCACGGCACCGCCGAACCGGTGCTCAGCAGGGCCGCCACGAACAGCACGGCCAGCAGGGCCAGGCGCCGGTTGGGTGCACCTGGATGCATCGTTCCAGTTGGCGTGGGGCGGGGGGTGGGGGCGTTGGGTCGGGCCACGTCGATTGCCGATCAGAAGCGTCGGGTGGCCCGCAGGTACGCGGCGGCTTCGACCGCCGCGATCTCGCTCTCCTGCTCGCCGTCGTGAAACAGGTTCACGATGCCAAGGGAGATCTCGGTGCGTTCGTCCGGGCGGTAGCCCAGGCGCACGTCGCCCTTCCAGTAGGACGGCACGCCGGTGCCCGCCAGCTCGTCCACGTGGTACAGGGTCCAGTCAAACTCCCACTGCTCGTTCAGGTCGTGGTAGCTGCGCAGCAGGAACACGCCCTGGGGCTCGTTCTTCTCGTCGTCCTTGGCCCACGGGACCGTGGTGGCGTTGTGCGTGTTGAAGTAGACGTCCATGTACGAGTAGCCGCTGGTCAGGCGCCAGCTCTCGCTGGCGGCGTATTCCACGGTGATCTCGCCGCCGCGCACGTAGCCCTCCATGGTGTTCATGGAGGCCAGAGGGAAGAGCACGGTGGTGGGGGGCAGGGCCTGCGGGGTCTGGTACTCGTCCGTCGCGAGGTTGCGGTAGTCGTGATAGAACGTCGCCACGTCCACGGTGAGCTCGTCGGTGGCGCGCATGCGCCAGCCCAGCTCGTAGGCGGTCAGGTTTTCGACGTCGAGGTCCTTGCCGGGCACAAAGGCCACCAGTCCGTCGAAGCCCTGGGTGCCGTCATCCGGAAAGCCCAGGGCGGCGATGAAGCCGTCGCGCTCCAGCGGTGAGGGCGTGCGCACGGCCTGGCTCACGGCGCCCCAGACGGTCTGCTCCTCGCTGGGGGTCCAGGCGAAGCGCCCGGTGGGCTGCGCCTCCCAGCCGGTGAAGGTGTTGTGCTCGAACTTGCTGCCCAGTGTGATGCTGAAGGTCTCGGGCACGATCGTGATCTCGTCCTGCACGAACAGGTTGCCGATCGTGAGCTTGCGTCGCCGCGGGCTGAAGTTGAACTGGTTGGTGCCGCTGGTGCGGGCCTCGCTGCCGCGCCAGCCCGCGCCCCAGACCACGTCGTGGGTGTCGGAGAGCTCGACGTGGTGGCTGAACTCCACGTCCACGGTGTCGCGGTCCTCGCGGTAGAACAGGTTGCTGCGCTCGGTGCGGTCGTAGTAGGCCTGCACCGTGAGCGTCTCGTCATCGGCCACCTGCGTGGTCCAGCGTCCCAACAGGTTGGTGCCGCCCTGGCGGCTGGTGACGTGCACCGGGTAGTCGCCGTTGATGTGGTCGGTCCACCAGCTGTCGTACTCGAGCTTGCCGTCGTAGACGTCGCCCTGCACGGTGACGCTCTCGTCCACCTCGGGGTCCCAGTCAGAACGGAAGCCAGCACGGCGGTGCCACCACTCGTCGTCGTTGTAGCCGGGTGCGAAGATGTCCTTGGACTGGTCGGCGTCGCGCATCTTGGCGTACGCGCGCCAGGCGCCGTTCTCTTCGGCCGGGCCGAACTCGGCGCCGTGCCTCAAGCTGACCACGCGCTCGTTCTCGCTGACGTGGATCGAGCCCAGGCTGCCGAGGGTGTCTTTGGTCTTCTTGGTGATGATGTTGATCACGCCGTTGACGGCGTTGGCGCCCCAGACCGACGCGCCCGGACCGCGGATCACCTCGATACGGTCCACGTCCTCGATCATGGTGTCCTGGATCTCCCAGAACGTGCCGCCGAACAGCGGCGCATAGACGGAGCGACCGTCGATCAACACCAGCAGCTTGTTGCTGCGGCCCGCGTTGAACCCGCGGATGCCCACGTCCCACAGGCTGCTGTCCGCGCGCGCGACGTGGACGCCTGGCACCAAACGCAAGGCCTCGGGCAAGCTGGTCACGCCGCTGCGGCGGATGTCCTCACTGTCGAGCACATACACGGCCGCCGGGGCCTTGAAGGGGTCCTGGGGCTTCTTGGCCAGCGAGGTGATCTCGACCTGGATGCCCATGAGCTGCTCGAGCGACAGGTCCGTCAGGTCCATGTCCTCGGGGTCGACGGCGGCCTGTGCGGAGGCGCCGCCGGTGGCGCAGGCCAGCAGCAACAGCACCAGCACAGCGCGCAGGCCGAGTCTCGAGCGCGGGGCGCCCGCTACCTGCACACGGGAGGCCTGGGGTGTGTCAGCCGGGGTCATGGTGCCCTCTGATCGGCACCCGGATCCGGCGGCATGAGTCGAATCCAAGCCCAGGCCTCAGGTCGGGTGGCGCTCGTTCCGACAGGGCTCGATGGGGCAAGAGATCGCTGCGGCTGACCGGCCTGCCGGGTTAGAACGGGCCCCATGTGGGTCCCACGGCTCCAGCTCCTGTCGCTCGCGCTGCTGCTGCTCTGCGTGTCGCTGCCCGCCGCCTGCGGTCCGGACGCGATGGGCACGCGCCAACTGCAGTCCCTCTCCGGCGAGGGCTGGCAACTCTGGCTCGACGAGAGCGCCGACTGGGCGGACGAGCTGCCGCGCTTGCCGGACGTCGACCCGGCGTCCCTGCCGGTGCACGCGCCCAGCGGTGGCTGGCACGTGCCGGGCCGCGACGGGCGCAGCGTCCAGGTGCCTGGCACGGTGGAAGGCTACACCTGGCCCGAGCGCGGCGACTACGTGGGCGTGAGCTGGTGGAGCCGCTCGATCCAGATGCCCGCGTCGGCAGCCGGACGCGTGGCGCGCCTACGCTTCGACGCCGTGCGCCTGGCGGCCGAGATCTATCTGGACGGGCGGCTGGTGGGCTACGACGCCGTGGGGGGGACGCCCTTCGTGGTGCCGCTGGGCGACGCGGCCATCCCCGGCGCCACCCAGCGCTTGGACGTGCGCATCGTCGATCCGGGCGGCAACTTCGACTGGATCGACCACAGCGCCCAGCGCTGGGGGCAGCAGACCATCCCGGCCTCGCACGGCTTCGGCGGCATCCTGGGCGACGTCTGGCTGGAGCTGGTGGACCCGCTCCACGTCGACGACATCTTCGTGCGCAACAGCGCCGAGCCCCGAACGCTTGAACTGCAGATCAAGCTGGCCGGCGCTCGGGACTACCGAGGCCCGGTCCAGCTGGAGCTGCTGCGCTGGGGAGGCGACGTGCTGCACGCCCAGGCGATCCCCGCGCCTCCTGACGGCTGGGAGCACGGGGCGCAGCTGCGGGTGAGCGTCCCCGCTGCCCAGCTGTGGTCGCCCGAGCAGCCGAGCCTGTACGAGGCGCGCGTGAGCTTGCCCGACGGCGACGCCCTGTCGGTGCGCTTCGGCTTCCGCTGGTTCGCGCCCGAGGGCCAGGGCGACGAGGCGCTGTTTCGGCTCAACGGCCGACGCGTGGTGCTGCGCTCGGCCATCTCCTGGGGCTTCTGGCCCGTGACGGGCGCGGTGCCCACGCGCGAGCTGGCTGCGGCTCAGGTTCGCAGCGCCAAGGACCTCGGGCTCAACACGCTCAACCACCACCGCAACATGGCCCATCCCTACGCCCTGGACGCCAGCGATGAGCTGGGCCTGCTGGCGCACCTGGAGCCGGGCGGCTACTGGGCGCAGGGCGGCGACGCCCGCTGCCGTGCCCTGGCGCGCGAGAAGTGGCTGCGCATGGTTCACGCCAACCGCAACCGCCCATCGGTGGTGATCCACAACATGATCAACGAGGCCAGCGAGCCGCCTTGGGAGGGCGCGCTCGAGGACCTGCTGGCCGCGCGGGCCATCGACCCCTCGCGCACGCTGACGTACACCTCGGCCTGGGCCGACGACGATGATCCGGCGCTCTCGCTGCACGCGCGGCCTCTGCCCTCGGGCCGCGACGAGCAAGGCGCTGGGCGCGAGGCTTTGGTCACGCGGGGCTGGCACGACCAGCACCGTGCGCCGGGGCCCGGCTGCTGGCGCGACTCCTTCTACAATGGCCCCGACGACTACCGCCTGCGCAGCGAGCGACGCGACACGCTGCTCTTGCGCGGAGAGGAGGCGGCCATCGCCGGGCCGCCGCGGCTGGCCGCCATGTCTGGGTCGTACGACGCCGCCGGCGGCGACGGCTGGGACGGCGGCGCCTATCGCGCCTGGGCCGCCGGCTGGAGCGCCGACCTCTCGGCCATGGGGCTGCTGCAGCGCCTGGGCGGGCTCGATGCTGTCACGCGCTCGGCGGCCATGCCGGCCCACAACCTCCACGCCCGCAGCATCGCCCTGGCCCGCGCGGCCGACGTGCTCGACGGATACGTCATCAACGGTTGGGAGTGCGAGCCGCTGGAGAACCACTCCGGCATCGTGGACATCTGGCGCCGGCCCAAGGCCGAGCCCTCGCCCCTGAGTGCGGCCAACGCGCCCGCTCTGGTGGTCATCACGCCGCACCAGCACGTACTGCACGGCGCCCGCAGGCGGGGCGGGGGTGTGCGCGCGCCAGCCATCGCCAAGCTCGACCTGTGGGTGGTCAACGAGCTCGACCTGCACGGTCCGCACGAGCTCACGCTGCGGGCGACCGACGTCAGCGGACGCGAGCTGTTCGCCCGCAGCTGGCCGGTCTCGCTCACGGGTGGAGAGCGCTTCGGCGAGCTGCTGGTGGCGGACGTCACTCTGCAGCTCGACCTGATCGAGGGCCGCGTGGAGCTGCTGGCCGAGCTGCACCCAGCGGGCCCGGGCGCCGCCGTGGGCCAGCGCCGTGCGGACGCCGAGCCGCTGGCCCGCGGGGTCGACCGGCTGCAGTTGGTGGACTGGCTGGGTCCGTCGCTGCGGTCGGATGGCGCCCTGCTGGGCTCGGCCCCGGTGATTGAGTCGTTCATCAAGAACGCCAAGCGCGTCGACATGCGCGCCTACGATCCGGCGGCGCCGGCTCCCGCCTGGGTGCTGGTGGCCGGCTCGGACCCCGAGCCGGCGTTCCAGCCCGGTGCCCGAGCCGCTGCTGCGACGGGCGCGGCGGCAGGGGCGGGTTCCGAATCCAGCGCGGGGCTCAGGTTCCCGGGGATCGAGACCTGGGAGCTGCGCACGGGCGAGGGCGCATGGATCCGTGGGCGCGCGGAGTTGGCCTCGTCGTTGATCTGGGGTGAGCCGAGTCTGCCCTCCCGACCGGACGGCGCCCCCGCCCAGCCCGCCGAAGCCTGGGAGCAGCGCTGGAGCGGCACGCTGCTGCCCCAACAGACCGGTCCCTACCGTTTTCATGTGCGCGCCAGCCTGGGCGCGCGTCTGCAGATCGACGGCCAGCTCGTGCTCGACAGTGAGCACGACCGCGGGCCGCGGCGCATGACCTCGCGCAGCATCGAGCTCACGGCCGGCCAGCCCGTGCCCTTCAGCTTCTCGGTCCGGCAGGAGCAGCACGCGGCCGCCTACGCGCTCAGCGTCACGCCGCCCGCTGCCTCTGCGCCCTTCCGTCGCCTGGCCGCCAAGCTGCTGCGCCAGGTTGAACAGGACGGCACCACGCTGGTGGTGCTGGATCACACGGCTGCCTGGGCGCGGCTGCTCTCCGACCTCGGCGCGCTGGACTATCAGGGCGAGTTCAGCGTGGGGCGCTACTGGATGGGGGGCGGCTATCTGGCGGCGCCGCATCCGCTGTTGTCGGGGCTGCCAGCCGAGGGAGCCCTGGGGTGGCCCTGGCAAGAGCTGGTCGCCAGCGATCGCAGGCACAGCGGATTGCATCTCGGCGAGACCGTGCGGGACGCGGCCGACTCCGCGACCGGCGGCTCCGACGCGCACGGCCGCGGCGGACCGGGCGACGGGGGCGCGAGCACCGTCCAGACCGTGATCGCCGTGTGGAGCGACCACCAGCCCCGTCTGGCCAGCGCGCTGGCCGAGCTGCGCTGGGGCCGGGGGCGCATCATCCTGAGTACGCTCGACCTGATGGCGGGCCTGGATGCGCCTCCGGGCGCCGTGAGCGTGCCCCGGCGGCTGCTCTGCAACCTGCTGAACGCACGCTGACCCGGCGCGTGTCGACCCTGCGCGCGGGTCGCGGGGCGCTCAGGGCGCTTGAAGCGGCATGCATGGGGCGTGCCTCCGGTCTGTGGCCTCTCAAGCGTGGCCACTTGCCCCCCGATCACAGAACCCGGTGTATTCTGATGCGAGCTTCGTCCCGAACGACTGGCTGCCACCCTCCCCAGGTGGCGCACCGTCTCTCTCCCGCTGCAACCGGAGGCACCCTTGGGATCATTCTCCAGGCTTCTTGCATTCATCCTCTGTTCGGCCCCGCTGTTCGCTCAAGTCGGCCCCGAGTACGTGCGCGATGGCGCGAACTGGCTGCGCCTCGAGCAGGGCACCTGGTTCCGAGTGGACGAGCAGGTGATCAGCGCACGCTTCGCCAGCCCTGTGACCGACCACGCTGGTCTGCTGGACGGTCTCCGCGGCGAGGCCGCCGGGCTCACGCTGCTGCGCACCAACCGGCTGGGCGTGTCCGACCTGGCGCTGCCCGCGGGCGCCGACCCCCTGGCCGCCGTGGCCGGCCTGCGCAGCAGCGGCAGCGTGGTCTGGGCCGAGGAGAACACCGTGGGCGTGTACACCGCCACGCCCAACGACCCGCTGTACTCCAGCCAGTGGAGCCTGGAGAACAGCGGCCAGACCGGCGGCAGCAGCGACGCCGACGTCGACGCCGCGGCGGCTTGGGAGATCGAGGACGGGGACCCGTCCGTGATCGTGGCCGTGCTCGACAGCGGCTCCGATCACACGCACCCCGACCTCAGCGGCAACATCTGGACCAACCCAGGTGAGATCGCTGGCAACGGCCTGGACGACGACGGCAACGGCAAGATCGACGACACCATGGGTTGGGACTTTGACGGCAACGACAATGACCCCAACGGCAGCTTCTTCCACGGCACCGCGGTGGCCAGCGTGATCGGCGCCGTGGGCAACAACGGCATCCAGACGGTGGGACTGGCGGGCGGCGCGGTGGACGGTCAGGGCGTCAGCATCATGCCCTGCAACGTCGGCAGCTTCGGGCCCATTGGCGCGGTGCTCGATGACGCCATCATCTACGCCGCCGACAACGGCGCGCGCGTCATCACCATGAGCCTGACCGTGCCCAGCAGCCAGGCCATCATAGACGCCATCGACTATGCCTGGAACACAAAGGGTGTCTTCATCGACAACGCGGCCGGCAACTCCTTCGGCGGCGCGGTGAGCTTTCCCGCCAACGTGGCTGACGTGGTGGCTGTGGCCTCGACCGACCACAACGACAACCGCAGCGGCTTCGGCGCGGTGGGTCCTGAGGTGGAGATCTCCGCGCCCGGCACCGCCATCCTCATGCTGACCCTGGGAGGCGGCACCACCGTGTCGGACGGCACGTCGTTCGCTTCTCCGCATGTGGCGGCCCTGGCGGGCCTGCTGTTCTCGGCCAACCCGGCCCTGACCAACGACCAGGTGCGCGCGGTGCTGCGCAACACGGCCGATGACGTCGCGACCCCGGGCTACGACGAGGGCACCGGTGACGGCCGGATCAACGCCGCGGCGGCCCTGGCTTCAGTGGTGGACGGCTTCGTCGCGGGTGAGGTGTTGGCCTACGGCGCCGGCTTGGCGGGAGGCAGCGGCGCGGTGCCCGTGGCGTCCACCGTCGGCGACGCCGTGCCCACCAAGGGTGATGCCGGTTTTGCGCTCCGCCTCCTTGACGCCGCGCCCAACGCGACGGCCTATACCTTGATCGGGTTTGCCCCCGCCAACCTGCCCTTCAAGGGCGGCGCGCTGCTGGTGGATGTCTTGGGGCTGTACCTGCTACACAGCACCAGCGTCAGCGCCAGCGGCCGCGCCGTGGATGCCCTGCCTGTGCCGGACAGCGACCTGGTGGTCGGGGAGTCGGTCTTCGTGCAGTGGGTCGTGGACGACGCAGGCGCGCAGGCTGGCTTCGCCATGAGCGGCGGGCTGGAGCTCGTGATCGGTTCCTGAGCCGCTGCTTGCCGTGCCGCGTCACCCGCGCGGGTGACGCGGCACGGCGGCGCTCAGTTCGCTTCGGCCTGGACCTGCTGGGCCGACCGGGCGTCCGCCACGTCGCTGTGGCAGGCCGCCTGGGAGCCGGCGTCCGCGCCGACCCGGTGGGCGGTCTTGTTGGCCAGTCGGCTCAGCTCGTCGGGGCTCAGCACGCCGCGCTGCTCCAGGATGCGTCGCTGCTCCGGCGTGAGCGCGGCCGAGACCTTGGCGCCCGCCGTGGCGTTGGCGGCGCTCTTGCCGCTGGCGAACTGCTGGATCTCCTTGCTGATGCGCACCGAGCACCAGTCGTGGCCGCACATGGCGCAGAAGTCGGTGTCCACGTCCAGGTCCTCGTCGTGGAACGCGCGCGCCGTGTCGGTGTCGAAGGCCAGCTCGAAGTGGCGCTCCCAGTTGAGCGCCGCGCGGGCCTGGGTCAGCTCGTCGTCGTGGTCGCGCGTGCCCGGGATGCCGAGGGCGATGTCGGCGGCGTGGGCCGCGATGCGGTAGGCGATGCAGCCCTGCTTGACGTCCTCCCGCTTGGGCAGCCCGAGGTGCTCCTTGGGCGTGACGTAGCAGAGCATGGAGGCGCCGTGCCAGGCGGCCTGGGTGGCGCCGATGCTGGAGGTGATGTGGTCGTAGCCCGGGAAGATGTCGGTCACCAGCGGCCCCAGCACGTAGAACGGCGCGCCGTGGCACAGCCGTCGCTGCAGCTTCATGTTCCACTCGATCTGATCGAGGGACATGTGGCCCGGGCCCTCGATCATGACCTGCACGCCGCAGCGCCAGGCCCGTTCGGTGAGGCGTCCGAGTTCCTCCAACTCGCCGATCTGCGCGGGGTCGGAGGCGTCGCCCAGCCCCCCCGGGCGCAGGCCGTCGCCGATGGAGAAGGTCACGTCGTGACGGCGCATGACGGCGCAGATGTCTTCCCACAGCGTGTTCATGAGGTTCTGGCGCTGGTGCTCGATCATCCACTTGGCCAGCAACGAGCCGCCGCGGGAGACGATGCCGATCAGGCGCTGCTGCACCAGCGGCAGGTGCTCCCAGAGCAGGCCGGCGTGGATCGTGAAGTAGTCCACGCCCTGCCGGGCCTGGTGCTCGAGCGTCTCCAGCACCATGGACTCGTCCAGCTCTTCGATGCTGCGCCCGATGATCATGGAGTAGATCGGCACGGTGCCGATGGGCAGGGTCGAGGCGTCGATGATGGCCTGGCGCGTGGCGTCGAGGTCGCCGCCGGTGGACAGGTCCATGACCGTGTCCGCGCCCCAGCGCTGGGCCCAGGTCAGCTTGTCGACCTCGTCCTCGCTGGATGAGGCCACCGGCGAGGCGCCCATGTTGGCGTTGACCTTGGTCTTGGACGCACGGCCGATGGCCATGGGGTCGAGGCCCTTGGCCAGGTGCTTCACGTTGGCGGGGATGACCATGCGACCGGCGGCCAGCTCGTCACGCACCTGCTCCGGCGTGAGGTGGCCTTCGCGCTCGGCCACGCGCGTCATGCACGCAGTGATCGTGCCCTGGCGTGCGTGCTCCAGCTGCGTGACGGCCACGAAGCCTGCGGGTGCGCTCCAGCCTGCGGCCTCGCCGCGGCGGCGTTCGTCGACGCAGTCCCAGTCGGGGGGCATGAAGTCCCAGGCCGTGAGCGACGACGGCGCCGGCATGTGCGGCGTGTCCGGCGACGAGAAGCTCCAGGGAGAGCCGATGCGCGCCGGGTTGGCGAAGCTGCCTGGGTTGGTTCCCAGCCGGGTGCTGGCCGGGTTGCCGCCGTGGTTCGGCGGGCGGGTCGGCAGAATCTCGGTCATGGCCACGCTCCATGGGGGAGGCTGCGGAGGCGGCGCGGGCTGCGACAGGCAGTCAACGCTTCCCTACGCAGCCGGCCGGTGTGCGCGTTGCGGCGCCCGGCGTCTTCTGGTCAGGTTCGAAGGGTATGTCTCAGCCCGCCTCGCGGCTGCGGAGGCGGACACCCCTAGCGAACCGCAGTGTACCGATCGGAGCTGGGCGATCGGCAGGCCGCCGGGCGGGCTTCTGCTGCACGCGGGGCGCGAGAAGCGTGGGGGGGGGCGTCACCCGGCGGATCGAGCCACGGGCCCGGTGCGCGTGTTCAGGCCGCTTTGGCCAGGGCCTTGAGCAGCCGCTTGCGCAGCCCGTCGGCCTCGATGGCTCGCCACTGCTCCAGGATGCGCCCGTGCAACTCGGCACGCTGCCGTGCCAGGCGCAGCAGGACCAGGGCCAGGCCGGCCACCGGGATTTCGCCGGCGTCATGGGCCGCTGTCAGCGCCGCACGGGCCAGCCCGGGGTGCGCCGCCCCCGCGCCCTGAACGGACCCGAGGGTGTGCTGGAGCTGGTGCCCGTGCTCGCTCAGCAACTCCAGCAGGCCGTCGGCCCGCAGGTCGAGGTCGTGCAGCTCTCCCAGCCGGTTCTGCAGCCTCCGGAAGCGTCTGATGGCCTTGGCGGCCCGCGGCGGCAGGCAGTCCTGCCAGGCCTCGAGTTCGTAGCGCAGCCCCTTGACCGCGATGCGCAGCTCATGGTGAGCCGCCGTGGCGGCGGGGTCGGGCAGGCGCTTGGCCGCGGCCCAGACCAGACGCAGGTGCGGCGCCACCAGCGCGTGCAACTGGCTGACGAGGGGCTGCTCGGCATCGAGTGTGTGGCGGCTCATGAGGCCTTGCGCGGCGGGGGCAAGAGGGGTGAGGGCGGCTGCGCAGGCTCGCGCGCGGTGGGCATTGCGGCGGGCTTGGCTGCTTGCGTCTTGCGCGCGGGTGCGGGTGCGGGTGCGGGTGCGGGTGCGGGTGCGGGTGCGGGTGCGGCCAGCGGCTGCTGCGGCGCGGGCTGGGTCCGGCGCCTCAGGTCGATGGGGCGCGTCGCGAACAGCTTGCTCAGGCGTCGCGGCCAGCCCTCCTCGTCGAAGCGGGCCACGGCCTGAGCCAACCGGGGCTGCTCGGCGTGGCGCGCCTGAGCGGCTCGGGCCCAGAGCCAGCGCAGGGCCTGCTCTTCGGCGGGAGATGCGTGTTCCAGCGCGGCGGTCAGCTGCTGCAGCTCCACGTCCAGATCGCGCGCCCGGCCGCAGCCCCGCGCCAGCTGGCGCAGGGCCCGGGTCGCCGGCGCGATGCGCTTCTTGGGCCAGAGCTGCGCCAGCCCGGAGAGCAGGCTGCGCATGCGACGGCAGGCCACCCGCAGCTGATGCAGGGCCTCGACGTCGTCGCCCCGCGCCACGGCCTGTCGTGCGCTCAGCAGCGCCGAGAGGTGCTGCAGCAGCAGCACCTGCGCGGCGCCAGCGAGCGGCCACTCAGCCTGGACAGAGGCCGTCTCCGCGGCGCGCAGGGCGGCCCCCACGCCAGCGGCCAGCGACGGCTCGGGAGCCCGCGCAGAGAGGTCGGAATTGCGGTCGGAATCACGCTCGCCCATGTCCACCATGTCGTAGCACAATCTCCCCGATCCGGCAGCCCGGCCGGCTCACTCGCCCCTCCCCCCCTGCCAGGAGACGTCGATGTCCGCTTCCGAGCCCACGGGACTGGCCGCGGTCGACCTGGGCAGCAACAGCTTCCACATGGTCCTGGCGCAGCTCGTGGATGGCGAGCCGCTGGTGGTGGACCGGCTGCGCGAGCAGGTGCAGCTGGCCGAGGGTCTGGAGCCCGATGGCTCGCTGGCAGGCGACGCCCGGCGGCGGGCCCTGGCCTGCCTGGAGCGCTTTGGAGAACGCCTGCGTCACGCTCCCGGCGTGCGCGTGCGCGCGGTGGGCACCAACACCCTGCGCGTGGCCTCCAACGCGCGGCAGTTCCTGGTGGCGGCGGAGGCCGCGCTGGGCTGGCCCATCGAGGTGGTCAGCGGGCAGGAGGAGGCGCGGCTGATCTACCTGGGCGCGGCCCACTCGGCGTCGGACGACGCGGGGCACAGGCTGGTGGTGGACATCGGCGGCGGCTCCACCGAGTGCATCCTGGGCCAGCGCTTCGAGATCCTGTCGGTGCACAGCCTCTTCATGGGTTGCGTGCAGTACAGCCGGCGCTTCTTCCGCGACGGTCGCATCACCAAGCGCGCGCTGAGCCAGGCGGAGCTGGCGGCGGGGCGCGAGCTGCTCGCGCTGCAGCATGGCCTGCGCGAGCTGGGCTGGCAGGAGGCGGTGGGCTGTAGCGGCACCATCCGCGCCTGCGAGTCGGTGTTGGTGGCCAACGACTGGAGCAGCGGCGGCGTCACGCGTGACGGCCTGCAGCGGCTGCGCGAGGCGCTGCTGGCGGCCGGTCACAGCTCGCGCCTGGAGCTGCCCGGATTGAAGCCCGAGCGCGCGCCGGTGTTGGCTGGCGGCGTGGCCATCCTGCTGGCCGTGTTCAACGCGCTGAAACTCGACCTCATGCACGTGGCTCAGGGCGCGCTGCGCGAGGGCGTGCTCTACGACCTGCTGGGCCGCATCCGTCACGAGGACGTGCGCGAGCGCACCATCCGTCTGTTCCAGGAGCGCTACCACGTCGACCGCGATCAGGCCGCGCGGGTCGAGGCCACGGCGCTCGCGCTGTTCGAGCAGGTGGCGGCGCCATGGAAGCTGCAGCCACGGCCCGCGGGCGCTTTCCTGAGCTGGGCTGCACGGCTGCACGAGGTGGGCCTGGGCGTGTCGTTCCGGCACCACCATCGCCACGGTGCGTACCTGTTGAGCGAGTCCGACATGCCCGGTCTCTCGCGCGACGACCAGCGCCTGCTGGCCGCCGTGGTGGGGGCCCATCGGCGGCGGGTGGGGACGGACGCCTTCGCCTGCCTGATGCGCAAGGGGCGCTCGAAGCTGGCGCGCAAGCTGGCCGTGCTGCTGCGCCTGGCGGTGGTGCTCAACCGCCCGCGCTCCGGCGCGAACCACGCCGACCCGCGCCTGGAGGTGGACGGCGAGGGCCTCAAGCTGACCTTGCCCGAGGCCTGGCTGCGCAGTCGGCCGCTCACCCGCAGCGACCTGGAGCACGAGGTCAAGGCCCTGCGCGACCTGGGCAGCCGGCTGGAGCTGGCCATATCGAGCTGAGCGCGGGAAGATGACCGCGCCCGTTGCCGTCGCAATCCGAGGGCTCCGGCCGCGCCCTGACCGCCCCGATCTCGGAGATCGCGTCCCATGCCCCTGCGTTCACTCAGCGTCCTGACCCTGCTGCTGCTCCTGCTGGCCGCGTCGCCCACCCAGGACGCCGCGGGGGTCACATCGTCCAGCCAGAGCGACGGGCTGGGCGTGGTGCCCGGCCAGGAGTTCGTGCTGCGCCTGTCGGCCCATGACGACCTGCGGGCCGGCGTCGACTTCGAGGCGGCGTCCTACGGCGTCGACCTGGAGGGCGCGCAGCTCGGGCTGGATCGCGCCGAGCTGGTGTACGGCCTGCTGCAGGAGAACCGCCTCAGCTTCGGCTTCCGCGACAAGGAGCAGGCGCGCGTGGTGGACCTGGGCGACTTCCGCGTGCCCGCCACCGCGTTGGTGCGGGACAGCGCGCCGAGGCCCCCGGCCTCCGTGATGCACACGCTGCAGCTGGAGTCGCGCAAGGTGACCTACCGCGCGCCGGTGGACAAGCGCCTCAACCTGCGCGAGGCGGCGTCCATCACGGCCATCCTGCCCGAATCGGGCGTGGCCCACGTGCAGCCGCAGCTCGGCCACGTGTACCTGCTGCGCTACCGCGGCGTGCCCGAGGTGTCCGACGCCTGGGGGCGGCTGGTGGCGTTCGAGGTGGTGGAGCTGCAGCCGGCTCAGAGCGTGACGCTGCGCTGCCGCATCCTGCCGGGCTCTCCCTGAGCGCGCAGCGCGCGGCGTGACGCCCGCGCCGCGGCGCGCTGTGTCGCGCACGTTGGACCGCACACGTTGGACCGCGCGGCGTTCGGGCGCGCGGCGTCACGCGGCGCCGCTCAGCTCAGCGACGCCGGGTTGTTGCTGTAGGTGCCGGTCAGCTCGGTGGAGGCCAGCACGTGACCCTGCATGGCCGCCTGCACATCGGCAGCCGTGAACGCGCCCTGCACCGGCAGGCTGTCCACGTCCAGGGCATACAACCGGAAGTGGTAGTGGTGCAGGCGCTCGTCGTTCCAGGGCGGGCAGGGGCCGTCGTAGCCCAGCCAGGTGCCGGCCATCTCGTCATCGCCGGCGAACCAGGCCGTGTAGTCGTTGACGCCCTGGCGTGAGCCGCTGGGGCCGGCGGGGTCGGGCTTGCCGTGGGGCACCACGCCCGCGCCGCAGCTGCCCGCGTCCAGGCCGCAGCAGGTGGCCGGGATGTCGACCATGACCCAGTGATGGAAGTCGCCCCGGGGCAGCTCGGGGGCCAGCGTGCGGCCCTCCTGGTTGACGTCGTCGGCCACCGTGGGCGCGTCCGGGTCCACGCAGATCAGCACCAGGCTGGCGGTGCCCGCGGGCAACTCGCTCCAGCTCAGCTGCGGGCTCTTGTTGTCGGACAGCGTCAGGTGCTCGCTGGGGTGTGGCCTGGCAAAGGCCAGCTCGGGAGGGATGGGCTGACCGTCTTCGAAGTGGGAGCTGGTGAGCTGCACGAGTTCTCTCCGTGGTCGGGGCGTCGCTGCATTCTAGTGATCCGGACCCGCTCGTGATCCAGGCCGGCGTGCTGTGGGCCGGGCTGCCGATTGTGCGCGCGGGCGCCCGGCCCGGGGCTACCCATCCCGCGCTGAGCCTGCCACCATCGGGACCTTGCAGCCCGCCGCGCCGATTCCTCCCCCGGAATGCGTCCCATGTTCGCCGCCCCTGTCCTCGGTGTCTGTTCGTGGTCGCTGCAACCGGCGAGCCCCGACGAGCTGCTCGAGAAGCTGGCGCAGACCGGGCTGTCGGCGCTGCAGCTGGCGCTCAAGCCGTTTCATGGGGGCGGGCTGCTCGGCGCGCGCGGCTGGCCCCTGGCTGCCACCGCCTCGCGCCTGGCCGATCAGGGCGTCGTGCTGCGCTCGGCCATGTTCGCCACGCGCGGCGAGGACTACACCTCGCTGGCGAGCATCCGTGAGACGGGCGGCCTGCGCGCCGACGCGCACTGGCGCGCCAACGCCCGGCTGGCGCGAGAGGACGCGGCGCGCTGCGCCGAGCTGGGTCTGTCGCTGGTGAGCTTCCACGCGGGCTTCCTTCCGCATGAGCCGGACGACCCGCTGCGCGTGGTCATGCTCGAGCGCCTGGCCGAGGTCGTGGGCAGCTTCGCCGAGCAGGGCGTCTCGGTGGCCTTCGAGACCGGTCAGGAGTCCGCCGCGACCCTGCTGGGCGTGCTGGAGCAGCTCGACTGCCCGACCGCGGGCGTGAACTTCGACCCGGCCAACATGCTGCTCTACGGCATGGGCGATCCCGTGGCCGCGCTCAACGCGCTGCTGCCCTGGGTGCGCCAGCTGCACGTCAAGGACGCGCGGCCCGCCGTGCGACCCGGCGAGTGGGGTCTCGAGGTCGCCGTGGGCGAGGGCGAGGTGGACTGGGATGGCATCTTCGCGGCCCTGGCCCGGGCGCCGCGCACGATCGACCTGATGATCGAGCGCGAAGCCGGCGAGCAGCGCGTGGCCGACGTGCGACAGGCGATCGAGCACGTGGCGCCGCGGCTGGCCGCGTTGCGCGAGGCCCGGCCATGAGCGGCGCGAAGCCGGGCGCGGGGTCTGCCGTGAACTCGGGCGCACAGTCAGGCGCGAGCGCCCGCACGGGTCCGGGGCCCGGCGTCGGCGTGATCGGTCTGGGATTCATGGGTCGTACGCACCTGGCCGCCTGGCAGCGCGCGGCGGACGAGGGCCACCCCTGCCGGCTGGTTGCCGGCTGCGACCGCGACCCGTCGCTGCTCGACGCGCGCCCCGCGGACGCCGCGGCCTTGCCCCCCTTTGAGCTGGCCTTCGACCCGGCGCGCATGCGCGCCTGCCGCGAGGTCCCCGAGCTGCTGGCCGACCCGGCCGTCGAGCTGGTGAGCATCACCACGCCCACCGACTCCCACGTCGAGCTGACGCTGGCCGCGCTGGAGGCCGGCAAGCACGTGCTGGTGGAGAAGCCCGTGGCCCTGGCCAGCGCCGACATCGCGCGCCTGGCCGACGCCGCGCGCGGCAGCGGGCGCCTGGTCATGCCGGCACTGTGCATCCGCTTCTGGCCCGGCTGGTCGTGGCTGCGGCAGACCGTGGCCTCGGGCGAACTGGGCGCGCTGCGCAGCTTGTCGCTGCGGCGCCTGGCCCCACGCCCGCGCTGGAACGACGCCTTCTACGGCGACCCGGCCCGCAGTGGTGGCGCGCTGATCGACCTGCACCTGCACGACAGCGACCTGGTGCGCTGGTGCCTGGGCGAGCCCGACGAGGTGACCACGCTGGGCGACGATGATCACGTCTCCACGCTCTACCGCTACGCCGACGCGGCGAGCCCCACCCATGTGCTGGCCGAGGGCGGCTGGGACCTGGCGGCCGGCCGCTCGTTCCGCATGTGCTACGAGGCGGTGTTCGAGGGCGGCAGCGCTGAGTACCGTTCGGGGCGTGAGCACCCGCTGCACCTGTGGCGTGGCGCGGCGGTCGCGGTGCCCGTGCCGCTGCCGGATTTGAGCGGCTACGACGTGCAGTGCCGCGCCCTGCTTGCCGCCCTGGCCGCGGGCGCATCGCACCCGCCGGTCACCCTGGGGGAGGCCTTTGCCACGGCGCGCCTGCTCGAGGCCGAGCAGCAGAGTCTTCGCAGCGGCCGGCCGGTGGAGCTGGCGCGCGACTGAGCCGGAAGGCGGCGACAGCCGGCACCGGGTCCCGCGCTGTACGTCCAGGAAGCGCGCCCGAAGAGCGCGCCCGAGCAGTGCGCCAGCGGGAGACCGTCGCGCTTGGGTAGGGGCGGCTTGAGCAGCCCGGTCTGAGTCGACCAGCGCGCGTGGATCTTGGTCCTGCCCGGTCTGGCTCACGTTGGTGAAGCTGGCGCGGGCCGGATCCGTGAGATCTGCTGCAAGGAGCTCGCCCGAGCTGACGACGTCGAGCCCGTGGGCTTCACGCTCACGAGTGGGCTGGAGGGGGCGAGCGGCAGCTACGTGCTCGGGGCCGGCGAGCTGGGCGCAGCCTTCAAGGCTGTCGTGCTGGTGCCCACGGCCGGCGTCATCGCGGCCATCGTCACGGGCTCAGACGGCGAGAGCTTGATCGTGTTCCCCTGGCCCGCGAGCGTGCTCGGCGGCTTCTCGTTGTACGTCCAGGTCTGGCTGTCGGACCCGGACGGCCCGCTCGGCTACAGCGCGTCGAACGCCGTGCGGCTCGACGTGCCCTGACGGCGGGGCATCCCGGCTGCACGACCGCGCAGCCGGAATGGTGCGGCCTGGCCCCTTCGTGGAGGGGGGCTTGCCGCCGCCGGTTGGCGCGGCGTCACGCCCGCACGATCGTCCACACGCCGATGAGGATGAAGCCTGCGCCGGCCACGTAGGACAGCGTGCGCGCTTCGACGTGTCGGGCGATCCAGCCGCCGACCAGCACGGCCACCAGCACGGAGGCCACCAGCGCCGCCGATGCGCCCAGGAAGACCGCGGTTCTTGAGTGTTTGCCGTCCGCGGCGTAGAGCAACGTGGCGAGCTGGGTCTTGTCGCCCAGCTCGGCAACGAAGACCGTGGCGAACACGGTGAGGAAAGTGGACCACATAGGTGCCATCCGCTCCGGCGGGGTCTCGATCCTGCGGATTATACGGCTCAGCCGTCGAGCGGGAGGCCCACGCCGATGCCGCGATGGGGGGGGTGAAACGCCTATCCACGCTCGGCGATTCCCTCGACGCGGTGCTCGTTACGCTCGATCGAGGCTACCGCGACGAGCTGCCGGTGACCGACGGCGACATTCTGAAGGGCACGATGCGCATCGAGGACGAGATAGCCCACTACGAGTAAGGAGCTGCTCAAGCGCGAGCTGGAGCGGGAGCCCGAGGGGGTGGACGCGTCAAGCTGAGCCGCGGTCGGATGGCGATGGCAGCTCCCGGACCGTGGCTCCCGTGAAGGCGACCACGGTCCGGGAGCGTTGCCTGGCTTGAGCGTCAGGGAGCGATCAACACGTCGAGGGCGTTCGAGAGAGCGAAGCCCCCAATGGCGCTGGCGTCACTGAGTGCGAACTGGGCGAAGATCTCCAGGGGGCCGCCGCCGCCGGCCACGGGGACGGCGAGGGCGCCGTCGCCATCCGTCGTGAACGGCAGGGCCTCGATGGCTCCGGCGGGCACCAGGATGCCTCCCTTGAACGGAGTCTCCGCCGCGGTGAGGGAGAGGACCAACCACGCCGTGGTGGACGGTGTGCCGTCCGCCAGCGAGAACGTCGCCGTACCGCCGGTGGCGAGGGACCCGGCAGCGCTGAAGAACGGCACCTTCCCCGAGATCGCGAGGGTGCCGTGACCCAGGTTCACCGCGGGAGCAGTGGTCGGTTCAAACGTGGGGTGCGGCGAGAAGATCGCGTTGTCATGGTAGAGGTCGTCGAATTGGTAGAAGACCTGGCCCGAGCAGCGAGGTTGCTCCACGGTGGCCGACAGTCCCAAGCCCGGCGCGATGGGTGCACCGTGGCTGTAGGTCAGGTCGGCCCAGGCCCCTTGGGACGGATCGCTCGGATCGAGCCAGAGCGTCCCGTTGGTCGGGTTGATCCACAGGAAGGGCTTCCACGCTGGCGTGGGCGGGATGATGTCGCCGCCCGACACGGGATCCGGATTCCGCAGGAAGGGAGGGAACCAGAGGGCGTCGTTCACGCCGTTGCCGTCGCTGTCGGCGTTGAGCACGCCGTGTGGGTTGAAGCACCCGATGTCCGTCTCGCAGAAGCCGCCGAGCGGATGGTCGACGTGGCTGCACATCTTGGCCACTCCGTACCCCTCGGTGTGCTGGCCGATGACGAGGCCGTCGACGCGGCCGCCCTCCTGGAGCCGCTGCAGGCTCGGGTGAGCGGGGCTCTCGATGATGAAGTTCGGCGGGTTGAACACGAAGTCGCCGCCGCGAGCCGCCTCGCTGTACTGCCAGCCGAAGTACATCCCACCGCTGCCGTCGTAGTAGTGGCGCCAGAGGGCCCTGTCTGCGTTCCGCGGAAACACGTCGGGCTGCTGAATCACGTCGAAGTGCGGCCTGAATCCCCAGCCCGCGCGCCACTGCATCTCGGCCACCTTGGGCGCACCGTAGGTGGGCTTGAAGTTCATGATCTCGAAGCTGTGGCTGCCCGCCGAGAAGCCGCCAGAGATGATGTCGTCGTGGAGCTTCGGACCGAAGTCCACGTTCCGGAAGTAGTGGGTGTGCTCATCCAGGTTGATCAGCTTGACCTGGAAGCTGTCGCCCTGGCGCCAACCCGTGATCTTGGCCTTGTCGACGGCGCCACGGCCGTACATCTCGTTGTTCATGTAGACCGAGATGAACCGGTAGTGCCCGAACTGTCCCTTGGGCAGTCCGTCTTCCGCGGCGAGCACGTCCCAGGCCTCGTCGGGGATCTCGAGCTGGTCCTGTGCCAGGTCGGCCCAGTCCTGCCAGGTGCCTCGGGGCGCGGTGCCCGGGTCGTCGAGCATGGCAGCGACGGCCGCGGTGCCGGCGCCGGTGAGTGCGGCCTGGCAGGCCTCCCACATCTTCTTCTCGGGCGCGGCGGCGCCGATGTCGTCGATGGAGAGCATGCGGTTGCGCTCGACGAAGCTGCGACCTTGGGGCTCCAACTCCACCTGCCCGGTGTGGGCGTTGACCATCTCGTACACGGGCTGGAGGAACTGGATGCGCGGCGGGTGCTCGCGCCAGCCCCACGTGTAGACGCCGCGCAGCAGCCGCAGCGGAGGGTAGTCCACGCTGAGCTGGGTGACCTTCGATCCTCCGACCTTGGTCCAGACCGAATCGAGGCCCTTGTACGGGAACTGCACGCTGCCCTCGAGTCGATGATCGAGCAGGACTGCGGTTGGTGAGAAGTCCTCGCCCTCCAGACTGTAGAAGGTGTAGTTCACGCGCAGCTCGTCGAACGCGTGGGCCTCCACGGGCACCTTCATCAGGAAGGTGTCGGCGTCGAACTGGCCGTCGTACCAGAGGAACGCGACGTCGAGCTCCCAGATGCGTCGCGGTTGGCCGTCGATGCCGACGGTAGTCTGACCGGAGTCGACGAGCGTCTTGAGCTTGTACTCGCCCGGTTCGTGGTCCGGGAGATAAGCCCCACGGTTGTAGTTGAGCATGGCGAAGCCATCGAAGATCTCGCCCTGGGTCGTGCCCAGCAGGATCGCCTCCAGCGAGGCGGCGGCCGACGTCATGGCGGCGGAGTCATCCGAGCTGGCGGCGCTGGCCATGGCGTCGAGCTCGTCGCTCATGGCGTCGTGGGGGCTGCGGACGGTGGTGATCGGATGCCCCATGAGACTGTTGGCGCCGAGGGCGTCCTGCTCCACTTGGGAGCCCACCAGATTGAGGAGTGTCGAGCCCTGGGCCTGGTCGGTGTGGGGGATGCGCGTCTCAACGCCCGTGGTGGCGGTCAGCGCAGGCTCCAGGATGCCGGGGTCGTTGGGGTCCGCCGGCTGCGCGTGGGCCGCCCCCTGAACGCCTATGAGCAGCACGGTGGCCACCAGCCAGGGCTGGCGGGAGGATGGACGGTGAGAAGCGTGGACGGTCATGGCCGGGTCTCCGAGATTTCCTGTTGCGGCCGGGGTGTTGCGTCGAGAGCGCAGCGAAGGCCCGGCGATGCTGAGACTGAGCAAGCGCCGTGCCATCGGTGGAGGCGTCCGAGTGACCCGTCCCCCGGGTGCTGTGCTGGACGGCTGTCCAGGATCTGGACAGTGCTGTAATCGCTGAGACAGCCCGTGCGGCAACCCAACCTACGGTGGGGTCGGTTGCTCCATGCTCCTGCGGGACAGGGGCGTGCGGCCATGGGCGAGAGAGTCCGCGGCCCGCCAGGATCCCAGGGGAGCTGCCATGACGTGCTTGGTGCGGGCCGACGAGAACGAGCGCATCGTCCAGCGCCTCCTGTCCCTCGGCGTGGAGTCGGGGGCTCGGCAGCACTTGCAGCCGGGGATCGACTCACGAAGCGCTGCCGATGCCGCGGTGCTGAGGGGCTTTGACACGCCTTTTCGCAGCGCAGACGGTTCGAGCATGCGAGCTCTCGCGCACGGCACACGCGGCCGAGGCACGGCGCCACGCAGCGTGGTGGCCAAGCGGGATGAACCGGAAGCGTGGTCCGCTGCGAGGGGTCAATGCACGACGTGGCTCACCGTGTTGGACAGGATGGAGTGGTCGCCCGCCGCGACGGCGGCCTGGAAGTGGGCCGCCAGTCCCGCGGCGGCTGCCGGCACGGTGAGGGTGAAGTTGGCCAGGCCGACGCCGTCGGCGGGCAGACTGGTCAGGATCTCGAATGGCGCAAGGAGTTCGAGGCACTGGCCACCCAGCACCCCGAAGCATGGCCCCGCGCCCGTCCCCGCCAGGCTGAAAAGGAAGTGGACGGTCTGGCTCGGCTCGGCACCCAGGGCGGAGAAGGTCGCCGGCGCCCCGGCAAGGAGCGGGTCGACGGTCAGGTTCAGTTCGTCGTGATGGCTCTCGGGGTTCAGTTGATCGGGGGTCAGTAGCCCGATCCACCCCTCCACCTCTGCGGACAGCAGCCCGCTGCCGAGCATGGCGGCCGTCTGCTGCACCCAGCCGTCGTGGGTCAGGGGCAGCGGCTTGACGCCCTGCCCGCCTACGCCGTCGGTGACGCCCGCGCCATCGCTGCCGTTGGCCAGGAGCAGGGTGCCCACCGCGGCTGCGTCGCTGCCGTCGCCGTCGCCGTTGGGGTCGGGATCGATGATGGTGAGCACGTTGGCGTGCTGGTTGGTGACGTAGGCGTAGTAGCCGCCGCCGAGCTTGGCGCCCCAGTTCACACCGTGGGTGCCGGCCGGCGTGGGCACGTAGGCCACCACTTCGTTGAGCGATGTGTCGATGATGGCGACGTGGTCCGCCGAACCGGTGGTCGACGTGGGCACCGTCGTGAATGCCAGCACGGCCGTGGCGACCCACTGCTCGCTCGGGCTGACCGGCGTCTGGATGGGTACCTGCAGCGTGTGGTACAGGTCCTGGCCGCTCTGCCCGTCCGGCGTGAGCGTGACCGGGATGTTCGTCACCAGCGACAACTCGTCCACGTCGACGACGGTCACGAAGCCCGAGACGGCGTTGGCCACGTAGGCCGTGTTCACCCCGTCCACGTGGCACTCGCCTACCGCCAGTGGCATGAGCAGGGCGGAGCGGAGCGTGTCGTCGGCGTCATACTCGAACTCGGCCAGCACCTGACCGCTGATGGTGTCCAGCACGCTGATTGAGCCCGCGGGGCCCATGCCCTTGAAGACGTTCGGCACGATGGCGCGATCACCCAGCCCGCAGGTGAGCCAGTGACCGTGCGGGTGCGTCTTGCCCGAGCCGGTGTCCACGCTGTCCTGGATGTCCAGACCGTCGGGGCCGTCCTCCACCTTGACCATGTCCTTGTCGGCGCTGAGCGGGACGGTCAGCCACCCGAACTCGGGCGACCCGGGCACGGGGATGGTGATGATGTGGGTGGGCGCCTCGCCCACCTTGATGCTGTCCACGATCTCGCCGCTCTCGCGGTCGATCTTGTTGATCCACTTCCCGAACCAGTTGCTGTTGTAGATCGTCTCGAGGCGGAAGTCGGCCCACATGTTGTGGGGGTTGTTCCACATGCCGTCGGCTTCGAGACCGTTGATCTCGCGTTCCACGGTCATGCTTGCGGCGTCCACCACCGTGATCGTCCCCGGCTTGGCCACGCCGCGGTCATCGGTCTGGCCCGGCACCGTCTCGAACTGGGTGTTGATCCAGACTTCGCCAACGCCGGGTACGCTCGGAATCACCTCGTCCTCAGGGCCGAGGATGTCCCACTTGGCGAGCTTGTCCTCGTCTGTGGCCGCCACGGTCGTCATGACCGCGAGCACGTCGAGGGCGGGAAGGGACGCCACCCCCAGGTGGCCCAGGTAGGGCAGCGAGCCCGAGGTGACATCGGGGATGTCCCCGTTGCCGTCGGTGACGGCCACGACTGCCGTCATGTACGGGTGGATCTTGCAGATGAGCACGTACACGCCGGGCAGATCGAACTCAGCCGAGAGCGTCCCCTTCTGCGAGCTGTCCTGGTCGATATCGGCCGTGCTGCCCTCGGGCTTCACGAGCAGGGTGACCGTGTGTCGTGTGTTGGTGCAGCAGTTGCCGATCTTGAAGTCGACGCGATCGCCCGGCGTGATGACGCTCAGGGGCGAGCCGGTGGTGTCGCTGCGGAACCAGTTCCCCGGTTCGTCCGTGAGATGCATGGTGTCCGCGGCGCCCTGGGCCCACAGCGCGGCGGGAGTGGCTGCGACCATCATGGCGATACGCCAAGCGGCCTGGAACGGGATCCTCATCGACTCGTCCTCCTGCAAGGCGGGTCGGCACCCTGGCCGCCCGCGTGTCCGGAGAGCCGCACACGACCACGTCGCGAGTGACACGCCTCTCCCGGTGGAGAAAGGGGAGCAAATGGTGTGCCGATGCCGAACGGGCCCCTCCGGGCCGGTCGATCGGGCCCGCGCGAGGGCCGCGTCCACGATGTGGACCGCCGTCTCGAATCCACACGGAGCTTCAGGGGCCCGATGTCACGCCACCGGAGCACCTCGCTCCCGGTCGGCGGGACGGTCCGTCGATCAGCGAGCTGACCGATCAAGCGTGAGAGCAGCCGGTCCGGGCTCCGCCGGCCTCGTCCTCCGGCCGCCACCTACGACGTGGTCGCGGACAGCCCGTTCGACGCTGCGAAGCCCTTGGGGCGCCGGCGGTCGCGATCCAGTGCTGGATCCACACCGACATGCCTCCGGCGGATAGGAAGTCCAGCGCCCCGGGAACGGTCACACGCGGCCGAGGCAGGGCGCCAGGCAGCGTGGTGGCCAGACGGGACGAACCGGAAGCGTGGCCCGCTGCTAGGGCATGGACGGGGCCGCGGTGTTCGCGGGGAGGGGCAGCGGGGCGGCCCGCGCGAGGGCGACGCGGGGCGGACGGTGTGTGGCCATGAGCTGGTCGCAGAGAATGGTCGGGCCGTGGTGGTCGTTCATTATCGCACGTATCCCAGAGCGCGCAGGGCGGCCACGTCGTCCCCGCTGAGAGCGGATCCTTCCTGCGTGGACCAGGCGTTGTGTGTCGTCAGTTCGCGGCCGAGCGCATCGAGGCGTCGGGCCAGTTCCGCCAGCTCGCCCTGCTCCGCCTGCCCGTGTGTGCTGGCGCCGAGCACCTCGAGCACGGGCGCGCTCTCCCCTGGATCCTGCGCCAGGTCGAACAGACGCGACATCACGCGGTAGCCCTCGCTGACGGCGCCGTCGCCCCCGAGTTCGAGCAGCTTGGCCACCTCGGAACGGGACAAGAGCGGGTCGGCGTGCTGGGCGGGCAGCTGCTTGAACTGCGTCCGGGCGTCGAACAGCACCGGGATGCCGCCGATCCAGGCCGTACCGCCGCCGCTCTCGTCGACCACCAAGCGGCTCAGCGCTCCTCGCAGCTCCACATCGATGCGCTCTGCTTGTGCGTAGCCCTTGGCGCTCTGCACGGCGAACACGCCGTCCATCAGCTCGCCCCTGAGCTTGAGCGCGCGGCCGGGGCCCAGGTCTGCCAGCACGGCCAGCGAACCGCCCAGGCGCACATCGGCGGACCAGCGCACCGGGACGCCGGCCAGGCTCATGCCCCCGTCGGTCGCGAGCAGGAATCCCTTGAGTTCCGTGGGATCGTCTTCGTCCTCGTCGCGCAGCTTGAGTGCTCGCGCCCGACGCGGCGAGAGCCCGGGTTCCAGTTCGGCCTCCCAGCGCCCGCCCCGGCGCAGCCGGGCCACACCGGCCGACTCACGTGCTCCTGGCGGCGGGCGGAAGCTGCGCACGAGTTTGAGGTCGCCCACGCGCAGCGCCTGCAGGTAGACATCGTCACCCTTATGCTCGGAGAACAGCTCGGTCTGGCGTCGCGGGTGGCGCAGTCGGTCCGTGGACCAGCGCTGCGCCGCTTGCCCTGCCGTCAGGCCGGCGGCTGACAGCAGCGTGGCGTACACGTCGGTGAGCCGGACGGGTTGCTCGATCTCAGCGTGCGGGATGCCCGGTCCCGACAGAAGGAACACGGCGTGGGTCAGGTTCTGCCACAGGGCGTGGCCGTGTCCCAGGCGGCCGTGCTCAAGGAACTCCTCGCCATGGTCGGAGACCACGGCCACGATCGGGCGGCGCTCGGGCGTGCGCTGCTGCAGAGCAGCGAACAGCAGCCCCAGCTGGTCGTCCACGTAGCGCAGGGCGCCGTCGTACAGGTCTGTGAGCTGGCCGAGCTCCGTCTCGCTCAACTTCAGCTCGCCGTCGTTGATGGCATCGTGCGTGGCGCGCCACTCGTCGTGTCGCACCAGGGCCAGGGTCTTCTCGTCGGTAAAGCGCAGCGCGGCCTCGTCCGGCACGTCGTAGGGCCAGTGGGCGTCCAGGATGTGCAGGTACAGGAACCAGGGGCGATCCCCTTCGCGCTGGTCGAGCCAGGCCAGCGCGGCGGCGCGGATGTCGGCCGCGTCGCCGGCGCGATCGACGTACACATCGAAGCCCTGCTCGAAGCCCAGGCCCGTGCGCAGCTGCGCGTTGCGTACGAAGGCCGCCGTGGCGTATCCGGCCTCGGAGAAGGCCTCGGCCAGGGTGTGCGCTTCGGGCCCCAGCACGTCGGTGGTCAGCACGCCCTGCCGACGGGTGCTGCCCTCGTACACGCCGTGGATGGCGGGGTGGGTCCCGGTCAGGAAGGACGGCACCGAGGGCTTGGTCCAGCCTGATGAGGCCACGGCCTGCCGGAACATCAGCCCCTGCGCGGCGAGAGCGTCCAGCGTGGGCGTGGTGTTGTGCTCGCTGTAGCCGGAACAGCCCAGGTGATCGGCGCGCACCGTGTCAAGGCAGATCAGCAGCACGTCGGGCTGGCGCATGGCAGCTGCGGTGGGCGTGGAAGACTCGGTGTCGCAGCTCGCGAGCGTGCCCAGCAGGCACGCGAGCAGGGTGGCGGCCCTGGTTGCGGGCCGAAGTGCGCGCAGGGCACGCGCTTCCGTCGAGGGCGCTGCCGCGTTCATGGCTGGGGCTCCGGGTCGAGGGGCAGGGCCACGGGGGCGTCCAGCGGCAGGCCATCCAGTGAGCGCAGCTCCCTGTGCAGCTCCAGCACCAGCGCGCCGCTCGGCCAGCCTCCGGCGGGAGGCGCGATGTGCACCTGGCCGGCCTGCACGAAGGCAGAGGTCGCCAGCACGCCGTCGGCACTCGTGCGCACCACCACGCTGGCGGCGTGTACCGAGGCGGGGTCGGGCTCGCCGCCCGAGAATCCGAGCATCAGCGTTTCGCCAGGGCCCAGGCCGTCCGGGAGCGGCGGGGTGAGGGAGGCCAGGAAGAAGGGCGGGGGCGTCCGGCCCGGCGCGCCCACGCTGCCGGGGCGACGGACGGGGGCGATGTCCACGCTCGGCCCGCCGGGCGCGGCCATGCCCGTGTCGTCCGCGAGGCCGCCTGGCAGTGCGCGGTAGTCCTCCACCACCCCGGCGCCGGGAGCGAAGGCGCTCAGGACGGCGGGGGGCACCACGCTGGTGGGGGCGGGGGCCACGAGGATCTCACCCACGGCGCCCAGGCCCACCAAAGCCCGCGCCACGCCGTCATCCGACAGCTCAAGCGGGCCGCTCCCGTCAGGCTCCTCTTGCACCGTCAACAGCTCGGGTGTGTCGGGCGACCAGTCTGTGACCCGGGTGTACAGCAGCGGCAGGCGCGCCAGGGCCGGAGCGCTGGCCTCCTCCAGGGCGAGGCTGCGGTGCGCGTTGCCCTGCTCCCAGGCTGACACTTGCAGCCACCCGTGGGTCGAGACCGCCATCACTTTGGAGGCACCCTCGCCCAGCAGGCCTGCCTGAGCGTTGCCGGCCAGCAGCGCTCCGCTCAACAGCAGTGCGCCGCGGCCCTCCGAGGCCCGGGCCCCGGCGCCGCCGTTGGCGGTCAGCGCGCAGTCGGCGGCGGTCAGCAGCACGTCCGCGTCGGCCGAGGTGAGCGAGAGGCCGTCGCCGCCGTTGCCGTGGGCGAGCAGCGTGGACAGGTTGGCCTGTGACGGCCCGTCCAGGTCGAGCTGCAGCCCGTGCCCGAGATTCTCCCGGCACACCAGGCCCTCGAGCAGCAGCGTGGCACGGCCGCCCGAGGCCGCGTCGAAGTCGACGTCGACGAGGCAGCCCGCGGCGCCGTTGCGCTCGAAGCGGTTGCCTTTCAGGGTCACCTCGAAGCGTCCGATGCCGACCGTCAGCGTGGGCGCCATGTCGAGGTCGAGCCCTTCGGTGCCGTTGCCGGCGAAGCGGCTGTCGCAGATCACCACATGCCCCACATGCGCGGCGCCCACCCTCAGGTCGTCGATGTCCAGGCCTTCTTGCACGTTGCTATCGAAGCGGCAAGCGCGCACGTCCAGATCGAAGGAGCCGTTGGCGGAGAAACCCTCGGCGCCGTTGCCGACCGAGAGGCTGCCGAGCACCACCACGGGCACCGGCGCCACGAAGGGCACGCCCTTCCAGCGCAGGCCGGGTCCGGCGGCGCCGACCATGGCGCACATGCGCACTTCCAGCGGGGCGTCCAGGCCTTGCAAGCCCGAGCTGGCGACGCCGCGGCCGTCCAGCACCAGGCCGTCCAGGATCACGAGCCCGGCTCCCGATGCGGCGGCGACGGGCTGGCCGGGCACGCCCTGCAGCACGGTCAGGTGCAGCTCCGGGTCGCGGGTGGCCAACTCGAAGCCCGGGGCGAAGCCGCCGTAGACGGCGCTGAGCGGGAACATGGGGTAGGCGCCGGGCGGGTAGATGCCCTCGGCCACCCAGAGGTTGGCGCCGCCCATGAGCAGGCTGTCGATCAGCGCAGGGAACAGGCCGTTGTACGCCCTGGCGGGTGAGCTGCCGTCGCCGCCGTCGGCCGCGGCGATGTCCACAAACACAGGCGGCGCCAGGCGCGCGCTGAGTACGGCGCCTGCGGGCAGCCAGTCGCCGTCGTCCTGACCCAGCCCAAGACCCACACGCAGCTCATCCCCGGGCGAGAAACCCGTGACGATCAGGCCGTTTCCCTCCAGCGGAGAGAGCAGCGGCTCGCGCTCGTACAGCGGCTCGCCGGGCGCAGCCACGAAGAGCCCCAGGATCAGCGTGTCGTCCTGCGCCACCCAGCGCACGGCCAGGCGATCGGCGGCCGGCACCAGCGAGACCACGGTGGCGGCGGACGGCGGCGGCGCCGGGTTGAGGGGCGGCAGGGTCACTCCCGCCTGGACCTGGACGCTGGAGCCGCCGCCGCTCCCTGAGAGCCGGCCGCACGCGACCAGCGACCAGGGAAGCAGCGCCAAGAGCAACAGGGCCTGTGCTCGTCGGTTCACGGAACGTGTGCTCGCTCAGTCACAGAAGCTGATCGAGACCGCGTTGCTGAACGCGAGCCCGAAGGGAGTGACGCCCGCGTCTTGCACCACGAACTGGGTGTAGGCTGTGGCGCCGAGGAACGAGAGGTCGTTGGGAACGGCTGCGGGAATGCTCAGGGCGCCTGCGCCGGGTGCGCCCGGCGCACCGCCCAGCGGCAGGAAGGACAGGAAGAACGGCAGGCTCATGTCCACCAGCAGGGTGCCGCCCTTGAAGGGCACGGCGGACGGACCGAAGCCGAGAATCCAGCCGACGGTTGAAGCGCCCACGCCGTTCGACAGCTCCAGCGTGTAGTCGGGGTTGCCCAGGCGGGGCGCGCCGCCGGAGCTGCCGTACACGGGGACGAACCCGCCGGTGCCGGGCGTGCCGGCGCCATAGGCGCTGTGGAAGGCGCAGTCGCCCAGGGTGCCGTTGAGCGTGGTGCTGCCCGCCACGAGCACCGATGTCTGCTCCAGCGTGCTGTAGGGCAGGGCGTAGGGCGGCTCGAACTCGACGTTCCAGGTTCCGTTGGGGACGACGACCTGGTAGTGCCCGCCGCCGTCGGTCTTGTCATTGCAGGTGGTGAGCTTGAACCCTGTCGCGCTGTCACGCACGTCGATGTCGACGCCGGCCAACCCGCCGCCGCCCGGGGCGCTGACGGTGCCCTGAAGCACCACGCCGAACTGGAGCAGGGTCAGGCCCAGGTTCACGTCGGCGCCGGCCACCACCACGGGGAACGACTGCCCCACCAGCTGCGAGCCAAACGTGGGGCAGACCTCGAACTCGTAGATTCCGTCGGGCACCACCACGGAGGCCAGCCCCGCGGCGCTCGTGTTGTCCTGGGGCGTGTAGAGCGTCTGGCCTGTGACGGTGTCGACGGTGTCGGTGTCGGCTCCCGGGACCGGCAGTCCACCCGGCCTCTGCACCAGGGTGATGATGCGGTGACCGTCCGGCAGCACCACGTCGCCGAGGTTGAAGTCGACGCTGGCGGCGACATCCAGAGCTTGTGACGCCAGCGTGGTGAACGTCACGGGTGTGGTGTCGAATCGGATCTCGAGCGCGCCCAGCGGAACGGCCAGGATGAAGTTGCCGAGCGCATCGGTGTTGTCACCGATCAGGTCGAGGTTGGTCCCCGTGGCCAGGTCGATCACGTCGAGGTTGACGCCTGCCACCGGCACGCCCTGGGCCGTCACGCAGCGTCCGGTCATGGTCACGCCCTGGAGCAACTCGACCGTGCCCAGGTTGCTTGTGCCCGCGACGGTGACGTCGACCAGGGTCGTGATGAGGTTGGGCGGGCTCGGGATGAAGACGATGTTGAACACACCTCCGGGGATGACGGTCGTGCTGAAGCTGCCGTTGAGGTCCGTGCCGCCGTTGAAGACGTCGGGGTCGCCCCCGCTGCCCTCGTTGCACACGTTGATGTTCACTCCGGCCTGGGGCACGCCCAGGGCATCGACCACAACTCCGGTGATGAGCTGGGCTGGGACGCCGCCAGCGAGGGCGGCCAGGGCGAGGGCCCCGAGGGCAAACTGGGAGAGGGGGCGCATGGGGAGACTCCGTAGAGGCGATGGGGTCCGCCGTTGGGGCGGTGGTGAGGGGCGCGGTTGGTGGCGCTTGTCCGCTGGTCCAAGTAGCAATGCCCGTGCCAGAGCGGGTGCGGGGCCTCACCGAGCCGCTTCAGCCCACAGCGCCCGATCCAGGCGGCGGGGGCGCATGTGGACTCCCCGCGGGTGACCAAATTCTGGACACGCCCACTGGAACGTGGACGAAGCGGCCGTTTCCAGCCCCTCCAACGGCGGGCGGCGGGCCCGGAGACCGTTCTTGGCTGATTGGCACCGGGGTTGCTGTAAGAGCTGCTTGAGCCCGGAGAGGCTCCGCTCCCCACCCCCTTGGCTGCTTCCCATGCGCATCCTGCTCTACAGCCACGACTCCTACGGGCTGGGCCACCTGCGTCGCTCCATGACCCTGGCCCAGGCCTTGGTGCAGGAACTGGCCAGCGCCTCGGTGCTGGTGGTGACCGGGTCTCCCTGCGCCACGCACTTCGCCCCGCCGCCGGGGGTGGAAGTGGTCAAGCTGCCCTCCATCACCAAGGACGATGCCGGTGTGCTGGTCCCGCGCACGCTGCGCGCCCACCTGGACGACGTGCTGGCCCTGCGGCGGGCCCTGCTGGGCGAGGCCTTTCGTGCCTTCGCGCCGGAGCTGCTGGTGGTGGATCACCGCATCGTGGGTCTGGGCGAGGAGCTGACCGGTGTGCTGGAGGCCGCGCGCCGCTCCGACGTGGCCACCATCCTGGGTCTGCGCGATGTGATCGACAGCCCGGAGGCCGTAGCGCGGGAGTGGAGTCAACCCGCCGCGCGCAAGGCCCTGCGCAGCAGCTACGACCGCATCTGCATCTACGGCTGGCCCACGCTGTTCGATCATCGGCGCGAGTACCCGCTGCCCGCCGAGGTCGTGCCGCGGGTGGAGTTCACCGGCCTGGTGGTGCGCAATCCGCCGCGCCTGCGCATCCGTCCCTTGCCGCCCAGCCGCATGTCGGTGCTGGTGACCGTGGGCGGCGGCCAGGACGGGGGCTCCTCCATCGAGCGCTACATGTCCGCGTTGGAGCTGGATCCGCCTGACTGGGACAGCCGCATCCTGCTGGGGCCGCTGCTGTGCCGGGACGTGGCGCGTCGGGTGCGCCGGCGCGCCCGCATGCTGGGCGGCGTGGCCGTGCACGAGTTCAAGTCGGACGTGCCGCGTCTCTTGGCGGAGAGCGACGCGGTGGTGGCCATGGCCGGCTACAACACCACCGCCGAGATTCTGCAGAGCGGCACCCCCGCGGTGCTGCTGCCGCGCCTGGCTCCGCGTCGCGAGCAGCTCATCCGGGCCCAGCGCCTGGGGCGGCTGGGGTTGGTGCAGCCGCTGCCGCACGCCACGGCCGAGACCCTGCGAGGCGCGCTGGAGACCGCGCTGGCGCGCCCACGTCGTCCCGTGAGCAGCGTCCCGCTCGACGGCGCCGCGCGCTTCGTGCAGGTGGTCAAGGAGCTCATGGGCGCCAGCATCACCCCGATCAAGGAGGCCGCCTCGGCATGACCGCACCCAAAGTGACGTACCTGCTCAAGAAATTCCCGCGGCTCTCGGAGACCTTCATCCTGAACGAGCTGCTGGCGCTACAGGGCCAGGGGCTGGAGCTGTCGGTGCTCTCCCGGCGCGAGCCCGACGACGAGCCGCGCCACCCCGAGCTGGCCGGCCTCGGCGCGCCCGTGGATGTGCTCCCCAGCTGGCGCTCGCTCGACCCTTGGAGCCTGCTGTTCGGCGCCGACGTCGAGCTGCGTGAAGCGCTCGCCACGCGGCTCCCGGGCGTGTTGGCCAGCTTCGGCGCCTTCGGCCACCCGCGCATGCCGTCGCTGTTGGCTGAGGCCGTGTACCTGTTCGGCCGCTGTCGCGAGCAGGGCGTGCGGCATCTGCACGTGCACTTCGCTACCGATGCCGCCGTGGTGGCCTGCTTGCTGGAGGCGTTGGGCGGTCCCGGCTACAGCCTGACCCTGCACGCCAAGGACATCTACCGCGAGACGGTCGATCCGGCGCTGTTGGCGCGCCTGGTCGGCAACTCGCGCTTCAGCGTGACCGTGTGCGACGCCAACGTGCGCCACATCACGCAGTTGCTGGGCGAGGCGGCCGCGCGCCGCCTGCGACGGCACTACAACGGCATCGACGTGTCCGCCTTGTCGGACGCGCCCACCCACCCGGGCGCGCGCGACGCCGAACACATCCTCGCGGTGGGCCGGCTGGTGCCCAAGAAGGGCTTCTCATACCTGCTGGAGGCGATGTCGCAGCTGCTCCCGCGGCGCCCCGGGCTGCGCCTGACCCTGGTGGGCGACGGCGACGATCGCCCTGCGCTGGAGGCCCGCTCGGCCGAGCTGGGGCTGTCGTCCGTCGTGACCTTCACGGGTGCCCGGGACCAGGGCGAGGTACGCAAGCTGCTGTCCCACGCCACGCTCATGGCCCTGCCCTGCGTGGTGGCCGAGGACGGCAACCGCGACGCCCTGCCCACCGTGCTGCTGGAGGCCCTGGCCGCGGGGCTGCCCGTGGTGAGTACGCCGGTGACCGGCATCCCGGAGATCGTGGACGACGGCCGCGCCGGGCGCCTGGTGCCCGAGCGTGATGTCGCCGGCTTGGCCCGGGCCCTGGACGAGCTGTTGAGCGACGCCGACGAACGCGGGCGCCTGGCGCGGGCCGGGCGGCAGCGCGCGCGACAGCTCTTCAACATGCACAGCAATGCCAGCGTGCTGGCGGAGTGGTTCCGCCACGCGGTCCCCGAGAGGGCCGCAGTGTGCTGATCGCGTCGGTCAACCAGGACCGTGGCATCAAGCCGGGCGCCGACAAGGGCGCCGCGGTGCACCAGGCCGCCATGCGCGCCGCGCTGGCGGGCTGCGGCGCGCGCGTGCTCGAGGTGGACGCCAGCGACGACGCCGCCGTGGCCGCCGCGTTGGAGCAGGCCGAGGGCCTCAACCTGGTCTACGAGCGCTACGCCTTGGGCTGCGGTGTGGCCGGTCGGGTGGCGGCCGACTTGGGTGTGCCGCACGTGCTGGAGGTGAACGCGCCGCTCCTGGACGAGGCCGCGCGCCATCGCGGCGCGCTGGCGGACGCGGCCGCGCGACAGCGCGAGCAAGAGATCCTGCGTCGTGCCACGATTCTGCTGGCGGTCTCGAGCGAGGTGGCGCGCTGGCTCAAGCAGGAGGGCGTGTCGCCCGAGCGCGTGCGCGTGCGCCCCAACGGCGTGGACCCGCAGCGCTTTCACCCCGGGCTGCGGACGCGAGACGACGACACCTTCGTGCTGGGCTTCCACGGCCGGCTGCGTCCCTGGCACGGCTTCGAACACCTGGTGGACGTGTTCGCGCGCTTGGTGTCACGAGGCCTGCCCGTGCGCTTGGAGGTGGTGGGCCGCGGCGACTACGCCGAACTGCTCGCCGCCCGGCTGCCCCCGGAGTCCTGGCGTGTGACGCCCTGGGTTCCGCACGCGGAGGTCGGGGCGCATGTGGCGCGCTTCGACGCCCTGGCGCTGACCTACTCCCCCGATGGCCCCTGCTACTTCTCCCCGCTCAAGCTGCTGGAGGCCATGGCGGTGGGTGCGGTGCCGCTGGTGCCCGACCTGGGTGATCTGCCGGCGCTCGTGCGCCACGGTCGCGACGGTGTCGTCTACCTGGCGGGCGACTGGGACGGGCTCGAGCAAGCGCTGACTGGTCTCATTCTGCGCCGCGAGTGGCGCGATGAGCTGGGCGCCGCCGCCGCCGCCAGCGCCCGCGGTCGCACCTGGGAGGCCCTGGCCCAGGAGGTGCTGGAGCTGGTCCCGGCGCGGCGGAGCGCGGCTCCATGAAGCTGTTCGGCGACGGGCTTCGCTCGCTGGCGGTGGCGCGGCGCTTTGTCCCGTGGCTGGCGGAGCATCGGCTGCGCCTGGCAGGTGTCGCCGGAGCCGGGTTGGCGGCTGCGGCGCTGGAGGTGCTACGGCCCTGGCCGATTCAGGCCTTGTTCGACTACGCCCTGGTGCCCTCGGGGGAACCGCCTCTGCCCTTCGGCAGCGTGGTCGCGTTGTGCGTGTCGGCGTCGCTGCTGGTGATCGCAGCCCGCGCCGCGGTGGAGTACTGGGGCGCGCTGCGCCAGGCCGAGGTGGCCCACGACGTGACCCGCAGCCTGCGCCGCCACGTGTTCGAGCAGCTCACCAAGCTACCCCTCTCGTTTCATGCCGCCAACAAGTCCGGCGACATGATCGTGCGGCTCATGGGCGACGTGCCCATGCTGCGCACCATGCTGGTGGACTCGGCCGTTGCGTTGCTCTCGCGCGTGATGCTGGTGCTGGCCACGCTCGGCGTCATGCTGGCCATGGACCCGCTGTTGACGCTGGTCATCTGCGCCGTGATCCCCGTGCTGTTCCTGGTGGTGCGGATGATCTCGCGCCGTATCACCAGCGCGGTGCGCAAGCAGCGCAAGAAGGAAGGCGCCATGGCCGACTGGCTGCACGAGGCCGTGGCCGGCGTGGCGGTGATCCAATCGCTGGGGCGGGGGCCGGACGCCGTGCGGCGCTTTGCACGCAGCAGCCGCTCAGAGGCCCGCGCCGGCCTCAAGGCCATGCGTCTCGCCGCGCGGCTCTCGTTCACCGTGGAGTCGCTGTTGGCCGCGGCCTTCGCCGGCACTCTGGGGCTGGGTGCCTGGCGCGTGTCCCAGGGCCGTCTGAGCCCGGGCGAGCTGCTGGTGTTCCTGAGCTACGTGCGCGGCATGCTCAAGCCCATTCGCGCGGTCTCGCGTCACGCGGAGCGCATCGCCCGAGGCACGGCCTGCGGCGAGCGCATCCTGTCGGTACTGGACGCCTCGGTCGACGTCAGCTCGCCACCGGGCGCGCCCCGGGCGCCTGAGCACCCGCGCGAGCTGGCCTACGACGGCGTGGGCTTCCGCTACGGTGACGGGCCCCTGGTGTTGTCCGATGTCAACATCGTCTTCAGGCCCGGCGAGCTCACCGGGCTGTTCGGCCGCAGCGGCGCGGGCAAGTCGACGCTGACGTCGCTGGCGCTGAGGCTGGCAGACCCCAGCGAAGGCGTCTTGCGTCTGGACGGCATCGACCTGACCAGCCTTGACCTGGATTCGCTGCGCGCCCGCTTCGGGCTGTGCCTGCAGGAGACCGTGCTGTTCGGCGATAGCGTGCGCGAGAACCTGGCGCTGGGTGCGCCGGATGCCAGCGACGATGATCTCTGGCGCGCGCTGGCCGCCGTGGCTGCCGACGACGTGGTGCGCGCGCTGCCCGACGGCCTGGAGCACGTGCTGGGCTCGATCGGAACGGGGCTGTCCGGTGGTCAACGCCGGCGCCTGACCCTGGCGCGCACGCTGCTACGCGACCCGCCTGTGTTGTTGGTGGATGAACCCTTCGCGGGCCTGGACCGACCGGCGGCCCGGACGGTGTTGGCTACCTTGAAGGCCCACGCCGAGCACGCCATCGTCCTGGTGGTCTGTCACGAGCTCGATCACCTCGAGGCCTTCGACCGCATCGTGTTCCTGGAGCGAGGCCGGGTGGTTGGCGATGACAGCCACGCCCACTTGCAGGCCTCGTGTCCGGCCTACGCCGAGCTGGTGGCCCGCACGGCGCTCGACGAGTCCGAGGTGCTGCTGTGACCGGTCTGCGGACGTGGCGACGCGATGCGCAGCTGCCGGCTCGCGCGGGCCAGCCCGAGCTCTGCCCGCCCCATGAGGCGCAGCTGCTTGAGCTGGTGCTGGCCCATGCCCTGCGGCCCGGATGCGCCGCCCCGCAGGCCGCGCGCTGGGTCTACGCGCGCTGGAAGCCGGGCGTCTCCCTGTGCGCGGCGTACGAGCTGGAGTTCCTGGACGGGCGCAGCGAACTGGTGGTGCTCAAGCGTTACCGCACGGGCAAGGCGGCGTCCCTGGCTCTGCGCGGAGCGCGCGCTGAGCCGTGTGACCCCGACACACAGGAGCAGGGCTGCCCGTTGCTCCCCTCGGTGCTGTTGCCCGACCAGAGTCTGCACCTCTGGCATGAGCACAGCGACCGCAAGCTCCCCGGGCTGCAGCGCCTGTCCGACATGCGCCGCACCAAGCGCCTGCTCCAGTCTCGGGGCGTGTTCTCGCCTTGGCGCCTGCGCAGCCACCGCTGCGAGCTGACGCGCCTGCGCTACCGCCCGGAGCGACGCGCCGTGCAGCGGCTTGACGCCGTGCTGGTGGACGCTACCGGCGCTCGACGTCGAGCCCGGCTGGCCGTTCGAGCGCTGGTGCCGTCGACCGCTACCCGGGTCGCGGGACATCGGCGGGCCCTGGGCCAGCTGGAGTTGCTGCCGCAGCTTCGAGTCTGTGAGGCGCGCACCGGCTTGCTGTTCGAGGACTGGATCGACGATCTCACGCCCGTGCCCCGCGCGCGCCTCAATGCGGTGGCCGCCGAGTCCCTGATGCGCCTGCATCGGCGCCCGTGCCAGCCCGGTGTGGAGCAGACTGCGCGCAGCAGCAACGCGGCGCTGTTCGATTGGCACGCCGGCTTGGCCTCACGCGTGCAGAGCGCCTGGTGCGCCCTGCCAAGCGCTACCGCACCGGCGCGCTGGCTGCACGGCGACTTCCACGCTGATCAGTTGGCGCTGCGGCCGGGCGGACAGCCGGTGCTGCTCGACCTCGACGGCCTGCGGCCCGGCGATCCGGCCGAGGACCTGGCCAGCTGGATCGCCGACGAGCTGTGCGAGCGCGACTCCGTGCTGTGCGAGGGCTCCTCCGTGCTCGACGCCTATCGGGACGTGGGTGGCGTGGTCCCGCCGGCCGCGACGTTGGATGCGCTGGTGCGCCGCGCGCTGGTGGATCGAGCGGCGGCATGCCTGCGACGTCTGGAGCACGGCGCTGAGGACCGCGCCGAGCGACTGTTGGGTCTGGCCGCAGCCCGCGTCGTCGGGGCGCAGGGCGCATGAGCTCAGAGCCCCCTCTTCCTCCGCTCGCGAACTCCCAGGTCCTGTTGCGCGTCGATCCCCGTCGGGGCGGCGTGGTGTTCCGGCAGTCCGGGCAGCCCACGGGCGAAGCGTTGTGGACACGCGAGCTCGACGGCGAGTCGCGGCTCACGGCGCCGGAGGACGACGAGCGCCTGCCGCTCGGCCGCGCGCTGCCCGAGCTGCGCCGCCACGCGGACGTGCGCGTGCTGGCCTACCGCCCTGAGCGCCGGCTGGTGCTGCGGGTGGATGACGGTCAGGCAGCACGGGTCCTCAAGGGCTACCGGCGCAAGCAGCTGGAGACGGCCTTCACGCGCCACGAGTGGGCAGCGGGAGTGCTGTCAGACGGGCCGCTGCGGGCGCCGCCGTCGCCGGAGCTGGACGAGTCCCTGTGCGCCCTGCGCTGGCCTGCGCTGTCGGGCCGCGCCCTCGATCTGCACCCGTCGGGCAGCGCCATGTTGTTTCGCCTGGGCGCGGGGCTGGCGCAGTTTCAGCAGGGCACCCCCTGGCCCGACGCGCAGCAACATGATGTCCGCTCCGAGGTGGCCGTCACCGATCGCATGGCCGAGCTGATGGGGCGCGCCGAGATGGCTCTGCCCGCGGGCTGGCGCAGCGTGCGCCAGGGGCTCGTGCCAGGCCCCGAGCACGCCGGCGTGAGCCTCGTGCCGACCCACCGGGACCTGCACGACGGCCAGCTCCTGGTGACACCCGACGGGCTGGTGCTGCTCGACTACGACCTGCTCTGCCTGGCCGACCCCGTGCTCGACCTGGCCAATCTGATCGCGCACCTTCGGCTGCGGGAGCTGCAAGGTCATGCCGGCGCCACCGACGCCAGCGTCGATCAGTGCGGCCGGGAGCTGCTGGATGGATTCGGTGCGGAGGCGACGCACGGATTGCGCCGCCGTCTGCGCTTCTACCAGGCCAGCAGCTTCCTGCGCCTGGCGCTGGTGTACGCCCTGCGCCCGCCCTGGCGGCACCTCTCGCGCGAACTCGTCGCGGTGGGGGAGCATTGCCTCCACGAGGTGTGAGTTGCGCCTGGCCCTCGCTCTGCTCGCCGTGGTGCTGCTGCCCCTTCCGGGTTGGGCCCAGGACGGCGTCGGCACGCAAGAGCCTGATGACCCGAGCGCGGAGGACATCGCCGGGGATCTCGCCGAGGACGGCGTGGTCGACCCGAATGGCAGCGCGGCTGCTGACGCGGGCGATGACGCGCCCCAGGGCGCCGCCGGTCCAGGCGCGCCGGGCAACGGTCCGGGGGATTCTCGAGCGCTGGGCATGAGTGCTGACGAACTGCGCGACGCGCTGGCGATAGGCCACTGGGTGCGCGTCAAGGGGCAGCTCGACCGACTCGGTTGGTTCGTGGCCCAGGAACTGGAGATCCGGCAGCCCGAGGGCGAGGAGGTGCTGATCGGCAAGGTGGGGCTGGTGGTGAAACGGGTCGATCGCTTCCGAGTGTTCGGCCTGCCCATCCACGTCACCGAGCGCACGAACATGCAGGGCATCGACTGGGACGGTCTGCGCGGCGCGCGCGTCAAGGTCGAGGGGCACTACCGCGGCCCCTCCAAGTTCTCGGCGCGCGAGGTCACGCCGCGACCAGGCGGCGGGCGCGACCGCATCGAGGGGCGCGTGGACGCCATCGAACGTCGCGGCGAGGCGCTCGTGCTGCGCATCATGGCCTTCGAGGTGCTGCTGCCCGCGGACGCGTTGATCGAGTCCGAGGATCTGATCACCAGTCTGGGCCTGGCGCCCGCTCCGGACGTGCTCCTGCCACCTGTGCAGAGGGACGACCCCGAGAACTACATCCCCATCAGCATCGCCCTGACCGAGACCCTGGGGCTCGGTATCCAGATCGAGTCGAAGGAGGCCCACGAGCGCAACTTCGACCTCGACCGGGACAAGCCGGGCAACAAGCGCCAAGCACAGCTGTCGGCCAAGGCGCAGCTGGTCTGGCAGCCCAGCGCCGACGGCTTCGCCCTGGCGCGCTTTCGCTGGGATCGCGGCCGTGTGCGCGACCAGGACGACCCCAACACGTCGTTCCGCGATGGCGACGTGTCCGAGCTATATGGCTATCTGCGACAGCCCTTCGGCGGCGGCGTCGACCTGCAGGTGGGGCGCCAGGACTTCGACGACCCGCGCGAGTGGATCTACGACGAGAACCTGGACGCGGTGCGCGTGCACGTGCTGCGGCAGGACTTCCGGCTGGAGCTGTCGAGCAGCACGCGCCTGACCGAGAGCAGCCGCGCCAACCGTGAGACCGACAACTGGATCGCGTACCTGTCCAACGACGACGTGGAGCGTCACCTGGCCGCGTGGGTGGTGGACCGCCGCCGCTCGGGCGAAGAGCGCTCCAAGCCACTGCACGCGGGCGTGCGCATGCTGGGTCAGTGGCTCCCGCAGCAGTCGGTCTGGGCCGAGCTGTCCGCGGTGCGTGGCTATGAGGAGGGTGTCGATCTCCGGGGCTGGGCCGTGGACCTGGGTACCACCTGGGATCTGGAGCCGTACTACGTCACGCTCGGTTTCGCCCACGGCTCGGGGGACGATGACCCCTTCGACGACGTCGACACGTCGCACCGGCAGACCGGGCTGCACGACAACAACGGCCGCTTCGGCGGCGTGACGTCGTTCAAGTACTACGGCGAGGTGCTGGAGCCCGAGCTCTCCAACCTGGACGTCTACACGGCTGGCCTGGGCATGCGTGTGGGGCGTCGCTCGTCGCTCGACTTGGTGCTGCATAAGTACCGGCTGGTCGAGACGTATCAACTGCCGCCGGGTTCCACGGCCTCGTCGCCGCTGCTGAACTCGAGCCTGCGCGCGCGCCCCGACGGGATCCACGACGACCTGGGCTGGGAGGCCGACTTGGTGCTCGGCAGCCGCGAGTTGAAGGACTGGGACCTGGAGCTGGTGCTGGGCTGGTTCTCGCCTGGCGATGCCTTTCCGGGGGCCGATCCGGCCTGGGTCTGGCGCACCCAGCTGCGCTACCGCTTCTGAGCCAGGAGCCCGAGCGGACTGGCGGGCTTGGCCGGCCAGCCGGCCGGAGCGCCGGAGGGACAGGCGGGGTGGCGGGTCTGCTGCCGTGCGCACCCTGGCATCCGGCGCTTCTCTGGCGCGTGTCTTGAAATCAGTCAAGGACTGTTGACAGATCGTGTCCAGATGTTAGACATAAACATCTCGATCCTCGTGGAGTCAGCCAGATGGGCAAGGCTCTGCCCGCCGGTGTGCCCGACGACCTGTCGCTCGCGTCGGTGCTGTCTGAGACCGACCGTGGACAGGTCTTGGAGGTGCAACGAGGCGATTGCCGGCTGGTGCTGCGCATCGAGCAGGGCGGCGGCAGCCTCGCGGCGGGCGTGCTGGCCGCGCTCCAGGCGCCGGGCTTCGTGCCGCCGCTGGAGTCGGGCCTGACCGACGACGGCCGTCCTTGGGCCCTGCGTGTCTTCGTGCCGGGGCGGCCCTTAGATCAGGCTGTGGATGGCGAGCAGGTCAGCCAGGTGGCGAGCTGGCTCACCTCGCTGCTCGAGTCCCTGGCGACTCTGCACGAGGCCGGCTTCGTGCATCGCGACATCAAGGCCTCCAACGTCATCGTGGGGTCGGACGGGCCCATGTTGGTGGACCTCGACCTGGCGTCGTGGGCCGGAGCGGGCGCTGGGGCCACCGGCTCTCGAGGCCACATCGCTCCCGAGGTGCTGCTGGGCCATCCGTGCACGCCGGCCTCTGACCTGTTCGCCGTGGGCGCCATGCTGGCCTTCGCTTTCTGCGGTGCCCCTGATCCTGGCTTCGATCATCACTTCCCGCAGCAGGCGTTCTGGGAGGCGGCGGGGCTGGACTCCGCGGCCATCCCGGTCGAGTTCGGGGCGCTGGTACGGCAGCTCGTGCGTCGACATCCGGGCGACCGGCCGTTCGATGCGCGCAGCGCCGCCGCGCGCCTCGGCGACGGGAACGGCTCGCTGCCGCCGCGGCGCCTGAGCTTCGTGGGCGGGCGCGACACGGCCCTGCGCCGCCTGCTCAGTGCGCTCGATCCGGGCGCTGGCGGGCGGCACGTGGTGCTGGTCACCGTGGCCGACCCCGAGGAGCGGGTGGAACTGCTCGATACGCTGCACCTGGGTCTGGCCATGGGCGGGCAGCGCGTGCTGCGCGAGCACTTCGCCGACCCGCTGGACCAGGCTATCGACCGTGTGGCTGGCAGTGACGCCGACTGCGTCTTGCTGGCGGCGACCGACGGCGCAGCCGGCTCGGCGGCACGCTTGGCCGAGTTGGTGGTGGCCTACGGCGGCGCCGAGAGCCGGCCTCGCGGCGTGCTGGCGTTGGTACTGGAGGAGGATCTGGCCGCGCGGGTCAGCGAGAGACTGCGCGGGCGCGAGCTGGCAGAGGACGCCGCGCCGGTGCGCCACCATCCCTGGCCCCGCGTGCCGGTCGTGGCCTTGTCCCGCCACCTCGACCGGCTCTCGGGCGGGGCGGCTCCCGAGGTGGCCCGGCGCCTGGCCAGCTCCCTGCATCGCCTCACCATCGGTCGGCGCAGTGACATCGACCGGGCCCTGGGTCACGCGCTGGACGCCGGCGTCATGCGGCCGGACCCGCCGCGCTACACCCTGCTGCGCGATGAGTGGCCGGCGGAGGCCGCGGGCTTCGGGGACGACGTCGCCGCGAGCTGCGCGCGTCTGCCCTCCGCTGCACGAGCACTGCTGGCCGGCCTGCACGCGTGCAGCTGGTCGCCGTCCCTGCCCGAGCTGATCACCGTGCTCGCAGGCGAGCCCCCTGATCTGGCGGCCAGCCTCGAGTCGCTGCAGGCCAGCGCGGTGGTGCGCCGCCCACTCGGTCCCTGGGGGCCGGTGGAGGTGCTCGACCGTCGCTGGACCGCCGCGAGCTCCGCGGCCCTGGATGCTGATGCGCAGCGCACGCTGAGCGAACGCGCGCTGGTGGCCTGCGGTGACACGCCGCAGCGTCAGGATGTACGCGCACGGCAGCTGCTCTCCCTGGCGCAGAGCGCTGACGATCTGGCGCCGGTGTTGGACGCCGCGGGCGCGTTGCTGGAGCACGGGCGTCTGGGTGCCGCGCGGGCCCTGGTGCAGGGCGCGGCGGCGCTGGCCGAGGCAGACGTAGAAGACCGCAGGCGCCTGCTCGAGGCCCGGGTGGAGCTGGCTCAGGGCGCGGCCGATCGGGCCCTGGCCGCGTTGGTCGCGCGCTGGGGCGAGGCGCTGCAAGACGCTGACGGAGCCACGCTGCAGGTGGCGGCCCACGCCGCCGAGCTGTGCGGCCGTCGCGAGCTGGGCCGGGCGCTCAACGAACGGCTGCTGGCGAATCCTCCCGATCGCACGACCCTGCTGCGCGCCACGGTCGGCTTGGCCTACGCGCTGCTGCTGGACGGTGACCTGGATGGCGCCGCCGCACGCGTGGCTGTCGCGCTGCAGCCGGACGATGACGACAGCGCGGCCGCCGGCGTGCTCAACCTCACGGCCATCATCGACACCCGCCAGGGTCGCGAGGCCCAGGCCAGCGCGGGCTACGGCCGGGCGCTGGAACGGGCGCGAGCGGCGGGCGACCCGCTGCTGGCGGCGCGCATCGAGCTGAACCGCGCGCACCACGATCGCCGGCACGGCCGCACGGCGGAGGCGGTGGCCGCGCTTGAGCGCTCGGGGGCGGCGTTCGCCGACGCGGGCAACGTGCAGGGGCGCGCGCTGGCGCTCAACAACCTGGGCGTGTTGCAGCGCGACCTGGGGGAGCTCAAGACCTGCCGCGCGCGCCTGCGCGAGGCGTTGGGCCTGCGTCGTCGGGTGGGAGACGCTCACGGCGCGGCCTCCAGCCTGGGTAGCCTCGCAGCGGCCGAGCTCGAGGCTGGGCACGTGGGCGTGGCGCTTGAGCTCGTGGGGCAGGCGCGACGCGCGTTCGCCAAGGGCGGTCACGCCCGGGAGCTCGCGTTCCTTGATGTGCAGGAGTCCATGGCCCTGGCGCTGGCCGGGCGTCACCGGGAGGCGGCCGAGCGCCTCGACGAGCAGCGTCTGGACGCGCTGCGCGCCGAGAGCCCCGTGTTGGTGGGGCGCGCCGAGGCCATGCTCCAGCTGTTGGGCAACGATCGCGCCGCGGCCGGCACCACGCTGGATGCCGCGCTGACCCATGCCCGGGTGCAGGGGGACGCGGCCGAGAGTTTCCGCTGCGCCGCGCTGCTGTGTTCGGTCCGTCCCCGGGACCCCGAGGCGCTGGCGGCCCTGAGCGAGGCGGCCCAGGCACTGGACTCGCCGGTGCGCGTCGCCGAGGCGGCTTGGCGCGCTGCCAGCGACGACGAGCTCGACCAGGCCGATCAGCTGAGCGCTTGGCTGGAGCTGTTCGAGCAGGCTGGGCGTACGGACCTGGCCGCGGCCGTGGCGCTGCGCCTGGCCCAGGCCCTGGACGCCGCGGGTGACCGCGCCGGCCGCCGGGTGGCCCGGGCGCGCGCGGGGCAGGCAGGCGACGCTCTCTCCGACGGCCTGCTGCCCGTGGAGCGCGAGGCCTGTCTCGAGCGCATCTCCCGGCTCTCCGGTCCGCGCCCTTCGGCCCTCACCCGCCACCGGAGCCTGGGCGTCGATTGGCTCCTGAGCTGCAACCGTCGGATGGCCACAGAGTCCGATCTCGAGGGCTTGCTGTTGGCCATCGTGGACATGGCGCTGGAGCTCACGGGCTCGCGTCGCGGTTTCCTGGTGCTCACACAGGAGGAGCAGGCGGAGGTGCATGTGGCGCGCAACTTCGAGCTGCGCGACATGCCCCCGGACGAGGTGCGCTTCTCACGCACGGTCGTTTCCCAGGCGGTGGCCAAGGGGCTGCCGGTGCTCACCACGGACGCCGGTGCGGACGAGCGCTTTGCCGGTGTGCAGAGCGTGAGCAATCTGGCCCTGCGCTCTGTGCTGTGCGTGCCCTTGCCGGGCGTGGACGGCGGAGGCGCGCTGTACCTGGATGACGATCAGCGCCTCGCAGCCTTCGATGAGACCGACGTGGAGCGCGTGGCGGCGCTTGCCGACCAAGCGGCCCTGGCCATCAACCAGCTTCGTCGCCAGCGCGAGATCGTCGCCCTCAACGCGCGCCTCTCGCAGCGGGTGGCGTTCGCCGAGCAGGAGCTCGTTCAGGCCCGCACAGCTCTGCGACAACGGGGCGAGATCGCTCCCGTGTCCGGCATGGTGGGTGAGGCCGAGTGCATGCGCGAGGTGTTCGAGCTGGTGGCCCGCGTGGCGCCCACGTCGCTGAGCGTGCTCGTCACGGGTCCCAGCGGCGCCGGCAAGGATCTGGTGGCGCGGGCCCTGCACGAGCGCAGCGATCGCGCCGACGGGCCGCTCATCATCGAGAACGTCGCCGCCGTGCCCGCCAACCTGCTCGAGTCGGAGATGTTCGGCCACGCCCGCGGCGCGTTCACCGGGGCCGACCGCGAGCGCCACGGGCTGTTCGCGGAGGCCGATGGCGGTACCTTCGTGCTGGATGAGATTGGCGAGCTGCCGCTCGAACTCCAGCCCAAGCTGTTGCGCGTGCTGGAGACCGGAGAGTACCGCCCCGTGGGCTCGCGCCGCGTCCAACAGGTGGACGTGCGTATCGTGGCCGCGACCAACTGCGACCTGTTGGAGTGCGTGCGCGAGGGCAGCTTCCGCGAGGACCTCTATTACCGCCTCAACGCCGTGGAGATCTGCCTGCCCGGTCTCGACCAGCGGCTGAGCGACGTGCCGCTGCTGGTGCAGCACGCCCTGCATGAGCTCAACCGCAAGCACGGCACGGACAAGCTCATCACCGAAGATGTACTGGCCAGCTTCACGCGGCGAAGCTGGCCCGGACAGGTGCGCGAGCTGCTCAACGAAGTGAGCCGCGTGTATTTCCTGAGCGACGAGCAGCTGAATCGCCCCCAGCTCGTGCGCGCGGCCGCGCAGAGCAGGGACAACGACTTCGACCCCATGCCGCGCTCGCTCAAGCTCGAGGACGTGGAGCGCGCCGCCATCGAGCGCGCGTTGCGGGCGGCCGACGGGCGCAAGGAGCAGGCCGCGCGCCTGTTGGGCATCAGTCGCGCGGGACTCTACGCCAAGATCCGGAGGCTGGAGATCGAGACCGGGTGACACGGGCGCGCGTGGCGCTCGGGTTGCGCGGGCCGAGCGCTCAGGGCGTCAGCGCAAAGCCCACGCCCTTGGGCACGGCCAGCTTCTGGGCTGCGGCGGCCTGGGGGAAGGCGCCGAAGATGTAGGGCCCGCCGGCAACGCCGAGGCCCGCCAGCAGCTGCCCGTCGGTCGAGAAACCAAGCGCCGAGGTGACATCGAAGGGCTGGTCCCATGCGAGGGACAGCAGCCCCGATGGCAGGGCCACTCGCACCAACAACTCAAGGCCCGGTCCGGCGCTGGCCACCAGCGCGGCGCTGGTCCCATCGCGACTGGCCACCATGCGGTCCAGCGTCACGCCCGGGGGCACGCTGCCCAGCACCATCGGCGCGCCGCCCGCAGGGCTCAGCACCAACTGCTGCGTTGGGTCGCCGCTGGGCAGCTCCGGCTCGGTGATCAGCAGCACGTGCTCTCCGGCGGCCAGCAGGATGGGTGAGGCCAGCAGGGGCCCGGTCAGTCCGCTGACGCTCTGCGCTCCGCCCAGCGGTACCGACAGCATGGCCACGTCGCCGCCGTCCGGGTCGACCTCCAACAGCAGCCGACTGGAGTCAGGGCTCAGCGTGGCGGCCTGGATCTCGAGCTCACCCGCCACCAGGAAGGGCGGCAGGGTCTGGCCCGAGGTGCCGGTGAGGTTGGTCAGATCCTGAGTGGCGGTGTCCATCAGGAACACGTCGGCTGAGCCCACCGAGGTGAGTGGGTCGCCCAGGCCGGGCAACTCGCCGGCGCTGAATACCAGCAACGTGTCGGCGATGAACCCGAGCACGCCGACATTGTCGATCGTGTCCGTGAAGTTGGCGTCGGACGTGACCTGCACGGGTGTGGGCGCCTGGTCGAGGCGCTGCACGAAGAGTTCGCGCGCGTCCATCTGCGTGCGGCGCCAAGCGACGCACAGCGCGTCGTCGGACAGGACCAGCAGGGGGCCGGTCGGGTCGTCGTAGCCGGGCGTGTCCAGCGGCCCCGGGTTGCCGGAGATGATGCTCACCGCGCCCGCCGAATCCACCACCATGAGGCGTCGCCGGTTGGCGCTGAGTTCGGTGACCACGGCCACGCCGCGGCCGTCGCCGCTGACGGCCAGTTCGGGCAGCAGCACCTCGCCCGTCTGGAGTGGGAGTGCGATCGGTTGCGCGTTGGTGTTCGACAAGAGGTCGACGTGGTAGAGCGCGCCCTCGGCCACGAACCACGCGCCGTCCGCTCCCACGCGCAGCGAGTCGGGGGCGACATCGAGCGGTACGAGCAGCGCGGTCAGGTTGACGGCCGGGGCGTCGGTGCCGAGGTCGAGCAACAGCACGTCGCCGCCCGAGGCCACGGGCGTGGCCAGCAAGGCGCGGCTACCGGTCGTGTCGATCCCGACTCCCGGGAGCAGGCCGGGGCCGTCCACCTCGGCGGTCGACGCGCGCAGCGAAGCACTGCCGTCGGTGCGCAAGTGCAGCATGGCCGTGACGCCGGCCCGGGTCACGCGGTGCAGGCTGCCGTGCAGGGGCAATCGGATGCCGGGCGCCGGACCATCCAGGCTCCACGGGCGATCGCTGCGCAGTCGCGCGGAGACCGGATGGCCCACCAGCGGCGTGGGCAGGAACGCGAGCTGGGAGGTCGCGATGCTGGCGTCGCCCGTGGTCAGATCGATGGCGTACAGGGAGTACGAGCCGTTGACGTGCTGACGCACGACGAAGGCGGTCTGGGCGCCGGCGCTCGGGGCCCAGGCCGCGAGCAGCGCGAGGCACAGCCCGGCACACAGCATGGACAGGCGGGCGAACGACATGGTGGGCACCTCGACGCGCGAAATGAGCTTGGCAGGACGGCAATTCTAGCCCATCCACGAGAGACTGGCATGCAACCGGCGTGCCAAACCGGCGAGCCCTCTCGTGCTCGCGGAAGCACGCTCTCAGGCCGTTCGTGCGGCCCAGGTGCTGCGTTTGGCGCGAATCGTGGATGGTCTGTCCAGATGCTGGACTCGCGCCTGCTCATGGCCGAGCAGCAGAGCCTGCGCAGCGGCCGGACGGTGGCGCTGGCGCGGAGCTGACGTGAGCGCAGGCCTCAGATGAGCTGCGTCTTGCCCGGCACCGCCACCTCGCCCACGGCGACCTCGCCGAACGCGTAGCGCTCGGGACCCAGGCGCTCGTTGCTGGCCATGGCCTGCTCCCAGGTCACCGTGTGCCCGGTGTAGGCCGACATGCGCAGCATGATTGCCAGCATGCTCGAGCGCGTCATCCACTCGCCGTCGTTGACCGGCGCGCCCGCGCGGATGGATGCGAACAACTCGTCGTGCTCGGCCTGGTACATGTCGTTGCCTGGGCCCTCGTAGATCCACGGGTCGGGGCCCTGCAGCGCGTGCAGCGGCGCCCAGCCGTTGATGATGCCGCTGCCCTTCTCGCCCATGATGTAGTCGTTGTTCTCGAAGTCGCAGCCGTCCATCTGCCGCGACTGGTGAAACGCCAGCACGCCGTCGCCGTAGTCATAGCTGGCGCTGAAGTGATCGAAGACCACGCCGCGCTCGTCGCCGCGGTGGTTCTGGCGCCCGCCCATGGCCGTGACTGAGAGCGGCGGCCGGTCCTCGAAACACCAGCCCTGCTTGTCGAGGCTGTGCACGGCCTGCTCCACCACGTGGTCGCCGCTGAGCCAGGGAAAGTGGTGCCAGTTCTTGAGCTGGAACTCCATGTCGCTCCACTCGGGCTGGCGCTTGTGCGTGCCGATGGGCGAGGCCAGGTAGGTGGAGTGGAAGCCACGGATCTCGCCGATGCGGCCGGCGTGCAGCTGCTCGAAGAAGGCCTTGTGGCGCACGTTGCGGCGCCAGCAGAAGCCCGACATGAGCCCCAGGCCCGCGGCCTTGGCGGCGGCCGCCGTCTGCATCACCGAGCGGATGCCGGGGCCGTCCACGGCCATGGGCTTCTCGGTGAAGATGTGCTTGCCGGCGGCCACCGCGGCGGCCAGCTGCACGGGGCGGAAGTGGGGCGGCGTGCACAGCAGCACCACGTCGATGTCGCTGGCCAGCACGTGCTGGTAGGCGTCAAAGCCCGTGAAGCGCCGCTCGGGGTCGACCTGGATGCGGTCGGCGGCCTCGCCCATGGCGTTGGTCAAGTGTTGCAGGCTGCCCGCCAAGCGCTCGGGAAACAGATCGCCCATGGCGGTCAGTACGATGCTGCCGTTCTCGGCTCGCAGGGCGTTGGCGGCGGCGCCGGTGCCGCGACCTCCACAGCCCACCAGCCCGACGCGCAGCACGTCGGGGTCGCCAACGGTCAGGGCGCGGGCGCTGGGGATGGGCAGGGCGCTCAGCGCGCCCAGGGCCGCGCCGGTGCGCAGCAGCTGACGCCGCGACGGCCGCGTGGGGAGGGCAGGGGCCATGAGCTCGCTCCGTGGGTGTGGCGGGGTCGGCTGCGCCAAGCCGGCGTACGAACACGCATGCCCGGCGCGAACAGCCGGCGGCGAGTGTAGCAGTCGATCCGCGGGGCGGGGCGGCGGCGCGGCGGCCTCCTGAACGCCGTGGGTGGCGCAAGGCTGCGCTCAGGATGCTTGCCCAGGCCCGCCCGGAGGCCGAGAATCGACGCCATGACCTCCACGCTGATTGCCGCCCTGACGTCGCTGCTGTTGTCCGCGCTCTCATGCGGTGATGCGGCCGCGTCACCTGGCGGCGGGCGGGTCGTGGCTCCGCAGGCCGCGGCCCAGCAGGATCCGGCGCCCGCCCCGTCGCGCGTGTTGTTCGTGACCCAGTCGGCGGGCTACGAGCACGGCGTGGTCAAGCGCGCATCGCCCGGCCAGCTGGCGGTGGCAGAGCGCGGGCTGAGTGCTGCCCTGGCGGACTCGGCGGACTCGGCGGACTCGGCGGACTCGGCAGGCCCCGGCTACGCGCTGCGGATCACGCAGGACGCGAGCCAGCTCCCGGCGCTGCTGCCCGAGTTGGACGCGGTGGTCTTCTACACCACCGGCGAGCTGCCGCTCAGCGAGGCCGAGCGCGCGGCGTTGTTGGACTGGGTGGCGGACGGCGGCGCCTTCGTGGGGCTGCACTGCGCCTCCGACACGATGTACGCCTCGCCCGCGTACCTCGATATGCTTGGTGGCACGTTTGATGGCCACCCCTGGCACCAGGAGGTGACGCTCAAGGTGGAGTGGCCCGAGCACCCGGCGCTGGCGCACCTGCCACCGAGCTGGACCCTGACCGACGAGATCTATCAGTTCCGCGCCTTCGAGCGCTGGCCCAACGTGGTGCTGCTGTCGCTCAGCGGCGAGCGGGCCGAGCTGTCCAAGGGCAAGCGCGCCGACGGCGACTACGCCAGCGCGTGGTGCAAGCCCTACGGTCGCGGGCGCGTGTTCTACACGGCCCTTGGCCATCGCCCCGAGCTGTGGAACGACGAGCGCTTCCTGGCGCACGTGCGGGGCGGGCTCGACTGGGCGCTGAAGGGGCCCGACCTGCCGGCGCCTCCGCCGCAGGGTGCCGTCGTGTTGGTGGGGGCGGACGGTCCCGATCGCGGCGCCTGGAGCCACCGCGACGGCGGGCCGTTCCGCTGGGCGGTCGGAGGCGCCCCTGGCGCGGACGCACGCGCGGCCGGTGGTGCCGACGCGTCCGCTGACGGTGGCGCAGGTGGAGCAGGTGGAGGCATTGGAGCGGCAACGGTCGCTGCCCAGGCCGCGGGCGCGGGCGAGATGACCGTGCTGGACACGGGCGCCGGTGACCTGGTGAGCCAGCGCGCCTTTGGCGACACGCTGATCCACGTGGAGTTCATGCTGCCGACGGGGCACGAGGGGCGAGGCAACTCCGGCGTGTACGTGCAGGGGCGCTACGAGCTGCAGGTCATCGATCCCAGCACGGCGGAGACGCCGGATGTCGGCACCTGCGGCGCGGTCTACGGCGTGGCCGGTCCGTCCCGCGCGGCCATCCGTGCGGCGGGCGTCTGGCAGACCTACGACATCCGCTTCCGCGCGCCGCGCTTCGACGCGTCGGGCGCGCGCACGGCGGCGGCGCGGCTCTCGCTCTGGCACAACGGCATCCGCGTGCACGACGAGCTGGAGCTGCCCGACGTGACCCCCGGCGGCATCGCGCAGAATGAAGCGGCCATGGGCCCGCTGATGCTCCAGGACCACGGCGACCCGGTGCGCTACCGCAACATCTGGGTGGCGCCCCTGCGCGACTGAGGCGACGCGCGCGAGGGTTCAGCGACGGTCGCCGTCGCCATCGCGAGCGTCGTCACCGTTATCGCCGTCGCCGTCGCTGTCGCTGTCGCTGTCGCCGTCGCTGTCGCCGCCGCTGTCGCCGCCGCTGTCGCTGACACCGCGGGTGTCGCCGCTGCTGACGGCGGGGCCCCGCAGCGGCCCGTCGCAGACCACGCGCAGGCCGATGAAGCTGCCGTCGGCCAACCACCAGAC
>Ga0164313_10000030_pt1 | contig 77624 bp, 56 predicted proteins | sample GuaBasSedimGuay4_FD_113735 | JGI IMG/M metagenome (GOLD analysis project Ga0164313, IMG submission 113735) | Subseafloor sediment microbial communities from Guaymas Basin, Gulf of California, Mexico - Guay4, Core 4569-4, 0-3 cm | ecosystem: Environmental > Aquatic > Marine > Hydrothermal vents...
AATGGTGAATTTCTGAAACATTTGGGGAATGGTAATTTTAAGCGCTGATCCGAACTTATTCGACGAAGAACAGCCGACGGGGTCATTGCTCATTATCTTGCATGCCAATGCGAGATATGTGCTTTGACCCCCTCGAAGCCAAGTTGACCGCACCCCTCGTAACCCCGCCTTAACTTGGTGCCGTTCGAAGGGGTCAAACCTTGATTCGTGCATTGGCATGCACGAATGCAAGGAATGACCCCGTGGCGAACAAAAAAAAGGGCGGCCGGGTTTCAACCCGACCGCCCCGTCTGTCTGTCAATCAGATGATTTCGTTCTGATGCCGATTGGCTCAGGGATTGAAGAACAGGAATGTCCCTGCACTGTCGCCCGTCAGGACAGAGAACGAACGGGGCCCCTTGGTCCCTTCGAAGTACCACAACCATTCGGCTCCGATATCGGTTCCGCCAGTGTCCGCCGGCGGATCAAAGGCGTAGAGCGAGGGATAATCTGCAGGGTTCGTCCACCACCAGGAAACCATGGCATTGTCGTAAAAATACGTACTTTCGCTTGTTGATTCCGGGAAACGGAACATCCAGGCATGCTCGGCGTGGAAGAGCCACGGCGCGAACGTCGTATTATAGTATCCGAACCAGCTCGACAGGAACCAGTCTTCCAGACCGGCTACGGGAACTCCACCGAGGAGTGGATCAGCCACGTTTCCGTTGCCTGAGAAGGCCGTGCCGTCACTCATGGCACCGGGCGAGAAGAGGAGAAAGTTCTCTGAAACCTCGAAGTGCAGGGCGGGGAAATCACCGGTGATGTCGGGATCGCGCGTAAGCGACTGTGCCTGGTTGGCATGTTCGACCAGATATTCCACCTCATCCATCACGAAGCCGTGCTCATTGACCAGACGCACGATGCTGTCCTTGTCCGAGGCAAGATTAACACCGTTGGACCCCTCGTTTGAGACCTGCACGATCGCCCCTCCGAAGAGGTCATTTTCGGGATCGTTCATGTCTTCTTCATCTCCGCCTCCGAAGACCACGACTGAACCCTGATCGCCGATGACCGTTCCATCCGGGAATTCGTGCACAATACTGAGGGTATTCACACCGAAAACTCCCTGAGCAACGTTGCGTATGGCCCAGCCCGAGATATCGACCGCAAAACCACTGTTGTTTACGATTTCGATAAACTGGTCCTCGACCCCTTCCTCATCAATTCCGTTGCCGTTGGGATCAGAAGCGGTTTCCGCTACCCCTTGGAGTAACTCGTTGATCACAACCTTGAACGGATTCGGTTGAGTCTCCGTCACCAAAAGATCAGCCAGGCCGGGAATGGTATCCCTTTCCCTGACGATGATTGGCCACAGGCGATCACCGCTGAGCACGCCGTCATCGAAGACATCGACATCGAATGTGCCCTGCGTCGCCCCTTCGGCGATGGTCAGGAGGACGAGTCGAACGGCTTTCCCCAATGCCTCGTCAATGACCCAAAATATCTCAACATCGTCCCCGGAAAAATCGATCCGATCGGGAGCGCCCAACGACTCGATGCTTATCACCAACCCGCCTGAGGGAGCCGCACTGTCAAGGGTAACGGTTCCGGTTACAGCGGCCGCCCCGGCATTCTCGGCAACGGTGTCCGCGCTCAAGGCCAAGGTGGCCGCGTAAGCAAAGTCACCAAACGGCGTAACCCCGTCATTCTTGGTCCCGGGCGAGAAGATCGCACCGCCCGAACCGGTGGCCACATCATGAAGGATATATTCAGTACCGGTGAGTTCCGGCTCGAGGACCGCGGCGATCAACAGGGTGCCGAGATCGCCTTCGTAGGTAACCGCGAAGACAGACGCGCCACCCGCATCGAGATTAACCGTGTCGCCGGTATTGGACCACCCCAGGTTGCCCTGTGAGGCCGTTTGGATGGTGGCCCCGCCGAAAAGACCCGTCGGCACGCCCCCTCCAAAGACCACGATGGCACGACCGTCCTGGATCACCGAACCCGGGGGGAAAGTATGTCGTGGACCGATATCGTCGGAGATCACCCAGCCGGACAGATCCACTGCCGTGCCATCTCCACTTACGTTCACGATTTCAACGAACTCATCCTCGGTGTTGCTCCGGGTTCCGTCCCCGTTGGCGTCACCAATAAGGTCTTCCGGAATACTTCCCGGAACGCCGGCGAGAAACTCGTTGAGCACAATGCTCGGGGCCGCATCGACATTGGTCGTCGTTATCGCGATGAAGTCGTTGTTGAATCCACTGCCCGAAACGAAAATACGGGTCTCCACGTCTCCGTCGAATCTGTCGTCCGAGACCGCGTCAACTGCAAACGTGCCCACCGTCGCGCCGGGCGCAATCACCACCGTTGCGGGAACGGAGATCTCAGACTCCGGACCGCCCACTGCGAGAGAGGAAACCAGACTGATGTCGAGGGTCGCGCCTCCGCTCGGGGCCGCACTGTCGAGGGTTACCGTCACCGTGGCGGCACCCGCTCCGGCGGTTTCCGAAACCACCGCGTTGTCAATCGAAAGGGCAAATCCCGCGACGGCATCGTCTGCCGTCACCTGCAGATCGTCGAAGGCCAGCTCTTCGGAGCCGCCATTCAGATTCATCTTGATCCGTATCTGCATCGTCTCGCCGGAGCCGGGAACATCCCAACTCAGGGTCTTGAATGTCTGGGTCAGCCGGGGTTCTACGTTATGGTCCGGCAAGGTGTTCTCATTGCCTTGGAAATACCGGGCCGGAGAGTTGGTAAACGTTCCGCGAAAGCCACCGATTGTTTCCCATCCGCCGTCATCGAACTTGACCTCGATGAAAAGGCCGTTGTCGAACTCGGTCTGATCGACGCCTTGAGCGGCCGCCATCGAGATTGTGAGCTGGCCCAATCCGGCTATGCTGAAGGAGTTGAAGGTGATCCGCCCCTCATCTTTCGCCATGTCGTCCACCGCCACACCGCCGGCGTCAATGTCCTGGCCGGTCCAGAACCATTCTCCGTCGATGGTGCCTCCCGAGGTTTCGGTTCCGGCGGAGAATTCCTGCCTTCGGGCAAAGTAGTTCCCTGAAAGGTCATCGCTGGGGTTTTCCACCGTGTAGCGGGTATCCAACCCGTCCGTCTCGAAACTCTCCGAGAACGGAGTCACGGTCGCCCCATTCAAGAGCGCGCCACACATGCCCACGCCGGCGAGCGCAACTCCTCTTATCCATTTGATCGTTTTTTTCATCTCTAGGTTTTCTGGCATATTCATAGCATATCTCGTTTTCAGTTAGGTAACTCGTATCGCATTTTTCGGGTTTGCGCCCTTTGGCGGCGTTTTGTGGTCAGTTCAAATTTGACTATACGGTTCCGCATTTACGGCTGTTACAGGGTCCACTTGGCGCCCAGGGAATAGATCGTGCCCGTATATTGAATTGAATGGAGTCGGCTCGTATCGCCCCGATAGCGGCGCAATGGTTCGTCGGTCAGGTTGGTTGCTTCAAAGAAGACCATGAAATGATTCATGAACCGATATTGGATGGTCAGGTCGAGTTTCCTGAAGTCGTCCACGTATACGTCGAGGGAATCAGCGGTCAGATTGTGTCGGGTTTCCAACGTCATATCATCGATGTCCGTCTGGCCGGCGCGAATCCCGTCCAGATAGCCGCCCCGCCAATTCATCGCCAGGCGCACCAGCAGCCCGAACTTCTCGTAAAACACGGACAAATTTCCCATATTGGACGATTGCTTGAACAATGGCACCTCTTCCTCAAAGCGCTCTTCGAGCAAAAGTTGGACGTTCGATTGGATAAAAGCGGCATTGAATGCAAAGCCGAATCCATCGAATGGTTCGGGCAGGAAGGTGAGCTTGCGATCGAAGGCGATCTCAACTCCGTAGAGTTCGCCATCGCCTGCGTTCATTTTCTGGGTCGTCTCCCATGGGGTCGAGTCTCTTCCCCGGCTGTCGTATTTGGCCGCCAACTGCGGCGCCACTCCGGTTCCCGGTTCCACCACCCGGCTCTCGGTATAGATCGGCCCCTCCAACTTCTTGTAGAAGCCGGACACCGAAAACAGGCCGAGGCTTTCAAGATAGTGCTCAAAGGCCAGATCGATATTGGTCGACTCCATCGGCGCCAGTTCGAAGTTGGGCAATTGGACCGAACTTCCGAATGCGGCGCCACTGACGGCCACGATCTCGCGGGGAACGAGGTCGGTGAATTTGGGTCGGGCGATTGTCTCGGTGTAGGAAGCGCGCACCAGGGTTTTCTCGCCGAATTCCTTGCGAAGATGAAAGGCGGGCAGGACGTGCGAATAGCTCTTTTCCGAGGCTACCTGCTGCGAAAAAACTTCCAGCGGCAACCGTTTCCAGAAAGCGGGCGAGACAAAAGGCGGCCCCTCCTCGGGACGGGTCAGGATCTCGGTGTTGGTAAAGGTATTACGCGTCTCCTCAAAGCGAACCCCGGCAATTATCTTAAAGCTCCCTTTTTCAAAGGTCTGCATCAGGTAACCGGCCAGCACGTCCTCATCCGCCAGGTAGTTCTTCAGAATGGCGTCGGTGACGTTGAAGGTAATGTCGTCGGGTGTCTGGATGAGTTCGACGTCACCGGGATCATCGAGAAACGCATTGGTGGCCCCCGTATCGAAAATCGGGCCGAATTTGTAGTCGGACCGGTTGGACAGGAAGTCAGCCTCCATGGTGCCGCCACCAAAAACCGAATCGGCCAGCGTGAGCTGGGGCAGGGGTGCGGTGTCGATGCTGCTGAACCGGTTGAAATCGCGAAAAAATTCTTTTTCCCGAAAATCAAAATGTCCCCCGATCTTGGTCGAGGCCGAAAAATCACCTATATTGTAATTGCCCTCGAGATTGACCTCGAAACCGTTGCGTTTGTCGGTGCTGAAGAACGCATTGTCTGCCGCTCGACCCCGGTTGCGGTTGAGGAGGTAACTCTCGGGTTCCAATAAAATGTCCCGGTCGGTGTCCTCGACCGCCTGGGGGAAATAGTCCTCGTTTCCAAGGGCGACTTCCCCGGCCAAAGTATTGGAATCGAGCGTTACGCGCCTCTCGGTCCAGATCTTCTCCGCTTCCGAGACGAAATACTTGTAGTCGAGATCGATCCAATCGCTGAGGCGGTGCTCCCCGCCAATATTGTAGGTCAGTATCTCATCCGCGGTAACCGTATTTTGCCAGGTCTTGTAGCCTCGACTGTTTCCCCCAATGAGGGTAAAATTATGTGTCACGGGGTCCCAGGCGATGTCTCCGAGCTGCACCGCTTCGTCGAAGAAAATATCCTTCCTGGAGGGGGCAGTGCCATTGATTCGCGCTGCCACTTCAGGATCCTCGGGATTGTATCCCAGAGCGAGTGCGACCGCTTCTGTGAAGATCACATTTCTTGGATAAAAGGTCCCACCTCTGTTGACGTTAAATCGGGTCTCTTGGAGGACCTCGTCGTCGTCGAACTGATTGAAGGACGCCGAGACATGAAATTGGTGGCGATCGGCCAGCCGGAATTCGAGTTTTCCGCCGATTGCGCTGCGCTCCCGCGTGATATTGTAGTCCTCCATCTGGATCCCACCCATGAAGAACCCGGTCGGGAGACCCCTGAGGGGGGCCTCACCCAAGGTCTGCCAGTCATCCGCTCTGAGGGTGTCGGATCCACGGCTGTCTTCCGATTGATTGTACGAAATCTGAAACCCGATATTCTTTTCCTTGCCGAAAACATCGCCGTAGGTGGCGTTGACGCGATAGCTGGGGTCGTCTGCGATCGTGTGCTGGGTGTAGGCCGCTTCAACTGAGGCAAAGCGCTCTCCCCGGTCCAACGCGCTGCGGGTCACCATGTTGACCGTCCCTCCGACGTTGTTGGCACTCTTGTCCGGCAACCACGACTTCACAACTTCGATTCGTTCAAGCTGATCGGTGGAAATGATGTTCAGACCTGTCGAACGACCGTCCTCATCGGGCGTGGCCAGAGTCACCCCGTCGATCGTCACGGCGTTGAGGGACGGATCCGCGCCGCGAATCACGATATACTTTCCCTCTCCCTGGCTGTCCTCCACCGCTATTCCCGGAAGACGCTGGAGCGCCTCGGCCGCGTTGCGATCCACGAACTGGCCGATCGCATCCGACGAGATCACATTCGTGACATTGTCGGCCGACCGTTGAAGATTGATCGCCTTGGCTCGTCCGATCTGGGACCCTTCGACTACAAAAGCTTCCAGTTCAACCGTTTCCTCAGTATTCAGGTCGATAACCACATAGAATGATTTGGATTCCTCCCCCAAGGTCACTGTCTCCGTGGTCTCCGGATAGCCCACATAGGTTGCTTTCAGAACGTGTTTGCCGGCGGAAACACCCCGGAGGACGAATTTCCCCCCGCGTTCGCTGAAAACGGAAATGTCCGTCCCCTCCACTTCGATTCGCACGCCCTCCAAGTTGATCACAAGATCCGAATCGATCACCTGGCCCCGGATCACCGCCCCCGACAGATCCGGCGTGAGGCCGAATGAAAGAATCGCTAGAAATGCGGTGGTTACGATTCCGTACTCACCGAGGGGAGAGTACTTTCTAAAGTACTTCGAAGATGCTTTCATCCGGTAAGGATCAGCTGAGGGTTAGGGGACACTAGGGGAACTTCCACATCTCTGCGGTTGCGATGTCAGTAGAGAAAAAAACTGACTGAAAGTCAAGTTGGTAAGGCAGTCTTTCACGGAATACTCCTGTGAGGGTGTCACCGTCCGGGTCCTTTCTCGAGATCAGCGGAGTCAGACGAAAAATACTCCTTGAAGCGCGCGTTCGCATCATTTCCGAAGAGCACGTCGCAGGCTTCGCGCATGCCGGGGTCCTCCCGAAGGGAATCCCTCGGAACAGTAAGGGCGATCTTGGTGCGTCGCCGCAGAAAATCGTCCAGATTGACAATCATCTCATCACGGGCCGCTCGATGAATCTCGCAGCGAAGGAACGCGGTCCCCTCGATCAGCACTTGCCCCATCGTCTCATCGCCTGCAATTGCATCGAGCAAAGGACCAGCGTCGCGACCGTATCGGCGCCACAGACGAAGGCTGATCGGCTCCGAGAAGTGTGCGGGCGTGCGATCGTCGATCCGCAGTTCGGTTGCCCGCTGCTGAAAGGACTCGAAATCGGACCTCGGTGGTTCCCCGAACCAATCGCTGTCCTGAGGCCGGAGCCCGATCTGCATTTCCCCGATAGCCTTGACCACTTCATCGCCGACATTCAGACAATCCGTCAATTTGCCTCCGAAAATGCACAGATGCCTCTTATCACGGTCGATTTCGATGGCATGCTTTCGGGAGAGTGATGACCAGTCGCCCTTGTCACGGTTCTTCCCCTCGGTATCGACCACAAGCGGGCGCACGCCGCATCGTTCGCTGATGATGTCCGCTTCGGTCAGGGGAGGGTCCAAATCAAGGCAACGATTGATATTATCGAGCACGAAGTGACGATCTTCCGGGGTTGCGGTGTCGGTTACCTCTTCCACCCGGGTATCGGTCGTCCCCAGGCAGGACACCGGGCCCATCGGAATGACGAAAAAGAGGCGGCCGTCGCTGGCGAAGAACGCCAGAATCCGATTCCCGCCTGTAACGCGTTTGACGATCAGGTGAATGCCCTTGGAAAACAGGTGGCGATGACGCGTGGTGATGTGCGAAAGCCGATTGTGCTCGTCGACAAACGGCCCGCACGCGTTGATAAGGGTCTTGGAGCGGATGATTGATTCGTGCCCGCTGACCCTGTCCCGAACCTGCGTGATCCATTGATCTCCCTCCCGGTGCGAACCGAGAGATTCGAGATAATTGATCGTGACGCACCCGTTGGCATTCGTTTTCTGCACGAAATCGAACACAAACCGGGCGTCATTGCCGGGGAGATAGGCATCGGAGTATTCAAACCCCCCGGTGGAGTTGCTCAGCCGGATATTGGGCTCGTCCTGCGCGATCGCGCGCTTGGAGAGCAATCGCGGCTTCCTTGTGAACCCACGGCCGATCGCCCAGTAGAGCCAGGTGCCAATCCAAAGGATCAGAGGACGATGACGAAATCCCTTTTCGATTGTGGTCAGAAATCGAATCTCGCGAACATTGGTGGGGTAGGCCCTGAGCAATTGGTTTCGTGCCCGGCAGAGTTTCCGCACCAGACCAAACTCGGAATTCTCCATGTACTTGATGCCGCCCCAGACCAGGTTTGAACTCTCCTGGCTGGTCAGCGACCCGAAGTCGCCTTGATCGATGAGGCAGACCTTGGCACCCTGAGCGCTCAGGGCGGCGCCCGAAACCGCGCCGTTGATCCCGGCCCCGATAATGAGAGAGTCAAAGACCCTCTCCTCCAGGGCATCGATGTTCCTCTCTCTTAGTTCCGTTTTCACAGGTGAATCCGGGTCTTTTTTTTCCGGTTCTTATTGGGTGAGCTGGTTCGCCAGCCATTGCGGACGATTGGTGGTGATGCCATTGATACCCCAACTTTTCAGATTCCTTGCCAGGGCCGGATCGTCCACCGTCCACACATACGCCTCCAGGCCGGCCGTTTTGACCTTCGCGATGAAGGCCGCATCGACCGTGTCGATCGCTTTGACGCTCAATCCGTCCGCTCCGACTTCCTTCGCCCTCGCGATGAGTTCTTCAACGGACGGCTCCCAAATCTGAGTCTCCTTGTTCTTCTTGAAGCTCGAAAGCGCGTAAACACGATGGTCGGGAAAGGCCTGTCTGGCCGCGGCAGTGGACTCCCAGTTGAAACTGATCAATATGATCTGATCCGGTCCCAGCCCGGACCGTGCGAACGACTTTTCCAGTTCGGGGATGATCTCGGGCCCCACCTTGATTTCGACGACAAGAATTCTTCCGGTCGGAACGGTTGCAAGCACCTCGTCAAGGAGTGGAATTCGTTCTCCCTCCCATTGCCTGCCTTTGTGAAGCCCCGCGTCGAGTTCGCGCAGTTCCGCAAGGGTCTGGTCTTTTACCTCCCGGTCGCGTCCGAAGAGCTTCTTCGTATTGAAATCATGAACAACCACGACCTGGTCGTCGGACGAGAGATGGACGTCGATTTCAGCCGCCTTGGCCCCTTTCTCCCAGGCCAGATTGACGGATGCCAGGGTGTTTTCAGGCGCGTCATGGGAGGCGCCGCGATGGCCGATGATCAGGCACTCTTGAGCGTACATAAAGGTAGGGGAAAGGGCAACTGACAACAGGATGAGAAGGGCCTTGGTGCTTTTCATTGGATCTTGTTTGACTGAACTTGATTTGGGACCCCGGGAAGTCCGCACTCGATTCCGATCGAGGTGTTTCTCTCCGGCACGAAGAACCCGGGCCACAGCCGCGAATACTCGGCAGGGTTGAATCGGGAACGGTTCTCTGTCCTTATTCCAATACATAAATCGAATTCCTGCCGGCGAATCCAGTCAATGGCAAAATCGACAAGGAGACAGATGTAGTGACCACTTTGTTCGTCACTTCATCTGTCGGCGGGGTCCGACGCCCGTCTCATCGCTTCGCGGTTTTTAGGTCTTGTGTTTTCTCGTTGCTCGCGAAAAAAGAACAACGTTACTGAATGAACCGATAGATGGATATTCAAGAAGAACTTGAACGCCTGGGCATGAGTCCAAAGAAGGTGTCGGTCTACCTGACTTTGCTCCAGACAAAGGGTTGTACGGTGACGGAATTGTCCGCGCTTTCAGAGATAAAGCGGACCACCTGCCTGCATATTCTACGCCAACTGGTTGAGGAAAAACTCATCTCGGAAAGTCGCCGTGGTCGTTGGATCGTCTATACCGCGAACGATCCCAAGATGATTCTGGAGGAAACCCAGAAACGGGAACGCCTGGCCAGAAGGATTCTACCGGAACTGAACGCCCTCCAGGAGATCTCAGGCCAAAAGCCCGTGATTCAATATCATGACGGGGTCAAGGGCGCCAGGTTTTCGTTCAGCCAATTGTTGAAAAGCAAAGAACGCGAATATTTCTACTATGCCTCCATCCCTCCTTTCGCAGCCGTAATGGGGGATTCGTTCCTGAGGGACTTCCTTGCCGAACGGAAAAGATTGGGAATCTGGGCGAACGGAATTCGCGTATATGATGAAGATTTCACGGATCCGGATTTTATGCGGACGGATGAAAAAAGTCTTCGCCGCGTACGTTATTTCCCAAAGCCCATTGACAAGTATGTGGCTTGCATGAATTTCACGGACGACAAGATATTCATCACTTCCGTGGTTGGAGAGGCCTATGGGCTGATTATTGAAAGCCCCGGCCTGACCACCTTGATGAAATCCATTTGGAAAATGGTGTGGGATATATCTTTGGAACATCCTGAGGAGTGTCAGAGGGGTGGAGGGTCCCGCCACGGAAAGAAAATCGACTCCTCCGAACCCGCTCAAACCTGAATGACTATTGACCCCCACCTTCAGATAAATCGGGAGATACGCCCCCGGGCCGCAGGAGTGAAACTATATACAATCATAGGTTGTATTTTCGTGACCCAGGTCGTTGCGGGTGAGGGTGTGGATCCTGGCGATGAATCCTGCTTTCATGTCAACGGAGTAACCGCTCATCGTGGCAATTCCAGCCTCTACCCGGAAAACACCCTGCGGGCATTCCGGTCGGCGATAGAGGTCGGGGTCGATTGGATGGAGTGCGATATACTCAAGACCCGGGACGGGAAAATCGTCGTGATTCACGATAAGGACACCGGGCGGGTGGGGGACAGGAATCTGCGGATCGCCGAATCCACCTATGACGAGCTTCGTCAGGTCGACGTTGCATTTGACTTTCGCCGGCGCACTGGCAGGACCTTGGCGGAATGTCCGATAGCTGCAGCACCCTTGCTTGAGGATGTGATTCGCCTGACCATGACCCAGCGGCGCACGCGACTCTCCATCCAGCCGAAGATGGACATCGTTGACGAGGCGATTGAACTGATTCGCGAGATGAAGGCGGAATCCTGGGTGGGGTTCAATGAAGGTTCCTTCGACCGGGTTCGCAGGGTCAAGGAGTTGGCGCCGGAGGTTACTGTCTTCTACGACACGAACGGGAAAGACACCGAACTTCATGTTGAGCGAGCAATGAAGCACGGGTTTGAGGGCATCGTTATGAGACGCGATAATATCACAGTGGAAGATATTGAGATCATTCACCGCGCGGATCTCGAAGCAGGTGCCTGGACGGTCAACGAAGAGGAGGAGATGAAGCGTCTGAAAGGCATGGGGGTGGATCGGATCTACACGAATTTTCCGGCGGCCCTCCTGTCTTTGCAGCAGGCGATGACACCTTGAATTCAGCAGCCCCGAGGAAAACCACAGTGAGTATCAATGAGCCAGGTTACGCCGGGACAGGGTCGTCCGAACCCGCCCTTCCCGCACGAGAGCGAAAACTGTTGGAGCCGCTTGTCCATCTCGTGCTTGATGTGGATGGAACGCTCGCTCTGGATGAGACCCTCCTTCCATCCACGGCGGGGTTTCTCGCGACCCTGGAAGACCTCGGCATCACCTTTACGGTGGTTACGAATAATTCATCACGGAGCAAGGCCGAGCATGGTGCGCGGTTGCGGCGGATGGGGATGAATATCGAGACGGATGCAGTGATCGTCTCAACCGAGGCGACGCTTGACTACCTGACGGCTTCGTTTCCGGGAGTGAAGCGGCTTTTTCTACTTGGCCCGCCTGCTTTTCAAAATGAATTTTCCGAGTGCGGATTCGAATTGTGCGCCGACGATCCGGAGGACGAACCGGATGCGGTGGTGGTTGGATTTGATACTTCGCTTACCTATGATCGCCTGTGCCGGGCTGCCTACTGGATCAAGCAAGGGAAGAAATACTTCGCAACCCACCCCGATCTTGTCTGCCCAACCGATCGCCCCACGGTCCTCGTCGATTGCGGTTCGATCATCAGTTGCCTGAAGTCGGCTACGGGCCGGGAACCGGACGCCATTCTCGGCAAACCGAGTCCCCAGATGCTTCACACGGTTCGTAACCGACATGGATTGAAGTGCAACCAGGTCGCAATGGTCGGAGATCGGCTCTATACCGACATGGCGATGGCGCATGCCGCCGAGGTTCCGGCAATTCTTGTACTCTGCGGCGAATCCACCCGCGAAGAAGGGGAATCGGTTCGACCCGCTCCGGACCTCATCGTCGCCGATGCCGGCGAATTGAGCCGACTCCTGATTATGGCAAAGAGGCATGGGAAGGTGGACCAGACAGCCATTGATTGAGGAACGTTTCTGCTGACGAAAATCGTATGTTCAACTGGAGGGCACTTTGAATAATGGCTGACCGTTTCGAATCAGTCAAAGTGCCTTGGAGACATTTACGGATGGGTATGTTGCTATGCTGAAATTCTTTTCCCGCTTATATAAGCCCGCACCGGAGATCGAACGTCTTCCCGAAGAGAAGATCCCCGGGGCTTACCGCCGTTTTCGATGGAGGATCATGGAATCTACCTTCATCGGATATGCTTTCTTTTATCTGGTGCGAAACAACCTGGCGCCGATTTCAAAGGAATTCGGAGAAGCCGTCGGGTACTCCAAGTCTGAGATCGGGGATTTTCTTGCGGTTACGGCAATCGCCTATGGCGTGGCGAAGTTTGTCATGGGATCCGTCTCGGACCGGAGTAATCCGCGTCTTTTCATGGCCACCGGCCTGCTCTTGACCGCCCTGTGCAATTTCGCTTTCGGCAGCGTCCAGAATTATCACCTCCACCTTCTTCTCTGGGGAATGAACGGATTCTTTCAGGGAATGGGGTGGGCCCCCTGCGGGCGGTCAATCGGGCATTGGTACAGCGAGAATGAGCGGGGAATGAAGTTCGCCATATGGAATGTAGCCACCAATGTGGGCGGAGGACTGGCAGGGGTCATTGCTGCCTACAGTGCCAGTTTGTTTGGTTGGCAATTCGCTTTTTACATCCCGGGGGTAATGGCCGTGGTGTGTGCCATTTACCTGCTGTTGAGACTGCGGGACACTCCGCAGTCGGTGGGTCTTCCACCGATTGAGGAGCATCGAAATGATTACCCCAAGGGGCACAGTGTCGAACACGAGAAAGAACTTACGACCAGGGATCTCTTTGTTAACTATATTCTCAAGAACAAGTACCTGTGGATCGTCGCGTTCGCCAATTTCTTCGTCTATATCACCCGTTACAGTATGCTCGATTGGGGGCCGACCTACCTGAAGGAGGTCAAGGGCGCCGTTTTGGAGCAGGGCGGGTGGAGTATTCTGATCCTGGAGTGGGCGGGGATTCCAAGCACCCTTCTGATGGGCTGGGTTTCTGATCGATTGGGTGGTCGGCGCGGGCTGGTCAGCCTGCTGTGCATGGTTCCCGTTCTCTTGGCTTTTGTGGGGATAAGGCTGACTCCTCCCGGCATGCTCTGGATGGATATGTCGCTTCTCGCCGTGATCGGTTTTTTTGTTTATCCTCCCGTTATGCTGCTGGCTGTCTCCGGATTGGATCTGACCTCAAAAAAGGCGGTGGGGACGGCGGCGGGATTTATCGGGCTATGGGGCTATCTGGGACGTACCGTGCAGGGGAAGGTATTGGGCACGGTGGCCGATACGCATGGTTGGGATATGTCGCTCAACCTGATTTCGATTTCCGCACTGATGGCCATTTTCCTGCTCTGTTTTACGGTGAAGATAAAGCCTCGAGGGTGACTCGGCCTTTATTGGCGATTTATTTGAACACTGGAACGAGAAAATGCATATGAAAATGAAAGCAAATCGTGAAATGCGGTGCAAGTTCGTGTCTTTGGCCGGCGCTTGTGCCCTCCTGTTTTCAATGGCAACGGCATCCGCCGACACCCAGTGGTATAAGGGGAATACCCATGCTCATACCGTGCTCTGCGGGCACGCCGATTCAAGCCCGGAGGCGGTGGCCAAGTGGTACCATGACCACGGCTACCAGTTCCTCATTCTCAGTGAGCACAATATCTTTATTGACCCGGAGTCGGTTGAGCTTCCTGAAGACCGGCGGGAGGATTTCATCCTCATTCCGGGCGAAGAGATCACCGGTCACAAGCACGTCCACAGTACGGCGGTGAACGTCCATCGCTTGATCGACTGGACGTTTGAGAGCGAGGTTGTTTCCGAGATTATCCAGGACCATCTGGACCGAACGAGGGATGCGGGAGGTGAACACATTCTCAATCATCCCACTTATCGCTATGCGGTTACGTCCGAGGATATGAAACAGGTGAGCGGGTTGCGACTGTTTGAGTTGCACAACGGGCATCCCAATACTGTTCAGCATGCCCATGAGGTGGATTCCGGCTTTGTCACCACGGAGGATATGTGGGACGATATGCTCACATCGGGAGTGGCAGTCTACGGGGTCTCTTCCGACGATACCCACACCCTCAAAGAGTGGAACTGCGAAGCAAGTAATCCGGGGCGGGGATGGGTTATGGTTCGATCGCCGGAATTGACCGCCGACAGCATCACAGAGGCCCTGCGATCGGGTGAATTCTATGCGACCAACGGGGTTGTCCTGTCCAGGATTAATCGGACTGAAGAGGTCTTCCAGGTGGAGGTGGACGAAAAGGCGACCCTGGAAGCGCTGGAATCTCCCTATGTCATTGGCTACCGGCGTTCGGAGGCCTCCGGAGGCACCCTCATCGAGTTCGTCGGCCCTGGGGGACGCGTTCTCAAGCATGTCCACGCCAGGAGGGGTTCGTACGCGATCCAGGCGGATGATGCCTACGTGCGCTGCCGCGTGACTTTCACCCGGCGGGCTGGCGCCGGTTACGAGCAGTTCTTTGCCTGGGCTCAACCCGTCTTCACCGATGGTCGCCTCGAACCGGTGCCTTCCACCGGCGGAGCTCCGATCGGGGACTGAAGAACGATTCCCACCAATCGGGAGTCTTTTTGGTCAGTCGTGAATGGCAATGTTAAGGGTCTTTGCGAGGGGAATCCGTTTGCTTTGGGGCCTTAACTTCGAAGCAGAATGGAGATCTCCTCCGCGAAACTGCACGTCGGCACAGCGACGTGACTACACCGATTCAATCGAAATGAAGATGTAGCCACGTCGCTGCGCCGACGTGCCCCCAAGCCAGGTCGTTTACACTGCGTTTCCTCCTGACCCCGCCTTGTCAGAGTGCCATTCGGGTCAGTCGTAATAAACGTAGGACTCATCCTGGTAGCGGTAAAACACGCGCGGGGCCGCCGTATCAGCGAAAAAGTACAGCCACCCCTGTCCATCGAAGGAGTAGAGATTCGGGTATATTGCTGGGTCCGTATAGATCCAGGAATCGATAACCTGATCAAAGAAATAGATATCGGTGATGATCGAACTTGGGTCGACGTAGATATAATGATGGCTGCCATGAAAAATCCAGGGGGCAAAGGTTGTGTTATAGGCACCAAACCACGGAGATTCGAACCAGTCTTCCTGATCGGAAATCGGATGACATGCCCCTCCCAACGGAAGGAGATCCTCCGGTCGGACATTCTCACGGCCAATCAGCCGGACATGATCAAAGGCGAGGACTTCATTGCCGATTCCCGATGTCGACCTGAGCACGATGCGCAGCTGCAGCGTCTCGCCGGTCATTTCAAACGGTAAGGTCCAGTCCGCAAAATCGGCTGATACGGCGGTGCCGTCAGGAGCGATCAATTTGCCCGAACCGGAGAAACGGGCGATTTCTTCGAAGGATCCGTCATCAATGCGCACGTCGACACTTACCTTGTCACCGTCTGCCTTGGATGTGTCGAATCCGCCCCGATCGGAAGCGGCCAGACTCAGGACGACTTCAAGATTGCCAAGTCCGCTTATGGATACCGGTTCAAAAAGGACCGCACCCTTGCCGGGGTTGTCCAGGGTGGAATCGCCGTCGTCGTAGCCCACATGGCCCGGTTGCCCGTCGATATTTTCCCCGCCGAAGTACCATTGTCCGTTGGGTGCGGTGAATATATGGTCACCCATCCGGCGGTGAAAGTAGGCACGCGAAAGTGCCTCGGCAGAACCGAACACATCATAGCGAATGCCGTTCCCGTCAGTTTCAAACGACTCGTCAATGACCAAGGTCGAAGGACCGTTCACCTGGACTTTCCGACGGACGATGGTCGACGGTTGAAAACTCTCGTTGCCCGCCTGAAAAGCAGTGAGTTCGACCGTTCCGGATCCTTGAATGGTCGCGGTCGAACCGGAGATGGAAATAACGTCCGGATCCGAACTTGAATAGGTGACAGATAACCCCGTGGCAGCGCCACGCATGCTAATGTCGGCGATAAACGCATGGTGATCCGAAATATAGGAGGTTTCCTGCTGTTCGGGGTAGGTGTTCACGCCGGCCGCAATACTGGGATGAGGCGAAGGCATGGTTGTTGATGGGTCATCCATTGCCTGGTATACCTCCACCCCGGTGGCTCGAAATTCATCGCCCTGAAGCACCACCCAGTCAATCCGCTTCGAAAAGAGACCGAAGGCGTTGTGCCGGGTATGGAGAGAGCTTGGATCGGGCCCTTCACCGTGAGCGGACACCAGGCCGCTGCTGACTGCGGAATCAACCAGACCTATATCCCACAGAGGCTTGAGCTGAAGCGTTCCGTCCGGCATGGTGTGCTGGGGTTCGACGTTGAGGTCACCGATCAGGATGACCGGGTTTTCCGCCGCGGCGAGAAAAGGAGCCGCATTGCGCTCGCTGTATTGGGTGGAGCCGCTGGCAGGTTTTGGGAGATCCACATCGAAATGAGCGGTAAAGACATCGATCGTGCGCGTCCCGTTGGTCAGGGTTGTCTTGATCATCGCCTTGGTGTCGCTTCCGTTGCTTGTCGGGAACGCTTCGGGATCGCCGACCAGTGTCCACGGCGAACGGTAGAAGGTCGCCACCCCCCACCAGTCCCCGCCGGTCGAGGAACCCGATTGACCGATATTATGGGTCCAGAATTGATAGTCCCAAACCTCGGCGCCTTCGAGTTCGTTCAGGGTTTGCTTGATGATCTCCGACTGCTCGGAATCCCTCCGGCCGATCAGGCCGTCGTTTACGGTTTTTTTGCCTCCGATAACCTCCTGAAGCCCGAATATATCAAGATCCTGCTTATGGATTCGGTCGGCAATTTCCTCGATGATCAGCGGCCATAGGTCCGGTTGTGTGTACTGGGTGGAAATTCCGCCGGAAGTGGTTGCTGCATACCCACCAATACCGGTGTGAATATTGAAGGACATGACGCGCAGATCGCCTCCTTCAAAATCGAAACTTTCCGCGTTGAGTTCAAAAGGAGGCGCGTCTATGCAGATCTGAGTCGGCGGATCAAAGATGACCGCCTGATATTCCTGCCCGGAGGAAGTGGCAATCAGGACTGTCCATGGCAATACGCCGGCGGAAAGAATGCTCAGTGGTCGAAGCAAGTGAGTCGGTCGAATCATCCCGATATTCTGCCTGGAGAGTATTCGGAAGGCAAACTCGAATGGCAAAAAACCCAAGTCGCTGCGAAAAAGGGAATGCCGGCCAGAATACACTTGCCACCCAGGGAATAAACTTGATTCTAAGGAAACCCCTGGAGCCAAATCAATCCCGTCTTTGTGGCAGGGACGATTTCCAACACAACAAGAACTTTTGAGGTATGGAAAAGAAAGGAAAGGCAGTCTTTTTTCTGGGTGTGGGCGAGCCGTTGGAGGAACGGGAATACCCGCTTCCGGAAGACTTGGAGCCCGGTGCGATCCTGGTAAAAACTAAAATCGCAACGGTGTGTGGATCGGATATGCACAGTTGGAGAGGGCGTCGGCCTTTTCCCACGCCTTCGATCCTGGGACATGAAGGTGTGGGCCTGGTGGAGCGAATGGGAGACGTGAACGCCACGGATGCAACGGGTAAGAAACTTTCTGTCGGTGACCGGATTACCTGGACGATAATGGCGGCGTGCGGCGAATGTGTTTTCTGCAAGGATTACGGGCTGCCGCAGAAATGCCTGAGTCTTTTCAAGTATGGGCACTCGGTCAGTGATGTTCCTCCCTATTTTCTCGGTACGTTCGGTGAGTATGTCTACCTGAAGCCGGGGACGGGGATCTTCAAGCTTCCTGACGACATGCCCGATGAAACCGCCTCTCCACTGATGTGCGCCGCGGCCACCATTGCTGGTGGATTTGACCGGATCGGAGTAAATTCCGGAGATACCGTGGTGATTCAGGGTGCCGGTATGCTTGGCATGTATGGGGCTGCGTTTGCCAAAGCTCTGGGAGCCGAGCAGGTGATCATGGTGGATATTCTTGATGCACGGTTGGAACTGGCAAAACGCTTTGGAGTCGATCATACCATCAACGCAGAGAAGCTGGATTGCGACCAACAGGTCGAAGCCATTCGAGAACTGACCGGTGGTATGGGCGCGGACCTGCTGGTCGAGGTCACCGGCTTCGCCAAGGTGGTGGAAACAGGCATCAGGATGCTGCGCATAGGCGGCCGCTACTTGCTCCAGGGCGCGGTTTATCCGGATGATACTTTCACCCTCCAGTCGCACGATGTCATCATCAAGTGTTTGACCTTGCTTGGGCGGCACAATTACGCCCCGATGGATCTCGGGATGGCGATCGACCTGGTTCATCAGAACCAGGGTAAGTTTCCATTCTTCGAATTGGCGGGGCCGCGTTTTCCGTTATCCGCGAAGGGAGTGACCGAGGCGATGATTGCCTTGGAGCGCAAAGAGGGTATCCGGCCGATCGTGGAGCCGCGTCCTTAGTCAGGAAATCCGGATCAGAGAAATCAACAGAAGGGAACGAAATGTCTCTAGTCAGCATGAACCCGATCTTGCAGACTGCATCGAAGGCAGGATATGCGGTGGGTGCATTCAACCCGGTGGATTTCGCTTCCATGAAAGCGATTGTGCGGGCGGCGGAAGAGGAGGACGCCCCGGTGATCGTTCAGCTTTCGGCCAAGACAGTTCGCTACTACGGGCACGAAAACTTGGCGGGTTGGATGCGTGACCTGGCGGAAAATTCACCTGTTCCGGTCGTTCTCCATCTCGATCACGGGAAAGAAATAGAGATGATCCGTCGTTGCATTGAAACGGGGTGGACTTCGGTCATGATCGATGCCTCGCACCTTCCTTTTGAGGAGAATCTCAAAGTTTCCCGCCAGGTCCTGGAGATGGCCACTGCGGCCGGAGTCGGTGTTGAGGCGGAGTTGGGAGAAATCGTCGGGGTCGAAGAAGAGATTGTCGTTGAGGAAGAGGACGCCCACCTGGCGGATCCGGACAAAGCGGAGATTTTCTGCCGGGAACTCGATCTGGGCGTCTTTGCGCCGGCTATCGGCACCGCTCACGGGTTTTACAAGGGCACGCCCAAGGTTGCCTTTGACTTGATTGACGAGATCTATCGTCGCACGGGCACCCCCCTGGCGCTTCACGGCGGGACCGGGCTCTCCGACGAGATCATTCAGCGCTGCATAAAGCTGGGCTGCGCCAAAGTGAATATCTCAACCAACCTGAAGCATGTCTTCATCGATGGGTTTGCCGATTACCATCGGGCCAGTCCCGACGACTACGAACCGCTGCGGGTATTGGAAGCCCAGTTTGCGGGCATTAAGCGGTTGGTCAGTGAAAAGATCCGTCAGTTCGGTGGGTCAGGAACGGGGAGGGCTCTGGCATCAGCGATGTGAAAGCGTTAATTTTTGATTGTGACGGGGTGTTGGTCGACACTGAACGCGATGGGCATCGGGTCGCCTTCAATCGCGCGTTCTCCCAACAGGGATTGAAGGTGGAATGGAGCGTTGAGCTCTATGGTGACCTTCTGGCCATATCCGGGGGCAAGGAACGCATGCGGCATTATTTCGAACGCCGGGGATGGCCGTCCGGGGTGGTGGAAGAGGGTCGCGATGCATTCATAAGGGAATTGCATGCACGGAAAACCGATCTTTTCATGCGCATCATTGATTCAGGAGAACTGCCATTGCGCTCCGGAGTGGCTCGAATAGTCGATGAAGCCATCGGAGCCGGTGTTCAGTTGGCCGTCTGTTCCACCTCCAACGAGAGGTCGGTAAACCTTATTGTGGAAAAATTACTCGGCCCGCATAGAACAGCGAACTTCAGCGAAATCCTGGCCGGCGATATTGTTCAACACAAGAAGCCTGACCCGGAAATCTACAATCTGGCGCGGGAGCGACTCGGTGTTTCAGCGCAGGATTGTGTGGTGGTCGAGGATAATCGAAACGGCTTGTTGGCCGCCAAAGCGGCGGGGATGACCTGTCTGGTGACCACCAGCGCCTATAGCGCGGAGGAAGATTTTTCCGAGGCGGACCACGTGGTGGCCGAATTGGGTGATCCACCGGACGCAATGCTAACCCTTTCCGAAATTGTTTGCTTGTCCCCGCCATGCTCGGGTCGAAAGGCGAATGGCACGGGAAACAATCAATAAATCTGGTATGGCAAATAACACAACGAACATAGACAGCCGCTACAAGCGCTGGCGCATTACAATTTTCGGGATCACCTGGTTGGCGTATGTGGGCTTGTATTTTACCAGGAAGGCCTTTCCGGTTGCGAAAATAGGCATCCTTGAGGATCCCAGCATAGAAATCAGCAAGGCTTCCATGGGGCTGCTGGATGGGGCCTACGGAATTGCTTATTGCATCGGGCAATTTATCTGGGGCATGTGTGGCGACAGATTCGGATCCCGAGTCGTGGTAATGTCGGGCATGTTCGGTTCTGTGGTCATAGCGGTTGCCATGGGGATGTCCTCCACCGTGATCCTTTTCGGGACACTGATGTTCTTGCAGGGCTTTTGCCAGGCGACGGGATGGGCGCCCTTGACCAAGAATGTCAGCCAGTGGTTCTCACGGCGGGAAAGAGGGCGGGTTTACGGATTCTGGGCGACCAATTATGCGATTGGCGGAATGCTGGCCAGTGCTTTTGCCGGCTATATGGCGCTGGTCTTCGGGAACTGGCGTTATGCCTTTTTCGCGTCGGCCGTTGTTTTGGGTCTCATCTGGTTGCTTTTCCTGCTTTTGCAGAGGAACCGTCCGCAGGACGTGGGCCTTCCCGACATCGAAACCTATCATGGGGAGTCCAAGGATACCATCGCCACGGAGGACGGACCTGAAGATGAGCCGGAGGGCTCGTGGGAGACAATCCGCAAGGTCTTTCGCAACCCCATGATCCTGCGCCTCGGCGCGATCTATTTTCTGCTGAAGCCCGCTCGTTACGCCATTCTCTTCTGGGGACCAGTCATTGTATACGAACGGCTTGGAAGCAATATCGGGGAGAGCGCCCTGATCAGTGCCGTCTTTGAGGCGGCGGGACCGCTCGGCGTGATATTCGCCGGATATGCATCGGACAGATGGTTTCGGGCGCGGAGGATTCCGGTGATTGTGATCAACCTGCTCATTTTATCTCTGATCCTGTTTTCATTCAGCACGGTCACCGCGGGGGGTGGCGTTGTCTCCATGGTGGTTATCCTGGCGGCCATCGGCTTTTTTCTCTTTGGCCCTGATGCGCTGATCAGCTCCACCGCCGCGGTTGATTTTGGAACGCAGAAAGGAGCCGGATCGGCGGCGGGATTCATCAATGGGATGGGCTCGACCGGCCAGATTCTCGGCCTCTCCTTACCTGGTCTGATCTCAGAGCTTTATGGCTGGGATGCTCTCTTTATGGGAATGGGATGCTTTGTCGCGCTGGCCGCTTTGATCCTTCTGCCCAAATGGAATGCCGTGCCCCAAGGCAGCGCAGGGAAGGCGAATTGATAACAACCCGAACAACAGATTGCCAAACCATTAACCAACAAGAAAGGAAACCTATAGAAATGAGCAAGATCCGCATGGTCATGTTTGATCTCTCCGGAACAACAGTCTACGACGATACCGGGGTCCGGGATTGTCTCTACAAAGCGGCCGTGGAATTCGATCTGAAGACCACGCCGGATGAAATACTCCTGCACATGGGGACGAACAAGATCCATCTCTATCAGTTCCTCATCGCCCGTTCGCATGGACAGGACATCACGATCGAAGATTTCGAAAAAAACATCGATTCGGAAACGGAGGCGGAAGCAATCAGGATCTTCGACCGGTATTCGGAGATTATGATCGAACACTATCGCAAGGAAGTGCGCGAGATCGAGGGAGCTGCAGACACCTTCCGGTGGTGTCACGAAAACGACATCAAGGTGGCCACCGACACCGGGTTTCACCGGAATGTCACCGAGGCGATCATGGATGGTTTGGGATGGGTGCGGGACGGATTGGTTGATCTTTCCGTCGATGTGGAGCACGTTCCCGGCGACCGCGGCCGACCGGCGCCCTTCATGATTTACCACGCCATGACACAGCTTGACGTACAGTGCGTACACGAAGTGCTGAAAATCGGCGACACTCCCGCCGACATGCTGGAAGGATACAATGCCGGATGCCGCGGAATTGTCGGCGTCCTGAGCGGTCCTCGTCCGGTTGAAGCATGGGGCGGCTACCGGCACACCCACGTTATTCCCAGCGTCAAGGATCTTCCCGCATTGATTGAATCTCAATTCTCCTGATGGTTATTCCCGGTTCGGTCTTTTTCGGAACGGGGAGCCTCTGACGATCGATGGACAGATCTGCCAAAGTGTTGTTATGCGCCGCGGATGACGGCATCATGGTCGATACCATTGATGCCGTGCTCACGGCGAACGGGTACGTTCCGAATCTGGTGATTGTGGCCGATAAGGATGATGTCCAGGCAATCGGACGCGAAATCGTCGATGCCGATATTGTCTATCCCAACAAAGCCTCGCTGACCAGGGAGTTGATTCAGAGCGCTTCGCGCCTGCAATTGATTCACTGCGGAACAGGGTGCGATACGGTCGACCTGGAATCTGCCGGAGAACAGGGAATCCACGTCTGCAGCACCGCTCACATCATGGCTCAGTCGACGGCCGAACACACCGTTTTTCTCCTTCTGGCATTGGCAAAAAACGGGCTTCAATACCTCGAGGAGATGAAGGCGGGCAATTGGCATCGCAGGGTGGGGACCGAGTTGGCGGGCAAGGCTATCGGGATCCTCGGTTACGGTCATATCGGCAAGATTACGGCCAGGATTGCCCATTCCATGGGCATGAAGGTGTTGGCCTCACGGAGGAACCTTGAAAAAGGCAACGAAGGAGGGGGCTTTGTTACCATGGTCGATCTGGATACGCTGTTGACGGAGGCGGATGTCGTTTCCCTGCACCTTCCTTTGGTCAGGTGCGGTCTCAACAGGACGGAAGCATTGATCGGAGATGAGGAATTATTGAAATTCGGTAAGAAGGGTCTGGGTTGGATCATCAACACTTCGCGTGGAGCCGTCATCAATGAAGGAGCCTTGGTTGAGGCGCTGGAAAACGGGACCCTCCGCAAGGCGGCTCTCGACGTGTTCGCGACCGAGCCTCTGCCTCCTGACCACCGTCTGCGAGCCTTGCCGAATGTGATCCTGAGCCCTCATGTTGCCGGTGAAACTGAAGACGCGTTGAAACGGAGGTATTCCCAGATAGCACTCAACGCCGTTCGCGTTCTACGGGGAGAACGACCCGAGTTTATCGTTGACCGGTGAGTTTGTCCGATTGAAAAATTTCCGGGTTGTCGGAGGCAGAGTGACATAACCGGCATGAACCAGTACATCCATAATCAGGAAGGAGTGAAAATGAAAATATACCGTCTATTTACGATCATCATGCTCGCTATATTGAGTGGCAACGGTCTTTATTCCGCGTCCCCGACCGGCTACCAACGTTTCATGCAGGGACCGATGGTTGGCTTTGTCACATCGGATGAGATCACGATCTGGGGACGGCTGAGTGGCGCCCACACCGGGGAAATCGAATACGCTGTTTCCAGAGACTTCACCCAATCGTCCACCTTGGCCCTTTCCGCGAAGAAGGAGGACGATTACGTCCTGAAGTGGACACTGAAGGGCCTGCAGCCCGATACACGCTATTATTATCGATTCAAGGTGGAGGGCAAGGTTCCGAGATATCAGCGTGACCTGCCGCCTTTTCATACAAAGACCGCTCCGGCCGAAGGGGAAAACGGACGTTTCAGCGTCGCGTTTGGTTCGTGTCCCCGCTACCAGCTCGACCGCAAGCAGGAAATCTGGTCGACGATTCTTCAATCGCAACCCGATCTATTTTTCTGGCTGGGCGACAATATTTATGGCGATACCCTCGACCCCGAGATCCTGGCTGAAGAGTGGCGTCGGCAACGTGATGTTGCTTCGCTTCAACCCGTGCTTCATTCCATCCCCCAACTGGCGGTGTGGGATGACCATGATTTCGGCCTGAATGACTATGATCGGCGGCACCCGCGCAAGGCCGAGGCGCTTGCCGTTTTCAGACGCTACTCGGCGAACCCTGCCTATGGATTGCCGGAGACGCCAGGGGTTTTCTTCCAATACCGCTACGGTGGGGTGGACTTCTTTTTCATCGATTGCCGCTACCACCGGGATCCCAATAAGGAACCGGATCATCCGGAAAAGACGTTGCTGGGAAAAGGACAGCGCGCGTGGCTTGAGCAATCGCTTAAAGACAGTGATGCTCCTTTCAAGGTTATCATTTCGGGTAGCGGTTGGTCGAAGGGGAAAGGCCCGGGTGCGGATTCATGGGCTTCCTACCTGCAGGAGCGAGACTCACTCTTCGATTTCATTCGGGACAATAACGTAAGCGGGGTCATCCTGCTTTCGGGGGATACCCACAAAGGCGAGCTCAATGCCATCCCGTGGTCGCAGAAAGGTGGCTACGACTTTTATGATCTGGTCAGCTCGCCTCTCGGGCAGACTCCTCTGGAAGTGAATCCGAAACGAAAACCGGAAGTCCGGATACGCAAGGTCTTTACCAGAGAGGAGAATTTCGGCTTTCTGGAGTTTGATATGACCGGCGATCCGGTGCTTCGCTTTACCTTGATCGGGAAGAGCGGCAGGGAAGCATGGGATCCGTTTGTCATTCGGGCCGATGAGTTGGTCAACGGGGTGGTCTCTTGGAAAGGAAAGTGAGTTCCGCTCGCGCCCATCTGGGCTGGTGCAGTGTTCTCCATGTTGTTACTGACGGCTATATCGCGAGTCTTTCCCTTTTGATTCCGTTTATAGCGGTGGATCTTGGGCTTTCCTACACGCAGTCCGGGCTCCTGAAAACCGCCAGTCATCTCGCGATCAGCACGGCCCAGATACCGGCCGGGTTTCTGGCGGAAAAAACAGGGGAGATTTTTCTGCTGGGGCTTGGCACCGCCTGGTTCAGTGCGGGCTATATCGGCCTCCTGTTCGCATTTGGTTTTCCAGCCACACTCGCATGGATTCTGGTATCGGGAATCGGAGGCGGTGTTTACCATCCGGTTGGCACCGCCTTTGTGTCCAGTGTTTCGACCCCGGAAAAAGCAGGTTCGGCAGTCGGGATACTCAACTTTTTCGGCGATATCGGAAAGGTTCTTTTCCCCGCCCTGGCGGGTATCCTGGTCATCCAGGTGGGCTGGCGGGGGACCTTTGCGGCGCTGGGGGGTATTGGACTGATCGTTTCGATTATTTTTCTCCTGACCTTCAGGAGAGAGATCCATCAGAGGTTTCCGAAACGGCGAGATGCGCCCACCCATGGGAGTGAGCCAGATCGGATTTCGGAGCCGGGGGCAGGGAACCCGCGGGGCTGGGGAATCCGAGACCGGAAGCAATTCACGCTCTTTTCGCTGATCGGAATGGTTGACATCTCGATTCGCAGTGCGGTCATGGCCTTTCTCGGTTTCCACCTCATTCAATCCGGCGTTCGGGAAGATTCAGTGGGTTGGCTCCTGTCTTTGACTTTTCTCGGGGGAGCTCTCGGGAAGCTGCTCTGTGGGATGCCGGTCGCACGGTTAGGTGTGAAGCGGCTGATATTCCTTACCGAGTTTCTGATGCTGGCGGGGTGCTTCGCGTTGCCGTCGATTCCGCCGGGTTGGAGCATGCTGCTTTTTCTCCCTGTCTTCGGATTTTTCCTGAATGGAACTTCATCCATACTCTACATTGGACTGATTCCCACCTTGGATGAGAAGTTACGCAGTCGAGGGTATGCTGTCTTTTTCACCCTGAATTTTCTCTTTGCGGCGATCTCGCCCTATTTCTTCGGGCTCATCGGCGACGGGTGGGGATTGCCGGCAATCTTCTACGCCGCAGGACTGTTGATGTTGGCCGGCCTGGCAATCGTGGGCTTTCTGCGGAAGAGCTGATCGAAATTTCCAGATTGCCCAACCAACCGACTTCACTGAACGAAAGCGGAAAAGCGTTTTCGCCCGGTCCTGCCGGAAAGAACGGGCCAGGGGTGGATGCCGGCGACAAAGACTTGCCGCGCTGACAGTCTCGAATTAGTCAAAGTGCCCATATGAACCTACTGGAACTTGCTCAGCGCATAAGATCCAAGCGTCTTCAGAAGAGGTTGACCCTGGCCCAACTGTCGAAAATGGCTGATCAGACGGAAAGCTGGCTTTCGAAAGTGGAGAATTTCCGCCTTACTCCGTCCCTGACGGCTCTGTCCCGGATCGCCGAGGCACTGGGCACCACGGTATCTCAGCTCCTGGAAGGTCTCGACGAAAGACCCAAGCTGTCCATCATACGCAAGGAGGAGGGTGTGATTGTTGAACGTGACAGGCAGATTTCAGATATTACTTATAGAAGCGTCGGTTTTAAGCGTCCCGATCGCGCGATGGATCCGTTTATTCTTACATTGTCGCCCGGTGGGGGCCGGGAGAAACCGCTCACCCATGAGGGCGAGGAATTTCTATTGGTCATTCGCGGTCGCGTAAAGTTCGAATACGGCGGAGAGGTTCATACCCTGAATACAGGGGACTCTCTATATTTTGACGCAGAGGTGGAACACCGCCTGGCCAACCCCTACAAAAGTGAAACCACGGTGCTCTGTGTCTTCGGCCACAGATTCGGGTGGTAAATTGATTGTGCATCGTCAGAACAAGGTTCTGAACGGATGCTCCGGTTGGAATTGCCCAGTAGACTGGATGAACCCTGCTTGTCTGGAATTAATCGACTACGCCCAAGGGACGTGAGTTCGCTTTGATATCCTTCTTGTGCTCAGCGACTGCCTCCCGGAGCTTCTTAACTATATCCGGGTAATCAAGAACCAGATTTCGCTGCTCACCGATATCATCCGCCAGGTTGAATAACTGCTCCCTTTGATGGAAAAGAAAGTCATCGGTATAATCAAAGTGAACATTGTTATAGTCCCTTCGATTACCTTCGAGGTGTAGCTTCCATTCACCGATCCTGACGGCTTCGAAGCGTCCGAGTCGATAATAGTAGTACGCTTCGTGAGGCGAATTTTCGGTCTGCCCCGTAAGTAGTGGCCAGATGTTCTTCCCGTCGATCACGCGGTCTTCCGGCAGGTCAGCGCCAACCAAGCCGGCAATGGTTGGATACAAGTCCATGATCGTTGTCATCGCGTCATTGGTAACATTGGCGGGAATTTTCCCCGGCCACCTCATGATCGCGGGGACCCGGTGTCCGCCTTCCCAGGTCGTTCCTTTGCCTTCGCGAAGGGGTGTTGCCAGTCCGCCATGCGCTCCCTTTTGAAGCCACGGTCCATTGTCGGAAAGAAATACGACCAGGGTGTCGTCAGCCAGCCCCAGTTCATCCAGGGTTTCAAGTATCCGGCCGGTGCTCCAGTCGATTTCCTCGACCACGTCGCCGTACAATCCGAAGTTCGACTTGCCCAGGAAATCGTCACTCGCATAAAGCGGGACGTGAGGCATGGTGTGAGCCAGATAGACGAAGAACGGTTTGTCCCTGTTTCCCTTGATGAATCGGACGGTTTCCTCGGTATAACGCCTGGTCAGCTGTGTCTGATCCGGTCCCCGTTCAATGACCTCCTCATTGCGCATGATCGGCATGGGCCCATAGGGGCCTTTGGCCGGTCGGGCGTTCGGCCCCATATCATTGCTGAAGGGAAGCCCGAAATAATAGTCAAACCCCTGGTTCGTGGGCAGGAACGGCTTGCGGTGGCCCAAGTGCCACTTCCCGATGACCGCGGTCGTATAGCCCTTGCCCTTCAATAATTCAGCGATGGTTATTTCGTCCGGATTCAGGCCATCGGTTGAATCGGGCCAGAATACTTTCCTGATCCCCACCCGGTGTGCGTAACTGCCGGTCAAGAGTGCCGCCCGCGATGGTGAGCAGAAGTTCTCGGCGTAAAATTGGGTAAACTTCATCCCCTGGTTTGCCAGACGATCCAGCTCGGGCGTTTTGATTCGCGGAGCACCGTAGGTACTCAGATCGGCCGATCCCAAATCGTCAGCCAGGATGATTACGATATTGGGCCTCTCAGGAGACGGACTTCCGGCGCTTGTTTGAGATCCGGTTGTAAACAACAGGGCAAGGATTAAGGTATAGAATGAGTTTTTTTTCATGTTTTTTCCAGTTGACCCAAACGTTTCAGAAAAAGACCACAGAGACCACAGAGAGCACAGAGAGCACAGAGAAAGGAAGGGGTAGGTTTCCTGGATTCTCTGGGCTCTCTGGTTGAGACAACACTACCTCCACTGGCGCTGAACCTTCATTGCAAGTGGGACCACGGATCGCTCAGTCGGGACCCCACTTCTTCAGGTAATCGGCAAAGAAGGTTTCCGTCGTTGGCACCTGTTCCGGAATCGGTGTCGATGCCCAAGTGTAGTTCAGGAAATGTCTCCAATCGATATTGTCAGAGGTCATGTTTCCCGCCCAGGTGCCGCAACCCAGACTGTCCGTGGTCGGAAGGCCGCTGCCCCAACCTCCGCTGTTGGCCGCGGTATGTCCCATATTGCAGACGACGCGGCCGACGTTTGCCTTGATGGCCAACTCCTCCTGCCGGTCTTCCATCATGCTGTGAAGCGATACCGAATGACCTTCACCGGAGAAGCGGTGCATTTCTTTCGTCCGTTCGATCATCTCGCTGAAATCGGTCCACTTCCACACGGTCATCACCGGCGAGATTTTCTCACCTGAAAACCGGTCTTCGGGCCCCGGTTTAATTCCCAGCACCATGATGACCCGAGTTCCGTCCGGAACTGTGATCTTTGCGTTTTTCGCGATCGTGGTCGCCGGTTTTGCCACCACGTCACGATTCAAGTGTTTCCCGTCCGGCCAATAATACTTGCGCAATGTTTCTCTCTCTTCTTCCGTGCACAGATAGCAACCCTCCGCCTTAAGAGCTTCGAGCATGTCGTCGTAGATACACTCCTCAATTGCGATGGCATTTTCAGAAGAGCAGGAAGCTGCGTTATTGGCTGTTTTTGACTTCACGATCTTCGCCGCCGTCGAGGCGAGGTCGACGACGGTCGAATCGACGATCGAGACGACGTTACCGGCGCCCACTGTATGGGCAGGCTTGCCCGCTTCGTAGACAACGCGGACCAAGGCGGCGCCCCCGGTGGCCACGGCGAAGTCGCAGCGAGACATCAACTCGCGCGTCTTTTCATGGCTGGTTTCCCGGATGCATTGCAGGAGGTCCTCGGGGGCTCCTATCTTTCGCAGCGCCCTTCGCCCATGCTCCACGGCCAGCCACGAACTACCCGGCGTTCGCGGATGAGGAGATACAATCATCGCGTTTCGAGTCTTCAGGGTGCTCAATCCGAGACAACAGATCGTCGACTCGGGATTTGTGCAGGGAACAACGTCGGCGATAACGCCCATCGGTTTGGCGTAAACCTTGAGTCCCTTTTCCTTGTCCTCTCTCACCAGACCGCAGGTCCTGGCCCCTTGCTGGTCACGCAGGGTGCCGAGGGTCTTGGTCCAGATCTTGGCCACCTTATCCTCATAGACCCCGATACCACCCGATTCATCGACCGCCAATCGTGCCAGCTCTTTACGGGTTTCCTCTTTCTGCCACTGCCAGCCTGCCGCCAGCACCATTTCGTCAACTTTCTCCTGTGGCCAGAACTCGACTTCACGAAACGCCTGTCGGGCTCTTTGATACATTTCTTCAATATTGTCTTTCATCAATGTTTGCTCCCGGTTTTCCTGGTTGGGTCTTCAATTTCTTCAACGATCGAGAACCCGCTGCCGAGGAGTTCCTTCCGTTTCTCAAGGGTTGTCCGCCACTCCTCGAAAGAGTGAACCTGGGCCGGAGCGGCCGTTTTCCTGCGATCCGCCAAAGGGGGCACCGGTCGATCTTCGGGCCCATCATAAAACTCCTTCGGCGTAAGCGTCTCTCCCAGTCGAGTGAATTCTTCCCGTTCGATTTCTTCGATGAAATGAGCGCCTGCTCCGTATGATCGCGTGACTGCGATTATGGTCCACATCGCTTCCGGAGTGAACCCGAGATCCATCATGGCCGCTCCGGTTGCTCCAAGCAGGTCAAGATCGACCGGTCCCTCGTCGAGAGCCTGGGCGGCCTTGACGATTTCCTTCATGAAAGCGATATTCTCTCCGGCAATACCCAACTTTTCCGCTCGTGCGAAGAGGCGTTTGGCGGCCGGATCCTTCAACATCAGGTCCGAGTAACCAAGAGCCTCCCCGGTTTTCTGTTCCTTGACCAGAACCTCTGCCATCTCTGCTTTTGATTTTCCTTCCGCCTCTGCCCGGGCCAGGTAATCCGTGAGCATGGTTCCAAATGCGGCATAGGCGCCGTAGGCATGCCCGAATGCGAGGATCGCACTGCCGCAGGCCTGGGTCAGAAAGGTCTTCGAACGACCGACCAGACGTGACATCACGGCGGGCATGGACAGGCCATCTTCGAGGGAGAGAATCAGAATGTAATTCAACATCTTTTCTTCTTCCTGAGTCGGTATCCGTGCCTGAAAATCGATGAAAAGAATGTCCACCACACCGTATCCCTGCTCCACGAGTTCGGTTGTGTCGTAGCCCCGGGTCACGATTCGATGGATGTTCTTGTAGGCGACCTCGGAAACCCACTGAAAGTGAGGGCGGTCGGGGTTGAGCGGCACCGTTCCGTGCTCGCGATTCATATAGTCATACGGCAATCGTGGGTCGGAAAGATTGCCGATCTCCTTGCGTTTTATATCACCCATTTCTTGAATTCTCCTGTTTCCTTCTGTTTCCTGGCATATTCCTGCCGCTCTTCCTGAGTCGGAACCGGCCTGTCATCCGGGCCGATATATTTGATCATGGAAAGGTCCAGCATCTGAGTCATCGGTTCGTTTCGTGAAGCCGCCCAGGCTCTCCCTTTCTTCATCGTGTAGACTGCGTGCGCGGCACAACTGTACCCTCGTACCACGCTGCCGATACACCAGGCGGCGTTGGGTGAAAAACCAATGTCGCAGAGCGCCGTGTTGCCGGCGCCGACGCAGTTCACCGGCACGTAGGAGCGCTTCTCCTTCTTCCGGCGCGCGTGAAAATGCTTCTCAATCGCCCGCTGGAGTTCGAGATAGACCCCGCTGATTTCCAACGTTTCCTGTTTCAGATGCGTGGGTTCCGCTCTGGGGTCGCCGTCACGGTGCTGCGGTTGGCCCATACCCATGACCGGGACACCGTTGTCCATGTACTCGTCAACCAGAATCTTGGCGATTTCGTCGATCGTTTTGCCCTCCTTGCGCGCTCGCTCCAGATACTTGTTCATCATGTACCCGTGCGCCGCCCCGGGCCCGTGAGCGCTCCCAAACGTCATGACCGCCGCCGCCACCGCGGCCGGCAGGTTCGGTCGACCGGCCGTCACGGATATGGCCGATGCCGCCGAGGGCGACATCGAATGCTCCATGAACTCCCCCATCTCATATTTCAGCATCTTCTCCTCGGCTTCGGTCGGGATGCGTCCCTGAAACAGCACATACATGGCATCACAGAGTGAATACCCTTCCTCCGCCAAATCACTCATGTTGTAGCCGCGGAGAACCGTTTTTTCGTCCGTCTTGTAGGAAACCGCGGTCTTCCGCTTCAACAGCGGTTCCCTGCCCGTCCTGGTTTGTTGCTCTCTTTTTTCGTTCATTTCATTCGTGTTCCGTTACGTTTTCGTTTCGATCCCGGGTCAGATTCGCCGGTCCGAGATTGCTTCAAAAGTTTTTTGTATAAGCTCATCCGCTTTCGGGCATATCCCGCAGATTTCGGCAAATAACAGATCCAGTACAAAGTCCCGAGGCACATTGGAAAAAATCTCGCAGGAGAAAGGGTCACGGTCCGAAACGCCGACCAGCGTTTCGTTCGCAACCTCTCCCAGGGGTGACTTGATGAAACCGGTCAGCGCCACCACGGTCGCCTTTTCCCTCTTCGCGATTTGAGCGGCGTTGACCAGATCCTTGGTGGCTCCGGAAAAACTCATGCCGAAAAAAACATCGCCCTTCTTCAGGGTGGCGGCGCGAATCGCCATCGGATACCCTTCGGTACAGGCCGCCGAATAGATCCCCACCCGGCTGAGGCGGTAGTTGAAACCATGGGCCAGGGCGGCCGATCCGGCGATTCCCGCGACCAGCACGAATCGCGCGCGAACCATGGACGCGGCGATTTTCTTGAGGGCTTTTCGATCAAGCAGGTTGACCGTGTTGCGCAAGTCGGACCGCATTTTCTCGGTATGAGCCGATACCGAGTCGGGTTGCTCCGCCTTACCCGCCCGGCCCGCCGCCCCGAGTTCCTGGGCGAGAAGGACCTTGAAGTCCTGAAATCCCGCACATCCCATTTTCTGACAGAACCGAATGATCGTCCCGTAGCCCAGGGAACTGGTCTGCGCGACCTCGGTAATAGAAAGGTAGGCGGCTTCGGGATTTCCCAGAAAATACTCACCTGCCTTCTTCTCAGCCGCGGTCAGTGCGTTCTTCAGGATACTCAGGCGCAGGGGATACGAACATCCCTGCAGAGAAGACTCCGGATGTCCCGAATCCGGTGCCTTACGCTTTCCGTTTCTTGCCGCCTGGGTGTGCTGAGCCATTTTTCCTGAGAAGGAGCGGGTAAGCTTCTCCCGTCATTGATGTTGTTCCGAATAAAATATCCAGTTTCCTGATAAACTGGATATTTTATCCAGAACGCGCTTCTGTCAACCCCCTATTTGAAATTCCGGTCAATTGCGTGACAGACGGGTCTTCGGAGCGGACATACCGTCGCAACTGTGTCCTGAAGCACGCCTTGGTTAAGGTTTTCTCAGGTGGACGGGCCGACAGATTCATGCTCGCCGAAGGGCGCACACAGCAGACAGATCTGGTAGGGCGTGGCCGTCCGTCTTCGTGTGGCTACGCCGTGACATGCCGGACGCGCCGTCCCATAGGTAGAGGTCTGTCCAACGTGCTTTCGACGGCGCGTCCGGCGGCCACGCCCTACCTTTTCCGAATACACCGAACCAGTGCTTTTTGTTTTTGTAGGGGCGTGCCTTGCGTGCCACGGCGTAGCATCGCGTAGACGGGTGTGCGCCTCGAAGAGCAACCCGGGGTGGGATCTTGTTCCGGTCGAGCCAGGGCTGCGCCCTACCATGGGTTGAGGTTTGTCCAACGTGCTTTCGACGGCGCGTCCGGCGGCCGGCCACGCCCTACCTTTTCCAAGTACACTCAAACAAACCGTAGCTGCTACGGTTTGTTTGAGCCGAAGACCGCGCCGCCCAGCAGGCGTTCGCCCTCGTAAAAAGCCAGGATCTGGCCGGCGGCGAGCGCGCGCTGAGGTTCAGCGAAGAGAATGCGGGCCCCGTCTCCTTCGGGAATGTATTCGAGTTGGATGGCCGGATCGCGGTAGCGGACCCGACCCAGGAGGCGACGTCGGCTCTGAATGGGTGTCGCCAGCCAACTCATGTCGTGCACCCGGACTTCTGATTGGAAGAGGCCCGGCGCAGCCGGATCTTCGAAGGCGACGATCAGGGCGTTGTCTTCGAGATCCTTGCCGACCACGACGTAAGCACGATGGTCGGTGTTCGATGGAATTGCGATGCCACGGCGCTGGCCGATGGTGAACAGGTGGAGCCCTTTATGCCGGCCGATCTCGCGGTCATCGGTGACCCGTCTGATCGGACCCGGTCGATCGGGAACATGGTGACGCAGGAAATCCTGCATGCGGACATTGCCGATGAAGCAGATACCCTGGCTGTCCTTCTTCTCCGCGACGGGCAAACCGGCTTCCCGGGCCACCTGGCGCACCTCGGGCTTCGTCATTCGGCCGAGCGGAAACCGCGCGTGCTCGAGTTGTTCAGGCCTCATCATGGCCAGAAAGTAGGATTGGTCCTTATTTTTGTCCGCTCCCTCGAACAGGCCGTGCGAACCCTCACTCAACCTGATCCGTCTGGCGTAGTGCCCCGTCGCGACCGCGACATACCCCCGATCGCGTGCGTAATCAAGGAAGACACCGAACTTGATCTCCCGGTTGCACATGACATCGGGGTTTGGGGTCAGACCGTTCCGGTAGCCGTCGAGCAGGTAGTCAACAATCCGGCTCCGGTAGGCCTGCATCAGGTTGACGACCTCGAAACCGAGGCCGATATGATCGGCCGCCGCACGCGCGTCCTCGATGTCCTGCTGCCAGGGGCAGTCACCGAGGACGTTCTCTTCGTTGATCCAGTTCTTCATGTACGCCCCGGCCACCTCGACCCCGGCGCGTTTCAGCAGCAGGGCGGCAACCGCACTGTCGACCCCGCCCGACATCGCTACGAGAACCCGATTCATTCTAGGGCAATCTGATTAATTCGAGATTGTCAGCGCGGCAAGACTTTGAGCATCAGGGAAAAAGGGGTCAGGCCGATTGTTGTTAGGTTCTCCTAACAACAATCGGCCTGACCCCTTCCTGTTGACATCCACTAGGGTATGATTTCGCTTGCGGCGTCGTTACCCCTATTGAGTCTCGTCTGCATCCCAAACCCACGAGTGAAGACGAATGTTCAGATTCTTGATGCCGTTCTCACCACCCCGGTCTCCGGTGTGATCGAGCTTTCAGGAGATTGGTCCCGGGATTCGTGCCCCTGCCTGTCCCTGCATGGCCCCACGCCGGATTTCGAGTCGCTTGCTCCGCTTGCCCCGGTGGATTTTGCCCGGACGAGTGGCTACTGCCGGACCGCCGAGGGTCAGTTGCTCTTCGTCCTGTCCGAGGAGAATCTGGAAGCCAGGGGGCTGGCTGAAAGTGTCATTCATGTTGCCGGCAGCTTCAATGGCTGGTCCGAAGCGGTCGGAAACGAAGCCTGGGTCCTGTCACCCTTGAGGCTTGATGGTCGGCGTTATCTGGCTTGCGAATGCGATCCCAGGATCCTGGAGGCCGATGAAGCCCGGCAATTCAAGTTTGTGACGTCGGACCACCAATGGTTGCCGGTGCCCCATGATGCGGAAGGGGCGGTTCTCGACGGAGCCGGAAACCGGAATCTGCGGGTCGATCTCGAGCGGACCGGGAGTCATCGCTTTGCCTTTGAACTGAAATCACCGCTTGATCTGAGCGTGCACTATGAGGTCGGACTCGACTCCGGGAACGAAACAATTCGCCGGACGCTTCGACCTGGATCTTTCTTCCACCGGATTCGGAGCGATCTCCCGATGGGAGCTGTGATCGAACGGTCTGCGACCGACGATCAGACGGTTTTCAGGCTCTTTGCGCCGAGAGCCAAATGGGTTCGGGTGGGTCTCTTCGAAGAAATCGAGCGGTCCGGAGAGATCGCCTGGTACCCGCTCGATCGGCTTGATGACGGGGCCTGGGAAATGGTGATGTCTGGAAACCTGCACGGCTGGTATTACTGGTTTCGCCTGGATGGGCCTCGGGACGAGTACGGTCACTTCGATCCGACCAGGAACATCCTCGATCCCTATGCCATGGCGACGGTGAGTCGGGAGGGTCCCGGCATCATCCTGGACCTGGATCAGATCGAGCGATCATCCCAGTCGTATCGAACGCCGCAGTGGCAGGATCTTGTGATGGTCGAAACCCATGTCCGGGATCTTGTGGCAAAAGCCCCCATTCCCATCGACGACTCGGCCCGGCTGGGGTTTTCCGGGTTGAAGGAATGGGTCGATCACGCCGGTTTCTATCTGAAGCGCCTGGGCGTCAACGCGGTCGAACTGCAGCCGGTCCAGGAATTCGACAGTGAAACGACAACGGAATACCATTGGGGATACATGCCGGTGAATTACTTCTCACCGGAGTCGAGTTATGGGTCGGATCCCGATCGGGGGCGCCAGGTGACCGAGCTGATCGATCTGGTGGAAACCTTCCATCGCAACGGCTTTTCCGTGCTGGTTGACGTGGTCTACAACCATGTCGGTCTGCCGAACCATCTCCTCCATATAGACAAGCTCTATTATTTCGAGCTGGCCCGCGACGCCACCCTCATGAACTGGAGTGGATGCGGGAACGATTTGAGGTGTTCAGCGGCCATGGTTCGCCGGATGATACTCGACAGCCTGCTCCATCTGATCGAGCTCTACGGGGTGGATGGATTCCGGTTCGATCTTGCCGAGTTGATCGGAACGGAGGTTCTTCGCGAACTGGAATTCGCCCTGAAGACGGCCAAGCCGGATGTCATCCTGATCGCCGAGCCCTGGAGCTTTCGCGGGCACATCGCCGGGGAACTCAGGGACACCGGCTTTGCGTCGTGGAACGATGGATACAGGAATTTCCTCCGTGATTACGTCCGCGGGGTCGGGCAGGCTGAGACCGCGGCCTATTTTTTGCGCGGGTCTCCCTGGCATTTCGCCCGCTGGCCGGCGCAGTCCCTCAATTACGTGGAATCGCACGATGATCAGACCTGGATCGATGCGATCACAGAGAACGCCTCGGGCGATGGCTCGAGCCCCACCCGGATCGATATTCAGAGAACCCACCTGATGATCGCCTTTCTCATGGCCTCCCTGGGAATACCGATGCTGCACGCCGGTCAGGATTTTCTGGGCTCGAAGGAAGGTGAGCACAATACCTACCAGGATGGTGAGCGCAACGCGTTGGATTACTCGAGAATCTTTCAGTATCCGGGCACCCATCGCTATTTCAGCGAATGGATTCGATTCAGGTTATCATCCTGGGGAGCATTGATCCGGCTCTATTCGCCGACCTATGACGGGTATTTCTCGATTCATCATCTGGAACAGAACAGCGGGTTGGCGGTGGTCTACAATGTCGACGGCAGCCTTGGCATGAAACGCCTGCTTTTCGCGATCAATCCGGAACAGGCCGAGATTCGAATTCCCCTGGGCTACTGCTCCGAATATCCTTGGGTGCAACTCGCCGATCAGGATCGTTTCAGCCCACATGGCATCGATATCCCGTTTCCGATCAACGGGGATGTTTTCCTGCCTCCTCTGGGCTGTGGTCTGTGGGTGGCGGAGGTGGACTGATTTTTTTTTTGCACCATATTGTGATCGAATGACTTCCTCTCTTGCCAAAGAAGGAACGATCTCTTTGCATCTGGCCTTTCGGCGCCGGACACCTTCATCCGTCGGTTGACGGCGCCCTTCCTCAGCAATCAACCTTGTATTAGTATCATGGCAGTTAATGTTGGAATCAACGGTTTCGGACGCATCGGTCGGCTCGTATTTCGGGCCATCGTGGATCAGGGACTGCTTGGAACAGAGGTTAATGTTGTCGCCGTCAACGACTTAGTCCCGGCGGACAATCTGGCCTATCTTTTGAAATACGACTCGAGTCAGGGGCGCTTCAACGGCACAGTTGAATCGGAGAAATCCAGCTCGGACCTGGCCGAAGACGATGTTCTGGTCGTCAATGGGCAGAGAATCAGGTGCCTGGCCGTCCGAGAGGGCCCGGCCGCACTTCCGTGGAAGGACCTCGGTGTTGACATCGTTGTGGAGTCGACCGGGCTTTTCGTTCAGGATACCGCCGCTCGGGGTCACATCGAGGCCGGCGCGAAGAAGGTCATCATCTCGGCGCCCGGCAAGGGTGAGCTCAGGACGGTTGTTCTCGGGGTGAATGACGAGGATCTCTCGGCGGACGATGATATCATCTCAAACGCTTCCTGCACCACCAATTGCCTCGCCCCGATGACCAAGGTGGTCCTGGATAATTTCGGCATCGAGGAGGGTCTGATGACGACCATCCACAGCTATACCTCAACTCAGAAGGTGGTTGACGGACCTTCCCGCAAGGATTGGAAGGGCGGCCGGACGGCGGCGATCAACATCATTCCGTCCACGACCGGAGCCGCCAAGGCGGTTGGTCTGGTGCTTCCGGACGTGAAGGGTAAACTGACCGGGATGGCTTTTCGCGTCCCGACCCCGACCGTCTCGGTGGTTGATCTCACCGTTCGGACGGAGAAAGAGACCACTTACGAGGAGATTTGCCAGAAGATGAAGGAGGCGGCCGAGGGCCCGATGAAGGGCATCCTAGAATACACTGAGGACGAAGTGGTTTCGTCTGACTTCATTCATTGCCCGGCATCGTCGATCTTCGACGCCGGTTCGGGTATGGGCCTGACCAACCGTTTCTTCAAACTGGTCAGCTGGTACGACAACGAATGGGGTTACAGCAATCGTTGCGTCGACCTTATTCGCAAGGTTGCCGGGATGCTCTGAAGACAGAACCCATTCATTGACCGGGGACGGCGGGCGTGCCACCACACCGTCCGTCCCCTCTCCCCCCAATGGCTGCAATCAAGACCATCAAAGATATTGACCTGGCCGGCAAGCGCGTGGTGGCCCGGGTCGATTTTAATGTCCCGTTCAGCGACGGTGCGATCACCGATAATACCCGCATCCGCGGGGCTCTTCCAACGCTGAAGGCTATGTTGGGTGAGGGCGCTTCGGTTGTGCTGCTGAGTCACCTGGGCCGTCCCAAGGGTGAAGTGAACCCGAAGTTCACGCTCCGTCCGGTGGCGGCTGAGCTGGCCCGTCTGCTCGACCGTCCCGTGACTTTCGTGGAGACCACCGTGGGTGCGGAAGCGGAAGCTGCGGTTGCCGGTCTGAAGGCGGGTGAGATCGCCTTGATGGAGAACGTCCGGTTTCACCCGGGCGAAGAGAAAAACGATCCCGACCTGGCCCGGGCGATGGCCCGGCTGGGTGATGTCTATGTGAATGACGCGTTCGGCACGGCGCATCGCGCTCATGCCTCGACCGCAGGCATTGCCGACTTTTTGAAACCCGCCGTGGGCGGTCTGTTGATGCAGCGCGAACTTGAATTTCTGGGTGAAAAGACTGCGAGTCCCGCCCGGCCGTTTGTCGTGATTCTCGGCGGCGCCAAGGTGAGCGACAAGATCAGCGTTATCAACCGCCTGCTTGAAAAGGCCGACGCGATTCTGATTGGCGGTGCCATGGCCTATACTTTTGCCCTGGCTCAGGGCAGGGGAGTCGGCTCGAGTTTGAGTGAGCCGAACAAGGTTGATCTGGCCCGGGCCGCTCTCGACAAAGCTCTTGAAAGGGGCGTCCGCTTTCTCGTTCCGGTCGACGATCTGGTGACCGACCGGCTCGACTTCGGGGAAGGTAAGGTCGGTGAAACAAAGATCCTGTCAGCTGATGAATCCATTCCGGATGGATGGCAGGGCGTCGACATCGGTCCAAAAACGATCGAAGCATTTACCCACGAGGTTTCGGGCGCGGGAACCATCTTGTGGAACGGCCCCATGGGCATTTTTGAAATAGAGGCCTGTAATCGGGGGACCTTTGCCATGGCCGATGCGGTGGCCGCCAACGAGTCGGCCGTGTCCATCATCGGCGGAGGTGATTCCGTCACTGCGATCAATAAGGCCGGCGTATCCGACCGGGTGACATTTGTCAGCACCGGAGGCGGCGCCAGTCTCGAATTTCTCGAGGGCAAGGTCCTGCCTGGAGTGGCCGCCCTCGACAGCTGATTTTCAATCCGACCAATAGAAAAACAATGAACCGCAAATACCTTATCGCCGGGAACTGGAAGATGAATAAAACGTCGGACGAGGCCGCGGAACTCGTCCGCGAGATCGTTCAGACCGTGGGTCAGCAGATGGACGTGGAGGTGGTTGTCTGCCCTCCGTTCACGGCTCTTTCCGCCGTGGCGCCCCTCCTTGAGGGAGCAACGGTCAAACTCGGCGCCCAGAATATGCATCCGTCCGCCAGCGGTGCTTTCACCGGTGAGATTTCGGCGGAAATGCTGCGTTCACATTTTTCCTCCTACGTGATCCTTGGTCACAGCGAGCGTCGCAGCCTTTTTGGCGAGACGGACGCGTCGGTCAATGAGAAGGTCAGGGCCGCGATCAAGAATCAGCTCAAGCCCATCCTCTGCGTTGGCGAGACCCTGGAAGAGCGCGAAGCCAATGAGACTTTGAGCGTTATTGAACGCCAGCTTGAGGGAGGACTGAAGGACGTCGACGGGGAGGCAACCGTCGGCCTGGTCGTTGCCTACGAGCCGGTCTGGGCGATCGGTACCGGAAAAGTGGCGTCGCCGGAGCAGGCCCAGGAAGTGCATGCATTTATCCGTGGCTGGCTCAAAACCCGGTTTAGTGAGTCGGTTTCGCAGAAGATGCGCCTGCTTTACGGCGGGTCGATGAAACCGTCGAATGCGCAGGAACTTCTGACCCAGACGGATATCGACGGTGGCCTGATTGGTGGTGCCGCGCTCGATGCGAATTCTTTCATCGACCTGGTTACCGCGGCCCGGGAACAGGGCTGACCGGTCATTTGATCCGGTGCTGCATCCACCGGGCCAGGTCGGCGATAAAGCCGCTTTCGTCGGGTAGTTGACGGGAACATCCCAGTGCGCGACTCGTCTCCTCTCGTGCGGCCTCGCGCGCCGCGTTTATGCCGAAGAGGGACACAAAGGTGTTCTTCCGGGAGGCGACATCGGAGCCGACGTTCTTGCCCAGTTCCTCCGGCGTGCCGGTGGCGTCCAGGATGTCGTCAATAATCTGAAAAGCGAGTCCGAGGTGTTTGCCGAGGGAGCGGGCCGTATTGACCCGATCCGGGGACGCTTCGGCCGCAATGGCCCCCATGCTCGTGGCGGCGCTCATCAGGGCCGCGGTCTTGTTCTCATGGATGAAACGCAGCCGGGCGGCCGAGCAAGGCGACGACTCGGCCAGGATATCCTCCATCTGTCCGCCGATAAGGCGGGTGCTGCCGGCCGCGGCGCCCAGTTCTGAGACCAGGTCGATTCCGATCCGAGGGGTGGATGAGTAGGCACGGCCGAGGAGCGCGAAGGCATGGGTCAAGAGGGCATCACCGGCGAGAACGGCGGTGGCCTCGTCAAATTTCCGGTGGCAGGAGGGTCGACCACGACGCAGATCTCCATCGTCCATCGATGGAAGGTCGTCATGGATCAGCGAATAGGTGTGGAGGCATTCGATGGCGACGGCGGCCGGCTCCGGATCGAGGGTTCCCCCGAGGTTTTCCCAGATGGCCAGCAGGAGAACTGGGCGAAGGCGCTTGCCGCCGGCCTCCATGGAATAACGCATGGCTTGGTGGAGAAGCGGGGGTCGTGTGGTCGCCGATGGAAGGTGCGCATCGATGGCGGACTCCACCCGGCTTTGGAGCGTCTCAAATTTTGTTTTGAAATCGCTATCCATGGCCGTAGTGTAGCCCGCCAAACAGATTGGCACTTATGGACGTGGAGTTTTTTCGGAGTTCAAGGCGCGAGGAAGGAGCGAATCCGTAGATTCGTGACTGACGAGCAACGCTGAAGTCGGGAAAAAGGCCATGTCTATTCATTTATTCCTCTTCTTTTCACTTTTTGACTCTATCTGTCTCATAATAGTCCTTCCCATAAGTTACAATATGTGCGGCGGCCTGCACTAGGCTTTTCGCTCATAACTATTCGTCTCTCAATGCCCACCTTGGATCAAGTTTCGAAGCGCGTATTTTCTGACTCCTCCTGGCCGGTGAAGTGCCTGATAGGTGGGCTCCTCTGCCTTGTCCCGGTCGCGAACGTATGGTCACTCGGCGTGTTTTATCGCCTTGCGGACCAGGGACGCCGGGGCGAAGTGGTGCATCTGCCCGACTGGGACGATTGGGGACGTCTGTTTGTCGAGGGCCTTCAGTTTCTGTTGATCATGATCGTTTTCGGACTCTGCCCGATCCTTGTCGGGTGGCTTGTTTCGATCCCGCTTTATCCATTTCTGGGCCCCCTGGCCCGTTTACCCATCGTGCCGGGACTCCTTCTGGCGGCTCCCTTGACCTCCGTTGGCATCTATGCCTTCCAGAGAAACGACGATCTGCGGGAGGCATTGCAGATCCGGGGCCTCTTCCGTATGCTTAAGGCCGCGGGGACGAGGTTGATCGCTCCGACTCTGGCCTTTATCGGGGCCGTCGCCGTGGGATGGGTGGCTCTTCCTTTGCTTCCATTTGCTTTTTTCGTTGCGGGTGTGGTGGTCTCGTATTTCTACGGTGCTACTTTTCGTGAAGTCGAACTTGCGGCCCGGCGGGTCAACGAGTTCTGAACCGAAATCTCCAGATATGCCCACATACGAATACGCCTGCCGTCTTTGTGAACACGAATTCGAGGTGTTCCATTCCATGAAGGACGACCCGATGTCCCTTTGCCCGTCCTGCGGGGAGGACGGACTAAAACGCCTGATCGGTCTTGGAGCCGGGATTATCTTCAAGGGGAGCGGGTTCTACGAGACCGACTATAAGCGCGAAGGCTCCAAGAAGGCTTCTGATTCCGGGGGTGCCGAAAACGCAAAATCCGATACATCAAAGACTTCCGTTTCTGACGGGACTAAGTCATCGTCGGAGACTTCAAGTTCGGGCAGTAAATCCGATACATAGTGTCGGACTATGGCACGGAATAAGATAGGATCTGGATCGTTTGGAACGTTTGTAGTCGGGGGGATTGGCATTCTCTTCTGGGGTACCGTGGGAGTTTTTATTGCCGCGGTGTTTCTCATCGTGAAGCCGGTCAACGAAGTCAAACGGATGCCGGGCGAAGATGATATCAAACCCGGGGTTTACTATGTCGAGGGTCAGCGAAGTGGAATCGACGGCGCCGGATGGGTGGCGAAACGAAATGAACTCATTTCGGAAACCCCTTTCGAATTCACCCTGAACGAACAGGAGTTCAATCAGTGGTCGTCGCTGTCCTTCGGTGAACGACGCAAGGAACTCATGGTCGAACTTGGAAAGGCCAAGATCGAGCCGGGTATTCCCCTCTTTCGAATTGCGGATGATTCCCTCCAGGTCGGTATCCCGATCGAGATCAACGGCGTCGGCGAGAATCGACAGATCATCCTGCAGGCCGTCGGAACGTTTGTGGAAGAGAAAAACCGGGGTTTTCAATTCCGACCCGATAAGGTCTACCTGGGTTCGTGCCGCATTCCCAATTTCCGTGGTATTTCCTCTCTCGTCGTCCGCAGTCTGGCCGGAGTGATGAGTGTTCCTGAAGACGTGCGCGCCGCCTGGCCGTCCATCACCACGGCGCAGGTCGAGGGCGATGTGGTCAAGCTGCGGCGGCTCTGAACGGCAATAGGGATCAGAGATCGGTCGGTTGATCCGGAGAGATCCTCCTGGCCTGATGGTCTGGAGTGGGGAATCGAGGGCCGGGCTTGAAGGTCTTCGAGCTTGCTTCGTTTCCCGGTCGCGGTGACAACGTCGCAATGTCCCGCAGTCTCGAGCGAATCGGGCTCGTTTCGGCTTCGACCATCCTGTCCCGCGTTCTCGGCCTGATGCGGGACATGCTGACCACAGCGGTGTTCGGAGCAGGAATCCTGAATTCAGCATTCATCACCGCATTCACCCTGCCCAATCTCTTCCGCCGTCTGCTCGGAGAGGGGGCCTTGACGGCTGCCTTCATCCCGATTTTCACCGAGGAGTTGGAAGAGAGGGGGACAGCCGGGGCATTCGAGCTTCTCAGCAAGGTGGTCACCCGACTGCTCATAGTAACCGGATCGCTCACCTTTCTGGCGGTCCTCGGGGCCCTTGCGGTCGGCCGTCTCTCCGGGCTCTCCGAGCGTTGGTATGTGGCGGCAGAGTTGAGTGCCATACTCTTTCCCTACCTTGTTTTCATCTGCCTGGCCGCGGCGTTCGCGGCGGCGCTCAATGCTCTCAACCGGTTCGTCATTCCGGCTCTCACTGCTGTCTGGCTCAACCTCTCGATCATCATCTGCCTCGGAGGCGTGGGGCTCCTGGTCACCGACGATCCATTTGAGCGCATCTACTGGTTGTGCGGGGGCGTTCTGATCGGAGGGCTCCTGCAATGCGTGATTCCGGCTTTCTGCCTCTGGCGGGAAGGCTGGCGACCCAGATGGAGTATTTCGAGATCATCGCGGGTCGACGAGATCGTGCGCCTGATGGCTCCCGGAGTAATCGGGGCATCCATCTTTCAGGTCAACATCCTCACCTCACGGGCACTGGCCTACTCCCTCAACGATTCCGCCGCGACCCTGCTTTACCTGGCGAATCGACAGATCGAGGTCCCGCTCGGCATATTCACGATCGCGATCGCGACGGTGATTTTCCCCGAACTGTCGCGGTTCGCGGCCCGTGGCGACCACAGCGCGATGCGAGCCGCTTTCAGGCGCGCCATGATCCTCACCATGGTGCTGGCCATTCCAGCCAGCATCGGCCTGATCATACTGCGGGAGCCGGTCATCCGACTCCTCTTCGAACGGGGTGCTTTCCTGACTTCGGACACTCGAGCCATGATGCCGATCATGGTCGTGTTCGGGCTGGGTCTGCCTTTTTATTCGTATGTCACCCTTCTGACCCGCGCTTTCCATGCATTCAAGGATACCGCGACGCCGGTTCGGATGGCGGCGGTCGGGTTTGCGCTCAATCTCTCATTGAGCCTCCTGTTGATGCGTACCCACGGAACGCTCGGACTGGCTCTGGCCAGCAACACCGCCATTGTCGTTCAGACCGTTCTGTTGCAATTGGTGATGAGTCGGGCTCGGTCAGGCTTCGAGTTCCGCCCCATCGCCGTCGTGGTCCTGCGGCAGGTGACGGCTGCTCTCGTCATGGGCCTGGTTCTGTGGATCAGTTGGCGGGGGTTGGAGCGGGTCCTGGAGCCCTTTTCTGCATCGCTTGTGGCCGTTGTCGTGCTGATACCGGCGGGTGCGATTGTTTACTTCGGATTTCTCTGGCTGATAGGGACGGAGGAGCGCGAGGTGATGGCGACAGTATGGAACCGAATCTCGGGGCGCGGGAAATCCAAGGCAGGGTAGGGATCGCACTTTCCGCCGAATTCGTCACAGTACCCGGCGAATGTCATCGAATTGGTTCATACGAAATTGGTTCCTGGTCGGTTTGGTCCTGTCCGTGATCCTGGCGTGGGTCTTCCCGCAGGGTGGGGCGGCTGGCGGGTGGTTGCCGGTGGAGTGGATGATCCGGGCCGGGGTGGTGACCATCTTCTTTCTCCAGGGCCTGACCCTTGCCTCCGAGCAGGTCTGGAAGGGGCTGGTCCGGTGGCGGCTCCACCTCATGATCCAGTCGTATATATTCCTGATCACACCCCTGCTTGCGATCGGGTTTGCCGCACTTGCGTCGCGATACCTCACCGCTGACCTCGCCATCGGCTTCGTCTTCCTCGGTGCACTCCCCACCACGATCTCCTCGGCTCTGGTTTTTACCGCTCTGGCCGGGGGCAATGTGACGCTCGCCCTGGTCAATACGACCCTATCGAACGTGGCGGGCGTCGCGCTCACCCCGCTTTGGATTTCCTTTTTTGTCCGGGTTCAGGGTGAGGTCATGCCCCTGGGCTCCATGATCCTGAAAATCGCCCTGCTCGTCCTTTTGCCCCTGATCATCGGCCAGATCCTGCGCCCCGGGTTGCACCGGTGGGCGGACTCCAACAAGAAGAGATTCAGCAACCTGAGCAGTGGTATCGTGCTCTTCATCGTCTACACCTCCTTCTGCAGTTCGATCGTCTCCGGATTCTTCAGCGACCTGGGCCCGGCCGTTTCACTGGGCGTGCTTCTCCTGGTCGTTGTGTATTTCGGGGTGGTGCTGGCACTGGTTACGCTGGGGCTCCTGGGCGCCGGGCTCGCACCACGAGATGCGTCCGCCGTCATGTTCTGCGCTTCGCACAAGACGTTGGCGGCCGGAGTGCCGATGGCCAAGCTGATCTTTGCCTCGAATCCAGCCATCGGTTTGATTCTGCTTCCGGTTATGTTCTACCACCCGATCCAGTTGCTTGTTGGCGGCTTCCTGATCGGTTGGTTTAGAAAAAGGTCAAACTCGAATGAATAAGAACACCAGTATCGAATCGTCGGCATTGCAGAAGCGCCTGCGGCGGGCGGTGGGCGACGCGGCGTTCTTCGACCGCAAGAACCGCTTCGAAGCGTCCTACGATGGCAGCAAGCTTTCTTTTCTTCCGGACGCGGTGGTGAGGCCCCGTTGCGAGGCCGACATCAGGCGCATGCTTTTGCTTGCCAATCGTACGAGAACCCCTGTGACGGTCAGAGGCGGGGGTTCCAGCCTGACCGGATCTGCCTCTCCGCTGAAGGGCGGATGGGTACTTGATCTTTCAGGATGGACTGCGATTGACCTCGACGCTGAGCAGGGCCTGGTCGATGTCCAGCCCGGGGCTCGGATCGCGGATATCCAGAGCTCGGTGGAATCAGGGGGGTGGTTTTATCCTCCGGACCCGTCCTCAAAGGCGTATTCCACCATCGGTGGAAACATCGCCTGCAATGCGGGAGGTATGCGTGGGGCCAAGTACGGCGTGACCCGTGACTTCGTCCTCGCACTCAGAGGTTTTCTGCCCACTGGAGATTACGTGGAGTGGGGGGGGCATTACCGGAAATTCGCTTGTGGCTATAATATCCGGGACCTGTGGATCGGAAGCGAAGGCACCCTCGGGGTGGTGACCGGAGCTGTGCTGAAACTCCTGCCCAAGCCGGAAAGCCGCTGGACCCTGCTGTCGGTATTCACCGATGAGCGTGCTGCCCTGATGGGTGTTCGCAGCCTCCTGGCGACGCGTGTTTTCCCATCCATTGTCGAGTTCCTCGACCACCGCAGTGTCCATTGCGCCGAGCGCGCCACAGACTCGGTTTTCTTTGAGCACCAGGCGGGCCGCCCGGTCCTGTTGGTGGAGATCGACGGATCTGCGGAGGACCTGATCGAGCGCCGGAAGGTGGTTCGCAAGTGGGCGCGCCAGTATGCGCTCGCCACCCGCGAGGCGAAAACGGATTCCGCGTCCGAGCGTCTCTGGCAGGTGCGCCGGAAATGTTCGGGCGCGATGTTTGAGCTGGGGAATACGAAGTTGAATGAGGACGTTGTGGTTCCCCTGGCTCGGCAAGTCGAATTCTATGAATTCCTAGAGGAATTACAGAGGGATTCCGGACTCTCGGCCCCGACCTTCGGACATGCGGCCGACGGCAATTTCCATGTCAATATCATGTACGATCGGGAGGACCGGGAGCAGTCACGACAGGCCCGGAACGCTGTTCAACGCCTGATGGAGAAAGTGGTGGCACTCGGAGGCACGATCACCGGTGAGCATGGGATCGGACTGGCCAAGACCCCGTTTCTCCCAATCGCCCGGAATCGAGCCGAGATCGCAGCCATGCGTGGTATCAAGAAGGCGCTCGATCCCAATGGAATCCTGAATCCGGGAAAGATCTTCGACCGGTTTCAAATATGGAACCACCGACCGATCGAGGTGAGATTGCCCTGGGACCACCGATAACGTAGCCACGCCCTACCTGATCAGTCTGCTGTTGCGCGGCGTACCCTAAGCCTTCAACCAGAGCTTGCATGACCAACACAGTTGCTTCGGTCATAGGAATACGGGCGGTTGCCACGATCAAGATGCCATTCCCCCACACCCTATTTTTCCGGGTCGGAACCCTCTCCATTTTCGGCAAGTTCCTGGGATTGAATTTTCCTTGGTGCCTGATCGATACCGGACACTTCGGCGATCTCCTCGTTTGAGGTGCTGCCGAGTTCGCGGAAGCGTCGAGCGGAAATAAGAACTCGGGTTTCGAGTGCGCCAACCGCGCGGTTATAGGCGCTGACCGAACGGTCGAGTGCCCGGCGCAGGTCGTCGAAGTGTCCGGCAAGAACCCGGATGCGGTCATAGAGCTGGCGGCCGAGATCACTGATCGCAGTGGCGTTTTCAGTCAGCTTCTCCTGACGCCAGCCATAGGCGACGGCGCGCAGCAGGGCGATCAGGGTGGTGGGCGTGGCCAGGATCACCTTCTGGTCGACTCCGGCTTCGATCAGAGTGGGATCCTTGCTGAGCGCGGCGCTGAAAAACGACTCTCCGGGCAGAAAGAGCACTACGAATTCAGGGGCTGGTTGAAACTGGTCCCAATAGGATTTCGCGCCAAGTTTGACCAGGTGCGAGCGAACGTGTCGGGCGTGATCCGCCAGTCGAGTGGTGCGCGTGTCTTCATCGGTGGATTCGGTCGCATCCAGGTAAGCCTGGAGCGGCGCCTTCGAATCAACCACGATCTGTTTGCCGCCGGGTAGTCGGACGATGAGATCGGGTCTGAGCCGCCCGGTCTCGGTCGTGACCGACTCCTGTTGGGTGAAATCGCAATATTCAACCATGCCGGCCATCTCCACCACGCGTTTCAGTTGGATCTCGCCCCAGCGTCCTCCAATGGCCGGTGCCCGCAGGGCGCGGATCAGGTTTCCGGTTTCCGACTGAAGCTGACCCTGGGATGTCAGCAGATTCTTGATTTGCTCGGAGAGTCCGGCGTAGGCGCCGGTGCGGGCCTTTTCAAGGTCCTGTATCCGGGTGTCGACCTTGGTCAGCGACTCCTTGAGTGGCTGGATGATCTGGTTGATGGCTTGCTCCCGAGCTTCCAGGCTGTTGGCTGCGTTCTCCTGGAGTTTGCCGAAGGAGGTCTGGGCGAGTTCGAGAAACGTCCTGTTATTGTCTCGCAATGCATCGGCGGAAAGGGCCTTGAACGCTTCGATCAGCCTGCTCTGTGCCTGGTTGACCGCGGCGAGTTTTTCGGTCGAGGTCTGCCGTTCATTCTCGAGGGATGTCTGCAGGCGTGCGACGTCGGTCTGAAGGTCAATCCCTGCCGCCCGCAACCGCTCACACTCTTCCTCGATCGAATCCGACTCTTTCTCCCGTTGCTGCAGGCGTTCGCCCAATTGACGTACCCGTTCTTCGGTCGTGGCCTGAAATCGGTCGCGGCGTGCCAGTTTCTTGTCGTGCGAAAGCCGAACGATCAACCAGACAACCAGGCCCGAGATGAGACTGCCGACCAGAAACGCTATGGAAAGCGGGATCGGATCGGCCAGGTTGAGCTGCGCCAGAATCGAGCCGGGCAAATGCGGCAGGGAATTCACAGAAACCTACACTGGTAGTCCATCACGCATGAATTGATGGGTCAGGGTGGAGAGGGTTTTTCCCTCGATGGCCAGTTTGATCGAGGCATAAAGCCTCTCCTACAAGAGGGGGAATGGGGGTATCTCGATCAGAGGAAGGTCTCACAGGACACGAGTGTCTCAGGAAGTTTTTCCGGTCGAAGACGTCCCGGCCAGCCGCTTCGGACGGAATCATCAGATGAGCCGATCGGGGAGAAACTTATCTGGAACTCCACTAGGATTCCGGCTCGGCCGCGGGAAAGAACAACCTGAACTCGGTTCCTTCATCCGGTCGGCTCTGAAGCCAAAGGAGCCCTTGGGAATTTTTCATCAGCCGGGAAACGATCGACAGACCCAGACCGGTGCCTCCCTGAGTGCCCTTGGTGGTGAAATAAGGCTCAAAAACCCGCTGGAAGAGATCACTGGGAATGCCATTGCCCTGATCGGTGACAGTGATCGAGAGAATGGGGGCCTTGTTTTCAAAAACTTCGTGGTGGAGCAGGTGTGTGTCCGGACCGGTGGGAAGCAACCCAAGTTCGATCGGCCGGTCGTGGCGGGTGGCAACCACTTCCACCGTCTGTGGCTGGTTGGAACTCTGGAAGGCGTTGACTGACAGATTGATCAACACCTGAATCAACTCCGTGCAGTTCACTGCGGCAAGCAGGTCGGAATCGAGGGGCTTGACCACCAGCTTGCTCGATTTGACCGACGGGTGCGACTTGAGCAGCGATATCAGGTCGGAGAGCAACAGATTGATCGAGATGGCCTGGTGTTCGGCCGACGTGCTGTTCAGGAGCTTGAGGTAGCGGCTTGTGATGGCGCCGCAGGTTGAGACCTGCTTGGAGATGATATTCAGCTTTCCCCGCGCTTCTTCAAGAGATGAACCGGACAGCACAGTGGAGCGGGACAACTGCATTTCCAGCATCTCCACGAACCCGGAAATGATGGTCAACGGATTATTGATGTCGTGCAGGACGCCGGCGTAGATTTCGTTGGCGGTCCGGGCCATCTCCTCGCGCAGGTTGGCATCCTGGAGTTCGTTTGTGAGCTTGTTGAAACGCGCGAAAGTTGAGGTTATATTGTCACTGATACCCCGCAGTCGTGATGCGCGCTTGACCGACTCGCGTATCGTGGCGATGTCAAACGGCTTGTTGAGGTAATCGCAGGCACCCAGTCGGATGGCCTGCCGCGCCGTCTCCAGCGTCTCATAGGCCGTCAACATGATCACCTCGGCGGATGGAGAAATCGCCTTGATCTGTCTCAGTACTTCGATTCCCGACTGACCGGCCATGCGGATGTCGAGGATGGCCACGTGGATCGGGTGGTTGCGCACATACTCGATCGCCTTTTCACCAGAATCGACCGCATGAACATGGTAGTCGTTTCTGAACACCATCCGAAGCGATTGCCTTGGACCCTCTTCATCGTCGACGACGAGCAGGGTTTTCTTGGTCTTCTCATCGTCTTTCGTTCCGCTCGGAACGGAGACGGATTCGAGTTCAGGTAAACGCATACGAAAATCGAGCGGGTGGGGTGTTCAAGGCGTTTGGATAGAGCTTGGAGCCGAATGCGGCAAGGTCAAATGTGGGGTTGTCCAAGTGGCTGCGGACAGACCGCAGACCGGGTCGACCACCTGCTCCTGGTCCATCGAGGCGTAGGGTTTCAGTTATCGGCATGGGGCAGAATGATGGCGACATCCACTTCGTTGTCTCGGGAACGCGGCTTGACCACCAGTTGGCCATGGTGTTCGTCAATGATCCGGTCGGCCACGGTCAGTCCAAGACCGACCCCGGTGTTGCGGGTTGTGAAAAACGGTTCGAGTGCACGCTCGGCGGTTTCATTGGTGAAACCGACCCCGTTGTCCGAGAAATCGAGGGCAATCTTGCCCTCAACCCCATTGCGAACAGAAACATTGACCACCGGGTCTTCGGTGTTGGCCTGTATGGCGTTGGCCAACACTTCCCCTACGGCATGCTTCAAGCTGTGCCGATCGCATCGGACGACCGCGTTGTCGATCTCGCACTTGACTTCGAGAGTGGGCCGGCCTCCGAACTGCCCACGGACCGCCTGGAAACTCTCGTCGATCAGGGCCGGGATCTCCGCCACGTCGGTCAGGGACAGACTCGGTTGGGCGAGAAAAAGCATCTGGTCGGTAAACCGTTGGATGCGTCCGGTTTCTGTTTCGAGGGCCTGCTTGAGCGAGTGCCGGAAGTCCTCGTTGGCATACTCCTGATCGAGCAGCTGCTGGTGAGTGGTCAGCGGGACAAGGGAGTTTCTTATTTCGTGGGCGAACCGCTTTGCGATCAGGGAAATGAGCTTCGTCTTGGACGATTCGATATCGTAGTGTTTAGCCGCCTCGATCTGGGTGAAATCCTCGACCACGACCATGACGGATTGGGGCAGGCGGTGGTCACCGTTGCGGAACGGAATGATGGATACCCGGAATATGCTCTTGTCTTCCGGACCGGCCGTATAGAAGAACGGCGCGGGATTGACCCCCTTTTCGACCACATCGTAAATCGGGGTGGCCAGCGCCGATTCCAGGTCGGCGAATTCCAGGGGTTTTGTCGATTCCTGGTCGCCCGTGACGAAATTCAACATCGCACGATTGGCGTGGAGGATGGTCAGGTCGCGGCCGACCACCATGCTTCCGCTGCTCATCGATGAAAGCACGTCGGAGAAGAGTTTGTGGTTGGCGGAGAGTTGGTGGTGCAACCAGCTGTTCTTGATCGCCAGTCCGAGTTCCTCCATCAGAAGAAAAAGCAGCTGCAGCTCATCGTCTGAAAAATCGGTTCCGGTCACCCGGTCACCTAGTATTGCCACCCCCAGAGTTCGTTCACGATCCGAGATGGGGATGGCGATATGGGAACCGAGGATCTCAAACTCCCTCTGGATTTTCGGGCTCAGTCCCCCGAAAAACTGGCTGCTGTCGGGCCCGGCGCGAAGGATGTGATTGGCCTTGGACAATCGCTCGCCAATACCGGCGTTGCGCGACAGTTCGAAGCAGTCGCGGATGTCCAGCGGGATGCCGACGGATGAGACGCAGGGAAGGCGGGTCCCCTCGCCCGATACGGCCATCGAGCTCATCGGAGGTGGTTCGAGGAAGATCGCTATCCGGTTTACGCGGATGATCTCGCGCAGTTTCAGAACGAAATGCTGGGTAAATAATTTGTAATCCAGTGAATATCCGAGGACGTGGGAAAAGTCCCTCAGCACCTCAAGAGCAGACCGGGACAGCCCGGTTTCAGGTGGAGGGGTGGCAGCAACCTTGGTCACAGCGGGGATCGAGGCGGCTTCGCCCAGACGGACCAGTCTATCGATTACGGATCGGAAATGAGTCGCCACCAGTGGATCGTGGAACACGTAGTCGACTCCCTTGCTCAGCGCGGACTCCTCCCAGGCCGGAGGGCAGCTTTCGACCGTGACGGCCAGGGGACACCCGGGACTCAACCGCTTGATCAGAGAAATCTCCTCAAGCGCATTCTTGATCGATCGATCAACGCAGAAGATGCTGACATCAAAGACGTTGGCTCCAAGCGCAGTCCGTGCATCCTCGACGCTTGAACGCGATGAAGTTTTGTAATCCTCCGCGGGCAGAAAGGCGACTATGCGTTTTTCAGCGTCGCGGTTTTTGGCAATGAGGAGAACACTGATCACGGAGAATTCGAACGGATTTCTTCAGGCTGAAGGGCCGGGCGGGAGATGTCACGAGGAAGTGTCCAGTTTTCGCTGATTGGGGATTCGGCTTGAGGATGGGTGAAAATACGCATGAACGCCAGTCCTGCAGCAGCCGGAACCGGTCATTATAGATAACGGATGGTGGCAATTCTCCTTAAAGGGCACTTGGATAAATTCGAGACGGTCAGCGCGGCAAGGATTTGGGCGTCGGGCAACGCGGTTCCTGGTTTTATGTAAAAACGATGACAATCTCCAATTTATCAAAGTGCCCTAAGAGGCTGTCTTAAAAGTGATGAAATGTGTCGTTTGGACAGAAAGGGCTTCGCTGCAAGGCACATCCGACATGGGGTATCCTTGGAGGGCTATCTCTTTCGGATGGAACGCCGCGCCGAGGTCGTTTCAGTCAAACCCTTCGGGCAGAGTTGCTTTGGGTCGTGGCCGGCGTTGGGCACCAGGACCAAGGCCTTCGGGCCTGGGCACCTCGTGCCTGCCTTGCCCAACAACCCAAATCAATCTCCGCGACACGCTTCAGCACTTTTAAGACGGCCTCTAATAAAAGAAAATTGCCAAAACCTTGAATTTCAAATTCATCCGCGGTCTTGATGTGTGGCTGAAAGATGCCCATTGATGTCGAACCATGGGCGATGTTCAGGTAAATGATATCGTAAGCGAACAGACGTTCTACCCGAACAAGGACGGGAAGAAGGTCGTTGCCTACGTGGACACGCGCCCGGGTGATGAGGACGCACCCTTCATCGTCGTTACCCCGAAATACGGGGAATCAAAGAAAAACAGTCTGTCGCTTGCCTATTATCTGGTCTCAAATGGCTTTCGAGTCGTCCGATTCGATTTTACCTGCCATTTCGGAGAGTCAGACGGATCGATGCTTGATTTCACCCTCGATGAGGGGGTGGACAATGTTCGTGCCACCCTGGATTTCCTGGAGCGGACCTACGGCTGCGAACAGGTCACTCTCCTGGCGAGCAGCCTCTCATCCCTGGTCGCCGTCCGTGCGGCGAGTACGGACCGGCGGGTGAAGCACCTCGTCTGTCTGGTCGGTGTGGTCAACCTTACCTATACGCTGGTCAAGGTCTATCAGGAGGACCTGGTGGGTGGCTATATCGATGGCCGGCGCTACGGTGTCCTGGATATTCTGGGACACGAGGTGGATATGGATCGTTTCTTCGAGGCGACCGTTCGTGGACAGTATCACCGCCTGGAGGACGTGGTCCGGGACATCTCCGAAATCGACGCTCCGATTTCCTGGTTTCCCGCTTCCAACGACGTCTGGGTGCGTATGGAGGATATCCAGACGGTCGCGAGGTCGAATCCGCAGATGAGCCTCTATCCGATCGAAGGGGCCATGCACGAAGTCCGCGAAAATCAGGACACGGCTGAACGGAGCCTTCGCATGATCGTGAGTGTGTGCCGGGCCCGTCATTTTGCCGACCGCGTGTCCGAGGATGAGGTGCGGGTGCCGGACAAGAGGGTGTTGCTCGGGCAGAACAGAAAGGAACGGGACCGGTTGCGGCGGATAAAAGTCTTCGAGGGGACGGAAAACGATTTCTGGGGCCAGTATCTGGACAAGTATCGGGTGATGGAGAAGATGGACGAATTCCAGCGCTACCTCGATCTGGTTGGCGATTTGCTGGGGCCCGTTTCGGAGGATGATGTTCTGTTGGATGCCGGCTGTGGCAACGGCTTGTTTGGTGTCTGGGTCCTGAACGAATTGATCCGGCGCAACAATTCACTCCACGGAAAACGCCCGGTCTACCTCGGCATTGAGCTGACGTCCTCGGGCCTCGATGAAGCGATCGATAAACACATGACCGCGCGGAAGCTGCTCGCGGACGATGTGCAGAACGCCAAAGCATCGGTCGACCTCATCTATGCCCGTGCCGATTTGGAGGAGTTCGGTGATTCCACGAAGACTTGGGGTAAAATCCTCCAGTTTGCCGACGATTGTTTCGACAAGATCGTGTGCAGTCTCCTTCTCTCTTATCTGAAGAAGCCCGAAAAGCTTCTGCGACATCTCCACCGGGTTCTCCAGCCGGGCGGCAGGATTGTCATTTCGAGCATGAAACCGTATTGTGACCTTTCCGCGATCTATCGGGACTTCATCGAACAGAAAGCTTCGCGGAGCGAGATCGAGTCGGCGCGTGAACTCCTGAGGGCGGCCGGAGCGATCAAGGTCAAGGAAGAGCAGGGGTATTACGTATTCTTCAGTGCCGAGCAATTGACTGCGATGTTGGAAGGCTCAGGCTTTCGCCAGGTACAGTGTTTCGCGTCGTTGGGAAACCAGGCCAACGTGGTCGCCGGCATCAAGTGATACTCTATTGCATCGTCACCGCATTCCTGAACGTTCTTTCGAGCGTCGTTCTTGGACTGTCGGTTCTGTTCAAGAATCCGGGCAAGCGTCAGAACCACCTGTTTTCCTGGTTCACGGTCAGCTTCGCGGCATGGTCTTTCTTCTACCTGCTCTGGCAGTTTGCCGAGACGGCGGACCAGGCGCTCTTCTACACCCGGATGCTGCTTGGCTGTTCGACCTTCATCCCGATCTCCTACTATCACTTTGTATCCCGTCTCACGGGCAATACCAATCGGCTTGAGATTCGGATCGGCTACCTGATCGCGGTCATCATCGCGGGGTTCACCCTGACGCCCCATCTGGTTTCCCATGTGGAACCGAAGATGATGTTCCGGTTCTGGCCCAAGGGCGGTCCGGTTTTTCTGCCCTATATCGTCCAGTTCGCCTACTATACGGTCCGCGCGTGGATGGTCCTCTTCTCAGCTTACCGGAAGTCCAGTCACGGCCGCCGCAACCAGCTCGGGTATGTCATCTTCTGCACGGTTCTCGGATGGATTGGCGGCCTGACCAACTTCCTGCTTTGGTTTGACATACCGGTTCCGCCGGTTGGAAACGGCCTCGCTCTGGTCTATATCGGAGGCGTCGCCTACGCGATGATCCGGTTCCGCCTGGTCGAGATGAACCTGCTGGTGGTGAAGCTGATCAGCTACGCCGTGCTGGTTCTGGCGGTGGCCCCGATCATACCTCTGGTGCTGAAAACCACGGTGTGGTTGACCGGTCAACCCGTTCTTCCGGATCTCCTCTTTTTTGTGGCCTCGGTCTTTGCCGCCGCCTGCCTGTTTGTGGCCATCCATCTGCTCAAGCGACGAATCGACCAGCTCCTGGAGGGCACGATTCTTCGTGAGGATTACCGCGGTCGGAGCCGCCTGCGCCATCTGGCTCAACGCATCGTTTCCATCAGCGATGAGGAACAGATGTTCCGGGAAGTGGTCGAGTCGACTCAAAGCACCCTTGATACCTCGGGAGCGGCCATTGCGGTGAGAGGCGAACTCGAGTCAGAGATTGTGCCGGTCGTTGCGACCGGCTTCCCCGAAGGGTTCGATGCGAGTTTTCGACTCTCGGACGACGATCCCCTGGTTCGGCTCATCCAACGATCGCGCAAAGCGATCCTGCTGGAGGAGGTCGAGATGGAATCGCCCTCCCGTTACTCCTCCCGCGCCCGGGAACTTCGGGAGAAGAACGGCATTTCGGCCATGATCCCCATCCATACCGATACGATTTTCTTCGGTGTATTGATTCTTCGTCCGAGGGCGAAACATCGTTTGTTTTCCGGCGCCGATCTTTCGCTCCTGGAAGCGATCTGCCTGCAGGTCGGCCTGAATGTGCGTTCGCGTCAACTGGAACGGCGGGCGAGCCAGGCGGAAAAGTTGATTTCCCTGGGCACGCTTGCAGCCGGACTGGCCCACGAACTGCGCAACCCGCTGGTGTCGATCCAGACTTTTGCCGGCCTGCTCGACGAAAATGGGCAGGATGCTGAATTTCAGCGGGAGTTCAGTGAGATCATGCAGCGGGATGTCGCCAGAATCGTGGGTATTGTCGAAAATATCTCCTCGTTTGCGACTCGCGACTCGGTCGAGTTCACCATGCTGCAAGTGGGTGAAGTGATCGGAGCTGCCTACGACATCACGAAGGCGGATTTCCGTGGGGGCGGTGTTGCCTTTGAGTTCGAAAACCAAAAAATCCCGTCAATCAGCGGAAACTACAACCAATTGCTCCAGGTGTTCATAAACTTGTTTCAGAACGGGATACAGGCCCTGGCCACGCGCGAGGATGGTCGAATCCTGGTGACGCTGGAGTACCGCGATCGAAAGGTGATCAACCCCTCGGTCGAAGTGACCATTCGCGACAATGGATCCGGGATCGATCCGGAAGTTCTCCCGCGGATTTTTGACCCGTTCATTACCACCAAATCGACCGGCTCCCGAACCGGACGCGGCGGCATGGGTCTCGGACTCGCCATCGTCAAACGAATAGTAGACTGTCATCACGGCGTCATTCGAGCCGTGAGCAGTCCGGATCAGGGAACAGAGTTCACGATTTCCCTGCCGACCAGCCTTCCTCAGTGATGATCCATCCGTCGTCCCACCAACTTGAGCGGGCTCTGACCGAAGTTGACGGGTTGGTGAGCCGCTTGTCCAGCGCCCTCCGCGGGATCGCGGAATTCGACCGGTTTCTGGAGGGGCTGGGGAAGACCTTTGAATGGATCTCGACCCTCACCGGGCGCGAAATCCGTTTCGAATTGCCTGAAAAGCCGTCGGAGAGCAAATCGGAACCTTTCTCGACTCCGGAATTGACGGTGCCTGTGGAGGTCGGTGGCAGATCGGGTGGTTCTGTCCGGGTTTCGCCGCCGGGAGGAACGCGTCCGTTCGGTCCGGAGGATCTGCATCTCCTGGGCTCGCTGGCCGAGTTCACCGGTGCTTTCATTGACGTATCCAGCCATATCCGGGAGAGCCGTGAGTTCGGTGATCTCCTGCGTCTGGTTTATGATCAGCTTCCGGTCGGTGTGGTGTGTTTCGGCCCGAACGGCGATCGCATTCTCTGCAGTGCCCGGGCGAGGACTTTCCTGGGGGACGCCCTCTGGACCAGAGTTGAAGACGCCGTGGGCTACTTTGAAGAACACGGAACGCTTCGGACCGATTCGGGACCGGCGGACAGTCAATACTTACTACCTTCGGGATCCGGTCATATACTGGTGGACCTGCACTACCTTTGTCCCCGGCCCGATGCGGCCTACACCGTTGCCATCCTCGGGGATCTGAAACCACACGAACGGGAGCTCAGGGATGTCCTGGTGCAGGAGGTTTATCGATGCCGGTGGCTGGAGCGCCCCCTGACCTTCGTCGTGATCCAGACTCAAGCCGATCCGAGGATCCTGCTCTCGAAGCTTCCCGACCTGCGCAGTGGGGTTATTGGTGGTGCCGCCTGCGACGCTTTCGATGGAAACCGCATCGGCGTGGTGGTGCCCGGGCGCGAACCCCTGGATGTGTTGCGCTCGATTCGTGCCATCGGTTCGCTGGCCGAGGTGAAACCATTGAGTGTCGGCTGGTCCACCCTGGACCAGTCTCGAGAGAATCCCGAAGACCTCATCGCCCATGCGGTCGGCCACCTGCGACCGGCAGATGAGCTTCTGGCTCCCAGACTCCTGGTCTTTGACGGGTATGGGGCCGTTGCGGACATGATAGAACTCGTCGTACGGGATCGTTTCCACATCGATAAGGTTACGGACGGGAAGGTTGCGGAGGACCTGCTCAACGAGATGCCATACGATGGACTCGTGACGGAATGTGAACCGGATCAGGGTGACGCTGGGACTCGGGTGCTCGATGCGGCGCAGCGGTTGCAGCCGGATGTACGGATCGTCGTAACCACCACCCGGCTTGATCTGCGTCCGGGTCAGTCTCCCGTTCCCGTTGGTGCCAGGGTCGTGACCAAACCCTTCCAGGTCGATCGCATCCGTGAGAGCCTGGACGGCCTTGCCGCGCTCAGTGGTCGGCGCTGAAGAGCTGGTGGATGATTTCCTCCAGCGGCATCTCCTCGATTGTGATATCGGCCACCGCGGCGGTCGCCAGTATCTGCTGGCAGGCGTCGACGACCTGATCGGAAGGAACCTCCAGCGTGATTTCGCCGCCATCGCTTGAAAGAATCCTTCCGGGAGCCGTCCAGTCGGCCGGCCAGGAATCGACCGGTTGGATGCGGATGATCTTCATGCGTGACCCGGTCGTATCGAGTTTCGCGAGATCCCCGTCATAGATCTTTCGTCCGCGATGGATGACGATCACCCTTTCGCAGAGCGTTTCTATGTCGGCCATATAGTGACTGGTCAACAGGATGGTGACGCCGTGGCGGCGGTTGTAGTCGCTCAAGAACCGCCGGACCGAGCGTTGGCTGACCACGTCGAGGCCGATGGTCGGCTCGTCCAGGAACAGGATGCGTGGTCCATGCAGCAGGGCGGCGACCAATTCCATCTTCATGCGTTCGCCCAGGGAGAGTTCACGCACCATGACATCGAGTTTGGCGCCTACGTCGAGGAGATCGACCAACTCATCGAGGCGTTGTCTGTGGATTTTGACCGGGATGCCGTAGATATGGCGCAGCAGGTGGAACGACTCAATGGCTGGAAGATCCCACCAGAGCTGGTTTTTCTGTCCGAGCACGAGGGAGAACATTCTCCGATACTCGTTCTTGCGGTCGCGTGGACTGAAGCCGGCCACCGTGGCCGAGCCCGAGGTGGGATAAATGAGACCGGACAGCATCTTGAGAACGGTCGTTTTGCCGGCCCCATTGGGCCCGAGAAAGCCGACAAACTCACCTTCGTTGATCGAGAAGCTGATCTTGTTGGCCGCTGCAGTTTCCTCGTAGGTGCGATGAAAGAGTCCTTTCAGCCCGCCGACGAAGCCGGGCCGCTTGCGGTAGGTTCGGAAGACTCGGGTCAGGTTCTCAACCTGGATGATGGGGGGCGCTTCATCAGGCATGGTCGACATCGTTGATCTATGCCGGATCACTCCCCCAAAGAAAAGCGCCGAATCCAGAGGATCCGGCGCTCATGACTGACAGAAAAGGAGTCGTTCAGGACTCGGTCTTCGGAGTCTCCTCCTCAACCGCCGGGGTCTCCGTTGGTTCCGATTCGTCTGCGGACGAGGTCTCGTCGGACACTTCCTTGATTGCCTCTTCCTTGATTACCTCTTCCTCGACAGCCTCCTCGCCGGAAGTTTCTTCCTTCTTCTGGGCTTCGAGTTCTTCCAGGGCGGCACGTCGGCTCAGGCGCACCCGCCCGCGCTCGTCGATGCCGATGCACTTGACGACCATCTCGTCTCCCATCTTGCAGACATCCTCGGTGCGTCGGACCCGGAAGTCGGCCAGTTCGGAAATGTGGACCAGACCTTCCTGGCCGGGCAGGACTTCGACGAAACAGCCGAATTCCTTGATGCCCTTGACGATGCCGCGGTAGATCTTGCCCTCTTCGATCTTGCCACAGACGAGCATGACCTCCTCAACGGCACGGGCCATCGCGTCGCTGTTGTTGGTGTAGACATAGACCTTGCCACTGTTGTCCTCGGCAATGTCGATCTGGGCACCGGTGATCTCGGTGATGCGACGGATGTTCTTGCCGCCCGGTCCGATCAGCGCGCCGATCTTGTCCGGATCGATCTGGATCGTCTCTATCCGTGGCGCATAGGTGCTCAATTCCTCGCGTGGCTCCGCCAGGGCGGAGGACATGGCGGCGAGGATCTTCAATCGGGCTTCCCTGGATTGGGCCACGGCTTTGCGGACGATGTCGAAAGGCAGACCGTTGATTTTCAGGTCGAGTTGGAATCCGGTGATCCCCTTGGCAGTGCCGGCGATCTTGAAGTCCATGTCGCCATAGTGATCCTCTTCGCCGAGAATATCGGTGAGGAGGACCTGCTTGGTGAGTTGTCCCGATTCATCCGGCTCGCTGACCAGGCCGATCGAGATACCGGCGACCGGGGCTACGATCGGGACGCCCGCGTCCATGAGGGCCAGGCAGCCGCCGCAGATCGATGCCATCGAGGTCGAGCCATTGGATGACATGATCTCGGAGTTGAGCTTGATGCAGTAGGGAAAGGTCTCTTCGGTCGGAACGATTGGGAGCAGGGAACGCTCGGCCAGAGCACCATGTCCAATCTCCCGACGTCCCGGGCCCATCATCCGACCGGTCTCACCGACCGAGTAATGCGGGAAGTTGTAGTGCAGGATGAACGACTTGGCCTTCGGACCGCCGGTCAGGGCGTCGAGGCTCTGGGAATCGCCGGTCGAGGCCAGGGTGGCGATCACCAGGGCCTGGGTCTCTCCGCGCTGGAAGAGAGCCGAGCCGTGAACCCGGGGCAGAACGCTGGTGTCACAGGTGATTTCGCGAAGGGCGTCGGTGCCCCGGCCACCGGAACGATAGCCATGGTTGAGGATGGCATCGCGGTAGGCGGCCTCCTGCAATTCCTCCAGTCCCATATTCAGGTGGGTGGACTTGTAACCGTCCGCTCCGAGCTTGGCGTCGAGGGCCGTCTTGGCCTTCTCGCCGGCTTCGGCCAGGGCTGCCTGACGGGCCTGCCGGGTATCGTGCTTGGCCGATGCGGCGATCTCATCGCCGGCCGACTCGCGGACAATGGTCAGAATCTCTTCGCTGCAGGTGATGAGGGTGGGAACCTTCTTTTCCTTACCGACCTCCTCGACCATGGTCTTGATGGTCGCTATAATCGGCTGGATCGCTTCGTGGGCGAACTCCAGGGCCTTGATGAAATCATCTTCAGGCAACTGATCGGCGCTGCCCTCGATCATCAGCATTTGGTCTTCCTTGCCGACGTAGATGAGGTCGAGATCGGAGGAGAACTGCTGGTCGATCGTCGGGTTGGCCACGAATTCACCCTCGATGCGGGCGACACGGACACAGGCGATTGGGCCGTTCCAGGGAATGTCGGAAATGGCAAGGGCCGCTGACGCGCCGTTGACCATGGAAATATCCGAATCGTTGACCAGGTCGGCGGTCAGAAGCAGGCCGGCAATCTGGACCTCGTTGAGATAACCCTTCGGGAAGAGCGGTCGGCAGGGTCGGTCGGTGAGACGGCAGGTCAGGATTTCCTTTTCTGACGGACGTCCTTCGCGCTTGAAGTAGCCGCCTGGGAAACGACCGGCGGCGGAGAAACGCTCGCGGTAGTCCACGGTGAGAGGAAACCAGTCCTGGCCCTCGCGAATGGTGGCCGCCGAGGTGGTGGCGACGAGGAGTGATGTTTCACCGACGGTGACGGTGACCGCACCCGCGGCGAGTCCTGCCAGGGTGCCTGTTCCGAAGGTCATATCAAGACCGTCGACGGTGTAATTTTTCTTTTGTTTCATGGTATTATTTTCGTTCTTCGATTTTCGATCGAACCATGCCCATGAGATATTTCCGGCTGCCGTCTCCGGTCAGTTGGAGGCGGCAGGCGGAAATGTCCCAAGACATTGATTCGGTCGGGAGTGTGTTGTAAACGGCGGCAACCGCCCCGGTTGACCATGATGCCTTCGCAGGAATCGCCAGTGCGACCGATCCTGTTACCTGGAACCGGTGCCTGCGCACGCGCGCTTCCGGCTGGTTCCGACAGATCGTCCAAGCGATCGCCCGGTGAAGTCAGGTCCTGCCCGGTGGGCGAGGAACGGGACCACCGGGTTGCTTATTTACGGAGATTGAGGCGTTTGAGCAATTCCGTGTACTTGGCCAGGTCGTGACGCTTCAGGTAATTGAGAAGCTTGCGACGGCGACTGGCCATGGCGAGAAGACCCCGGCGGGAATGGAAATCCTTGCGATGCACCCGCAGATGGTCGGTCAAGTGATTGATCCGGGCAGAAAGCAGGGCGATCTGGACGTCGCATGAGCCGGTGTCCTTCTCGTGGATTTGATACTCAGTGATGAGATTCTGTTTTTTTGAAACTTCAGTCATGGTCTGGTCTTATTGTTCACGATCCGGATACCCGCTTCGGGCGGGATCCGTGGGGACAGCCGGAGCCGTCCTCACCGCTTTCATTCAGTCACCCGAATGGACCGTGGAGCCCGACCACAACCGATGGCCTGACTCTGACGTAAAGGGTCAACATCTAGGTACCCACTCGCGACCCGCAAGCGAAAAAACGTATAACCTGGCGACTGTGGGCGGGAGTTGGCTTGGGTTTCCCCGTTATTTCAACCGTTCCTGAACACGATCTCTCGAATCCGGTCACACCCGGGGACGGCTCGAACCCGTTTCAACAGGAGGGCCTTGTTGAATTGAAGCTCCTGCCTGACCACCGCATCGTTCACGGCCACGACCAGGCACCGGTCCCGCTCGATCCGTGCCGGGTGGGCGAATTGCAGATTGGACTCGCCGATGATCTCGACCCAGCCATCGCGGATCGCGTCCTGAGGCGACGCCATCCCGATCCGGTGTTTTCGCACGATACTGTCGACCAGGTCGTCGACACCGCGGATCGGTCGAATCCAGGACCGGCTGGGGTTCTCGGGCAGACCACGGAAATTCGCGATCAGGTTTTCGATCCTGCGGGTGAACGGTTTGGAGGACGGCATCGACTCGTGCACCGGAACACGATTCCGAGAACCTTTCAAGGCAGGTCTGTCCAGAATGGCACTGAGAAATGCCCCGGCGTGGGAATTTTCGACGGATTACAGCCCACGGCGTGTCCGCCGTAGCTTTACGCGAAGGAGGGGGTCATTGCTCATTATCTTGCATGCCAATGCGAGTACCGAGGCAGTCACTTTGCCGACATCAGCCTATGTGCTTTGACCCCCTCGAAACCAAGTTGACCGTAATTCGTCCTGAAGACCCCTTAACTCAGTGCCATTCCGCTTTCATCTTTCGCCTGGGGCCCTCTTGATCAGGATGTAGCCGGGTGGTCTTCAATCAATCAAAGGGACCGTAACAAAATAACTCACATAATCTGCTGGTCTTTTCGGCGGGCAACGGTGTTGGATTCCGGCTCAAATAACCCGCTATATTCGCCCGAACCCGCCTTGTTGCTCCCCGAAAATCCTGTGCATCTTTGATAATTTATTTCGTTACGGCCCCTAAGTGCCCTTAAGCTGAATGCGTCGGTTCGTTCTCAGACCTGCAGGTGTCGTCATCGCTCTGGTGATCCTGGTCGTGGTGTCTCTTCCGTTGTGGCTGCCCTGGATGATCTCAGGAGTCGGCGCTCGGTATGGGTTGACGGTTGAGGCTCATGATCGGATCGGTTACGGACGGCTCGAACTGTCGGGGGTCGAATTCAGGATGGAGGGAATCGAGGTTCGAGCTGATCGGGTATCGTTGCCGGTGTGGCCACTCTGGCTTTTGCGGTCGGACGAAAAGAGGGACGCGGTGGCGGATTCTCCCGATCTTGTGGTCGATGGCTGGGTTCTGAGCGTCAGCCCGACCGGGGAGGTGTCGGAAAAATCAGATCTGTCCGCACTTGGGATTTACGATCAGTTGGTCGATCTGATGCCCACCCTGCACAGATTCATCCCTCGGATCCTGCTGCGGAATGGCGAGGTCCGGACGGGCGCGGACCTCCTGCGGTTTTCCGAGATCAGGTGGACGACATCGGCCTTCAAGGCCGTGGTTTCCGATGAGGGCGGTCAGTGGGAGGCCATCGCACGGGTGGGGGTGCCGCTTGACCAGCCCTGGTCGGCGGACATCGTCTTCAATCCTTGGGATGCATCCGCTTCGATCGTGGTTTCCAGGGCCACGGACTCGCTCGATCTGTCGCTTGGACTGCAATGGGAAGCCAATGCACTTTCCGGAATGGTCCGATTCGGACCTGAGGGTTTTCTCCCGGAATCCGCCCGAATTCGATCGGAGACGCTTTCAGTCGATCCGGGACTGGCCGGAATCGATGGCTACCGTCCCGCCTCCGGTAAGGTCGACTTGTTCTGGACCGGACGCGAATTCGCGGTCGATCTTGATCTGAAGGCGGATTCGGTCGGCGATCCGTCGCCCGGCAGTCCGTCACTTGCTGTGTCCATCGCTGCGGAGGGTGATTTTGACCACGTCCGGATTGGAGGGATCGAGATCATGGTCCCCTGGGCCGTGGCCCGGCTTTCGGAACCGATCGAGATTCCCTTCGGACCGAGCTTTCTCGACCAGAGCGCCAGATTCAGTTTCGAGATCGATCTTGGAGCCAGTCCGATCCCCGCATCCGGATGGGTCGGTGGGGAGGCCGATGTCGTGACGGTCAAAGGCGGCGTGCCATCAGTGGTCGCTCGGTTTCGGGCCGAAAATGTAATCGTTGACGGCCTGGAAGATCTGGAGGCGGCGAGCGCGGAAGCGGATCTGAGCCTGGTCTTCCCCAGATTGATGATCGACACGGCTGCCTTTCATGTTGGTGCGGATACCGAGATCTCGCTCATCGGTGCGATCGATCTGGAGAGCAGGTCTGTTGACGGTCGGTTCAATGCCTCCGTCGGGGCCGCCCTGATCGATCAATTTATTTTGGACCCCGTGGTCCTGGGAGCCCTTTCGGTGGAGGGTGAAGTGATCGGCCCATGGTCGGCGCCGACCTTTGCGCTGCTCGGGTTCGCGGATCGATTGGCGATTCCGGGCCTGCTCCCTGCTGCGGTCGGCCTGGTCGTGAACGGATGCGGTCTTGAGGTCGGGCAATGTATTGTTCATCTGGAGACGGAAAGAGCCGGTGCTGAGATCACGGGATCCGGTGGCTTTCTTGATGGTCTCCCGTATGCACGCCTGGACGGCCTCGTGCTCTACCGCGACGGCGTCGCTCGGATCGAGTCGGCCGTCGAGTCATGGATCGAACTCGACGCAGAGGGAAAGGGAGGCGGGCAGTTTATTCTTTCGGGCGAGGGGCATGAGCTGGATATCGGTTTCGATCTTGACTGGCCGGACCGGGCCCGGTGGTCGATCAGTGGCAAGAATCTGGATACATCTTTGCTCGATGGCCTGTCGGACCTTGATGCCGGGTGGATTGGCATCGAGGTCCTGCGCTCGACCGGGGAGTGGCTTGATGGGCCCGCTCGTTTTTCCTTTGAGACCCGCGGTCGGCTGGCCCAGTCGGATGAGAGTGTCGTTTTCCGAGCCGATCTGGCAGGTGGCGAGGACGCTCTGGTCGTGAACGAACTCGCTGTTTCCACCGAGGATGCCGACGTCCTGACGATCATTGGTCGGATTCCCTTGACCCTCACCCCGGCATCGGTCGAGAGAGTGCGGATCAACTGGGACGCCCCCGTGAACTTCACGGCCCGATCGGCGCCCAATCCCGCCTTCTGGGAGCGGTTGGCCGCCGTTACCGGATTTGAGATCAGGGATCCGGATCTGGACGTCGCGCTGGCAGGGCCGATGTCCGCCCCCACCGGAAGCATTCGGGTCAAGGCCGGGAGTGTTGAATTGGTGGGAGAGAGCGACACCGGGGTTTTACCGGGCATCTCCGACCTGAACCTGAGCGCCAGGATCATGGAGGAGCGATTGGTGCTGGATGAGAGTTCGATCAGGGTCGAAGGCGAAAAGCTGCAGATCCAGGGAGAGATTCCCCTGGGAATCGACCGATGGCGGAAGTTGATCGGGGAGGGGGAAATGCCGGACTACCGGGATGCGACGCTGAATCTCCGGGCGGAAAATGCACAGGTAAGGGCTTTTGCGCGATTCCTTCCATCCGTGCTTGGCCCGTCCGGAACACTCGACATGGACGTGACCCTTTTGCCCGGACGTCGGTTCGACGGGTATGTGACGCTGGAAGATGCCGCCCTTCGCCCCATCCGGCCTTTCGGTACCATGCAGGAAATCGGCGCGCGGGTTGAATTCCGCGACCGAACCATCCACTGCAGGCAGGTTTCTGCTGTTATCGGGGGACAGAAAATAGGGGTTTCCGGCGAATTCAGCTGGGATGAGGAGGGCCGGATGGAATACGATTTTACGGTCAAGGGATCCAAGGTGCCGTTTGTTCGGGAGCCCGGGCTGGTCATCCGGTCGGACCTCGATCTGCGATTGGCGGGATCCAGGAATGGCGACGTTCTCCTGAGCGGCGACCTCCGCCTGATGGACAGTCTCTTTGTAGCCGACCTGAATTCTCTTCTATCCGGAAGTGTGGATTCACCTTCGCGCCGTCCCCCGTATTTCAGCATCGATACAGAGCCTTTCGCGGCCTGGCAGCTCGATCTCAAGGTGGCCGGTCCGAAATTCCTCCGTGTGGAGACGCCGGTATTCAAGGGGGTTTTCTCGGCGGAGTTCGCGCTGACCGGGACTCTCGAGCAACCAAAGGCCCTGGGCGATATACGGGTCGACTCAGGCAGGGTCGAGTTTCCCTTTGCCACCCTGAAACTGGACTCTGGAACGATGAGTATCCGCGAGGAGAATCCCTATGACATCGCCCTCGACCTCGTGGCCAGGTCGAGGGTCTTCGGGTTCGATGTGACCATGCTGGTGGAGGGGTGGTCTTCCTCGCCACGCCTCGTTTTTGAGTCCGAACCGAACCTGGGTTCGGATGCCGTTCTGCTCATGTTGACCACCGGTGAGATCCCGCGACGGAGTGGTTACTACTCCATGCAGCAACGCATGACGAAGCTGGCCGTTTACCTCGGGCGAAGCCTGCTGCTCGAGTTTGGTATTGGAAGCGGCGGAGAGGACAGGTTTGTCATTGAATCCGGGGCCGACATATCCCTGAAGGGACGGGAGACCTACAGCGTCGAACTGATTCTGACCGAGGATTGGTCACTGGTCGGGGGATACGATGAATTCGATTCCTACAACGGCGGTGTCAAGTGGAAGGTATTCTCTCGATGAATACACGTTTCCCGCGATTCCGTGTTCTTGTCCTGGCCGGGGTGATCGTATTTTCCGGGTCGCCGGGGTTTCCCGATGGTCCCCCGGAGAAGGGTGGATCGCCGGAACCACCGATACCGCCCGCCCGACTCTCGGTTTCCGGGTATGGTGTGCTCGGCAACCTGAGGGTGAGGAAGACGATCCTGGCCTTGGATGAAAGGGGCACGGAACGCGCTTTCTACGATGCCAGTGCCATCGAGGATTCGGTCCTGATCATCCTGTCCCGGGTGGGTCAGGACGGCTTCCTCAAGGCCTCGATCGAGGCCGAAATCGAGAGCGAGGACGGATCGGTGGTCAATCATGTGTTCAGCGATGACGGCTTGGTGCCGCTTCCTCGCCCCATGCGGGCCACGGGCGTGGCGTTCACCGTCGTCCCCGGAACACTCTTTCATTTCGATCAGATCCTGTTCGAGGGCCTGACCCGGGTGCCCCTGAACAAGGCAACGGGGTTCTTCCGTACGACCGGCCTGCTTTTCGGATCGAAAAAGGACCGTATCTACACCCCGGCCGTTCTTCGACAGGGACTCTTCAGCCTGGTGGAAACATTGCGCCGCCTCGGTTATCGCGATGCTTCGGCTCAGGCCGTTGAGTTGCTTCTGGATGACGAAACCGGATCGGTTTCGGTCGTGATCGCGGTTGAAGAGGGACAGAGAACCCTGATCAATGCGGTGGGTCTGGAGGTGGACTCCCCGGAGCACACCCCACCGGAAATCAAGCTGCCCGCCCTCGACCATGAGCAACCCTATGCCGACCTGTGGATTCAGGATGAAGGTCTGCAGATCCGTCGCCAGCTCTACGAGGGAGGCTTTGCCGACCTGGAGATCTCCTGGAGAATCGAGCCCTCCGAGCGGTCTGGCGAAGATGCCTTCGTCGACGCGACGGCCGAGGTGGAGTCGGGACCGGTTATCTTTCTGAGGGAAGTCCGGTATGAGGGGCTCGAACGAACCCGCCCGCAGGTGGTGACCCGGCGGACTGATTTATTGGAGGGAGAACCCCTGAATCCGCTCGAGCTCGAAAACGCGAGGCACCGTCTGCGGCGTCTGGGCGCCTTCAGGACGGTACGCTATCGGCAGGAACCGGTGGATGACATCACCCGGGATGTGGTGTTTGAGTTTGAAGAAGGAAAGGAGGTCGACGTCAGCCTCCTGCTAGGATGGGGAAGCTATGAGATGCTGCGTGGCGGGGTCGAACTGGGACAACATAACCTTTTCGGCCGTGCCCATCGTGCCCGTTTGAAGTTTGTTCAATCGATGAAGTCCACCAATGGAGACTATACCTATTCGGTTCCGGAGATTTTCGGTGAAAATCTGGACGGAACCCTGAAGGCCTACGGTCTTCGACGCGAAGAGGTCAATTTCACCCGGCTTGAGGCAGGTCTCTCGGCCGGGCTTCGGCGATTCTTTAAGCCGATCCATACGGACGTGACCGTGAGTTACAATTACGAGTACCTCGGTTCCAAGGATCGGGTACTCATACCCGACGACGAAGTAATCGACACCATTGCCGCGACCATCCGGTTTGATGTGACCCACGACCGGCGGGACAACCCCTTGTCACCGCGTTCAGGGTATCGGGTGTTTCTCGAATCCGAGACGTCCAATGAATGGCTCGGGGGCGACATCAACTACCAGAGAGCCGGGGTTGCCTTCTCCTGGCACCACATGCTTACCGACGGGCTGTGCCTTCATCTCGGGCTCTCCCATGGCATCGCCTTCACCTACGGCGACGAGCCGGACCCCCTGCCGGTCAACAGGCGATACTATCCGGGTGGTGAAAATACGGTCCGGGGCTACACGGAGGGTGGGGCGGCGCCCAGGGACTTTCTCGGTGTCATTGTCGGTGCGGAATCGTCGTTTGTTACGAACATTGAATTCGAGCAGGATCTCAGCAAGCAGTTGTCCCTGGTGGTCTTCCTGGACTCCACCTACAATGCCGCCCGGATTGAAGACTATCCCTGGAATGAGGACCTTCATTCGGTGGGTCTGGGCATCCGTTTCAATACGATGATCGGACCGTTGAGGATCGAGTATGGCCACAACCTGAACCCCCGCGAACTGGACCCGAGTGGAACGCTCCACTTTTCAATCGGTTATCCCTTCTGATTACGGCTTGCTGCTCCGGTTTCTCCCGATAAATACAGTGACATGATCATTGCAGATCTCGCACAACTTGAGGGTCGTCATTTTCCCGCGCGTCGTTGGACCCGCGGTCTGATCGGGCAGGGCGGTCAGCCGATTGAAGCGGATGGTTTTGCCATGGGCTATGTCGTGCTCGAACCGAATGGCGGCCAGGTGCCCTGGCATAATCAGGCACAGGAAGAAATCTACTTTGTCGTACAGGGGCGCGGTGAGATCTGCGTCGACACCGAACGCCAGGATATCGAAGCCGGGCAGGCGGTCTACCTGACGCCGACCAAATTTCACCAGTTGACCAATACCGGCGACGAGCCTCTGCACATGATGTACATCTATTGCCCCGGAGGCGATGTGGCGCACTGGCGACAGGAACTGGACGGGACGCTCCCGCCGGCCGGTGTTGGTGATACCCCACCGCTGCCGGAGGGAGCCCAGCCTCAGTGCACGAAAAAGCCCTGATCGTCCTGCTGCTTGCGGGTCTCTTTCTGGCGGGTTGTGGCCGGCGGGAGAGCGCCGTCGAGAAGGGTATCCGCACCGGAACCCTTCTGGTGGGTAATGGCGCTGAGCCCGAGGACCTCGATCCGCATATCACGACCGGTATTCCAGAGTACAAGATCGAAATCGCCCTCTTTGAACCGCTGGTCAGCGCCGATCCTGAAACCCTCGATCTTGTACCGGCCGCGGCGGGCTCGTGGGAGGTGTCCGAAGACGGGACCGTCTATACCTTCTTCCTGCGGGAGGATGGGCGGTGGTCAAACGGGGATCCGGTCACGGCGGCCGACTGGGTCTATTCGTTGCGACGGGCCCTCACGCCGAATCTTGGAAATACCTACCTCAATATGCTGCGGGTGATTCGGGGAGCCGAGGATTTCCGCAAGGGTCTGATTGATGACTTTGATCTGGTGGGGGTTGAGGCGCTCGATGTTGGAACACTCCGGATCGAATTGGAGACTCCGATTCCCTACTTCCTGAGTATGCTCCGCCACTCGACTTTTTTCGCGGTTCATCCGCCGACCATCGAAGCGCACGGAGGGATTGATCGAAGGGGAAGCGGGTGGACCCGGCCCGGAGGGCTGGTGGGAAACGGCGCCTTCATGCTGACCGACTGGCGGCCCAACGAGGTGGTTCGCGTCGTGGCCAATCCCCATTATTGGGACCGGACCAGGGTCTCGCTCAACGCGATCGAGTTCCTCCCCATCGACAGCGTCGAGACCGAAGAGAGGAGTTTCCGGGCGGGCCAGCTCCACGTCACCGGTAGCATTCCCCTGGTCAAGATCCCTGTCTACCGGAACAGCGGGGCGGAGACTTTTCGAAGCGACCCGTATCTGGGAATCTACTACTACATCTTCAATGTGGAGAAACCACCCTTCGATGATTCACGGGTTCGCCGGGCGCTCAGCCTGGCCGTCGATCGGAGACTGCTGGTCGAGAAAGTGACCGGTGGAGGGGAGGAGCCGGCCTTCAGTTTTTACCCGCCCCTCTGTTCAGACTACGAACCGGGGGCCGTCCTCCGGGAGGATGTGGCCGAAGCGCGAAGGCTGCTGGCTGAAGCGGGCTACCCGGACGGTGCCGGTTTTCCCAGCTTCGAACTGCTCTATAATACCTCGGAATCGCACCGGATGATCGCGGAGGCAATCCAGCAGATGTGGCGGGTCAACCTGAAGGTCGACGCCCGCCTCATCAACCAGGAATGGAAGGTTTATCTGGATACGCGCGACATGGGCGATTTCACGGTCGCACGCGCCGGTTGGGTGCCGCAGTACGATGACGTCTCGGTTTTCGCACAGTTGCTGCTAGGCGATAATCCAAACAACAGCAGTCGTTGGAAGAACGAGGCCTATGACAGCCTGGTCCACCAAGCGGATCGCGAATTGGATCCTACGACCCGGGAAACGCTCTACCAGCACGCGGAGTCGATTCTGCTGCAGGATATGCCGGTGATGCCCCTCTACACCTACCGCCGAAACTACCTGATCCGTCCGGAAGTGCAGGGGTGGGGACGGAACGCCGTCGATCATCATCCCTATTCCAAGGTCTCGCTCGTGGCGACCGAAGAGCCTTGAAGTCCCTGGGGTCATGTCTTGACTCTCAACAATCGGATTGATCTGATTGTTGAGAGTCAAGACATGACCCCTTTGGTTTTCCGAAGCGAGTTGACCGTATTTCGTCCTGATCCCGCCTTGACTTAGGTACATTCTGCTTTGACCCCTTCAATGTGCCCCCTAGAACCTTGAATAGAATATGAAGAAACACCGAGTCGGCATCATCATGAACGGCGTCACCGGACGCATGGGAACAAATCAGCACCTGCTCCGATCGATCGTGGCGATCATCGATCAGGGCGGCGTCAAGTTGGGCGACGGAAGCGTGATCATGCCGGATCCGATTCTGGTCGGACGCAATGCGGACAAGCTCAGCGCCCTTGCCAGGCGGGCCGGCGTGGAGAAGTTTTCCACCGACCTGGATGCCGTGCTCGGTGACAAGGATTACGGGGTATATTTCGACTCGGCCCTGACGGGTCTGCGGCCGATCGGCGTGCGCAAGGCAATCGCGGCAGGGAAGGATCTTTACTGTGAGAAGCCGACCGCGACGAGTTCGGCGGAAGCGTTGGCTCTGTATCACGAAGCCACCGCGGCCGGCGTGAAGAACGGCGTCGTCCAGGACAAGCTCTGGCTGCCCGGGTTGCTCAAGCTGAAGTTGCTCATCGATTCCGGGTTCTTTGGTGAGATCCTTTCGGTGCGAGGCGAGTTCGGGTACTGGGTTTTTGAAGGCGACTTGCAGCCTTGCCAGCGCCCCTCCTGGAACTACCGCAAGGAGGACGATGGGGGCATCATCGTCGACATGCTCTGCCATTGGCGCTACGTCATTGACAACCTCTTTGGAGAGGTGGGTGCGCTTTCCTGTCTCGGAGCAACTCATATCAAGGAGCGTTGGGATGAACAGGGTAAGCCGTACACATGCACGGCCGATGATTCGGTTTATTCGACTTTCGAGCTCAAGAACGGGGTGATCTGCAATTTCAACAGTTCCTGGACGGTGCGCGTGCGTCGCGACGATCTCCTGACCCTGCAGGTTGACGGAACCAAGGGTTCGGCCGTTGCCGGATTGAGGGATTGCACCATCCAGCATGGTACGATGACGCCGAAGATAGTCTGGAATCCGGATATCGACAGTCCGGTCGATTTTTACGAAAATTGGGAGCGCATGCCAACCAACGCCATCTTTGACAACGCATTCAAGGTGCAATGGGAAATGTTCCTGCGCCACGTTGTTGTCGATGAGCCTTTCCGTTGGTCTCTCCTGGAGGGCGCCAAAGGGGTGCAGCTGGCCGAACTCGGTCTCGAGTCCTGGGCAAAACGGTCCTGGATCGACGTGCCGGATATGTCCTGATGACCCGAAAAGGGCGCGCATGGGGTCAAGGCGCGCATGGGGTCAAACCTTGACCCGTGCATGCCAATGCACGAGTCAAGATTTGACCCCTTCAAATGGCTCCACAAAAGGTCCGAACGGGGGGCGGAGAGGAGAAGATGTCAGATGTCGGAGATCAGAGGTCAGAAGTTGAACTTTGACCCCTTCACAACGGTCCGAACGGGGGGTCATTGCTCATCATCTTGCATGCCAATGCGAGATGTGAGCTTTGACCCCTTCAAAACGGTTCTTCAAAACGGTTCTTCAAAACGATCCCCTGCAAATTGCAAAAGACCTCCGATTCGATCAGATCCAACCTGAATTCTATTGAGATCCTGCGCTTCAGGTGGAACATGGCCGCTTATCTGCTGAACTAATGGAGAGAACCAATTGTCCATGAGTAATATTTTTCTGATTCTGATCATACCCACCATCCTGATTGCGGTCTATGCGCAGATGCGGGTTTCCAGCGTTTACAAGAAAAACGCCCGGATCGCCTCCCGCGGCCGGATTACAGGCCGGGAAGCAGCCGAGGCCGTCATGGCGAAAGCCGGGATTCGGGACGTGGAGATTGTGAAGATCCGCGGGCACCTGACCGATCATTATGACCCCGCGCACAAGAGGCTGGCTCTGAGTGAGGAAAACTATTCTGGAATCAGCCTGGCCGCCCTCGGTGTGTCGGCTCATGAAGCCGGCCATGCCATCCAGCACAAGGTCGGATATGGCGCATTGAAGGCGCGTATGACGCTGATTCCGATCACTCAGATCAGCTCCAAGCTTCTGCCCATGGTGATTTTCGGCGGTTTCTTCTTTGGCGGGATGGGAGGAATCTTCATCGAGATCGGCATCGTCTGCTACTTTATCCTGACCGTGTTTCACCTGATCACCCTGCCGGTTGAGTTTGATGCCAGCAGAAGGGCGAAGGTCGAGCTGGTGGGTCTCGGGATTCTCAGTCGGGATGAAATGCCGGGTGTGAATCAGACCCTGAACGCCGCGGCCTTGACCTACGTGGCAGCCTTTCTCTCGTCGCTCATGCACCTGATCTGGCTCGTGCTCTTGAGGGGCCGCAACTAAGCCCGGCGCGTTCCATGGTTCGAATTCGATTTGGTCGAAGAGGGTTGCAATTCTCGATTTTCGCGGAGCTACTCTGCGACGGACGATGTTCTGTTTTCAGCTGAGAACCACGAGTTTTGTTTCACTGACGAGTGAGCGGAGTGGTATGAAAAGACGGGTGTCCGCCTGCCATCCGGGGGCTGTTATGGTTCCAGTGGCATTCTCATGAGTTACAATGCAGCTATCGTAGGCGTTTCGGGCTACGGTCGGATTCACTATTCCCTCATGCGCGAGCATGCCCTCCTGGGCAGGTTGAACCCGATCGGGGCGACCATCATCAATCAGGATGAAGAAGCGGAAATCGTCGCGACGCTCAAGGGTATGGGCTGCCGGATCTTCGATGACTATGGCGATATGCTGGGCCAGCTTGGTGACGCGGTCGATCTCTGCTTCATACCGACACCGATTCATTGCCACGCCTCCATGACCTGCAGAGCCCTGGAGGCAGGTTGGAATGTATTGGTTGAAAAACCCCTCGCTCCGACCATTCAGGAGGTGAGGATGATCCGTGAGGCTGAACAGACGGCCAATCGGTTTGCGGCCGTGGGGTTCCAGGAGGTCTACAGTCCTCATGCCCAGGCACTCAAACGGATTATCTGGTCCGGAGATATCGGTCGGATTGTATCGATGAAAGGGCGGGGGTTCTGGCCACGTTCCTTCTCCTATTACGAGCGCAATGATTGGGCTGGAAAACTGAGGACAGGCGACCGGTGGGTATTGGATTCACCGCTGAACAACGCGCTTTCCCATTATCTTCACCTGCTTCTCTTCCTGGCGGGATCGAGCCGGAACCTTACCGCTCGCCCGGTCACCTTGCAGAGCGAACTTTATCGCGCGCAGGCCATCGAGAGTTTTGACACAGGGTGTGTCCGGATCAGAACGGATTCGGGTATACCAATCCTCTTTCACGCGACCCACAGTACACGCGAAAACATCGATCCCGAAATCGTGATTGAGTGTGAATCGGGTCGGATTGAGTGGAGTGTGCACGGTGAATGCCGAGTCTATCGAAACCGGTCCGATGAACCCCACCAGGTGACGCCGCCGGTCGGTGATCAGAGATACGCCATGGCCGAGGCGGTTCTGAACCGGCTCGCAGATCCGGACGGGTTCATTTGCACGACGGAAAGCGCAGGGTGCCACACACTCGCCATCAACGGGCTTCATGAGTCTTCGCCCATTCATCCTTTCCCGGATGAACTGGTGGAAACGATTGAAGACGGCGAGGAGCAGCGCACGGTGGTCAACGGGCTTGAAAGCGCTCTGAACGAGGCGTTCGGTCAGGGGAAGCTTCTCAGCGAAACCGGGGTTCCCTGGGCCCGCGCGGGGCGCGAGTTCGACCTTGTCGATTACGCCTCATACCCGTCAACATGCCTGACGGAATCGCCGTAGGGAGACCTGGTCCCCGCAGCCTCTGAATTTGTAGGGGCGTGGCTTGTCTGCGCCCTCTTCGCATCTGAGGGTTTGCGGGCGGCTCCCGATCCTCCATAGTGACCGTGTGGTTGGAAGCACCGGAAAGGCCGTTTTCGTGTCGATTGGGCTTGTCGCCGTCCTCATCGCGGGCGTGGCCTTCGGCCTCTATCAGGCCGCTTCCCGCCCCGCCCCGGAAGCCGTGGCCGCCGCCCGTCATCGTCTCGATCAGTTGCCTCCGAACGAACGTGAGGAGATCCGTGGTCTCGCCGTGGTCGACTTTTCCCGCCCCGGCTGGCATCGCCGTCTGGCCCTTTACGATCATTCCGGAGACCTTGTCGGCACCTACCTCGTCGCCCATGCGCGCAACAGTGGTGACCATGTTTCAGCCATTTCATTTTCAAATGAAATGGATTCCAACCAGTCCAGCCTCGGTCTCTACCGCGTCCTCCATCTCTACGACGGAGAACATGGCCCCGCGCTCCGCCTGGAGGGCCTCGATCCGGGCATCAACGACCGTGCTTTCGAGCGCGACATCGTGATCCACGGGGCCGATTACGTCTCATTCGGTTCCATTCTCGAGAACCTCTTTTCCGGCAAAGGTCCCGGCGTCGGCCGCAGTCTGGGCTGCCCGGCCGTCTCGTTCGCGGCTCGCGATGAAGTTGTCCAAGAACTGAGCGACGGCGGGTATCTCTTTATTCATCGCTGAACCGCTTTCCCGCCTTCGACCTCTGCGGATCTGTCCTTTGGTTTGCCTCGCACGCGAATTTTCCACAGCTTTCAGGCAACACCTGCCTGATGCCGGGTTCACCCCGGCAGGTTACCCTCCCGGATGATCGATCCCAAACCTGTTCCTGGAAAAGAAAGCTGACCCACACGATATGAAACGACGTGAATTCTTCAAAATGTCCGTTGGTGGTTCTGCCTCCGCCCTGGCGGCCGCTTTCGTCTGGCCGAAAACATCATTGGCCGAGTCCCACGAAAAGGCCCGAAGTCTCAACCTTAAGGTAACCGACGTCCGGACCTTCGTGATGAACGCCGGGGGGGATGAGAACTACGTCTTCGTCAAGATCTACACCAACCAGGGCATCACCGGACTCGGCGAGGGAACCTTCCCGTCGAAGGGCCTGACCATGAGTCACGCCATCCTTGAGCATAAACGCTACCTGGTGGGCAAGGACCCGACCGAGATTGAGCGGCATTGGCAGGGCATGTTCAGGGGTCCCCGCTACCGGGGCGGTCCCATACTCATGTCGGCCATCAGTGCCATCGATATCGCACTATGGGATATTCTCGGCAAGGCGGTGGACCTTCCCGTCTGGCAGTTGCTCGGTGGCAAGGCGCGTGACGCGGTCCGGGTCTATCCGAAGCCCGGCTGGGGGAATACACCGGAGGAAATGGGTGAATTGTGGCTGGCGGCCAAGAAAGAGGGTTGGACGGCGGGCAAGAGCGGATTCCTCAAACCGGTGGACGGGATCCTCTACCCGAAGCCGGCCATTGAGGATTCGGTCGCCCGGGTCCGCGCGATCCGCGAAGCGGTCGGCCCGGAGTTCGATATCTGCATCGACCTTCACGGCAAGCCGACCACGCCGATGGCTCTCGATTTCTGTAAACAGGTCGAAGAATACCGTCCGTTTTTTGTCGAAGAGGCCACCCAGGCGGAGGACTTGGGGGAACTCGCCCATTTGAGAGCGCATACCTCGGTGCCTCTGGCCACGGGTGAACGCCTTTTTACCAAATACGAGTTCAGCGAAATCTGCGCGCGGCACCTGGTCGATTACGTCCAGCCCGATATCATCCATTGCGGTGGTATGACCGAGATGCGAAAGATCGCTTCCATGGCTGACGCTTTCAGGATTGAAACCCTTCCACACAACCCGAACAGCCGGGTCTGCACCTTTGCCTCGGTCCATTTCTGCATGGCCACGCCGAACGCGACCCTCCTTGAGATCAGCGGCTCGGAAAAGCCGGTCTGGGATGACCTCTTCTTCGGAAGCGCCATTACCTATATCGACGGATTCGCCCAGCCCCCGGATCGGCCGGGACTCGGAATCGATCTGGACGAAGAGGTCGCGGCCAGATCGCCCTACCTGGAAAAAGACTGGCACGGCCCCAGATACTCGGACGGCGCCATCACCGACCGTTAAGGGGCAATCGAAGCGGCGTATTCAACCGGATCGCTTCACGATTCCCGCCATACAGGGACTTCGTCTCTGTATGGCGGAAGGGGAGGGATTGATTCGCTTCGCTCAGGCCTTCGGCCCAGCCTTTCAGGCTGCCCATCTCCGCTCGCAGGCTCGCTCCGTCGAACCCCAGGGGTTCAAATCCCTCCCGGAAATG